>Ga0335085_10000690_pt1 | contig 88237 bp, 75 predicted proteins | sample Lox_Sample_45_FD_206712 | JGI IMG/M metagenome (GOLD analysis project Ga0335085, IMG submission 206712) | Soil microbial communities from Loxahatchee National Wildlife Refuge, Florida, United States - Lox_Sample_4.5 | ecosystem: Environmental > Terrestrial > Soil > Wetlands | place: USA... | reverse complement strand
TGCCGCTGGCGTCGCCTAAGCGAGCAGCGCGTCCGCCACCGCCGAAGCCAGCGCGAGCGAGGCCGTGAGCCCAGGCGACTCGATGCCAAACAGGTTCATCAGCCCGGAAACTCCGTGTACGGACGGGCCGTCGAGGGCGAAATCGAATACGCTGCCAGCACCGCCCAGCTTAGGCCGCACGCCCACGGTGCCCGGATCGAGGCGTGACACTTCCACCTTCGGCCAGTAGCTGCGGATCGCTTCGGCGAAAACCGGCGCCAGCGCGGGATTGGGCGCGTAATCGATGCCGTCCGCCCATTCGACGTTCGGGCCGAAGCGCGCCGCACCGGCAAGGTCCAGCGTCACATGAATGCCGAGCGCGTCGGGTTCGGGGATGGGATAGACCAGGCGCCGGAACGGCGAGGGGCCGCGCAGGGTGAAATATCGCCCGCGGGCGTAGTGGACTTTGCGGACGTGCGCGGGCGCGAGCCCTTCTACCGCCCCGGCGGCTTCGCCGGCCCACAGCCCTGCGGCGTTCACCAGATAGCTCGCGGTGAGCGCAAAAGGCTCGGGGCAAGCGGCGCGCACCTCGAATCCGCCGTCGCGCGGCATAGCGCCGATGAAGCGGGTGTTGAGCGCCAGGCGGACGCCCTTGTCCTCCGCTTCGCCCAGCAGCGCCAGCATATAGGCGTGGGTGTCGAAGATGCCGGTGGTGCCGGAATGCAGAGCGGCGACGCAGGTGACTTCGGGCTCCAGCGCATGCGCTTTGGCGACGGCAAGCCGGTGCATGTCTTCGACGCCGTTGGCTTCGGCATTACGGGCGATAGCTTCGAGCGCGCCGCGCTGGGACTCGTCACTCGCCACGATCAGCTTGCCGCAGCGCCGGTGCATGATGCCGTGGGCCGCGAGATAGGGATAAAGCCGGCGCCGGCCCTCCACGCACAGCTTCGCCTTCAGGCTGCCGGGCAGGTAGTAGATGCCGGCGTGGATCACCTCGCTGTTGCGCGAACTGGTGTGCATGCCAATGGCACGCTCGGCTTCGAGCACGACGACCTCGCGCCCGCGCAACGCCATCTCGCGCGCCACCGCAAGGCCGATCACACCCGCTCCGATGATGACGACGTCCGTATCGGGCATAGGCCAATAACCCAATCCGTCATGGCCGCCCATGAAGCAGCCATCCAGTTATCTGCGGCGTACCGGCATGCGCCGGCTGGATGGCCGGGTCAAGCCCGGCCATGGCGGCAGAAGGCGGGAGGACTACACGTCCACGTCCTTCACGAACTGCGCGTTTTCCTGGATGAACTGGAAGCGCAGCTCGGGCTTCTTGCCCATCAGCCGCTCGACCATGTTCTCGGTCTCCTTCTTCGCGTCGTCGGCGGTTTCGACCTGGATGAGCGTGCGGCTGCCGGGCTTCATGGTGGTTTCCTTGAGCTGGGCGGGCATCATCTCGCCCAGGCCCTTGAAGCGCGAGACCTCCACCTTGGCGTTGGTCTTGAATTCGCCCTTAAGAAGCTGCTCGCGGTGCCTGTCGTCGCGGGCGTACAGGGTCTTGCCGCCGTGGCTGAGACGGTAGAGCGGCGGCATGGCCAGAAACAGATGACCGTTCCTGATGAGCTGAGGCGTCTCGCGGTAGAAAAACGTCAATAGCAGCGAGGCGATGTGCGCGCCGTCGACATCGGCGTCTGTCATCACGATGATGCGCTGGTAGCGCAAGTCCTTCTCGCTGTACTTGGTGCCCGCGCCGCAGCCGAGCGCCTGCATGAGGTCGGACAACTCCTGATTTTGCTGGAGCTTGCCCGCCGCCGCGCTCGCCACGTTGAGGATTTTGCCGCGCAAGGGCAGCACGGCCTGCGTGGCGCGGTCGCGCGCCTGCTTGGCGGAACCGCCGGCGGAATCGCCTTCCACCAGGAAGATCTCCGTGCCTTCGGCCTCATCGCGCGTGCAGTCGGCGAGCTTGCCGGGCAGGCGCAGCTTGCGCGTGGCGGCCTTGCGCGAAACCTCTTTCTCCTGGCGCTTCTTGAGGCGATCTTCCGCCTCGGCGATGACGAATTCGAGCAAGCGGTCGGCGGCGGAGGGATCTTCCGCCAGCCAATGGTCGAAATGGTCGCGCACCACGTTCTCGACCAGCCGCTGCGCATCGGACGAGGACAGCTTGTCCTTGGTCTGGCCCTGGAATTCGGGATCGCGGATGAACACCGACAGCATGGCTGAGGCCGAAGCCATCACATCGTCGGGCGTGATCGACGCGGTCTTCTTGTTGCTGGCGCGATCGCCGTGCGCGCGCAACGCCTTGACCAGCGCGTTGCGCAGGCCTTGTTCGTGCGTGCCGCCCGCGGGCGTGGGGATGGTGTTGCAGTAGGACTGGAGGAACGGCTCGGCCTCCGGCGCCCAGGCGATCGCCCATTCCAGCGTGCCCTTGCCGTTGTTCTCCGAACGGCCGAAGAACAGGCGCGGCGTGACCGTGGTCTTGCCCTCGATCTCACTCGTCAAGTAGTCCGTGAGGCCGCCGGGGAAATGGAAGCTGTCCTCGGCCGGCGTGTCGTCCTCGGTGAGAGCGGGATCGCATTTCCAGCGGATTTCGACGCCGCGAAAGAGGTACGATTTCGACTTCGCCATGCGATAGAGCCGCGCCGGCGAGAAGTGCGCCTCTTCCTTGAAAATCCTGGTGTCGGGTTTGAAGGTGGTCACGGTGCCGCGACGGTTGGCGGCGCCGAGGTCCTTCAGCTTGGAGACCGCCTTGCCGCGCTCGAAGCGCATCTTGTGGCCGTGGCGCTCGCGGTAGACTTCCACCTCCATCCATTCCGACAGCGCATTCACCACCGAAGCGCCCACGCCGTGCAGGCCGCCCGACATCTCGTAGACCTTGCCGTCGAACTTGCCGCCCGCGTGCAGCGTGGTCATGATGACCTCGAGCGCGGATTTGTTCTTGAATTTGGGGTGCGGATCGACCGGAATGCCGCGGCCGTTGTCGCGCACGGTCAGAACGTCGCCCGCTGCCAGCTCCACCTCGATGCGGCTGGCATGGCCGGCGACGGCCTCGTCCATCGAATTGTCCAGTATTTCGGCGGCCAGATGATGCAACGCGGTCGTGTCGGTGCCGCCGATATACATGCCCGGCCGGCGCCGGACCGGCTCCAGCCCCTCCAGGACCTCGATGTCCTTGGCGGTGTATTCCCGCGTCCCCCGCGCGGGCAGGTTTTCGAACAGGTCTTTTGCCATTGCTCTTTTTGTTCTGCGATTCGCCAGGACGCCAGGATAGTTTAAAACGCCCGCGTCCGGCGTATTTCCATGCGGCATGCCTACAGGTAGAGGCGTTTTGTCCGCGGCACAACGGCCGAGCTGTTCCGTGGCCGGACCCAGGGCGCGGCGGCGCGGTTTTCCGTTTACTTCCCGTTAGGCTCCGTTAAGCGCGCTAGCGCCGACGCGTCGCGCCAAAGCGCGCCGCTTCTCAGCGATTTTTAACCAACCGTCCCTAGGATCGGCGATCTCGACAGAGCGGGCAAAGGGGATTGCCGTGGAGTTCTTCAAACGGCTGCGCAGCGAGCGAAGCAGCGACGTACGTGTGCTGAAAGCGCAGCTGGACCTCACATCGCAGACGGTTCGTTCGACGCGGCTGTCGTCGCCGTTCTGGGCGCTGGCGATCGCGTGGATGGGATCGGACAGCTTCGGACTCTTCGGTCACGCCAGCTTCAACGTCGCCGTGTTCGTGCCGGTGATCGTCTCGGCCACGATGATCCTGTCGGCCAGCGTCGTTTCGATCTACCAGTACGACACATCGGATTCGAACGAATACGAACGCACGCGGCCGTGGTTCTCGCGCATCGTCGCCATGCAGGCCGTGATCAGCGCCGCCTGGGGACTCACGCCGTGGCTGTTGTGGGACTCGGGCTCCGTCATCAACCACATCTATCTCGCCGGCACCACCGCGGCGGTGCTCGCCATGCTGGTCGTCAGCCGATCGAGCCACATGGACATGTTCCTGGCCTCGATCCTGCCGATCACGGTGATGGCCTCGCTGCGCTTCCTGTGGGGTTCGACGATCATGGATTTCGGCATCGCCGTGATCCTGCCGGCCTATGCCACGCAGCTTATGGTCGATGGCCGCCGCCTGATGAACCGCCTCGACGAGGATTCGCGCCTCAGGTTCCAGGTAGAGGATTTGGCGCGCGAGCTGGAAGAGACGCGCGACGACGCGCTGCGCAAGCGATTCGAGGCCGAGACCGCCAACGCCTCCAAGACGGCGTTCCTCGCCAACATGAGCCACGAACTGCGCACGCCGCTCAACGCCATCCTGGGCTTTTCGGAAATCATCGCGCAGGAGTGCTTCGGCCCGGTGGGTTCGCAGCGCTACAAGGAATACGCCGGCGACATCCATTCGTCGGGCGCCCACCTGTTGAGCCTGATCAACGACTTGCTCGACGTTGCCAAGATCGAAGCCGGCAAAATGGAAATCTCGCCGCATCCGATCGACGCCCACCGCACCTTCGACATCGCGCTCAAGCTGATCGGCTGCAAGGCGCGCGAGAAGAAGCAGAACCTGGTGATCGCTGTCAATCCCGATGCCCCGCCGCTCTATGCCGACGAGCGTGCGCTGAAGCAGATCCTGATCAATCTCGTCTCCAACGCCGTCAAGTTCACGCCCGAGGGCGGCAGGATCACCGTCACCGCGGGCGCGGCCAACGGCGGCGGATTCCAGATTTGCTGCGAAGACAACGGCCCCGGCATCCCGCGCGAGAAGCTCGACAAGATCTTCACGCCCTTTAGCCAGGTCGACAACCGCTACGACCGTCAGGCAGGCGGCACCGGACTGGGGCTCGCGTTGGTGCGCGGACTTGCCGAACTGCACGGCGGGCGCGCCTGGCTCGAAAGCGAATACGGCAAGGGCTGCAGAGCCTACGTCGTGCTGCCGGCGGAACCGCCCAAACAAGCCGAACAGGCAGCATAATCCGGAGGGTGCGATGTTGCAGCGGTGTTCAACCTCTTCCCGAAGAAGAGGCTGGCCACGGCGCCTTGTTGGTACCGTTCACAAATTCACCTCCGGTTAAGCGCCAGCGACGCGGCCCTCAGGGAGAGATGAGATGCTGTCGATTCACACATTCGCCGCGGCCGGAGCTGACACCGACGCCGTGCTCGAAGACATCGGCCGCCAGATCGCGGAGAGCGGCGCGGCGCCGCATTTCGTGATCAACTTCTTCGGATGCGACCACGACGCCGAGAAAATTCGCGTGTTCCTCGGTAACCGGTGTCCGAACGCGGTGTTCATCGGCGGGACCTCCAACACCGGGCTGATGACCGATCGCGCGCTGTGGGAAAAGGACGCGATCGGAGTATTCGCCGTCGAAGACGCCGACGGCCAGTACGGCGTTGCGATCGACTCGATCGGCGACGATCCCGCGGCGACGGCCGAAAAGGCGCTGCGCGTGGCGCTGGAAAACGCCACCTGCCCGGGCGAACTGCCGTCGATGGTGTTCGTCTACCAGGCGCCGGGCGGCGAAGAGGAAGTTCTCGACGGCATCCGCAAGGTGGTGGGCGAGGGTTGCCCGATCCTGGGCGGCAGCGCCGCGGACAACGACACCTCCGGCCGCTGGCGCCAGATCTCCAACGCCGCCACGACCAAGAACGGCCTCGCCATCGCGGTGCTGTTTCCCTCGGGCGAAGTCAGCACGGCATTCCAGGGCGGCTTCGAACCGGCGGGGCCGAACGGCATCGTCACGCGCGTGGTGCCCGACCGCTTCGGCAAGAATCGCGGCCACGAGGTGGCCGAGATCGACGGCCGGCCAGCCGCGCTGGTTTACGACGAATGGTCCAACAACATGCTGGGCGAAAAGGCCGCGACCGGCGGCAACGTATTCGAGGAGACCTCGGCCCACCCCTTCGGGGTGGAGGCCGGCGATATCGACGGCGTGACGAACTTCATCCTGGTCCATCCGGTCAAGGCGACGCCCGAGGGCGGCATGATCACCTTCGCCGCCATCGAGCAAGGCGCGCGCATCCACATCATGCGCGGCAACCGCAAGCGTCTGGCGCAACGCGCCGGAAACGTCGCAGCGGGAGCGGCAGAACGCCTGCCGGCCGGCGCCAAATCGCTGGCAGGCGCGCTCCTGGTGTTCTGCGCCGGCTGCAAGCGCGCCATCGGCGACCGCATGCCGGAAGTGGCCCGCGACGTCACCGCGAACCTGGGCAACCGCCCTTTCCTGTGCTGCTTCACGTTCGGCGAGCAAGGTCACATCTCGGGAAAGAACGCGCACGGAAACCTGATGATCGCCGCCGCGGCGTTCGGGACGTGACGCGATGAACGGCCAGGAAGCGCTGCGTGATGCCCTGGACAGATGCCGCCGCGAAAACGACGCGCTACGCACCGAAGTCACGCACGCCCGCACGCTCCTGGACGCGCTTGCGTCCCTGCTGTTGATCGACACCCGGGAAGATCCGTTTTTCCACGTTTTCGAGTCGCTGCATGCCGTTTTCGGCTTCGAGCATGCCGCGGCCTATACCGAACAGGACCCGGCAAACCTCGTGTGTGTGGCGGCCAGCCTGAAGGACAACGTCGGCAGCCGCTGGAACGCCAAGACGTTCCTCAACCGCGTGCTGGGCGGGCGCGTGTCCGCCACCTTCGATACCAAGAGCATCGAGGAGTACCAGGACCTGTCGCAATCCGTGCCGCGCGACCGGCCGGCATTGTTCATTCCGCTGCGGGTCGCTGGCAAGCGCGGTTTGTTGGCTCTGATCAAGCCCGCCGGCGCGCCGGGGTTCGACCGCAAGGACGTCGAGCTCGCCAAGCGATTCAGCTTGCTCGCCTCGCACGCGATGGCCGCCTGCGACAACCGCCGGCGCCTGGAGGAAAACGAAGTGCGCGCCGAGGCCGCCGAAGAATCCAACCGCGCCAAGAGCGAGTTTCTCGCCAGCATGAGCCACGAGCTGCGTACGCCGCTCAACGCCATTCTGGGCTTCTCCGAAATCATCGCGCAGGAATGCTTCGGCCCGGTCGGATCGCAGCGCTACAAGGAATACGCGGGCGACATCCACGCGTCGGGCGCGCATCTGCTCTCGCTCATCAACGATGTGCTCGACGTCGGCAAGATCGAAGCCGGCAAGATGGAAGTGGCGCCGGCCATGCTCGATGCCGGGAGCGTCTTCGGCAGCGCGTTGAAGCTGATCGGCACCAGAGCGCGCGAGAAGAACCAGGAACTGACGGTCTGCGTGCAGCCCGACGCTCCGCCGCTCTACGCCGACGAGCGCGCGCTCAAGCAAATCCTGGTCAATCTCGTCTCCAACGCCGTAAAATACACGCCCCCGGGCGGCACGATCACCGTCAGCGGCCGCGCCGGTCCCGACGGCGCATTCCTGATCGTATGCACCGACAACGGACCCGGCATTCCGCCCGACAAGCTGGCCAGGCTGTTCAAGCCGTTCAGCCAGGTGGACAACCGCTTCAATCGCTCGGAGGGCGGGACCGGGCTGGGCCTGTCGCTGGTGCGCGGGCTCACCGAGCTGCATGGCGGGCGCGCATGGCTGGAAAGCGAAGTCGGACGCGGCTCTTCCGCTTATGTGCTGCTGCCGGGAGCGCCGACCGATCTCTCGCAACGGGCAGGCTGAGGCGAGCCATGGCTCAAGGCGCGACAGCATCGCCTGTGCCCGCCGGACGGACCTCCATCCTGCATGCGTTCTTCGAGATGTTGCTGAACGCCCTTGGCCAGCCAACGAAGAAGCCTGCGCCGTCGATTCCCCGCAGGCGGAACGCACGCCGAACCCATCGCCACCGCCCGTTCTGACGCGGCGGTCTTTGTTCGTCCGGAAAGTTCGCTCAGTCCGCCACCGGCAGCGTGAAGCGGAACATCGCGCCGCCCCCGGGCGCGCGCTCCGCCGTGATCTTGCCGCCGTGCGCCTCGATGATCGAGCGGCTGATGACCAGCCCGATGCCCATGCCGCCGGGCTTGGTGGTGAAGAACGGCATGAACAATCGCTCCAAGTGCTCCGGCGCGATGCCGGGCCCGGTGTCCGACACGCGGACATCGACCGTGTCGCCGTCGACCAGGGCCGTTTGGAGCGTGATCTGACGTTTCGGTGCGCTGGCCATGGCGTCGACCGCGTTGTGCAGTAGATTGACCAGCACCTGCTGGATCTGAACGCGATCGATCAGAACCGTCGGGATGTTCGGCTCGAGCTTGAGCCGCGTGGCGAGGTTTCTCGCGTCGGCTCCCATGAAGCCGAGCGCGATGGTGTCCTCGATCACCGCGTTGATGTCCTCGAGCGTGCGGTTCGACTGCCGCTTCTCGACGAAAGAGCGCATCCGGCGGATGATCTCGCCGGCACGGATGGCCTGGTCCGAGATCTTGTCCACGGTTTCGCGTGCCTTTTCGGCCGCAGAGGCGTCACCCTGCGTCAACAGACGCTTGGCGACGTTGGCATAGTTGAGCAGGGCCGCCAAGGGTTGGTTCAACTCGTGGGCGATGCCGGCCGAAACCTGGCCAAGCTCGTTCAGGCGCGCAACGTGTGTGAGGTCGTCCTGCATCGCTTTCAGCTTGGTCTCGTACTGCTTGCGCTCGGAGATGTCGCGCACGATGTTCGAGACACCGATGACGTGGCCTGCGGCGTCGCGGATTGGCGAGGCGGTGACCGAGGCTTCGATGCGCTTTTCGTTCTTGCCGACCCTGACGGTCTCGTAATGGCGGATGGTCTGGCCGCCGCGGATCTGCGCCAGGATCTGCACCTCCTCGGCGACGTGATCGGGGCTGAACAGCAGGAGCACGGGCATTCCGACGATCTCTTCGGCGCTGTAGCCGAACATCTCCACGGCGGCCGGGTTCCAGGAGGTGATCGTTCCGTCGAGCGTCTTGGTGAAGATGGCGTCATTCGAGCATTCGACGATCGAGCTCAGCAGTGCGCGCTGCGCTTCGCTCGCCTTGCGCTCGCTGACGTCGCGCACGATCCTCGATATCCCCATGACGGCGCCGTTGGCGTCCAGGATGGGCGAAATCGAGACGATCACGTTGACCTGGGCGCCGTCCTTGCGGACCCGCACCGCTTCGAACGGCGCGATGTGCTCGCCGGCCGCGGCCCGCTCGGCCAGCCGAATTTCCTCGGCCACCCTTTCGGGCGCGATCACGAAATCGCCGATGCGTTCGCGGATCGACGTGCCGATCATCTCGGCCGCCGAGTAGCCATAGATCCTCTCGGCCGCGGGATTCCAGCTCGTGATGATGCCGTCGAGCGTGTAGCTGATGATGGCGTCGCTCGAGGAAAATACGATCTGGCTCAGCAGCGCCCGGTCCTGTGCGTGGGCCTTGCGCTCGGAGATGTCGCGTACGAAGCGCGCGATGCCGATGATCCGCCCATGCGCGTCCCGCACGGGGGAAATCGACATCAAGACGTTGACCAGCGAGCCGTCCTTGCGCATTCGCAAGGCCTCGAAAGGCGCGATGTGCTCTCCAGCGATCGCCCGCTGCGTTATGGCCTTCTCGAAGGCGAAGTTGTCGGGCGTCGTGACCTTGCCGATGCGCGCTTCGAAGGTGGTGCCGATCATTTCGGCGGCGCTGTAGCCGAATATGCGCTGGGCGCCGGCATTCCAGCTCGTCAGCGTACCGTCGAGATCGTAGCTGACGATGGCGTCGCTGGAAGAACTCACGATCTGGGCAAGCAGGGCCTTGTCTTGCTCGTATTCCCTGCGGGCGCTGATGTCGCGCACCACCCGCGCCACCCCCACCACCGTGCCGGCACGGTCGCGAATGGGCGCAGTGGAGATCGACAGGTGCAGGCGCGAACCGTCGCGGCGCAGGCGCGCCGTCTCGTAAGCCGGAATCGTCTCGCCCTTCGCCGCGCGCGCGATCTTGTGCTTTTCTTCGGCGGCGGTCTTGGAATCGGCGAACAGCGGCAGGATGTCATTCAAGTTCCTGCCGAGCATCTCCTCCGCAGAGCACCCGAACAGCTCCTCCGCGGCGCGGTTGAACGCAACGATCCTGCCTTCAGTCGAAATGCAAGCGACGGCGTCCTGGCTCGTCGCCATCATGAAGTTCAACAGCGCGTGTTCGCTGCTGCTGGTCAGACTGTCCGCAGTGACAGAGGGATCGCGATTCATCGTCTCGATGCGAAAAATGAACTTGCGGTTGCGGGCAAGCAAGATCCTCGATGAACAGCAGATTGGTCGCAGTCGCACCAACGGACACGCGACGTCCGAACCATCGTGCATTGGGCGCGAGACGATTTTGAGATCGTAGAACTACTAATGCCGCAAGGGAAATTTCGTTCGCCCGGGCAGGCCCGTTGGCCGCGTTCGAGTGTTCCGCAATCGACGAGATTGCTTCGCATGATGGGCGCAAGACCGCCTGCGAATCTCTCATTGCGGCCTGCGTCACCAAACCAGTTTGTCGCAGCCGCCAAATCGGTTTCAACCGCGCCACACTGTGCCATCAGCAAGCGATCGTCTGCGGGGTGAAGCGAACATGCGCAGTCTGTCTGTTCTCGTTGCGGCGCTGGCCATGACCACCCCGGCCATGGCCGACCTCGACGTTGCCTATCTGGCGCAGGAACCGGTCATCGACGGAAAACTCGATCCGGCGCTGCAGGCGCTGGCCAGGCACGATTTCCCCGTGCGCGAAGCGAGCACGACGCTGCCGGCGGATTGGGCCCCCACCTATCGCATCGGTTATGGCGCGGGCTTCCTCTACCTCTATGTCGAAGTGCCCGACGCACAACTCGTCACGCGCGACCGCGCCTATCAGAACGGCGACGGCTACATCCTGGTGCTGACGCTTCCGCGCGCCGACGGGGCGCCGTCCGAGGAATTCTCGGTGCTCGGCTTTACGGCCTCGGGCAAACCGGTCGCCGAATGGCAAAAGAAATTTCGCTGGTACCACAACAAGGACCTTGCGTTCGAGACCGTGAAGGAAGCCGAGACCGCAAGCTTCAGCGCAAACGGGCGCACCGGAATGGAACTGAAGCTGCCGTGGAGCGCCGTGGCGCCGCTGCACCCGTGGCTTTCGCCCGCGATCGGCTTCAACCTCAGCTACGTAAAGGCCGAAGGCGAAACGGGGCATTCGGATTTCCTGGTGACGGAGGACGAGCGCATCCAGAACGAGCAGAGTCCGCGCCGCAGCGTGCTGCTGCGCTTTGCGCCGCCTGCCGACACCGCGTTCCGCAGTTTCGTTGCGCTGGCGCGCAACAACCTGGAGCAGGGCGGACAGGCCGAGGCCCTCATCGCCGTCTATGCGCCGAGACAGGGCGAGCTAAAGGCGGTCGCCCGTCTGCTCGATGGCGAGCAGGAGATCGTCGCCCACGCGGGCGACACGCTGAGAATCCCGCAGGGCCTGTCGTTGCAGACGCTCGCGCTGCCCAGCACGGAGTTGCCGGCGGGCGGCTATGCCGTGCAATGGGGCGGCGACCTGGAAGGCCTGCCGGCGAGCGGTCTGACGCTGCTTCCGCCGTTCGATCCGGCACGGATCGAGGAGCGCATCGCAAACATCTCCGCCCGCATCGCGGCGGGCAGTGCCGCCACGCTTGCCTTCAAACTGCAACAGATCAAGGAGGCACGGGCGCGGCTGCACGCTTACGACACCGCGGGCGGACTGCGCATCATGACCGCGGAATTGCAGGATCTCGTGGCCAGGGCGGAGAAAGGCGAGGACGCGATCGCCGCCCAGCGCGGCACGCTTCGCCGCGCTTTTCGCTCGAAGGTGGACGGCACGCTGCAGCCCTATACCGTGCATCTTCCGGCGCGCATCGAACCGAGGCGCAAATATCCGCTGATCGTGTTCCTGCACGGCAGCGGCGAAGACGACCGGCGAGCGCTCGACATCGCGCGCTTTCCCAAGGACGCCATCCTGCTGGCGCCGTTCGGGCGCGGAACCTCCAACGCCTTCGCAGCCGATCACGCACAGGAGGATGTGCGCGAGGCGGTGGAGGACGTGACCGCGATCTATCCCGTCGATGCAGCTCGCGTGGTGGTCTCCGGCTTCTCAATGGGCGGCTACGGCGCCTACCGAACGTTCGATGCCGGCCGCGGCCGCTATCGCGCTGTGGCGATCTTCTCCGGCCACCCCAGCCTCGGTCGTCAGTGGATCGGCAAGGCGGCGCCGGACTACCTCGATCCCAAGGCGCTTTCTGCATTCCGCGGCGCGGCGGTGTTCATCTTCCACGGCGGCAAGGACCGCAACTGCCCGATCGAGCTGACGCGCGAAATGGTCGCCAAGCTTCGCGCCGCGGGCGCGAAGGTCACGTTCGAATACGATCCCGACAAGGGCCACGAGGCGCCGTCGCCGAAATCGGTCGCGGCGTTCCAGGACTGGCTTGCGGGCGTGCTGCGGTAGGGGTTGCCCCAAGTGCCGGCAGCGATCAATTCGCGGGGTCGTAGCGGATGTCCGTGAACGCCACCGTCATGCCGTCTCCGACCGGCGATTGCGCCAAGAGGCCGGCGCGCAGGGCCTTGAAGTCGCCGCCGAGCGTGAAGGCGCGGAACATGGTCCAGGTCTTGCCGTCGAGCGATGCGTCGAAGGACAGGCCCTCGCCTTTGCGGCTGACCTTGAGATAGACCTCGCCACCGGGCGCGGCGAAGTCGGTGTAGGCGTCGTCCGAAACTCCACGATTGACCACATGCACGACCGAGAGCCTGCCGTCGCCCTGCGCGTTTTCGAGACACAGCTTGGCCCAGTTGTCGTTGTCGACCACCAGCGCAATGCAGCCGGAATCCCAGCGCTTTTTCGGCTGCAGCGCGACCTTGGCGCTGAGCGTGAAATCGCCTTTTGGATGGATCAGCAGACTGGGAGCGCTGTCGACGGCGTTTTTCGGATTCCACGGCGGAACGAACCAATTTGCCTTGGGGCCGGCGGCGATGGTCATGGCGTCGGGACCGGTCGCATGCCACACAACGGGCGGATTGCGCATCTCGAAGGGCTGGGGCAGGGCGGTGAATGGCGGCTCGGCCGCGACGGCACTTGCGACGAAGAGAACGAAGGCGGCGGCGGATCGTGCAAACATAAGGGAGTCTTCCAGGTGTTTGGTTCCTCGCCAGCTTAAGCGCCCGCAGGGTGCCGGGGCATGCGGCACATCGAGCGGCGCAGTATTCACGGCTTTGTGATCACCTGCGACACGCCGGGAGCAGACACTATCTTGAGGCAGGGAGGGCACAATGGACCGCAGGTCATTTCTGACGTCGTCGTTCGCCGCCGGAGCGGCATCCTCCGGTATGGCGCAAGGCGCTGGCGAAGCCGCAGAGAACTCAGCGGACGCGATCGGCAAGGCGCGCTTTCCAGACGGATTGCTGTGGGGTGCGGCGACGAGCGCGTTCCAGGTGGAAGGCGCGTGGAGCGCGGACGGCAAGGGCGAATCCATATGGGACCGCTATGCGCATACGCCCGGCAAAATCGCCGACGGCGCCGACGGCGACGTGACCTGCGACCAGTATCACCGCTACAGGAGCGACGTCGCCCTGATGAAGCGGATGCACTTGAAGAGCTACCGCTTCTCCATTTCCTGGCCGCGCGTGCTGCCGAACGGCGCCGGCGCGGTCAACCAGAAGGGCCTTGACCATTACCGGAGGCTGGCCGATGCGCTGCACGAGGCTGGCATCCGCCCGTTCTGCACGCTCTATCACTGGGACCTGCCGCAGGCGCTGGAAGACAAGGGCGGCTGGCCCAACCGCGACCTGGCGGGCTGGTTTGCCGATTACGCCGCGCTGCTCGCTAAGCATCTGGGCGACCGCATCACCGTGTGGGCGCCGTTCAACATGCCTTGGTTTTTCACCTATCACGGCTATGGCGACGGTCGCACCGCGCCGGGAAGAAAGAGCTACGCCGATTTCTGGAAGGCGGCCCACACCGTCGCGCTGGCCCATGGCCAGGCGTTCCGCGCAATCAAGGCGGCGTCCTCCCGCGCGACGATCGGCTGCGCCTGCGAGCACGAGCCCGTTGTGGCAAAGTCGGAAAGCGACGCCAATCGCGCCGCGGCGGCGCGCTACGACGCGTTTCACAACATGTTCTTCATCACCGCGGCGATGCGCGGCGCCTATCCGCAGCCCTATGTCGGGCAGAAAGAGCGCGATCTGATGGGCTTCAAGCCCGGTGACGAAAAGACCATGCAGGTGGCGCTCGACTGGATCGGTGCGCACTACTATCTGCGGCTGCGGATTGCCGATGCCGGCGCGCCCGCGCCCGACGGTATCGATCCCCTGGCCGGCACGCGGGTGGACATGCCCGGGCAGGGCTGGGAAGTGCACCCCCAGGCGTTCCACGACATGCTGATGCGCCTGACGCGCGAATTCGATTCTCCCATCATCGAGATCACGGAAACCGGGGTCGACTATCCAAGCGATCGCCCGATGAGCGCGCAACTCCACGATGCGGTCCGCATCGATTGGTACAAGCAACATCTCGCGGCGATGTCGCAAGCGATCGGCGAGGGCGCCCGCGTGCGCGCCTATCATGCATGGACGCTGATCGACAATCTGGAATGGCGGGACGGATTCTCGAAGCGGATGGGCCTCAACTACGTCGACTTCAAGACCCAGAAACGCACGATGAAGGACTCGGCGCGCTGGTACGCCCGCGTGGCGGCGACAGGGCGACTCGACGTGTAGGGCGAGTGCTCGAACTGCATCGTGCGACAAGGAAGGGCCCGGGATCGCCCGGGGCCCCGTGTTTCGACCGAACCGGCGCCCTCAGCGGACGCAGCGCCTGGTCCCGAACGCGCCAGGATTGCCTACGACCTCCAGCACGTCTCTGCCCTGATAGCTGTATCTGACCATGACCGTGCCAGCGTTCCACGAGCCCCTGATGTCCGCCCAGGAAACGTCGAATGCATTTCCGGCCGGGTTGAAGCGGCCATGCCCGACGTTGGCCCAATCGTCGCCAGGCGCATTGCGATCCTTCTGGCCCAGCCAGAACAGCTCGTTGCCGACCTGCCGCATGCGATAGGTGGCAGTGTCAACCGTGGGGTCCCTGCCGAAACAGGTCCACGCTCCCGTCAAGTCCATCGCCGATGCCGACGCCGCCAAAAGCGCAAGCGCGGCGCACGCCAGCGTGGCGTGCAACATTCCTCGTTGTGCCAACATCCATTCCCCCTTGCAGAGTTGAGATTGATCGATTGCGAAGGAATAGGCCGGCCTGCCAAATTTGGTAAATGGAAATCTGACGCCAGCCGCCGCTCTGCAAATGCAGCGCATTCGTTGTGCCTTATTCCATCGCGGCCAGCCGGGGCGACTGCGTTGCTGATTTGACTGCACCCCGCAATCATTCGCGGCGTGCCGGGCGCGCAAACAAGAAGGGCCCGGGATCACCCCCCGGGCCCTTGCCGTTTCTGAGCTTTCAGGAGGAAAGATCAGACGGAGTAGTACATCTTGAACTCGACCGGATGCGGGGTGTGCTCGAAGGTGTAGACCTCTTCCATCTTCAGCTCCATGTAGCTGTCGATGAAGTCGTCGCCGAACACGCCGCCCTTCTTGAGGAAGGCGCGGTCCGCATCGAGGCTCTCCAGCGCCTGGCGCAGGCTGCCGCACACCGTCGGAATTTCCTTCAGCTCTTCCGGCGGCAGGTGATAGAGGTCCTTGTCCATCGGTTGGCCGGGATGGATCTTGTTCTCGATGCCGTCGAGGCCGGCCATCAGCATCGCGGCGAAGGCGAGATAGGGGTTCGAGCCGGCATCGGGGAAGCGCACTTCGACGCGCTTGCCCTTGGGGCCCGGCGCGAACGGAATGCGGCAGCTGGCCGAGCGGTTGCGCGCGGAGTAGGCGAGCAGCACCGGCGCCTCGAAGCCCGGGATCAGGCGCTTGTACGAGTTGGTCAGCGGGTTGGTGATGGCGTTCAGCGCCTTGGCGTGCTTGATGATGCCGCCGATGTAATAGAGCGCCGTGTCGGACAGGTCGGCATAGCCCGAGCCCGCGAACAGCGGCTTGCCGCCCTTCCAGATCGACTGGTGCACGTGCATGCCCGAGCCGTTGTCGCCGTACATCGGCTTCGGCATGAAAGTCGCCGTCTTGCCGTAGGCGGCGGCGACCTGGTGCACGACGTACTTGTAGATCTGCAGGTTGTCGGCGCCCTTGACCAGCGAGTTGAACTTGCAGCCGAGCTCGTGCTGGGCGCTGGCCACTTCGTGGTGGTGCTTTTCGGGGTTGATGCCCATGTCGCCCATGATGGCGAGCATCTCGCTGCGGATGTCCTGCGCGGAGTCGACCGGTGGAACCGGGAAGTAGCCGCCCTTGACCGCCGGGCGGTGGCCGAGGTTGCCGCCTTCATACTCGGTGCCGATGTTCCACGAGGCTTCGACCGAGTCGATCGAGTAGAAGCACTTCGACATCGAGGCTTCGTAGCGTACGTCGTCGAAGATGAAGAACTCCGCTTCGGGGCCGAAAAAGGCGGTGTCGCCGATGCCCGAGGAGATCATGTACTGCTCGGCGGCCTTGGCGATGGAGCGGGGACAGCGGCCATAGCGCTGGCCGGTCATCGGCTCGATGACGTCGCAGGTGATGGCAAGCGTGGTCTGCGCGAAGAAGGGATCGATCACGGCGGTGTCGCAATCGGGCACCAGCGTCATGTCGGAGTCGTTGATGGTCTTCCAGCCGGCGATGGACGAGCCGTCGAACATCAAGCCGTTGGTCAGCGTGTCCTCGTCGATCTGCGACAGATCGAAGGTCACGTGCTGCCACTTGCCGCGCGGGTCGGTGAAGCGCCAGTCGACGAACTTGACTTCCTTTGCCTTGATCAGGTCCAGGACGGATTTTGCATTTGCCATGATCGGGTCTTTCCCCTTCTCCAGTTTCGTTGCTTGTTGGATCCCTTAAATCGCGTCCGCGCCGCTTTCACCGGTTCGGATGCGGATCGCCTCTTCCACGTTGAGGATGAAGATCTTGCCGTCGCCGATGCGGCCCGTACGAGCCGCCTTCTGGATGGCGTCGATCGACGCCTGCAGACGCTCCTCGCCGATGACGATCTCGATCTTCACCTTGGGCAGGAAGTCCACGACGTACTCCGCGCCGCGATACAGTTCCGTGTGCCCCTTCTGCCGGCCGAAGCCCTTGGCCTCGGTGACTGTGATACCCTGGACGCCGACTTCCTGCAGCGCCTCCTTCACCTCATCGAGCTTGAAGGGCTTGATGATGGCCTCGATCTTCTTCATTCCGGACTCCTTGCGCCGTTCCGCGCCGTTAAGGAATTAGCAGAGGTTGTGCCAACTTTCAGCATTTGGAACATGAACGGAATCAGCACGTTACTAGGCTGATTCGTCCGCCTGCCGATACTTTGCACAAAAAGTAGCCGCGTTGCACAGTTTACGGGCAGCACCAGCGCCTCCAAACGCGGCAATCGCTTGGGCTGTGACCCGGCGAATTCCGCGGCAAAAGCAGCCAAACGGAGGTTGCGCGGGATCGCGGCCCTCACCCCTTGATCCCGTGTCCAGCGAAAGCCGTGCCAAGCGGATCAGTGCGGCGCGGTCGGCACCGCCACGCACATCAATTTGCCGTTGGACGAGGTAACGAGCTTGCTGCCCGCCGGGCAGACAGGTTTGCCGTTCAGCCAGAGCAGCTGGTAGTGCGGCTGCGCCGTCTGAGCGGAGCCGGCGGCGAAGGCGGCCACGGTAGCAAGCGCCAGCGGCAGCACGGCGAGAATGATGCGGCGTGGAATGGTCCGACGGTGTGCCATGTCCTCTTCCATGTTGAGGGGTTCAACGCGTCACAATCGCCGCCACAGCGCAGGACGCGCGACCGCCCATGTCGAACGGCGATCCGGCCGCTATTGCGAGGCCGTATCGGTACTCGACGTCGTGCTTGTCGTGCTTGTCGTGCTCGTCGTCTGCGTGGCGATGCAGGCCTGCTTGGGCCCGGTGGAGGTCATCACCGTGGTCTGCGTGGTCCCTTGCGGGCAGGTCTTCATCGTGCCACCCAGCCACAACAGCTGTTTGTTCACCGTCGGCTGGGTCGATTGCGTCGAAGTGGTGGTCGTCGTTTGGGCGGGGGCGGCCGTTGCCAGTGCGACCGCCCAGCCCAATGTCAGCAGTCCGACCTGATAGCGTGTCATTTCATCATCTCCCAGAATGATGCCGTCGAGACTCCACAATTGCACACTGCGTTCTCGGAGATAAGGGCGGCGGCAGAAGAGTTTGTATGGCGTGGCGTCATGAATTAGGCTGCCTACATGCCCGAACTGCCCAGCGAAATCATCACGGTCGCCGAAATGTATGCGGCGGACCAGCGCGCAGCGGACGCGGGCGTGCCCTCGCGCACGCTGATGGAATACGCCGGCCGCGCCGTCGCCGACGAGATCACCAAGTCCCACGCCAAGCCCTGTCCCGTTTTGGTGCTGTGCGGGCCAGGCAACAATGGTGGAGACGGTTTCGTGGCGGCACGGCACCTCAAGTCGCGCGGCTGGGATGTGCGCGTGGCGCTGCTGGGCGAGCGCGGCAAGCTGACGGGCGACGCCGCCTACATGGCCGTGCAGTGGCCCGACGAAGTAGCTCCGGTCGCGCCGGCCGCGCTGCAAGGCGCCAAGCTCGTCATCGACGGACTATTCGGTGCCGGGCTCGCCCGGCCGCTGCAAGGGGCGGCGCGTGCAACCGTCGAGGCGCTCAACGACAATCCGGCGCGCGTCGTGGCGATCGACGTGCCGAGCGGGCTGCACGGCGATCTCGGCCGGGCGCTCGACGGGCTGTGCGTGTCCGCCGACACCACCGTGACCTTCTTCCGCCTGAAACCGGCACATGTGCTGATGCCCGGGCGCATCGCCTGCGGCAAGCTCGTGCTGGCGCAGATCGGCATTCCCGAAAGCGCGCTCGACGTCATCAAGCCGCGCCTATTTCTCAACAGCCAGCGGCTGTGGAGCCGCGCTTTCCCGCGCCTCGATCCGCTCGGACACAAATACGCGCGCGGCCATGCGGTGGTTGTCAGCGGTCCGGCGCACGCCACAGGAGCGGCACGGCTTGCGGCGCGCGGCGCGCTGCGCATGGGCGCAGGCCTGGTGAGCGTGGCGAGCCCGCTCGACGCGATCGACGTCAACGCCAAGCATCTGACCGCGATCATGGTCAAGCCGTTCGACGGCGCGAAGGGGCTGGCGGCGCTGCTCAAGGACAAGCGCTTCAACGCGGTCGCGGTCGGCCCCGGTTCGGGCGTGGGCCCCGAGACGCGCGATCTGGTCCGCGCGGTGCTGGCGAGCGGCGCGGCGGCGGTGCTCGATGCCGATGCGCTGACCAGCTACACGGACGAGACCGAGGCCCTGTTCGGCAAACGTCTCGGCCATGCCGTGCTGACGCCGCACGAGGGCGAATTTGAGCGTCTGTTTCCTGGCCTGCTCAAGAAATCGTCGAGCCGCATCGAAGCGGTGCGCGCGGCGGCGAAAATGTGCGGCGGCGTCGTGCTGCTGAAGGGGCCGGACACTGCCATCGCCGCGCCGGACGGCCGTGTGGCGATCTCGAACAACGCCCCGCCACAACTTGCCACCGCCGGATCGGGCGACGTGCTCACGGGCTTCATCCTGGGCCTTTTGGCCCAGCGCATGGAGCCGTTCCTGGCGGCGGCCGCCGCGGATTGGATGCACGGGCTGGCGGCGACGGCGTTCGGCCCCGGCCTGATCGCGGAAGATCTGCCCGAACAGTTGCCGACTCTGCTGCGGCGGCTGTACGAAGAGATTTGACATGATCCCGAACTGGCTTTTGTGGGCGCGTGAACTGCAGGCATCGGCGCAAAGCGGCTTGGCCTATGCCGAGAATCCCTACGACCGCGAGCGCTACCAGCACATGATGCGCCTTGCAGCGCGCATGATGGCGGAAGCGGCGGGCGAAGATGTCAAGTTCGTGGAGGCGGTGTTTGCCAAACAGGACGGCTACGCCACGCCCAAGGTGGACGTGCGCGGCTGCGTCTTCCGCCGGCGCGAGGTGCTGCTTGTCAGCGAGACGATGGACGGCGGGCGCTGGACGCTGCCCGGCGGCTGGGCCGACGTGAACGAAACGCCGAGCGTAAGCGCGGTGCGCGAGGTCGCGGAAGAGGCGGGCTTCGTGGTGAAGGTGAAGAAGCTGTGCGCGGTCTACGACCGTGACGCCCATGGCAACACGGTGCCGCACCCGTTCCATATCTACAAGCTGATGTTCCTGTGCGAAGAGACGGGCCGCTGCGACAGGTCGCCACTCGAGACGGGCGATGCGCGGTTCTTTCCGCTCGACGATCTGCCCGAACTTTCGATGTCGCGCACGCAACCCTGGCAGCTCGAGCGCCTTTACGCGCATTCGCAGGATCCCTCGCTGCCGACGGACTTCGATTGATGAGCGAAATCCTCATCCGTCGCGTGGAGCAGGGCGACTTGCCGGCGCTGCTCGACATCTACAACTGGTACATCCTCAACACGCCGATCACCTTCGATCTCGAGCCGCGCACGGTGGCCCAGCGGCAGGCGTGGCTTGACGGTTTCGCGCCGGCCGGGCGGCACCAGTGCTTCGTGGCGGTCAGCGACGGCGCCGCGGTCGGCTGGGCGTGTTCGGGCAGGCTGCGCGAAAAGGCCGCCTACGACACCTCGGTCGAAACCAGCGTTTACGTGAAGCCCGGCCTCGAGCGCCAGGGAATTGGCAGGCGTCTCTACGGGGCGCTGTTCGAGGCGCTGGCGCGCGAGGACGTCCATCGCGCCTTTGGCGGCATCACCCAGCCGAACGAGGGATCCGTCGGCCTGCATCTCACCTTCGGTTTCACCCATTTGGGGACGTACCACGAAGTCGGCCGCAAGTTCGGCCGCTACTGGGACGTGGCCTGGTACGCCAAGAGCCTGTGAGGCGCCCGGCAGCCCTGGAGCAGAAACCGGGCCCTTCGGGCCCACCGGCCGGCACCCGGGGCAGACGGCCGGTCCCGGCCCCCGGCGAAGGGCGGGAAGCCGTTGTCGCGCCGGGCACCCCCGGCTCTAGCGGCCTGCCTAAACCCCTGCTATAGCGGCGCCCTTCCGCGGGATTTGCCCCGCGGGAGCAGCCCGCGCGCGGGCGTGGCGGAACTGGCAGACGCACTCGGTTTAGGTCCGAGCGCCGCAAGGCTTGTGGGTTCAAATCCCTCCGCCCGCACCAGTCTTCGCTCCGCTCACGCGGAGTTTCGACTTGGCAAGCCGCGGCGGAACGAAGACTGCCATGGCGAAGCCGGGCGGGGGACGGCTCGGCAAGCCGGTGTCTGGAGTGTCAGGGACTAGGGACTTTCATTATGCAAATCACCGAGACCGTTTCCGAGGGCCTGCGCCGCGAATACAAGATCGTGGTCGGCGCCGCCGACCTGGACAAGCGCCTCACCGGCAAGATCGAAGAAATCAAGCCGCGTCTCAGCCTCAAGGGTTTTAGGCCGGGCAAGGCTCCCGTATCGTATCTGAAGAAGACCTTCGGCAAGTCGATGATGGGCGAGATCGTAGAGGCGGCGGTCAACGAAGGCAGCCAGAAGGCGGTCACGGACAACTCGCTCAAGGTGGCGTTCCCGCCGCGCGTCGAGCCGATCGGCGACGTGCAGGCCGTGGTCGACGGCAAAGCCGACTTGGAGTTCAAAGTCGTCGTCGACCTGATGCCGGACTTCGATCTGGCGGATGTCTCCCAGCTCAAGATCGAGCGGCTCACCGCCGATGTCACCGATTCCGACATCGACGACTCGATCAAGCGGCTGGCCGAGCAGGCGCGCACCTATTCCGCACGCGGCGAAGGCGAAGCGGCCGAAAAGGGCGATGCGGTCCTGATGGATTTCGTCGGCCGCGTCGACGGCGAGGAATTCGCGGGCGGCAAGGCGGAGGATTTCAACCTCGTGCTCGGCTCGGGCCAGCTCATCGCGGGCTTCGAAGACCAGCTCTTGGGCAGCAAGGCCGGCGAGGAGCGCGAGGTCAACGTCACCTTTCCGGACGACTATCCGGACGACAAGCTGAAGAGCAAGGCCGCGGTCTTTTCGGTGAAGGTGAAGCAGATCAAGAAGCCGGACGAGCTCGTCATCGACGACACGCTGGCCAAGAACCTCGGCGTCGACAGCCTGGGCACCCTCAAGGAGCGCGTGCGCGACCAACTCAAGCGCGATTTCACGGCGGCGTCCCGCCTGCACATGAAGCGCCGAATCCTCGATGCGCTCGACGAGAAACACGCCTTCCCGCTGCCGCCCACTATGGTGGAAGGCGAGTTCAACGGCATCTGGCGCCAGGTCGAAGCCGAGCTGAAACGCGACGGCAAGACGGCGGAGGACGAAGGCAAGTCCGAAGAAGAGCTGAAGAAGGAATATCACGACATCGCGGAGCGGCGCGTGCGCCTCGGCCTGGTGCTGGCGCGCATCGGCGAGCAGAACGGACTTACGATCGGCAACGACGAAGTGCAGCGCGCGGTGGCGGCCCGCGCCCGCCAGTTCCCCGGCCAGGAGCAGCAGGTGTTCGAGTACTACGCCCGCAACGCGCAGGCGCAGGCCGAAGTCCGCGCCCCGATCTTCGAGGACAAGGTGGTCGATTTCATCGCCGAACTGGCCGAGATCACCGATCGCAAGGTAGACCGCGAAACGCTCTTCCTCGATCCCGACGAGGCGGCGGAGAAGCTGAAGGGCAAGAGCGAATAGCGCCCTTCGAGACGGCGCTTCGCACCTCCTCCGGATGACGATTTGCAAAGGGCGCCGGCACCGGCGCCCTTTCTTTTTGCGCGCAGGCGAATGTTGATAGGTATATGTTCCCTCTTGTCGTTTGTCGATAAATCGATTATCGATAAAGATATCTCGAAAATCGATGCCTGTTCGTCGTTTTTCGGAAAACGCGAGGGAAGGTCCCCATGCAGCACCATCACATCCTGGCAGGCGCGCTCATCGCCGCCGTCGTGACCATCGGCGCCGGCCCGCACGGCAGAACCGCCGAAGCCGCCGCGCTTGCCGCGCCGATCCCCGAAATACGTGCCGTGTTCACGGCCTGCCGCGACTTGGCTCTCGACGGCGTACTCGACCTTTCGGGCGAGATCATCGCCCGCATCAAGCAACTGTGAAGATCGTCAAGAGGGATGACTTCCATGACCGCCTCTACCGCCTGGCTTCCCCGCGTTCTGCGCTGGCTTTTCACGGTGCTCGCCGTCTTCTGCGCCGTGATTGCGGTCGCCGTGGTCGTCGTGTTCGTGATCAATCCGCAGCTGCCGCTCAGCTCTCACTTCGGGCCGATCAAGATCAGCATCTCGGGCGAGCCCGGCACCATCACCATGTCGAACTCCAATTTCGTGCTCTCCGCGCTGCACGGCAGCACCGTGCTCAGCGTCAAGGATGCGCGCGGCCTCGTCGAGCTGCTCAAGCACACGCTCCTGCCGCTGGTGTTCCTCAACGTGGTGTTCATGGCGGCGGTGTTCGATCTGTTGCGGCGCGTGTTCCGCAATGTCGGCCGTGGCGAGAGCTTCACGGTGCAGACGCTGCGCTACATGCAGATCCTGGGCGTCTCGCTGCTGGTGTTTTCGCTGGTGCTGGGGGCCGCCGAAGGCTGGTTCCAGTATGCGCTGTTCAACTACCTGTCGCAGCACGCCGTCGTTTCGATTGCGGGCAATGCCATCCGCATCCCGTCAAGCAACGAGTTCACGATCTCATCGGACGGATCGTTCCCGTTCGGCACTCCGATGTTCTTCTCGGGCTTGCTGGTGCTGGCGTTGTCGGAGGTGTTCCGGCAGGGGCTCGCGCTCAAGCGCGAGAACGACTTGACGGTGTGAGCGGCCCATGTCGATCAAACTGAACCTCGACCGCGTGATGCTGGACCGGCGCATCAGCCTGACCGAACTTGCCGAGCGCATCGGCATCACGCTTGCGAACCTGTCGATTCTCAAGACCAACAAGGCGCGCGCCATCCGCTTTTCCACGCTCGACGCTCTGTGCCGCGAGCTGAACTGCCAGCCCGGAGACCTGCTCGAGCACGTCCCGGGCACCGGAGAGGCCGGCGACGGCGACGAAAACATCTGAGCGAGCAAGGAGCGAGCATGCATGCGTTGTGGCGGGGAATTGTGCTCGTGCTCGCCATGGCTTGCGCGGCCGCGGCTCAGACCCCGATCGGTCCCGAAACGGCGCGTGGTGCTTTCATCGAGGCGCGCGCGGCGTCCGATCACGACGGCGGCAAGTTGATCCCGCCACGCGCGCGGTCATCGCCAACGAGCCCGACGGTGCCGGCGTGCTGCGCAAGGTCGTTCCTGCAGTGAAGCCGGGAAGTCCGGTTTTGCACGAGGCATGGGCCCTTCCAACCTCGGCCAGACGGAACGCGGGCCCGACTTGGACGGGCGTCGAAGAAGACGGAAGGGAAGAAGATGTCGAGTACGCGTTTGAGACTTGCGGCGGTTACCGCGTTCAGCCTGTTGTGCGCACCCGGATGGGCGGCGCCCTTGCCGGTGGAGGCGAGCGTCGATGCGCACGACATCGTGGCGCTCGATGGCTTCGCCAAGACCGCGCCAAGCGCCGAGGAACGGAACTTGGCGGCGGGTGCGGCACTGGCGCTGCGCCGCAAGGACGAGGCAGCGCTCGCGGTGCTGGTGCCGCTGGCGCGGTCGCGGGCCGACCAAGACCTGCGCGCCGAATCCTACATCGTCACCTCCGAGGTCTACCTGCGCAAGGCCGCTTTGCCGACGCTTATGCCGCCCTCAAGGCCGCGCAAGGGCTTGCGACGGAGCCGCTGCAGAAGGAAGTGGTCCAGACGATGGATTTCGCGCGCCTGCTCGCCGGAGCGACCCCGATGGCGGTGGCGCACATGGCGTGCGGGCAGCTCCCCGTCACGCGCGACATGGCCGGCATGGTCAACATCTCCGTGCGCATCAACGGCCAGACACAGATCGCCGTCATCGACAGCGGCGCCGGCTACTCGACCGTCAGCGAATCGGCCGCCAAACGGCTACGAGTGCGCGTCCTCGACAAGGCCGCGACGGTCGAAAGCGCCAGCATCGACGCCCTAGTCACACGCGCCGGCATTGCCGACCGGCTCGAGTTCGGCGAGGCCGTGCTCACCAATGTGGTATTTGCGGTGCTGCCGGACGAAGCACTGACCTTTGCCGGCGGCAAATACAAGATCGACGCGATTATGGGCCTGCCCGTGTTTGTCGCGCTCGACCGCATCGAACTGGCCACCGAGGCGGGCAAGGAAAGCCTCCACTACGGCCCAAAGCCCGCGGCGGCCGCGAGCGAGCCCAATCTCCTTTTGGCCGGCGTGGGGCCGATCGTGCTCGTCAAGGCGGAGAAGGCGGATACCCCTCTGCGCATGTTGATCGACACGGGCGCGGTCCACACCAGCTTGAACGGCAAGTTCATGGCGGATTTTCCAGCCCTTAGCGAAGCTGCGGTGAACCAGACCGCGCATTGGGAAGGCGCCGGCGGCGCAGCCACCGACGAGAAGGCTCGCACCGTGCCGGAACTGAAGCTGATCGTCGCGGGCCGCCCGATCACGCTGACCGGCGTGCGGATGAAGTCGCAGGCCGAACCCGACCGCCACGGCGCCATCGGCCAGGACCTGCTGAAACAGGGCAAAAGCTGGGCGCTCGACTTCGCCAACATGACGTTCGCCGTGAGCGATTGAGCTACCAGCGCTGATGCACGTGTGGCGCGATGAAGCGATCATAGACCGCGCGCGCCACCGCCATCGTTTCCGGCGAAAGCGGGGGCAAGTCCGAGGCCGCTGCATTGGCGCGGGCCTGAAGGGCGTTGCGGGCGCCGGGGATCACCACCGTCACCGCCTCATTCATCAGGATCCAGCACAGCGCGAACTGGGCCATCGTCGCGCCCGCCGGCACCAGCTTCTTCAACTCCTCCACCGCCGCAAACCCCGCTTCCAGCGGCACGCCGGCAAAGGTTTCACCGACGTCGAACGCCTCGCCGTGGCGGTTGAAATTGCGGTGGTCGTCGGGGGCAAACGTCGTCGCGCGCGTGATCTTGCCCGACAGCAGGCCCGAGGCCAGCGGCACGCGTACGATCACCGCCACGTTGCGGCGCCTCGCCTCACGGAAGAACAGCCCGGCCGGGCGCTGGCGGAACAGGTTGTAAATGATCTGAATGCTGACAACATTGGGGTATTCGATCGCCTTGAGCGCTTCTTCCACTTTCTCAACGCTCACGCCATAGGCCTTGATCTTCCCGGATTTCCGGATGTCGTCCATCGCCGCGAACAGCTCGGGGCGGTAAAGCGCTTCGGTCGGCGGGCAATGCAGTTGCACCAGATCGAGGCTTTCCACCGCGAGGTTCTTCAGGCTGCGGTCGATGAAGCCCTCAAGGTTCTTTCTGTTGTAGCCGTCTGCCGTGTGCGGATCGAGCCGGCGCCCCGCCTTGGTGGCCACAAACGGACGTGTGCCGCCGCGCTGTTGCAGGACTTCCGCGATCAGTTTCTCCGAGCGGCCGTCGCCGTAGACGTCGGCGGTGTCGATGAAGGTCATGCCGGAATCGAGCGCCGCGTTGAGCGCGGCCTTGGCGTCATCGTCGCTGACATCGCCCCATGCCGAGCCGATCTGCCAGGCACCGAAGCCGATTTCGCTGACGTCGACGGCAAGGCGGCCGAAGGCGCGGTGGTGCATGGCATTCTCCTGTGTTTCGTCCGGATTACCAAGCGCCACTCGCGGAAACAACCGCGCGATTGTAGTGTGGCCCTGGGACGTGTGCTGCTCTCGGCGGGGAGGGGAGATGGACGAGCATGCGGTTGCCTTGAGAAGCGCACGCGGCATCGCCCTGATCGCGCTTCCCGTTCTGCTGTTCGCCACGATGCTCGCGGCTTTTTCGGTTTCGGTTGCGTGGCTGGGGCGGGAGCGCGGCTACCTCATCGGTTTTGCCTTCTACTGGCTGTTCTGGTGCCTGCTGGTGCCTCGGCTGTTCCTGGGCGGGCGGTGCTTCGCCAGCATTCTCGCGTCTCGCGTGCCGCTTTTCACATGGGCGAACGCCCCGGCGGCGTTGTTGTTCGCGATGGTCACGGTCACGGCCGCGACGCTGTACGCATCGGGATTTGTGCACGCGCCGTGGCTCACGATCGTCGTCGCAGCGCCGTTCGCCGTCATCGACGGGATATGCGAGGAGATTTTATGGCGCGGACTTTATGTGCGTATGTTCGCAGGCCGACCGCTGCTGGCGATCATCTACTCAGCACTGGGCTACGCCGTCTGGCACTTCGTGCCGCAAATGGATTTTCCATCGTCATCGGGTGCCGTCCCCTTCGTCGCCTCGACGTTCTGCCTCGGTCTGACCTACGGTTTCATCGCCTATCGGACCGGCACGGCCCGATGGACCGCCGTCTCCCACAGCTTCAACGGCTTTTTGGCTCTCGGCGGGCACTTGGGGTCCGCGTTGTTGACGCTCTTGTGAGCAGTCCGAAAGCATCTTCTGAACGCATTTTCGCCCCGATTTCGTAAGGTTTCGGGCGAGTCCAAATGCCGATTGACACGTCCCTTTTCCGGTCCTCAACTCACGCGCCGAATCAGGAGCCGCCATGAAGGATCCGCACGACGTTTATATGAATACCCTTGTTCCGATGGTGGTCGAGCAGACCGCCCGGGGCGAGCGCGCCTACGACATCTACTCCCGATTGCTGAAGGAGCGCATCATCTTCATCACCGGCCCGGTGGAGGACTACGGCGCCAGTCTCATCACGGCACAACTGCTCTTCTTGGAGGCAGAAAACCCCAAGAAAGAGATTGCGATGTACATCAATTCTCCGGGAGGCATCGTCACCGCCGGCATGGCGATCTATGACACCATGCAGTACATCCGGCCGCAGGTTCAGACATTGTGCATCGGCCAGGCGGCTTCGGCGGCGTCCCTGCTGCTCTGTGCGGGGGCGAAAGGACAGCGTTTCTGCCTGCCCAACGCCCGCATACTGGTCCACCAGCCTTCGGCCAGCTACTACGGCCAGGCGGCCGACATCGCCCGTCATGCCCAGGAAATCGTCAAGCTCAAGCGCCGGCTCAACGAGATTTACGCTGCGCACACCGGCCAGAGCGTGGAAGCCATTGAAAAGGCTCTGGATCGGGATACCTACATGACGGCAGAGGAGGCCAAAACCTTCGGTTTGATCGATTCCGTGCTGAATCGACGCCCCGAACCTACGGAGAACTCCTGATTTCGGGATTCTGCCGGACTGTCAGGATCATAGCGGCTTAAACAAATCTTGATCCGCTTGGCGCTAGCATGCTCGAATATGTCGGCGCGAAGGCCGATTTGGTTGGCGCGGGTTGTGCAAGGCGGATCGAGGGGCTTTGCAGGTCTTTAAGGGCGGGTCGGAGAAGGCCCGGGACGTAATATGAGTAAATCGAGCGGCGGCGAGTCCAAGAACACGCTCTATTGTTCCTTCTGCGGAAAGAGCCAGCACGAGGTCCGCAAGCTGATCGCGGGCCCGACCGTGTTCATCTGCGATGAATGCGTCGAGCTGTGCATGGAGATCATCCGGGAGGAGAACAAGACCTCTTTCATGAAGTCCCGCGAGGGCGTGCCGAGCCCGGCGGAGATTTTCAAGGTTCTGGACGACTACGTCGTCGGCCAGCAGCACGCCAAGAGGGTGCTGTCGGTCGCCGTCCACAACCACTACAAGCGCATCAACGCCGGCGGCAAGAACTCCGACGTCGAGCTGGCCAAATCGAACATCCTGCTCTTGGGGCCCACCGGCTGCGGCAAGACCCTGCTCGCCCAGACGCTTGCCCGCATCCTCGACGTGCCATTCACCATGGCCGACGCCACGACGCTGACCGAAGCCGGCTATGTCGGCGAGGATGTCGAGAACATCATCCTCAAGCTGCTCCAGAATGCCGACTACAACGTCGAGCGGGCGCAGCGCGGCATCGTCTATATCGACGAGGTCGACAAGATCAGCCGCAAGTCCGACAACCCCTCGATCACGCGCGACGTGTCGGGCGAGGGCGTGCAGCAGGCCCTGCTCAAGATCATGGAAGGCACCATCGCCAGCGTGCCTCCGCAAGGTGGACGCAAGCATCCGCAGCAGGAGTTCCTGCAGGTCGACACCACCAATATCCTCTTCATCTGCGGCGGGGCCTTCGCGGGGCTTGAAAAGATCATCTCGCAGCGCACGCACGGTTCTTCGATGGGCTTCGGGGCCAACGTGCGCGCCGCCGACGAACGCGCCACCGGCGAAGTGCTGAAGGAAGTCGAGCCCGAGGATCTGCTCAAGTTCGGCCTGATCCCGGAGTTCATCGGCCGACTGCCGGTGCTCGCTACTCTGGGCGACCTCTCCGAGCCGGCGCTGATCGAGATCCTGACGCGCCCGAAGAACGCGCTCGCCAAGCAGTACCAGCGCATGCTGGAAATGGAAGGCGTCAAGCTGCGCTTCCAGGAAGAGGCGCTGCATGCCATCGCCAAGAAGGCGATTGCGCGCAAGACCGGCGCGCGCGGCCTGCGCTCCATCATGGAAGGCATCCTGCTCGATACGATGTACGAGCTGCCGACCATGCAGGGCGTGCAGGAGGTCGTGATCACGGCCGACGTCGTGGAAGGCCGAGCCCGGCCGCTTTACACCTACTCCGACAAGGGGCAGGTGCAACAGAGCGCGTCCTGAAGGCGGCCCGCGCGCATCCGACTTAGCGTCAGTCTTAACGAATGTTGCGCCCAGGGCGCGGCATCGGGATTATCTTGGTTTAGGTACTCACCCGCCTTGAAACCGTTAATACGGAAGACCACTTTACTTTCCCAGGAGTCGGCCCATTTCGGGCGACAAACCAGGCGCCGAGCGCCCATCTAGGGGTTCGGAGGCCGCAAAACCGCCGGATTTCCCGGCGAGGAGAACAGGATGTCGGATCAGAACGTCGCGACTACGGCCAAGGGCGATCCAGGCGGCCAGTTGGTGCCTGTCCTGCCGCTTCGCGACATCGTCGTATTCCCCCACATGATCGTTCCGCTTTTCGTGGGCCGGGAAAAGAGCGTCCGCGCCCTCGAAGAGGTGCTGAGCGACGAAAAGCAAATCCTGCTTCTGACACAGAAGAACGCCGCCGACGACGATCCCACGCCCGACGGGCTGCACAAGATCGGCACGATGGCGACCGTCCTGCAGCTTCTGAAGCTGCCCGACCAGACCGTTCGCGTGCTCGTAGAGGGCAAGTCGAGGGCCCGCGTCACGGGATTCGCGGAGCGCACGGACTTCTTCCAGGCCCAGATCGAACGCATCGCGGAAAGCGCGGGCGAGGGCCGCGAAACCGAGGCGCTGGTGCGCACGGTCAAGACCAATTTCGAGCAGTACATCAAGCTGAACCGCAAGGTGCCCGCCGAGACGCTGGCAAGCGTGGCGCAGATCGACGAGCCGGCCAAGCTGGCCGACACCGTAGCCTCGCATTTGTCGGTGAAGATCCAGGACCGCCAAGCCCTTTTGGAGACGCTCGATACCGGCGAGCGGCTCGAGAAGGTGCTGAGCCTGATCGAAGGCGAAATCGGCGTGCTGCAGGTCGAGCGCAAGATCAAGAGCCGCGTCAAGCGCCAGATGGAAAAGACGCAACGCGAGTACTACCTCAACGAACAGCTCAAGGCGATCCAAAAGGAGCTGGGCGAGGGCGAGGAAGGCCGCGACGAGCTCAACGAACTCGAAGAGCGCATCCGCAAGACCAAGCTCTCCAAGGAAGCGCGCGAGAAGGCGCAAGGCGAGATGCGCAAGCTCCGCCAGATGTCTCCGATGAGCGCGGAAGCGACCGTCGTGCGCAACTACCTCGATTGGGTGCTCAGCCTGCCGTGGGGCAAGAAGTCCAAGATCAAGAAGGACATCAAGCTCGCCGAAGACATCCTCAACGAGGATCATTACGGCCTGGAGAAGGTCAAGGAGCGCATCTTGGAATACCTCGCGGTGCAACAGCGCGCGGGCAAGATGAAGGGCCCGATCCTATGCCTGGTAGGTCCTCCGGGCGTGGGCAAGACCAGCCTCGGCAAGTCGATCGCGCGCGCCACGGGCCGCGAGTTCGTGCGCATGAGCCTGGGCGGCGTGCGGGACGAAGCGGAAATCCGCGGCCACCGGCGCACCTATATCGGTTCGATGCCCGGTAAGATCATTCAGTCGATGAAGAAGGCGAAGTCGGCCAACCCGCTGTTCCTGCTTGACGAAGTCGACAAGCTGGGCGCGGACTGGCGCGGCGATCCTTCCTCAGCGCTGCTGGAGGTGCTGGACCCCGAACAGAATCACGCCTTCAACGACCACTACCTGGAGGTCGATTTCGACCTTACGGACGTGATGTTCATCACCACGGCCAACACGCTGCGCATGCCGCAGCCGTTGATGGACCGCATGGAGATCATCCGCATCCCCGGCTACACCGAGGACGAGAAGGTCGAGATCGCCAAGCGGCACCTGATCCCCAAGCAGATCAAAGCCCACGGGCTGAAGGATGCGGAATGGTCGATCACCGACGAGGGCCTGCGCGACCTGATCCGCTACTACACGCGTGAAGCCGGCGTTCGCAACCTCGAGCGCGAGATCGCCAATCTGGCCCGCAAGGCGGTGAAGGAGATCGTCTCCAAGAAAGCGGAAAAGATCACGGTCACGCCGGAGAACCTCAACGACTATGCGGGCGTACGGCAGTATCGCTATGGCGAGGTGGAAGGCGAGGACCAGGTGGGCGTGGTCACGGGCCTGGCCTGGACCGAAACCGGCGGCGACACGCTTCAGATCGAAGCCGTGGTGATGACGGGCAGGGGGCGCATGCAGACCACAGGCAAGCTCGGCGAGGTGATGAAGGAGTCGATTGACGCGGCGCGTTCCTATGTCCGCTCCAAGGCGACAATCTACGGCATCAAGCCGCCCACCTTCGACCAGAAGGACATCCACGTGCACGTGCCGGAAGGCGCCACGCCCAAGGACGGCCCCTCGGCAGGCGTGGCGATGACGGTGGCGATCATCTCGGTGCTGACCGCCATTCCCGTCCGCCGCGACGTAGCGATGACCGGCGAAGTCACCCTGCGCGGCCACGTGCTGCCGATCGGCGGCTTGAAGGAGAAGCTGCTTGCGGCGCTGCGGGCCGGCATCAAGACCGTCATCATTCCGCAGGAAAACGAGAAGGATCTGGCGGAAATCCCGGACAACGTGAAGACCGGCATGAAGATCGTGCCCGTGTCGCGGGTGAGCGAGGTGCTCAAGGTCGCACTCACGCGCGAGCCCGAACCCATCAACTGGGTCGAGCCCGAAGTGCCGCCTCGGCCCGATCTGCCGGACGCCGACGGGGACGCGGTCGTGACCCATTGAAAATGGCGGATTCCCGCTCGGGAGAGCCCCTGGCGGGGCCGTCCCCAGCCAAAAATGGTTAAAATGCCCGATTTCCGGGGTTCAGGCCCCGGAAATCGGCCTTTTCCGCGGGTTCTTGCCTTGCTCCGGTCCAGTTTGCGGACCTAGATTCCTCGCAGTCGCCGCGGCGATTCCTCAGGAAGGAGCCATTTCCGTGAACAAGAACGATCTGATCCAGAGACTGTCGGAGCACTCTGGGCTCGCGAAAAACGACGCGGCCAAGGCCGTAGACGGCGTCTTCGATCTCATCGCGGCCGCCCTGAAGCAAGGAGACGAGGTCCGCCTGACAGGCTTCGGCGTGTTCGTGGTGGCAACCCGCGCGGGCGGCAAGGGCCGCAATCCGCAGACGGGCGAAGAAATCACCATCAAGCCCTCCAAGCAGCCGCGGTTCCGGGCCGGCAAGCAGCTCAAGGATTCGCTCAACTAGACTCACGCGGAATTTCGCCGAGCGGACACCCTTCCGGTAAACCCCGAGCCGAAGGGGGCTCTTGCCCGCCTGTCCGCGCCGCGGGCGCCGCTGATGAACGCAATGCTACTACCGTCACAGCGGACGCTGTTCGATGTTCCCGACGACGTCGGCTATTTCAATTGCGCGGCGATCGCTCCGCAACTGAATGTGTCGCGCGCCCGCTTGCACGAGAGCGTCGAGGCGCAAAGCCGTCCGTGGGGCGGCGGCGCGGGTCGGTACTTCGCCGGTATCGAAGCGATCCGCGGTCTGGCCGCAGATGTCCTTGGCGGCAGCGCCGACGCCTACGCGGTGACCGCATCCGCCAGCTACGGCGCCTCGACGGCCGCACGCGCGATCGAGCCGCAGCTCAATCCGGGCGACAAGGTGCTGGTGCTTGAGGGCGAATTTCCCAGCAACGTATTGCCGTGGAGGCGGATGGCGAGCGAACGAGGCGCCGTTGTTGTCACGGTTCCTGCCCCGGCAGACGCGGATTGGACGCGCGCCATTCTCGCCCGCCTGGATGGCCGCACCAAAGCTGTCGCCGTCGCCAGCTGCTTCTGGACGGACGGTGCGCGCATCGACCTGGAAGCGATCGGCGCGGCGTGCCGCGATCTCAAGGCCTCACTGGCTATCGACGCGACGCAATCGTGGGGCGCGATGCGACTCGACCTCGCCCTGGTGCAGCCCGATTTCGTGTTCGCCGCGGGACACAAGTAGCTCTTCAGCCCCTACGGTTTTGGTCTGCTCTACGTTTCCGAACGATACCGCGGCGCCCGCCCGCTCGACGAGGTGTGGTCGTCGCGCGACGGCGCCGAGCAGAGCGCGGACAAGTGCTCCGACCGCTATATGGCCGGCGCCCGGCGGTTCGACGTCGGCGGCAAGTCCCGGCCCACGCTTCTTCCCGGCGCCATTGCCGGACTGGAGCAGGTTCGCGATTGGAGCGTCGAGGCCATTTCGCACACGCTCGCCGCGATCAACGCGGGCCTCGCCGAGCCGCTGCAGCGCCTGGGTTTTGCGCTGCGGCCCGAGCCGTTGCGCTGCCCGCACATGTTCGGCGCGCGGGCGCCGAAGGAACTCGACACGACCACCGTGGTGGCCGAGCTGGCCAAGCGGAAAATCTACGTGGCGCAACGGGGCGACGGCATCCGCGTTTCGCCGCATCTGCACGTGAACGAAGGCGACATCGCCCGCTTCGGCGCCGCAATCGAGGAAATCGTCGGCCGCTGAGCGGCGAACCCGCCACGGCGCTATTCCTCGATGATGTAGAACAGCTCTTCCACCGTCGTGCCGAGCGTCTGCGCCAGCGCTAGCGCCAGCAGCGTCGAAGGTATGAAGACCGAGTTCTCGACCGTATTGATGGTCTTGCGGGAAACGCCGGCCAGCGCCGCGAGATCGGTTTGCGTGAGCCCGCGCGTGCCGCGGATTTCCTTCAGCCGATTGCCAAGCCGCCGTTCAGGCATCGCGGCCTGCTCGCCAATCGCACCACACGTAGTAGATCGCCGGCACCAAGAACGCGAGCACCATGCAAAATGGGATGGTGCGACCGAGATCCGGCGGCGCGAACGAATACACCAGATAAACCGCTCCAAGGGCGATCATCGCGCAAACGTAGCCCAAGGCACCGGCGCGGCCGCGCAAGGCCCGGTTCAATTCGTCGGCACTGGCCGACCGAAACCGCGAATTCAGGAAGCCGGGCCCCAACACCAGCATCAGCGCCATCATCAGCATGAAGAAGACAAAAGCCCCTTGGGCGAACACGGCGGCGAGGTCGCCGGCTGCCCGCTCTCGGCTGATGTTGAACTGGTTGAACGCAAGGAAGGCCGCCAGCGGAATGAAGGCAATGAGTATCCGTCGCTGCCGCTGCGTGTAAATGTCGACCAGCTTGCGTTGCACGCTCGGCCGCAGCGGCGCCCGCGCGCGGTTCATGCGGAGGCGATAGATCAAGGCCAGCACCCACAGCAGGGCCAGCACGATTATCGGGAGCCAAACGACTGCGGCCTCCGGCAAGCCGGCCCACCTGCTGACGCGCTGAGGAATGCCATAGTTGAACGCCACGACCAGCAGCAAAGCGAAGGCCATCCAGAACAGAACGCTCCAGAGCTTTGTGCGGGTCAGGGCCCTGTCGCGTTCGCGTTCCTGGGCCAGGATTTCGTCGTCGGACGGTTCGACCATGTTCTCCCTCACCAAAGTATGTAACCTATAGGTTACTGTAACCTATGGGTTACGTAGCCGTCAAGAGGGGGTACGGCGAGCAGGCATAAGCTATCCGGAGCATCCGCCAGCCCTCCTTCGCCGAGGCTTCGGAAAACACGCTTCGCTGACTTTGGAGATCAGTGTGAGCCAGCCGCCGCTGCGCGGCGAAAACTGGTGGGCGGTGACGGGTTCGAACCGCCGACCCCATCGGTGTAAACGATGTGCTCTGCCAGCTGAGCTAACCGCCCTAGACCAGCCATTATATCAGCCTGGCGCACACGACAATTCGCTTCCGCTGCATGACTGACACATATCGGCCCGGCAACGGTGCTCGGCCGCACGCTCGCGCGGCGTCGGGATTGTTCCATTGACGAATGGGAATGCCCGAGCGAAGGGCGCCCGCAAAGGCACCTCGCTGCAGTCGGATTGCGCGCGCGGCACCTGCGGCGCTGCGCCTCACTTTGGATTTGTCACGGATGCACGTTCATACAAGCGACCTAGGATGACTGCGAAAGGACTTTGGATGGCTCAGGCCGCCTTGAACCGCCAAGTCGTGGTCGACGTCGTGGTGAGCGACTCGGCAGTGCGGGAATCCACCCGCATCCTTCTCGACGTCCACGATCACGCGGGCCGCGATTTTGTCTCCGGCAAGGATTACATCCTCGCCGGCAATCCGCATCCCGACTGCCTGGTGACCGACGGCGTACTCATCGACATGACGGGGCTCGAGCTGCTGGAACACCTGCGCATCAGCGGCGACAACACGCCCGCCGTGATGATGACCACGCGCATCGATACGGACTTGACCACGCGCGCCGAACGCCTTTCCTTCAAGCTGCTGGAAAAACCGCCGCTCACCGACGGTCTCATCGGGACAATCAGGGACGCCTGCGAGCACGACGGCTACGATCACCGCGACGCCGAATCCGCCCCGCGTTTTCCGGCGGCGTTCGAGGCTGCCGACGGCCAGACGCCGAGCTGGATCGACAACGCCGGCACCGGCGTGGCCATCTTCGATGCGGAGCACCGCGAACTCAACGAAAAGGTGCTCGACTATTACGACGCCATCCTGGCGGGCGAGCCAAGGGAATCGCTGGACCAGCTGTTCGCGCGGCTGGTGGTTCACGCGGCCGAGCACTTCGTGCACGAAGAGAACTACATGCGCTTTGCGAGCTATCCGGACATGGCCGGGCACGTCGCGGCGCATCAGGCCCTGGCGAAGGCGCTGGGCGAGGTGCCCGCGATCACGCGCAACGTTGGACAGGACCGCTCCACCTGCGCGCTGGAGGTACTGCGCTTCCTCAAACGCTGGCTGATGGACCACATCCTGGGCGACGACCGGGCCTTGGGCGCTTATCTCAACAGCCGCGGCATCCACTGAGGTTGCAGAACGCCGCGTGCTGTACCGCCCGGGACGGCAGGCCGGCATTTCCGCGGGCATCGTTAATAGGCGCTGCGGCCAGATGGCGGCCGCCTCCTGCTGTGCAGGCTCTTTCGGTGCCGGTGAACCCCAATTAACATCGCTCGCGGGGTCGATGCGCGTAGGGTCGCAAGGAGAGGACGAAAAATCCGATGCGTCCAGGACTGTTTTGCGCCGCGGCAGGCTTCGCGGTTTTCCTCGCCGGTTGCGGCGGCGGACCGCGTCCCCCCCAGCGCCAGGAAGAAGAGTGGCACGCGCCCGTGCAGATGCTGCTCAAATACGTCGACAAGAACGGCAAGCTGACGCGCGCCGAACTCGAAGCGGGGCTGCATCGCGATTTCGATGCGGCAGACAAGAACCACGACGGCGTGCTGGAGCCGGACGAAGTCCGCGCCGTCAACCAGCAGCGCTGGGAGGAAGACAAATCCGCCATCTCGCCGCTGCAGGACTTCAACGGAGACGGCGTAGTGGATTTTGACGAGTTCGCCGGCACGGCGCGCGCCCTGTTCGAGGAGCTGGACCGCGACCACAACAACGTACTGACGCCGGACGAACTGAAGCCCGGGCGCACCGCTGCCCCCGGCGGGCAGGAGCAAGAACAGGGCAGGTCGCACGGTCATCACGGCGGGCGGGGTGGGCCCGGCGGCCCCGAAGGCGGTCCGGACCAAGACTGATGGCCACGCCTTGACTTAACCAAGGTGTGGCCCTACATCGGCCGTCCCTTGCGGCGACGCCGCAAGGCGCCCGCGGGGGCGTAGCTCAGTTGGTTAGAGTGACGGCCTGTCACGCCGTAGGTCGCGGGTTCGAGCCCCGTCGCTCCCGCCATCAACCTATTGGTTTCATTGAGGTTGTTGGACTCAATTCGCATCCGACGGCGGCATTCCGTTGGGCGATGTCTGTCCGTTGCCTGTGCGATCGATCCGTGCCGGGTAGCGTCCGGCAACTTCGGGCTCGCCGTGATCGCGTTGCCGCCTGCGGGAAAGTCAAACGCCGCATGGAACGCGACAAAGACCGCGATACCGCCCCACCGTCGCGCACGCCTCCGCACACCAACACCAACTTCACACAACACGCGTGTCGCATGGCAACCCAAGAGCGGTTCGGAGCGGCCGCCCAGACCATGATATCCTAAAGCCGCGTAAAGCGTTCCGGGGGGGTAATGGCCAGGATTGCCGGCTTGACCGTCGCTGCATTGTTGCTTGCCGGCGCAGCGGGACCGTGCTGGGGCGGCCTTCCCGGCAAGGATGCGACGCCACGGGCCTCGCTTGGCGTTTCTTCGCAGCTCTACGTCGTCCGCCACGATCGCTGGAGCGACGCGGACGAACTTGGATATCGCAACTTCATCGCGGCGATCGGCGAATCCGTTTGCGATTCCGTCGATGCTTGTCTGCACTCCGACGCCAATCCATATCGCGACAGCGATCCGCCCGACCACAAATTCGTCTCGGACTGCGCCGAGCTGCCCTACATCCTGCGCTTCTATTATGCCTGGAAGAACGGGCTGCCCTTCTCGTATGTGAGCGGGGTCGCTTCGCTCGACCGGGGCAGCGACGACGAACGCTATTCGCACCTGGGCAACAAGGTCACCGCCCGCACCGACGTTCCCAGCGGTGTCATGACGGGCTACGAGATCATCGACCGGATTCGCGGCACGGTCTCATCGGCGAGCTATCGCATCGATCCGGACTCCGACTCCCCCTTGGCCCCGGATTTCTATTCGCCCGCGATCGCGCCGGGGTCGATCCGACCCGGCACCGTTCTCTACGATCCCTCCGGCCACGTGGCCATCGTTTACCGCGTCGATCGCGACGGGCGCGTGCATTGCTTCGATGCGCACACGGATTATTCACTGACGCAGATGGTGTTTGACCTTCGCTTCGCACGCGCCAAGCCGGGCGAAGGGGCGGGGTTCAAGAACTGGCGCCCCATCCGGCTCGTCGGCGCCGGCGACGTTGACGGCTCGCTGCGCGGCGGCCGCATCCGGACGGCGAGGAACGCCGAGATCCCGGATTTTTCCGACGAACAATACTACGGAAACGGCGCCCGGCCCGCCGAAGCGAAGTGGGCCGACGGTGTCTTCACGTTGAACGCGGAGAAGCTCGACTATTACGATTACGTGCGGGCCCGGCTTGCCGGCGGGCAACTCGTCTTCAACCCGCTGCGGGAAGTGCGCGAGACGGTGCAGTCGATCTGCTGGGACCTGCACTACCGCGTCGCCGCCGTCAATCTGGCGGTGGCGGCGGGCATTGCGCAAAAGCCCGAGCCCAGGCGGCTGCCGCGCAACATCTACGGCACCTCGGGCGAATGGGAGGTTTACTCGACGCCTTCCCGCGACGCGCGGCTCAAGACGGTATTCAAGGCGCTGCGCGACACGGTCCGACGTTTCGTCGAGATGAACAAGAGGGGAGATGCCAGGCACCTCTCCTATTCCGGCAACGACCTTGTGGGCGACATGCTGACCGCCTACGAAAACGCCACGCAGTACTGCAAGATCGACTACCGGCGCAGCGACGGCAGCTCCGTGACGCTCAGCTACGAGGACGTCCGCAAGCGGCTGTTTGCGATGTCGTTCGACCCGTATCACAGTCCCGAGCGCCGCTGGGGTGCGACCGATCCCGCCGAGCTTTCGACCTCCACGGACGATGCCGTGAAAAGCGTCTGGTACGCTGGCGAGCAGGGCCTGCGGAACCAAATCGACCGCACCTACGACGCGCGCATGGATTTCACGATCGATCAGCTTCGCACATCGGGACCGGGCAGGGGCGCGGCTGATCCTCCCGACACCGACGTGCAAGGCTATCTGGAACGCGCACGCGACGGCGGCGCGAAAAACTGACCACGCCGGGCGAACGCGGGGCGTCGGCCCACCCTGCAAACCAGGATTCGAGATCTTCCTTCCCTGCCGCGAGAAGACGCGGTGGCACGCGCGCAAGGTCGAAACGGTGCGCGTTCCCTTCTTTCCCGGCTATCTGCTCATAAAGCTCGACATAGAGCGCGACCGTTGACGCGGCGTGAACGGCACTTTCGGCGTCATTCGGCTCGTTGTGCAGGGTGACCGGCCGGCACCGGCTCCGGTCGGCGTGGTGGAGACCCTCAACGAGGCCTGCGACGCAGACGGTTTGCCGCGCTGGCAAGCCGATCTCAAGCCGGGCCAGCCCGTGCGTCTGCTGACCGGCCCGTTCGCCGATCTTGTCGGCGAGCTCGAAAGCATGACGGACACCCGCCGGGTCCGGATACTGCTCGACATTCTTGGTGGCGAAACGCCGGTAGTTCTCCCCGTCACATCGGTTGCGCCCGACTCCGGCTGACTTCGATCAGGGCATGGCAAACCGGCGCTGTTGGCGCATCATCCGGCTTGCGCTATCACTCCGCCGAACGCCGAGCGGAGCCCATGCCGGACACTCGAGAATGGCTGCATCGCTTGTGGACGCGGCGTCCCGAATGGAAGCCGTCCGCGCCCGCCGGCGCGCGTGTCTATGCCGTGGGAGACATTCACGGCCGCTGCGATCTGCTGCAAGCACTGCTGGAACAGGTCTGGACGGATGCCGCCCAAACCGAATGCGCAAACACGCTGGTCTTTCTGGGCGACTACATCGATCGCGGACCGCAGTCCCGGGAAGTGATTGATCTTCTGCTGGGGCTCCCCCGGCCCGGGTGGGAGTTCGTCATGTTGCGCGGCAACCACGAGCAAATGGCTCTTGCATTTTGCGAGGATGCGGCCGTCTACCGGACCTGGCGCGATTACGGCGGCGCCCAGACGCTGGCCAGCTATGGTGTAAGGCCCCCTGCATTCGACAGTGCGGAGGAATTCACGAAGGCGCGCGAGGTCTTCGTAGGCATGCTTCCCCTGTCCCACCGGGACTTCTTAATGGCGCTGCCATACTCGCATGCGGTCGGCGACTATCTGTTCGTGCATGCCGGCATCCGGCCGGGAATCCCGCTGGACGCCCAAGCGCCGGACGACATGATGTGGATTCGCGACGACTTTCTTTCGTCGGGCCGGATGTGGGGCAAGGTCGTCGTGCACGGCCATTCGCCCAGCGAGCGCCCGGTTGTGCGGAAAAACCGGATCGGCATCGACACGGGTGCATACGCCACGGGGTGCCTCACCGCCCTGGTGCTGGAAGGCGAAGGCAGGCGGTTCCTGTCGACAAAGCGCGACCAGGGACAGCGTTGACAGCCGGCAAACAAGTGTTTCGGAGCGGGGCGCGGAAGCTGCGCTGTATGGAGCCGACCACGCCTTCAACCTCCCGCGCGGCAGCCTGTTCAGTGGCTTTCCGTCCGTCCGGCACAAGTCGCCGCACCGGCTTGTGCGCACATGCCGCTTCGGTCTCAATGGGCACGATACGACGGGAGGATCAGATGAACGTTGGCGGACTTGTGCTGCGGCTCGCAGCGGCCTGTGCGACGATCGTCGCGTTGGCGGCCTGCAGTTCGCTTTCGCCGGCGCCGTCCGCAACAGCGCAAAGCACGATTCCGGTCTATCCGCCCCGGCCGGCGACTCTCATCTACACCACGTTCCAGGACCACGCTGTACTCCAGCGCGACAAGCCGATCCCGATCTGGGGCCTCGCCAAGCCGGGTGCCACCGTCACCGTGACGTTCGCGGGGCAGATGGCGAACGCCGAAGCCGATTCTGCGGGCCAGTGGAAGGTCAGCTTCGCTCCGATGAAGGCGGGCGGACCTTACGAGCTTGCCGCCAAAAGCAGCGACGGACAATCGCAAGTTCTCAAGGACGTCCTGGTGGGCGACGTCTATCTGTGTTCCGGCCAGTCCAACATGGAATATCCCGTGCGCATCGTGGGCGGCTACGATGCGGACATGAAGGGCGCCTCCAACCGCAACATCCGGCTGTTCCACGTCCAGCGCTTCTCCAGCGCAACGCCGCGCACCACCTTCGGCGCCGACGCGTCATGGAGCATCACCAGTCCCGACAGCGTCAAGGAGTTCTCCGCGGTCTGCTACTTCTTCGGCCGCGAGCTGCAGCCCGCCGTCAACGTGCCCATCGGGCTCATCGAGGACTCGTGGGGTGGCTCGGCGCTGCAGACCTGGCTCAGCACCGAGAAGGTGCACCAGCTCGGCGGCTATGAACATCAGCTCGAGGTAATGGCCGGTTACGCCCGCGATCCCAAGGGTTCCGAACAGAACTGGCGCACCTTCACCAACGCCTGGTGGCGCGCCAATGATCCGGGGAGTCAGGCGACGCCGGCCTGGAGCGATCCCGCCTTCGACGACAGCAAGTGGCCCGAGATCATGCTGGCGGGCGATTGGGAAGGCTGGGGCATTCCCGCTCTCAGCGCGTTCGACGGTATCGTCTGGGTGCGCAAGGCGTTCACGCTCACCGCCGATCAGGCCAAGGGCGCGGCCACGCTGTCGCTCGGGCCGGTCGATGACATCGACACCACATGGGTGAACGGCGTGCAGGTGGGCGGACAAGAAGGCTGGGACACGCCGCGCGTCTACGCCATCCCAGCGGGCACGCTGCACGAAGGCGTGAACGTCGTTGCTGTCGGCGTGCTCGACACCGGCGCCGGTGGCGGCGTCTGGGGCACGGCCGACGAGAAGCAGATCAAGTTTGCCAACGGATCGGTGCTCAAGCTGAACACGCCGTGGCGCTGGCAGATTGCCGCGCCGCTCAAGCAGCTTCAGCCCATGCCGCACGCGCCCTGGCTCAAGGAAAGCGGGCTGTCGATGCTCTACAACGGCATGATCGCCCCGCTGGGGCCCACGCAGATCCGCGGCATCCTCTGGTATCAGGGCGAGTCCGACACTTATCAGCCGAAGGAATATGCCCGCCTGCTGCCTGCGCTGATCCAGGACTGGCGCGATCGCTTCGGCGCCGATGTCTCGTTCCTGGCAGTTCAGCTTCCGGGTTATGGGCCCGCCGCCGACAAGGCGGGCACCACCAAGTGGGCGGAACTGCGCGAAGTGCAGCGCCGCACGGTCACCGCCACGCCCAACACCGGGCTCGCCGTCACCATCGACCTCGGCGAGCGCGACAATATTCACCCCACCAACAAGCAGGAAGTGGGGCGGCGGCTGGCGCTCGTTGCGCGCAAGCTGATCTACGGCGAGAAAATCATCGATGAAGGGCCGACGCCGGTTTCGGCCGTGCAGAGCGGCAACGTCGTGGCACTCGGCTTCGACAATGTAGCGAACGGGCTTCAGGTCTACGAGTCGAACCGGCCGATCAGCTTCCAGCTTTGCGATGCCCTGCATTGCAGCTTTGCCGACGCTGTCGTGAAAGGCGACGCGGTCGAGGTGGACGCAACGCAAATACCCGACGCGACGACCGTGCGGTACTGCTGGTCCGACAGTCCGATCTGCAATCTCTACAATTCCGCTGGGCTGCCGGCGGTGCCGTTCGAGCTGGACATCGCGCAGGCGGTGCCGACGCCGAAGCCGGTAACCCACGTCATGCGCAGGCGGCACCGCATATAGACGGCCGCTACTTGCGCGGCTCGCCGTAAACGATGCCGCGGCCGTCGGTTCCGACATACACGCGCCCGAACACGTTCTTGTCGGCGGCGATGCAACGCCACACGCGACTGTACTCGTGCTGCGCATCGTTGACGCGATCCCAGCTCGCGCCGCTGTCGGTCGATCGCCAGATGGCGGCAACGCCGCCCCTCGTGCCGATGGCAAACAGCGTCATGTTGCGTTTTCCCGGCGCGGCCTTGCCGAAGTCCATCGTGTAGATCGACACACCGCCCTTGACCTGGGCAAAGCTCCGACCGCCGTTCACGGAATGGAACAGACGGCGCTGCGAGATGAACCAGAGTTCGCCCTTCTTGTTCGGCGTCGCCAGCAACGGCCAGGGCTGCTCGCGCCAGCGCGGTTGATCGTCCTTGATGTCGCCCGGCAAGCCCTTCGTCGCCTGAGGCTTGAAGCGCGCCCCGCCGTCGCGGCTGACCTCGATGATGCCTTTGTCGAAGTCGACGGCGTAGAACAGCCGGCTGTCGGCGCCGTCCGGTACGGGATCGCCGCTTTTTTGCAAACCTTTGATCCTGATCCATTTTTTGCCGCGGTCGTGCGTCAGCACCGGCTCGGGCGTCGACACCGCGAACGTCTTGCCGTCGGCCGACGTGACGATCCACGCATCGGTATAGGGATCGCTGAAATTGTAAGGAATCTTCTCCGGCGCCAGCGCGGTGTAACCGACGGGCAGCGGCGCATAGAGCGGCTTCCACGTGTGGCCGTAATCGGTCGAATAGCCCAGCGTCGCCGTGCGCACGGTTGCGTGCGGGGCATGCGTGCCGCTGCGCACGATCACATTGGGAGAGCGGACCGCCACGTCGATATTGTTCGTATTGATGAACAGCGGATTCTCGGACATGGGGTAGGACTTCGTCAGATCGAAATGCACGAAGCCGCCGATGTCGCCGAAGCCGCTGATGAGGGGCGCGCCCTTGAAGGGGCTTGCCAACGTCAGTACCGCAGTCTGCTCCACGCCTTCCACCCACGGCTTCCACAGCACGGTCTCGTTCTTTTCGGCGTTGAGAAGTTCGTTCGTGCCGTACACCGTGGCGCCGGTGGTGTAGCCCACATGGCCGGAATCGAACGGATCGATGGCGAGCCCGGTGATCCACCAGCCGAAGCTCGCCTCCTTCTGGCCCCACAGCAGGAATGGCACCGATGAGACGTTGCGTTGGGAAAGGGCGCGGATGTCCCGCCAATGCGCGCCGCCGTCGGTCGTGCGCCAGATGATGTCGCCCGTGCTTTCGCGGTCGATGGAGGCCACCACCAGCGTGTCGGGCAACTGCCGGTCGAGGCTGAGGCCCATGTAGCCGCCTTCCGACGATTTGTCGGGCGTGATGTCGGTCCATTGCCCGTTCTTGGTGTCGAGCTTGAACACCGCGCCGGCGCTGATCCCGTAGGGACCCATGCTGTTGCTGTAGGTGATGTAGAGGATGCCGTTGCGGTCGAGCCCGGCCTGCGCCGGCAGCAGCTTCGAATCCGGTTCGCCCGCGACCGCAATCCACGTCTGTCCGCCATCATCGGAGCGGAACAGGTGATGGGAGCCGGGATCGGCCACGCCGACGAACATCGTCTTCGTAGCCGAACCCTTGACGCCGCTTGACGGGTCGAAGATCACGAAGCTCAGCCCCGCATCCGGCCGCTCCGAATTCGGTGGAACGGGCAGGCCGGCGACCGGAAACGAATCCACCTTGGTCCAGGTGCTGCCCGCGTCCGTGCTGCGCTCAAGCCCGTCATAGCGCGAGCCGAAGTAGAGAACCGAAGTGAGGTTGGGATCGACCGCGAGCCGTTCGCCCAGTCCGCGACCCTCCTCGTTGCCACCCATGCGGAAGGGAACCGGGACGGTCTGCCACGTGTCGCCGCGGTCGGTCGAACGCAGGATCGCCGAAGGCCCGCGGCGGTAGGTGCCAACCGCCGCATACACCACATTGGCGTTCACCGGATCGGGCGCGATGCTCTCGATGCCGCGGTAATTGGGTTCCGGATTACCGTCCTGCGCGGAGGCGTCCCAGCGATAGATGCCGCCCATGTCCGTGCGCAAGTAGGCAAGGCCGCGTTCGATCGGGCTGAAGATGATGGCGGGGATGTAGCCACCGCCGCCCACTTTCACGTTGCGCCACACATAGCCGTCGGCAGTGGCGGCCCGCGCCGGCGCGAGCAGAAACAGGCAGCAGATCATCGCGGCGATATGCAGCGCCCAACCCGGCCGAAACATCATGGCGAACACCCCTGACAGCGATTTCCAATTTGAGCGGCGATAAGTCATATAGTTCCCCGAGTCAGCGCAAATCAACTTTGCGGGCAGGGGCATGCGACACGTTCGAGCTTTGGCGGCCATGATCGGTGCCCTGATGCTCGTCGCGCTGATCGCGCCGGCATCAGCCCGCGCGCCGCTTGCGCTGTGGTACGACAAGCCTGCGGCGGACTGGGAGCATTACGGCCTGCCGATCGGAAACGGCGCGATGGGGGCCGTAATCACGGGGGCGATCGCCGCCGACGACATCCAGTTCAACGAGAAAACTCTGTGGACCGGTGGTCCAGGCGCGCCCGGCTATGCCTATGGCCTGCCGCCGGCTTCGCTGGCGAACGCGGTGGCCCGCGTGCAGGAGATGCTGGATCGGTCTCCGCGTGTCGAGCCGCAAGCCGTTGCTGCGATCCTCGGGCAGCCGATGACGGCTTATGGCGACTACCAGACTTTCGGCGATCTCATCCTCACCTTTTCCGAGGCTCCCAAAACGCCCGGCCGTTACCGCCGTTCGCTCGACATCGAACACGCCGTGGCGAAGCTCGCCTATACCGCCGGAGGCGTGCGCTACACGCGCGAGTATTTCGCCTCCTTTCCCGCGCGCGTGATCGTCATCCGCCTGACCGCCAGCCGGCCCAGGAAGATCTCGTTCACCGCGGCTCTGACCGCCCCCGCCAACCGCAGCGCCGCGCGCACCGCGCAAGACGGCCGCATCACGGAACCCGGGGCGCTGAAAGACAACGGACTGAAGTACGAGGCGCAGGTCCGCATCATCGCAAGAGGCGGCAGGCGAAGCGAAGCGGCAGACGGCTCGGTGACCGTGACCGGTGCGGACTCGGCTCTGCTGGTCCTGGCGGCGGGCACGAACTATGCGCTGCACTATCCCGATTATCGCGGCCCCGATCCGCATGAAGGCGTCGAGGCGCGTGTCGACTCCGCCGCTGCTCAAGGTTTCGAACGGCTCTATCGCGACCACGTGAAGGACTACGCCGGGCTGTTCGACCGCGTCACGCTCGACATCGGGCAAAAGATGGGGGAGCTGCCCACCGACGCGCTGGTGCGCGATTACGGCAAGGGCGGTGCAGGGGACCGCGCGCTGGAGGCGCTGCTCTTCCAGTATGGGCGCTATCTCTTGATTGCGTCCTCGCGCGCCGGATCGCTGCCCGCCAACCTGCAGGGCGTGTGGAATGACTCGATCTCGCCGCCGTGGAACGACGACTATCACGTCAACATCAATCTGCAGATGAACTACTGGCCCGCCGATCCGACGAACCTGGCCGAAACCGAGGCGCCGTTCCTCGATTTCGTCGACGGGCTTAGGGCGCCGGGCCGCGTCAGCGCTCAGCGCATCCTGGGCGCGAAGGGCTGGACGCTGTTCCTCAATACCGATCCCTGGGGCTACACGGGGCTGATCGCCTGGCCGACGGCGTTTTGGCAACCGGAGGCAGGCGCCTGGCTCGCCTCGCAGTACTACGACCACTACCGCTTCACGCTGGACAGAACCTTCCTCGCAACCCGCGCCTGGCCGGTGATGAAGGGCGCGGCGGAGGTCTGGCTCGATGCGCTCGTAATCGATCCGCGCGACGGCAAGTTGGTGGTGTCACCCAGCTATTCGCCCGAGCACGGGCCGTTCTCGGCCAGCGCCTCGATGTCGCAACAGATCGTGTACGGACTGTTCAGCGACGCGGCCGAGGCGGCCAAGATCGTGGGCGACAACGCTTTCCGCGAAAGGCTCGACGCGGCGCTGAAGAAGCTCGATCCGGGCCTGCGCATCGGCTCTTGGGGACAACTGCAAGAGTGGAAGGAGGATTGGGACGATCCCAAGGACGAGCACCGCCACACCTCGCATCTCTACGCGCTCGATCCGGGCCACCAGATTTCTCCGCTGGCGACACCGGCGCTCGCAGAAGCGGCGAGAGTTTCGCTGCGGGCACGCGGTGATTCGACGACCAAGCACGGCGAAGCAGGCACCGGCTGGAGCAAGGCGTGGAAAATGAGCTTCTGGGCGCGGCTCTATGACGGCAATCACGCGCATCTTTTGCTGGCGCAACTCCTGAAGGAGAACGCCATGGCGAATCTGTGGGACGCCTATGTCGGTCCGCCGTTCCAGATCGACGGCAATTTCGGCGCGACGGCCGGCATCGCGGAGATGCTGCTGCAGAGCCAGCAGCGCCTCATCGACATCCTGCCGGCGCTTCCGGACGCATGGCCCGACGGCGAGGTGCGCGGACTTCGCGCGCGCGGCGACGTGACGGTCGCAATTCGCTGGCGAGGAGGAAAGGCGAAGAACATCACGCTTACTGCGGGGCACGCCGGCACGATCAGCATCCGCAGCACGCTATTCGCGGGCAAATTCAAATTGGAAAATGCGCAGCGGAAACCGGTTTCTACCAGTGGCTCGGGAGCGGTGCGCAGTTTCTTAGCCAAACGTGGCGAACAGTATTCGGTAACCGCTTTCTGAAAGAGAATTCTGGTGTGACCCCGCAACAGCGACGCCCTGAGACACTAGGTCACGCGAGTGCGGTTGAGGATTTTCGATACGTTTCATACTGAAATACTGATATTTTAAACATCATATATAGCGTTTTTGATATGAAAGTTGTGCCAGATCGGTTCTATGCCCCCCATGAGGCATTGCCGACACACCTTTAACGCATCAGGCTAAAATAGGGCTGAAACGGCTTGGCGGAACCTTGTGGGTAAGCGCTGTCCAAGCTACCCTTCGGCATAAGAGAAAGCTTCCTCTATGAGTCGCGGAAACAAGCGGCTGGGAACTGACTCTGGGAGTGACCGAACGCTTTTTGGGGCCAGGGGGAATGTCAGCGGTGTCGTCTCGCGACGAAGCCGATTGCGGATGGCAGATGTGAGGCCACCGCTCAACCCCACCAACAAGAAGTTTTTGGAGGTGCAACTGCATCTGCGCGGACAGTCGGATCAAACCGAGGGGTAAACCCCGACGGCAATACCGAGGCAGAAAACGATTACGGGAGGGCCTACGTGAAAAACTTGCATCTGAAGAACGTGCTGCTCGGCGGCGCATCGGTTCTGGCTGTCGGCATCATCATGGGACCGGCACTGGCACAGGATCAGGGCGTGGAAACGGTCGTCGTGACCGGCATCCGGGCCAGCCTGGAGTCGGCGCAATCAATCAAGCAGAACTCAATCCAGGTCGTTGACTCGATCACCGCGGTCGACATCGGCGCTCTGCCGGACCGCAACGTCGCCGACGCGCTGCAGCGCGTACCGGGCGTGACCCTGCAACGTACCGACCAGAACCGCGACCCGGTCCGCTACGGCGGCACGGGCAACACCGTGTACATCCGCGGTCTGGCGTGGGTCTCGAACCTGCTCAACGGTCGCGACACCTTCTCGGCCTCCAACGGCCGTTCGCTCAGCTTCGCCGACGTCTCCGCCGACCTGTTGTCGGGCGTCGACGTCTACAAGAATCCGGACGTGACGATGATCGAAGGCGGCATCGGCGGCGCGGTCAATCTGCGCACCCGCAAGCCCTTCGACCAGGACGGCCGGGTGATCGCGTTCACCGCCGACTACACCTATGGCGACGTGATCCATAAGGGCAAGCCCTCGGGCAGCGCGCTGTTCAGCGACCGCTTCAACACCAGCCTTGGCGAGATCGGCGTGCTGGTTTCCGTCGACTGGCAAGACCAGCTGAACCGCACCAACGGCATCTCGACCAACTGGTACGGCTGTCTGGATGTCACGAGCGGCAATTACTACAACGCCGAAACGGCGGCCGCGAACGACTGGTCGACCTGCATGTCGGAACCCGCCGGCACGAAGGCGGGCGATCACGTCAACGTCCCGAACTACGCCGGCTATCGCCAAATCGACTGGGAACAGCAGCGCTTTGCGATCGACTCGTCGATTCAGTGGCGTCCGAACGACAAGCTCGAAATCACGATCGAGGGATTGAACTCGGTCGCCAATCCACACGACACCGAATATGCCGCGGGCATTTCCGTTTCCACGAGCACTTCGGCGCTGTCGGGCTACACGTTCGCGCCGGACGGCACCTGGACGGGCGGCAAGGTCGAAGACATCGGCTATGCCTTCGACACCCGCATCGGCAAGCACCACGACCGCAACACCGATCTTTCCGTCAACGCAAAGTACACGCCGAGCGAGGCATGGGAGTTCACAGTTGACGGCGACTACAGCGAGTCCGTGGCGACCAATTACAGCCTGACCGCTTACACTGCTCCGTTCACCGGCAAGGGCGACGTGATCTTCAACTTCGACCTGACCGGCGGCTCGCCGACGGTGAACACGACCACGCAGACCTTCCTGTCCGGCAAAGCCAACTACACTTGGCTGGCTGCGATGGATCACATGGAGGACAACTACGCCCATGCCTTTGCGGCGCGGGCCGACGCGACCTACACGGTCGGCGACAGCAGCAGCTGGGTGAAGTCGGTCAATTTCGGTTTCCGTGCGGAGCTGAAGCAGGCCATCACCCGCCAGACCGGCTACAACTGGGTGGCGCTTGCTCCGGCATGGGGCGGCCCCTGGGGCCCGTTGTTCCTCGACAACACCTACGACAACAGCTGGGACTGGGGCTCGGGCACTTGCCTGTCGGGCAATTGGACGTGCTTCGTTCCCGCGAACGGTGCGCCGTCATCGCAGTTGCCGAACAGCGTCGTCTACAAGAGCTTCGGCAGCTTCGTAGGCGGTTCGGTGCCGTCCGCCTGGTTCGTTTCGGCAAACCTGCTCAACAAGAGCATGGCTTACGCCTACAACGTGCTGAAGACGGCCGAAAACCCCTACTGGGGATGGGTGCCGTTCTCGGTTCAGGCTGGCTGCACGACCGTCGACATCAAGTGCTATGCGGCGTACTCGTCGACCAATCCGCGGTCTGACAACCAGGATGCCGGCGTCAACAACCAGAAGGAAAACACCTACGCAGGGTATCTTGCGGTCAACTTCGGCCACGACGACATCCTGGGCACCGGCGTTCCGATCGACGGCAACATCGGGGTTCGCGTCATCAGCACGCAGGACGAAGGCGATGCAGGCAAGCTGATCGTCGGTTCGATCAACACCACCTGCACGGTCGGTGCGATGACGACGGGCGGCAAGATCACCACCTGCGCCGACTACAACACGGCGACGGCATGGACCGGCGTGAATTCAAGCGGAATCCCGCTTACCGGCACCGTGGCGCTGCCTGCGACGAGCAACAGCTACACGGACATCCTGCCGGCGTTCAACCTGCGGGCCCACATCACCGACCAGTTGCAGGCGCGCGTCGCGTTCTCGCAGTCGGTGGTTCGTCCGTTGTTCGACTACACCACGAACTTCGCGACGGTCGGGTTCACCTTCGGCAGCAACCTGCTGTCGGGCACATTCACGGCCGCACCGAACGGCAGCACGGGCAACGTCAACCTGAAGCCCATGCAGGCCAACAACTACGATGCCAGCCTGGAATGGTACTTCGCGCCGACGGGTAGCGTGACGTTCGCGATGTTCCACAAGGACATCTCGAACTACTTCTATACCGGCTCGGTGCTCCTGCCGATCGTCAATCCCAACACCGGTAAGTCGATGAACTTCTTTGTCACCAGCACACTCAACGGTGGCAAGGGCAAGGTCGAGGGCTTCGAACTGGCCTACCAGCAGTTCTATGACTCTCTGCCGGGCTTCTGGGGCGGTTTCGGCGTCCAGGCCAACTACACCAAGATCTACAACAGCGGCGGCGAAAACCCGACGGTAAACCTCTACGAAACGGCGCAGGTCGTCAACGCGGCCAAGCCGTTGCCGATGGAAGGCATGTCGCCGGACAGCTTCAACTTGGCGCTGCTGTACGAAAAGTACGGTGTGTCGGCGCGCTTCGCGTACAACTGGCGTTCGCGGTTCCTGCTGTCGAGCTCGGCAGCGAACGTCAAGCAGCCGATCTGGTCGGACAACTACGGCCAGCTCGACGGTTCGGTGCTCTACACGATCTTCGATCACTACAAGTTCGGCGTGCAGGTCACGAACATGCTGAAGACGCAGACGAAGCTGGAAGTCGGCTATGCCGATTATCACCGGCCTTACGACTGGATCAACACGGACCGCAAGTACTCGGTGGTCCTGCGCGCCAGCTGGTAATCTCCTCTTTGGGCTCTATGCGCCCCCCGGCACTCGCCGGGGGGCTTTTTTTGGGGGCGCCGCCCGATTATCCGTTCGGGCGCAAACTCCGATGGTATGTTCCATCGCCGATGCGGATTGGGCCGCAGGATGCCGAACGACAATCGATCAGACCGCGCCATGTCCGCCCAGCAGCATTTCGAGGCGGCGGGGCGGGCCCACCGCGAGGGCCGGCTCGACGAGGCCGAGGCGCATCTGAGCGCGGTGCTCGAAACCCACCCCGGCCATGTCGGCACGCTGCAGCGGCTGGCGGTCGTGCTCGCCCAGACGGGCCGGTTTGCCCGCGCGGCGGAAGTCTATCAGCAGCTCGTCGCGCTCGCGCCCGGCGATGCCGCGGCGCACATCAATCTCGGCTACGTGCTTTACGCGCTCGGCCGCGCCTCCGACGCGCTGCCCTGGCTTGAAAAGGCGGTGGCGCTGGCGCCGGATTCGGCCGAAGCGCATGTCAATCTCGGCAACGTCCTGGCGCAACTGAACCGCCCGGAAGAAGCGCTGTCGCACTACGCCCGCGCGTTGGCGCTGAAGCCGGGCTTGGCCGAGCCCCACAACAACGTCGGCAACGTTCTGACAGCGGCCGGCCGCCACCAGGAGGCCGTCGAGGCGTTCCGCAAGGCGCTGGCGCTGCGCCCGGATTTTGCCGAGGCCTGGGACAATCTCGGCAACGCGCTCGCCGCGCTCGGCCGGCACGACGAGGCGATAACGGCGTTCGAGCGGGCGCTGGCGCTGCAGCCGGCGTCGGCGACCACGCACAGCAATTTCGGCACGACGCTGGCCGCCGTCGGCCGGCACGAGGAAGCTGTGGCGCATTTCGAGCGGGCTCTAGCGCTGCGGCCGGAATACTCTGCTGCTCTCAACAACCTCGGCAATTCCCTGCGTGCGCTGCGACGGCCGGAAGAGTCGCTTGCGGCTTTTGAGCGACTGCTGGCGCTCGATCCCGCTCTGCCGCATGCCCATTTCGGGGCGGGCAGCGCTCTGCAGGTGCTCGGGCGGGTCGAGCCGGCGCGGCGCGCGTTCGAGCAAGCGGTGGCGCTGGCGCCCGACAGCGCGATGTTCCAGCGCGCACTGGCCGAAACCAAGCGCTTCCGCGCGGACGATCCTCAGCTCGCGGCGATGGAGGCTCTGGCGCAGCGGGCTTCATCGCTGCCGGACGGCGAGCGGATCGAGCTCGGCTTCGCACTGGCCAAGGCCTATGACGATGTCGGTCGCGCGGACGAAGCGTTCGAGCAGCTTCGGGTCGCCAACACGTTCAAGCGCCGCATGATCGCCTATGACGAAGCCGCGGAGCTGGCCGGGCTGGCCGCCATCGCGCGCGCCTTCACCGCGGAAGCCATTCGGGCCGGCCGGGGCGCCGGCGATCCGTCCAGTCTTCCAATTTTCATCGTCGGGATGCCGCGTTCCGGAACCACGCTGGCCGAGCAGCTCTTGGCCGCCCATCCGAGCGTGTTCGGCGCCGGCGAGCTTGTCGTGCTGCCCGATCTGGTGGCGGATGGCTTGGCGGGCACGCGCTTTCCGTTCGATTTCGCGTTAGTTTCGGCAGAAAGTTTGCGCGCGCTGGGCTCCGCCTATGTCGCGGCGCTGCGGCGCTTGGCGCCGTCGGCCGAGCGCGTCGCCGACAAACTGCCGGCCAATTTCCGCCTTGCAGGCCTGATCCACCTGGCGCTGCCGAACGCCCGCATCATCCACGTGCAGCGCGACCCGCTCGATGCGTGCTGGTCGTGCTACACCAAGCTGTTTCCGCTCGGCCTGGAATACACCTTCGATCTCGGCGAGCTTGGCCGCTACTATCGCGCCTACGAGGAACTCATGACGCACTGGCGACAAGTGCTGCCGGCAGGGGCGATGCTCGAGGTGCGATACGAAGACCTGGTTGCGGATTTCGAGGCGCAAGCGCGGCGCATCGTCGGCTTTTGCGGCCTGGATTGGAATGCCCGCTGCCTTCGCTTTTACGAAGTCGATCGTCCGGTCTACACCGCCAGCGGGGTGCAGGTGCGTGAGCCCCTGTCCGCAAGCTCCGTCGGCCGCTGGCGCCGCTACGAATCGCATCTGGGCCCGCTGCGCCAGGCTCTGGAACACCCGAAAGGCGCCAAGCCATGAGCCGGGAAAGCGACCGCGCCGCCGAAGGCCGCAACGAGCAGGGCATCGCGCTGGTGCGCGCCGGCAAACTCGACGAGGCGGCCGCCTGCTTCGAGCAGGCTCTGGCGCTGGCTCCGGATTTTGCGCAGGCGCTCAACAATCTCGGCAACGTGCGCTTGCTGACCGGGCACCCCGAGGAGGCGGTTACCTCGTTCGAGCGGGTGCTGCAGTTTGCGCCCTATTTTCCCCCCGCGCTCTACAATCTGGGACGGGCGCTCGCCGCGCTGGGTCGCCATACGGAGGCCGTCGATCGCTTCCAAAAAGCGATCGCGCGACATCCCGCCTACGTCGCCGCCTGCAACAACCTCGGTTATTCGCTGCGGGCGCTGGGCCGGCGGGAGGAGGCGCTGGCCGCGTTCGACCGGGCGTTGGAAATCGATCCCGATTACGCGTTTGCCCACGCCGGGCGGGCGAGCATCATGGAAGCGCTCGGGCGGATCGGCGAGGCGCGCGCCAGTCTCGAACGGGCGGCGGCTCTGATGCCCTCCAACGTGACTTTTCACAGCGCGCTGTCCGAGATCAAGACCTATCGCGCCGGCGATCCGCAACTTGCGGCGATGGAGACGCTGCTGCCGGGAATCGAAGGCCGTCCCGAGGCCACCGAGCTGATGTTCGCGCTGGGCAAGGCCTATGACGACCTGGAGCAATTCGATCGCGCGTTCGCGCTCTTCGAGCGAGCCAACGCAGCCCGGCGCCGTGTTGTGCGGTACGACGAGGCGGCGGAACTCGATTTCCTGAGCCGGATGGCGGACGTCTACGGTGCCGAAGCACTGGCTGGGCAGGGTGGCGATCCCTCCCAGGTGCCGGTGTTCGTGGTCGGCATGCCGCGCTCGGGCACCTCGCTCGTCGAGCAGATCCTGGCAAGCCACCCGCTTGTATTTGGCGCGGGCGAGCGCACGGACTTGCGCGGTGCCATGGCCGCCGAGCGCACCCTGGCGCTCCATGAGATTCCGCAGTTCTCCGCGGAGGCGCGAGGCCGCATCGGCCGTGCCTATGTCGAAAGGGTCCAGGCGTTGGCGCCGCAGGCCGCGCGCATCGTCGACAAGCTGCCGGAGAACTTCGTTTGGGCTGGCCTTATCCACTTGGCGCTGCCGCACGCCCGCATCATCCACATCCGCCGCGACGCTCTCGATACATGCCTGTCCTGTTATTTCCACTCGTTCGCGGGTCGGCTCAACTACACCTACGATCTCGGCGAGCTCGCTCGCTACTACCGGGCCTATGATGCGCTGATGGCGCACTGGCACGCCGTGCTGCCCGGTTCGGCCCTGCTCGACGTCCGCTACGAGACGCTGGTGAACGACCTCGAGGGGCAGACGAAACGCATCCTGGCATTTTGCGGTCTCGATTGGGATGCGCGCTGCCTCGAATTCCATAGGACTGAACGGGATGCACACACAGCGAGCATTTTCCAGGTCCGCCAGCCGCTGTACCAAAGCGCGATCGGGCGCTGGCGCCGCTATGAACATCACCTGTCAACACTGCGGGAGATCCTAGATTCCGTCCATTCCGCCGCATGATCTGCGACAAATGAAGACCGGCGGCCGATATGTGACGAAGCGGCTTGCCGGGCAGTACGCTGCGCGCCAAAGTCCGCCCGCAGCATCAAGCAAATCAAACAGAAAAGGCTCTTTCCGGAGCCTGCCTCAGGGAGTAGCAAATGATGATTCGAGACATTCGCAAGGCGACGCATCGCCGGATTCGGCTGCGCGCGCTGCTGCCTGTCCTCTCGGTTGCGCTGCTGTTGTGCGGATGCGACGGCACGTCTAAGAAACCCATTCCCCCGGCGGCTGCGAGCGCGCAGTCCATCCCGAGCGTGATTCACAGGAACGGACGCTTCGCCCTGATGGTCGATGGCGCCCCGTTCCTGATCCTGGGGGCGCAGGCCAACAATTCAAGCAACTATCCCGCGATGCTGCCCAAGGTGTGGCCGGCGATCGCCGAGCTGGGCGCCAATACTCTGGAGATTCCCGTCGCCTGGGAGCAGATCGAGCCCAAGGAAGGCCAGTTCGATTTCTCGTATGTCGATACCCTGCTGGCGCAGGCCCGCGAACATCACACCCGCCTGGTGTTGTTGTGGTTCGGCACCTGGAAGAACACGGGACCGGCGTATACGCCCGCCTGGGTGAAGCTCGACAATGCGCGGTTCCCGCGCATGCTCGATGCCAAGGGAAGGAACGTCTACGCCCTGTCGCCGCATTACCAGGCCACGCTCGATGCCGACCGCAAGGCGTTCGTCGCCCTGATGGGCCACCTGAAGGACGCCGATCCGCAGCGCACGGTGATCATGATGCAGGTGGAAAACGAGACCGGCACTTATGGCGCAGTGCGGGACTACGCACCCGTGGCACAGAAGCTGTTCGACGCACCGGTGCCGGATAAGCTCATCTCCGGTCTGCACAAGACGCCGGGCACGTGGAAGCAGGTTTTCGGCAAGGACGCGGACGAGTTTTTCCATGCCTGGTCCATCGCGAGCTTCGTGGAAGCGGTGGCAAAGGCGGGCAAGGCGGCCTATCCACTGCCGATGTACGTCAACGCGGCGCTGCGCGACCCGTTCAAGGCGCAGGACCCGCACACCTATGCCGCGGGCGGCCCGACCTGGAACGTGCTCGACATCTGGCACATCGCGGCGCCCTCGATCTTCACCGCGGCGCCCGACATCTACGGACAGAGCTACCAGGACATTAGCGGGCAGATCGCCCGCTACACGCGCCCCGACAACCCGCTCATGATCGTCGAGACCGGAAGCGACCAGCGCTTCCCGCGCTTCCTGTTCGCTGCGCTGGGCAATCGCGCGCTCGGCTTTGCCCCGTTTGGCATCGACTTCACGGGCTATTCCAATTATCCGCTCGGCGCCAAGGCGGTGACGCCCGAGGTGATCGCGCCGTTCGCGGTGGAATACAAAGCGTTCGCCCCGATGGCGCGCGAATGGGCCAAGCTCGCCTTCGAGAGCAATGTCTGGGGCGTTGCCGAGCCGGACGACCACAAGGAGCAAACGATCGCGATGGGGCGCTGGTCGGCGAAGATCCAGTATCAGCTCTGGCAATTCGGGCTGCCGGAATGGCACACCGTCAAACCGGGCGATGTCCCGCCAGGCACCGAGAAGCCGAGCGGCGGTGTCGCCATCGCCCAGCTGGGGCCGGACGAGTTCCTGGTCATCGGTGTGCATGCTCGCGCCACATTCGAACTTAGCGACAAGAAAAGCGGTGCAAATCCGATTGTCGACCGCGTCGAGGAAGGCCGTTACGAAAACGGCAAGTGGGTATTCGAGCGGGTGTGGAACGGCGACCAGACCGACTATGGCCTGAACTTCACCGGCGCACCACAAGTGCTTCGCGTCAAGATGGCAACCTTCTGACCAGCGCCAAGGAAACGACCGATGGCAAGACAATCGATGAACAAATGGATTCTCCCGGTTGCCGCGCTGCTGGTTCTTGCCGGCGCGAGCACCGCCAGCGCCAGCGTGTGGAGCGACCTGTTCGGACCCAAACCGGTGGCGCCCGCACCCGTCGTGACGTGGCAGAAGACCCCGACAGGCGTGGACATCACACCGACCGAAGGCGGCACCAAGAAGGTGCGTCTCGACGTGATGACGGACGGCATCATCCACGTGATGGCCTCGCCGACGGCTGATGTGGAACTGCCGCGCAGCCTCATCGTGCGCGCCGCGCCGGATGTGGCCGCCAAGTTCGACGCCAGCGCGAACGGCGACACACTGATCCTCAAGACCGCGAAAGTGACTGCCGAAGTCTCGTTGAAGACCGGCCAGGTACAGTTCCGCGACGCGGCCGGCAAGCTTGTGCTGTCCGCCGCCGACGGCGGCCAGTTCACGCCCGTCAAGGCGGACGGCAAGGACTTCTACGCCATCCGCCAGCAGTTCAATCCGGGGACGGACGAGGGCTTCTACGGCCTCGGCCAGCACCAGAACGGCCAGATGAACTACAACGGCGAAGACGTCGTCCTCGCTCAGCACAACATGGACGTGGCAATCCCACTGGTGGTGTCGACCCGAAACTACGGCGTGCTGTGGGACAACTACTCGATCACGCGCTTCGGCTATCCGGACGAATACCCGCCGATGTCGGCCGAGCTTACGCTCTATGACGACAAGGGCGACAAAGGCGGGCTGACGGCGCGCTACACGGACAAGGGCAAGCTCCTGCTCGAGCGCGTCGAATCCGACCCCAACTACCAGTTCATCGAGGACAGCAGGAATTTCCCGCCCGAAGTGGCCAATCCCGACCATAAGCCCGTCCGCGCCGGCGATCCCGTGCCCACCAGCAGAACGCTCACCGTCACCTGGGACGGCGCCATCGAAAGCGGCAAGACCGGCGTGCACAAGTTCCGCTTCTACGTCAGCGGCTATTTCAAGCTGTGGCTCGACGGCAAGCTGGTGATGGATTCGTGGCGTCAGGGCTGGCAGGGCTGGTACCGCAATCTCGATGTGCCGATGACCGCCGGCCAGAAGATCAAGTTCCGCGCCGAATGGCGCAACGAAGGCGGAGCCTATCTACGCTTCCTGCATCTCGATCCGCTGCCGGAGGCGGAGCGCCACGAGTTGTCGCTGCATTCCGACGTCGCCGACGCGATCGACTACTACTACATCGCCGGCAGGAATCTCGACGATGTGATCGCAGGTTACCGCCACCTCACCGGCGAGGCGCCGCTGATGCCGCGCTGGGCCTACGGCTTCTGGCAGAGCCGGCAGCGCTATACCGACCAAAAGATCCTGGTCGACACCTTCCGCAAGTACCGTCAGCTGCACCTGCCGATCGACAATATCGTCCAGGATTGGCGGTACTGGCGCGATCCGGAGTGGGGTTCTCACGACTTCGATCTCCCCCGCTTTCCGAACCCGCAGGCGATGTTCGACGACGTGCACAAGATGCACGGTCACCTGATGATCGTGATCTGGCCGAAGTTCTACGAGGGCATTCCCAACTACAAGGAGTTCGACGACAAGGGCCTGATGTACCGCTACTCGATCGAGCAGGGCTGGAAGGACTGGGTCGGCCCCGGCTATGTCAGCTCGAACTACGACGCCTATTCGCCGGAGGCGCGCGACATCTATTGGAAGCAGATCGAGCCCAAGCTCGACGTTCTGGGCCCCGACGCCTGGTGGATGGACAACGACGAACCCGACATCCATTCCAACATGAGCATCCCCGAGCAGATCAAGATGCGAGACCCCAACGTGCTCGGGCCGGGCGCGGAGTTCTACAACTCCTATCCGCTCGAACACGTTTGCGGCTTCTTTGATCACTGGCAGGCCGCCCATCCCGAGCAGCGCACCTTCATCCTGACGCGTTCGGGCTTTGCCGGTCTGCAGCGATGCGCCGCCGCGGTATGGAGCGGCGACATCGCCGCACGCTGGAGCGACATGCGTGACCAGATCTCGGCGGGCGTGAACTTCTCGCTCTCTGGCGTGCCGAATTGGACGTTCGACATCGGCGGCTACACGCTGGAATCGCGATTTGGCGGCGTCACAAACGATGCGCAGACCAAGTTCGAACCCGCCAAGACCAAGGCCGACGAAGCCGAATGGCAGGAGCTCTACACGCGCTGGTTCGAATTCGGCGCCTTTGTGCCGGTGTTTCGCAGCCACGGCGAGCTGAGGCGGCGCGAGATCTTCGAAATCGCCAAGCCCGGTTCGAAGATCTACAACATCCTGGCGCTATACGATCGCCTGCGTTATCGCCTGCTGCCCTACATCTACTCGATCGCGGCCGACACGTATTACCGCGCCGGCACGATGATGCGCGGCCTGGTGATGGACTTCCCCAACGACCCGGCCGTGCGCAACATCGCCGACGAGTACATGTTCGGCCCGTCGTTCCTGGTGGCGCCGGTCACGGAGTACAAGGCGAAGGGACGTTCGGTCTATCTACCGGCCGGCTCGCGCTGGTACGACTTGCACACCGGGCAAGTGTTCGACGGCGGCCAGTCGATCGATGCCGCCGCGCCGCTCGACCGGCTGCCGGTCTTCGTCAAGGAAGGCGCGATCGTCCCGACCGGCCCGCGGCTGCAGTACACAAATGAGAAGCCGGCAAACCCGATCACGCTGACGGTCTACACCGGCAAGGATGGTGCGTTTGAGCTGTACGAGGACGACGGCACCTCGAACGCCTATCGGAAGGGCGCGTGGACCCGCATTCCGATCGCCTGGAACGAGGCGAACGGCACGCTCACCATCGGCGACCGCAGGGGCTCGTATCCCGGCATGCTGGAAAACCGCGTCTTCAACATCCGCTGGATTTCCGGCCCGAACCGCAATGCCGCGAACTTCGAGGTGAGGCCGGATCAGACGGTGCGCTATTCCGGTCAGGCCTTGGAGGTTCACCGTGCCGCCGCCAAGCCGGTCCGGCCCCGGCACGGTCGGCGTTAGCCCTTCGCGGACCAAATGAAATCGCCCGCCGCCATTATCGACGGCGGGCGATGTCTGGCAATCCGGGATCAATCAGTTCAGCTTCGGTCCCGTGCTGAGCGCAAGCGTGCAGGGCAAGCCGCGCGCCGCCGATTCGCCGCAAGTCCTCACGTTGACCGGAGCGGTCGAACCGGGCTGGGCGGTGATGACGATGTATCCCTGGCCGCCGCCGCAGGCGAACTCGTCGAACTCGATATGGTTCGCCGCGTTGCGTCCCAGCCACTTGTAGTTGTTCACAGCGCAGTTAACGCCGGCTTTTGCCAGCACATGCGTGCCCATCAGCTTCAGATCGGCGTTGTCGGGCAGTTGGCAAACCGGACCGGGCTGCCGGCCCGCGGCGACGTCATCCGCGTGGGTGGCATCGGCCGCGAAGCAGGAGAAGCCGTAGGATTGTCCATTGTCCTGCGAGACCAGGAAATAGCCCATGCCGTTGCCGCACGCCGCTTCATAGGTCTTGGTGTTGACCGTCTTGCCGTTGATGGTCTCTGGGCCTTCGGCGACCTGCATCGCGTTGAGCACCTCGCAGCTGAGCGGCATGATCTTGACGAGATTGATGACCGCTGCTTTGTCTTCGGCCAGGACATCGTTAAGCGTCTTGCCTTTCGCTTTGTCGGCTTTGGTCAGCCGGCGCGCTTGGTCGGCGTATTCCTGAATCTGATTGAACTGTTCCTGGGAGTAGTTGTTCTGGCCCATGTGGCTGTCGTTGCCCGGGGCCCTGCCGTTGGGGGGTGCGACCTGCGCCCATGATGCGGACACGCTCAGCGCGATTGCGGCGAGCACCGAGGCAATGGCAAAAGTTCTCATCAGTCTTCCCCTCCATAAAAAAGACCGCTCATGCTACGCCCCGATGACAGCGCTTTCAAGTTGCGATGCGACAGCTAACCCGAGGAAGTAGCAGGCAAATTGCCACTGGCTGCCGTCTGCGGGCATTACGATTTCGTGAGGCGAGTCCAAATCCGGACCAGAACGGCCGCAACGGTCACGGCGGCCTCAAATCGAAGCCGAGCTGCGCCGCATCGCCGTCCTCGAAATGCGACACCGTCACGCCCACCAGTCGCACTCCGGCCGCGAGGGGATAGACCGAGCGGACCAGCGCCAGGCTGATGTCGTGCAGCGCCTCGCGGGAGTCCACGGCGCCATTGAGCGTGCGGCTGCGCGTGGCGATGCGAAAATCGGCATACTTGATCTTCACGGTGACGGTGCGGCCGTAGCTGTGCGCCTTGGCGCACCAGGCCCACACCTCGTCGGCCATCTCCGCGATGTGCGCTTCGATGCGCGCGGGATCGCTGATGTCTTGGGGGAAGGTCGTTTCGGAGCCAGAGGACTTGCGCGGACGGTCCGGCACCACCGCCCGGTCGTCGTTGCCGCGCGCGATGTCGTAGTACCAGAACCCGCTCCTGCCGAAATGCTCGCGCAGCAAGGCGAGTGGCTGGCGCTTCAGGTCGGCGCCTGTGAAAATGCCGAGCCGGTTCATCTTATCGGCGGTGACCGGACCGACCCCGTGGAACTTGCCGATCGCCAAGGGGGCAAGGAACCTCTCGGCACCGGCGGGCGTCACTACGAACTGGCCGTTGGGCTTTCTCTGATCCGAGGCGAGCTTGGCAAGGAACTTGTTGTAGGAAATGCCGGCCGAAGCGGTGAGCTGCGTTTCCGCGAAAATGCGGGTGCGGATTTCGCGTGCCGTCGCGGTCGCGCTGGGCAGGCCGCGGAGGTTTTCCGTCACGTCGAGGTAGGCCTCGTCCAGCGACAGCGGCTCGATAAGCGGCGTGTATTCGGCGAAGATCGCGCGGATCTGGCGCGATATGGCGCGGTAGACGTCGAAACGCGGGCGCACAAACACAAGCTCGGGACACTTGCGCAGCGCCGTCGTCGAGGGCATGGCCGAGCGGATGCCGAAGGCGCGCGCCTCATAGCTTGCCGCCGCCACCACGCCGCGCCGCGCGCCGTGGCCGACCGCAATGGGCCTTTCTTTCAGAGCTGGGTCGTCGCGCTGCTCCACCAACGCATAGAAGGCGTCTATGTCGACATGGATGATCTTGCGCAAGGGACAGTCGCTCACGGAGGCGCATCCTAGCGCCGGAACGAAAAAAGAACACAATCCCAGCTTGCCACAGGCGCCATTCGCTGCCGGAAGCGGGCAGGGTTGCACGCGAGGCCGAGCAGGTCCGCCCGCAAGGGAAGCACTCCCGGATATTTTCTTTGTTTTGCCTGTTTTCGGCGGCCGATTCCTGGTCTAAACCCGTTCTAAATCGCCGTCGGGACCGACCATACTGCAACTGCGAAATGGCGCGCTCCGGACGGTACGGCCATGTCCGGCGTGTTGGAAGAAGCATGGAAAAGCTGCTGCTCGAATACCTTCCGATCCTGATCTTCATCGCGATCGCCGCCGTGATCTCGGCGGGGCTCGTCGTCGTGCCAGCCCTGATCGCCCCCAAGAGGCCCGACCCGGAGAAGCTCTCAGCTTACGAGTGCGGTTTCAACGCCTTCGGCGACGCGCGCATGAAGTTCGACGTGCGCTACTACCTCGTGTCGATCCTGTTCATCATTTTCGACCTGGAGGTGGCGTTCCTTTTTCCCTGGGCGATCACGCTGTCCCAAACGGGCCAGTTCGCCTTCTGGTCGATGGTCGTCTTCCTGGCCGTTTTGACGGTCGGCTTCATCTACGAATGGAAGAAAGGGGCGCTCGAATGGGAGTGACGCCGACAGGAACCGCGGCGCGCGCCGGCGTCGAGGGGGCGGCGCCCGTCCACGTCAACGATCCATATTTCAAAGCGATGCAGGCCGAAATGGCCGACAAAGGATTTCTGGTCGCCAATCTTGATGCGCTCATCAACTGGGCCCGCACCGGCTCGCTGCACTGGATGACGTTCGGACTGGCCTGCTGCGCCGTGGAGATGATGCACGCCGCCATGCCGCGCTACGACCTCGAGCGCTTCGGGATCGCGCCACGCGCCTCGCCTCGCCAGTCCGACGTGATGATCGTGGCCGGCACCCTGTGCAACAAGATGGCGCCCGCGCTGCGCAAGGTCTACGACCAGATGCCCGAGCCGCGTTACGTCGTGTCGATGGGCTCGTGTGCCAACGGCGGCGGCTATTACCATTTCTCCTATTCCGTCGTGCGCGGTTGTGATCGCATCGTGCCGGTGGACGTGTATGTGCCCGGCTGTCCGCCGACCGCCGAAGCGCTGGTCTACGGCATCCTGCTGTTGCAGCGGAAGATCAGGCGCACGGGCACGATCGACAGGTGATGCCATGATCGTTCGAGTCTGGACGGGGGTCGCCCTCGAACACAACGCCGACATGTATCGGCGTCATTTCGCCGAGGTGCTCGCGCCTCGCCTCAACGAGGTCAAGGGCTTTCTCGGCTACGAGGTGCTGGAGCGCGTGGAGCGCGGACGCGTCGAGTTCATGGTGATCACTCGCTGGGACACCATGGACGCCATCCGCGCGTTCGCCGGCGTCATGCCCGACAAGGCCGTAGTGGAGCAGGACGTGCGGCCCTTCCTTGAGCAGTTCGAGGAGTACGTCACGCACTACATCCTGGCGATGGAGGAAAAGCGGTGACGGACTTGCCGCAACTTGCAGAGCGGATCGCAGCAGCGCTGCCCGGCGCGGTGACGGGCACCTCTATCGTCCATGGCGAGCTCACCATCGACGCCGATGCGGCTGGCATCATCCGCGTGCTCACCTATCTGCGCGACGATCCGGAATGCGCCTTCAAGACGCTGATCGACATCTGCGGCAACGACTGGCCGGCGCGGGAAAAACGCTTCGACGTCGTCTATCACCTCCTGTCGCTGACCCAAAACCGGCGCGTGCGCGTGAAAATCCAGACCGACGAAGCCACCCCGGTGGCGAGTGCGATTGGCGTCTATGCCGGCGCGGGCTGGTACGAGCGCGAGACGTGGGACCTCTACGGCATCAAGTTCGACGGTCATCCCGATCTGCGGCGCCTGCTCACCGACTACGGATTCGAAGGCCATCCCCTCCGCAAGGATTTTCCGGTCACGGGTTTCGTCGAGCTGCGCTACGACGACGATCTCAAGCGCGTCGTCTACCAGCCGGTGCAGCTGGTGCAGGACTACCGGGATTTCGATTTCCTCAGCCCGTGGGAGGGCGCTCCGCATATCCTGCCGGGTGATGAAAAAGCGGCGATGCCGCCGGGGGCGGCAAGCGGGGCTGCGGGGAAGAAGGTGTGATTAGTGAATAGTGAGCAGTGGATTTCAGATCGGAAACGGACGTTGTGCGAAGGTCAGATCACAAGCTCTCGGGACTTGAAGGCATGGCAGGACGCCATAACCCTTGCCGAAGCCTGCTATCGAACGAGGCGCGATTTCCCCACAGCGGAGACATTCGGACCGACGAGCCTAATCCGACGAGCCGCATCGTCGAGCCCGGCTATCATTGCAGAAGGCTGCGGTCGCGAAGGTACTCCGCCCTTCATTCAGCATCTTCGATGCTCCCAAGGGTCCTTGAAAGAACTGGAAACGCATTTGCTGTTGTCGACCCGCGCGGAGATTTTGGCTGTCGCTGCCGGCAAGCCGCTGCTCGATCAAACCGACGAAATCGGGAAAATGCCGCGCTCACCTATACGTTCCCGGCAGCGAGAGGGAGTGGGCGAATGATGACCGTCTCGCCATTCTCACTACTCGCCACTCACTGCTCACTATTCACTTCTGCAAACAGGGCGGCTCTATGAACGATCCCCCCCGCTTCCGCCCCGACGAAACGCCGCCCTGGATCGCTCACCCCGAGCAGACGGAAGAAGGCCGCATCACCATCAACTTCGGCCCTCAGCATCCGGCTGCGCACGGCGTTCTGCGGCTGGTGCTGGAGCTGGACGGCGAGGTCGTCACCCGCGCCGATCCGCACATCGGGCTGTTGCATCGCGGCACCGAGAAGCTGATCGAGGCCAAGACCTATCTGCAGGCGATTCCTTATTTCGACCGGCTCGACTACGTTTCGCCGATGAACCAGGAGCACGCCTTCTGCATCGCCATCGAGCGGCTGGTGGGGCTCGATGTACCCAGACGAGGACAGTACGTCCGTGTGCTCTATTGCGAAATCGGGCGACTGTTGTCGCACCTCTTGCAGGTCACCACGCATGGCAACGACGTCGGCGCGCTGACCCCGATTCTGTGGGGCTTCGAGGAACGCGAAAAGCTGATGGAATTTTATGAGCGCGCCTCGGGCTCGCGAATGCACGCAAACTACTTCCGGCCCGGCGGCGTGCACCAGGACCTGCCGCCCAAACTGATCGACGACATCGCGGCGTTCTGCGAGCGCTTCCCCAAGGTGCTCGACGACATCGAGACGCTGCTCACCGAGAACCGCATCTTCAAGCAGCGCAACGTCGACATCGCCAGGCTGACGCGCGAGGACGCCGAACAGTGGGGCCTCACCGGCGTCTTGCTGCGCTCGACGGGCGTGCCGTGGGATCTGCGCCGCGCCCAGCCTTACGAAGTCTACAACGAGCTCGAGTTCAAGATCCCGATCGGCAAGAACGGCGACAATTACGACCGCTACCTGATCCGCATGGAGGAGATGCGGCAGTCGACCAGGATCATGCAGCAGTGCATCGCCAGGATGCCGCCCGGCCCGGTGCTGTCGACCGACCACAAAGTGGTGCCGCCGCGGCGCGCCGCGATGAAGACGTCGATGGAGGCATTGATTCACCATTTCAAGCTCTACACCGAGGGCTTCCACGTTCCGGCCGGCGAGGTTTATGCCGCGGTGGAGGCGCCCAAGGGCGAGTTCGGCGTCTATCTGGTGGCCGACGGCACCAACCGGCCGTACCGCTGCAAGATCCGCGCACCGAGCTTCGCCAGCGTACAGTCGCTCGAACACCTCACCAGGGGCCACATGGTGGCCGATGTCGCTTCGGTGATCGGCTCCATCGACGTCGTGTTTGGGGAGGTGGATCGGTGAAAGGAAGTCCGATCCGGCCTTCGACGACGTGGCAGGACCTCGCCAAGGTGCTTTTGCCGAAGGTCTATGACGGGTTCTGCTCGAATGAGGCGTGGAAGGACGCAAACGGTTCCGTCATGTCCTTCTTCTTCGAGCTGCTGGCGGCGACCAAGCGGGCCCATCGCAACAACGATGAGGAGTTCCTCGTCTGTGCCTACGCCTTCGCCCACTGGTGCATGATGCAGCCGGACCGCGACCTGTGGAATTCGGCAGGCGTGGCCTTTTTCGCGGATATGTTCGGCGACCTGCCCGCCGACACGGTGGCGCCCTGGATCGAGTCGGGCGTGTTCGCGGAAGTCGTGCCGCTCATCGAGTTCCGGCTGGGTGCAGAGCGGGCCCGCAGAATCAGGAAGCGCTTCGAGGCGCGCAGGGAGACGTTGGAACGCAACTACGCAAGCGTGATCGCGCGCGCGCATCGCCAGATCGCGGGGGCCGCATGATCCCCAGGATCATCTCGCCCGACGAGCTTCGCACGCTCTTGAAGGAAGGCTGGGAACCCGCCGGGTTCCAGCCCATCACCGAACCGGGCGACTCCGAAATGAAGGGCGGCACCGACGGCTTCGCCATCCTGATCAGACGGTTCCACGAAATGGCCATCGTGTCGGTGTCCGAGGACCACAGCCGCGGAGAGTGGCGCCTGCGTCTGCTTCAGCTTACCGGGGACATGGAATGAGCGTACGCCGATTGCACGACCAACAGCCCGCGAGCTTCGCCTTTTCGCCGCAAAACAAAGTGCGCCTGGACGAGCGGATCGCAAAATATCCGACAGGCCGGCAGGCCTCGGCCGTAATCAGCGCGTTGTGGATCGGCCAGGAGCAGGAAGGCTGGGTGACCAAGCCCATGGTCGAGGAAGTCGCCAAGCTGCTCGACATGCCCTACGTGCGTGTGCTGGAGGTCGCCACTTTCTATACCATGTTCAGACTCGCGCCCGCGGGCGAGCATGTGGTGCAGGTCTGCACCACGACGCCGTGCTGGCTGCGCGGCTCCGACGAGGTGGTCAAGGCCTGCAAGAAGCACATCCACGAGCATCCCCACACGGTGTCGGCCGACGGCAAGTTCTCCTGGGAAGAGGTCGAATGCCTGGGCGCCTGCGTCAACGCTCCGATGATGCTGATCGACAAGGACACCTACGAAGACCTCGACGAGAAATCGACCGGCGAGATCATCGAGGCCCTGCGCCGCGACGAGAAGCCTAAGACGGGATCGCAGATCGGCCGCCATTCGTCCGAACCGCTTGGCGGGCCCACGACGCTGAAGGAAAAGGTGCGGTGATGTTTGCCCCCCACCCCGCTGGCTCGCTCAGTTCGCCATCGACCCTCCCCGCGTCGGGGGAAGGCAAGGTGGTTTGCTTCATCTCTTCACCTCCCCCTGGCGGGGAGGTCGACGCGCGCAGCGCGTCGGGTGGGGGAATTGCTGATGCTCTCTGATCGCGACCGCATCTTCACCAACCTCTACGGTTTCGAAGGCGAAGACCTGAACGCCGCGAAGAGGCGCGGCAACTGGGATGGTACCAAGAAGATCCTCGAGCTGGGGCCCGAAGCCATCGTCGATACCATCAAGAAATCGGGCTTGCGCGGGCGCGGCGGGGCAGGGTTCCCCACCGGGCTCAAATGGTCGTTCATGCCCAAGCAGGTGGACCCCAAGCGGCCGCACTACCTCGTGGTCAACGCCGATGAATCCGAGCCCGGCACCTGCAAGGACCGCGACATCCTGCGCCACGATCCGCACACGCTGGTGGAGGGCTGCCTTGTGGCCGGCTTCGCCATGCGCGCCAACATTGCCTTCATATATATACGCGGCGAGTTCATCCGTGAGCGCGAGGCGTTGCAGCGCGCGGTCGACGAAGCCTATGCGGCGAAGCTGATCGGCAAGAACAACGTGCACGGCTGGGATTTCGACATCGTCGTGCATCACGGCGCGGGCGCCTATATCTGCGGCGAGGAAACGGGCCTGCTCGAAAGCCTGGAAGGCAAGAAGGGCATGCCGCGGCTGAAGCCGCCGTTCCCGGCCAACATGGGCGTTTACGGTTGCCCATCCACCGTCAACAACGTCGAAAGCATCGCGGTGGCGCCCGAAATCATGCGCCGCGGCTGGGAGTGGTTTGCCTCCATCGGCCGCAAGAACAACGAAGGCACCAAGGTGTTCTGCATCTCCGGCCACGTGAACAAGCCGTGCAACGTGGAAGAGGCGATGGGCATCCCCTTGCGCGAGCTGATCGACAAGTACGCGGGCGGGGTGCGCGGCGGCTGGGACAACCTGCTGGCGGTGATTCCGGGCGGGGCCAGCGTGCCGTTGATCCCGAAGTCGATCTGCGAAACCGTGCTGATGGATTTCGACGCACTGAAGGAGGTGCAGTCGGGGCTGGGCACCGCCGCGGTGATCGTGATGGACAAGTCCGCCGATATCGTGAAGGCGATCGCGCGGCTCGCCTGGTTCTACAAGCACGAAAGCTGCGGCCAGTGCACGCCCTGCCGCGAAGGTACGGGGTGGATGTGGCGCGTGCTTTCCCGCATGCAGCGCGGCGAGGCGAAGATCGAGGAGATCGACCTGCTGCAGGAAGTCACCAAGCAGGTGGAAGGCCACACCATCTGCGCGCTGGGCGATGCCGCTGCGTGGCCGATCCAGGGCTTGATCCGGCATTTCCGCCCCGAACTCGAGCGTCGCATAGCCGAATACGGCGGCATGGCGAAAGCCGCGGAGTGAGGATGATGATGCTGACCCATTTTCACGCTTTTCCGTTCTTCGTCTGGCCGTTCGGGCTGGTGTTCGGGCTGATCGGGTTCTTGATCTTTGCGCTGCCGATGATGGAGATCATCCACAAGGCCGGCTATTCGCGCATCTGGATCCTGATCTGGTTCGTGCCGCTGGTGAACCTGATCTTCCTCTGGATATTCGCCTTTTCACGCTGGCCCTCGCAGAACAAGGCCTGACATGCCCCGCAAGCTCATCATCGACGGCAAACAAATCGAGGCGGAGGACAACATCACCCTCCTGCAGGCCTGCGAGCAGGCGGGCGCCGAGATTCCGCGCTTCTGCTACCACGAACGACTCAGCGTCGCCGGCAACTGCCGCATGTGCCTGGTGGAATGGGTGGGCGCGCCCAAGCCGCAGGCCTCGTGCAGCCTTCAGGTCAAGGACATCTTCCCCAACAAGGACGGGAGCCCCGCGAAGATCAACACGAACTCGCCGGTTGCCCGCAAGGCGCGCGAAGGCGTGATGGAGTTTTTGCTCATCAACCATCCGCTGGATTGTCCGATCTGCGATCAGGGCGGCGAATGCGACCTGCAGGACGAAACCATGGGCTACGGGCGCGCCGCCTTCCACCGTTTCAACGAGAACAAGCGCGCGGTCGAAGACAAGTACATGGGCCCGCTGATCAAGACGATTATGAACCGCTGCATCCACTGCACGCGCTGCATCCGGTTTGCCACCGAGATCGCAGGCGTGCCGGACCTCGGCGCGACTGGCCGCGGCGAGGACATGGAGGTCACCACCTATCTGGAGAAGGCGTTCGGCTCGGAGCTGTCGGGCTGCGTGGTCGATCTCTGCCCGGTGGGCGCGCTGACGGCGAAGCCCTATGCGTTCCTGGGCCGGCCGTGGGAACTGAAGAAGACAGAATCCATCGACGTCATGGACGCGCAGGGCTGCAACACACGTATCGACACGCGCGGCAGCGCGGTGTTGCGTATCCTTCCCCGCCTCAACGACTCGATCAACGAAGAGTGGCTGTCCGACAAGGGCCGCCACATCTGGGACGGGCTGGGCCGCCAGCGCCTCGACCAGCCCTTTGTTCGCAAGCACGGCAAGCTTGTGCCCGCCACCTGGCGCGAGGCGTTTGCGGCAATCGTTGCGCGGGTCAAGGAAACGAAGCCGGAGCGCATGGCGGCCGTGGTCGGCGATCTGGCCGCGGCGGAGGAGATCAAGTCGCTCAAGGACCTGATGACGCGGCTCGGCGTCGTCAACCTAGATTGCCGCCAGGAAGGCGCCAGGATCGGCGGTGGCGCGCGGCCGACTTATCTGTTCAATACGACCATCGCAGGTGTCGAAGCGGCGGATGCGATGCTGCTGATCGGCTGCAATCCCCGCTGGGAGGCGCCGGTGTTGAACGCGCGCCTGCGCAAGACGTGGCTCGCCGGTCCGTTCAAGGCGGCCAACGTCGGCGAGGCGCGCGATCTCACCTATCCGGTGGAGCAGCTCGGCACGAACGTGAGCGTCCTCGATGCGCTGGTGGAGGCAAGCCATCCCTTCGCCGAAGTGCTGCGCAGCGCCAAGCGGCCGATGATCGTTCTGGGCATGGGCGCGCTGGCGCGTCGCGACGGGGCGGCGATCCTCAATCGCGCGGCGAAGATCGCCCGCGAAACCGGCGTGATCGGACCGGCCGGAACGCCTGCCGAGGGCGGCTGGAACGGATTCAACCTGCTTCACACCGCGGCGAGCCGCGTGGCTGCGCTCGACCTGGGCTTCCTGCCGGGCCAAAGCTCCGATGGAACGCGGGGCCGCGACGTGGCGGCCATCGTCGAGGGCGCACAAAAGGGCGAAATCGACTTCATTTATCTGCTCGGTGCCGACGAGCTGCCATTCGAACACATCGGCCGGCCTTTCATCGTCTATCAGGGCAGCCATGGCGATGCGGGCGCGAATGCCGCCGACGTCATCCTGCCGGGCGCAGCCTTCAGCGAAAAGGACGGGTTGTTCGTCAATTTCGAGGGCCGCGTTCAGGAGGCGCAACGCGCCGCTTTCCCGCCGGGCGAGGCCAAGGAGGATTGGGCGATCCTGCGCGCGCTTTCCGAAACTCTGGGAAACGCGCTGCCTTACGACACTCTGGAGGGCGTACGCGCGGCGCTGGCGGCCGACGCACCCCAATTCCGCACGCTGGGCGAGCTTCCGCGCCACGCGGGCGCGGACCCGGCCGTGTGGGGAGCGCTGGGCGCCGCGGGCCCGCTCGATACGGATGTGCCGCTCGCCTCGGCGATCAGCGATTACTACCTGACGAATCCTATCGCGCGCGCGAGCCACGTGATGGCGGAATGCTCGCGCGTGTTCGTTCATGGCGGCGGCGAGAGGATGGCGGCGGAGTAAGCGATGTTCTTCACCAACTGGCTCCAGCATCAAGGCCTGCCATATCCCTGGGCGTGGACGATCAGCCAGGTCGTGCTGATCGGCGTGTTCGAGGTTGTTCTGCTCACTTCCATCGCATTCTTCCTTCTGGCCGACCGCAAGATCTGGGCGGCGGTGCAGATGCGGCGCGGACCCAACGTGGTGGGCGTGTTCGGCCTGCTGCAGACCTTCGCGGACGCGTTCAAGTTCATGTTCAAGGAGCCGATCATCCCCGCGGCGGCGAACAAGGTGATCTATCTTCTGGCGCCGCTCATCACCGCCACGCTCGCCTTTGCCGGGTGGGCAGTGGTGCCGCTCGACAACGGCTGGGTGGTGGCCGATATCAACGTGGGCGTGCTCTACCTGTTCGCGATCTCGTCGCTCGGCGTCTACGGAGTCATCATGGGCGGCTGGGCGTCGAACTCAAAATACGGATTCCTGGCGGCGCTGCGCTCGGCGGCGCAGATGGTGTCCTACGAAGTTTCGATCGGCTTCGTCATCATCACAGTGCTGCTGTTTGCGGGCTCGCTGAACCTGTCGGCCATCGTAAGGGCGCAGGAGCACGGTTGGTACCTGTTCTCCCCGCTCTTGCCCATGGCGGTGATCTTCTTCATCTCGACGCTGGCCGAAACCCAGCGACCTCCGTTCGACCTGTTGGAAGCGGAATCGGAGCTCGTGGCCGGGTTCATGGTGGAATACTCCTCCACCCCGTTCCTGCTCTTCTTCCTCGGCGAATACGTCAACATCGTGCTGCTCTGCGCTGTGATGAGCGTGATGTTCCTCGGTGGATGGTTGCCGCCGCTGGCCATCTGGCCGTTCACCGCGGTGCCGGGGATCATCTGGTTCCTGATCAAGATTTGCGCGCTCTTTTTCCTCATCGGCATGGTGAAAGCGTTTGTGCCGCGATACCGCTACGACCAGCTTATGCGCCTGGGCTGGAAGGTGTTCCTGCCGACCTCGCTTGCCTGGGTGGTGATCGCGGCCGGCTGGGTTGAGTTCGTCCGCCCGTTGCTCGGAGGTTAGATGGCCTTTCTCGACAGAAAAGCGCGCCAGATCTTCCTCGTCGACATGATCAAGGGTTTCTTGATCGCGATGCGGTACTTCTTCGCACCCAAGGCGACGATCAACTACCCGTACGAGAAGGCGCCGCAGTCCCCCCGCTTCCGCGGTGAGCATGCGCTCAGGCGCTATCCCAACGGCGAGGAACGCTGCATCGCCTGCAAGCTATGCGAGGCGATCTGCCCGGCGCAGTGCATCGTGATCGAGGCCGAGCCGCGCGCGGACGGAAGCCGCCGCACAACGCGCTACGACATCGATATGACCAAGTGCATCTATTGCGGCTATTGCCAGGAGGCGTGCCCGGTGGACGCCATCGTCGAAGGTCCCAACCTGGAATTCTCCGCCGAAACCCGCGAGGAGCTTTACTACGACAAGGCCAAGCTGCTGGCGAACGGCGACCGCTGGGAAGCCGCCCTCGCCCGTAACATCGAACTGGACGCGCCGTACAGATGAACTCGACAATGTGTCACATAAAGCGAGGTTGTCATCGCCGGCTGATTTGGGGAGGGACCAGATGATCCTCCAGGCCATCGCCTTCTATGTCTTCTCCGCGATCCTGTTGGGCTCCGGCTTCATGGTTATTACGGCGCGCAATCCGGTGCACTCGGTGCTGTTCCTGATCCTTGCCTTCTTCAACGCCGCCGCGCTGTTCGTTCTTTTGGGCGCCGAGTTCCTGGCGATGATCCTGGTGGTGGTCTATGTCGGCGCCGTCGCCGTGCTGTTCCTGTTCGTGGTGATGATGCTCGACGTCGATTTCGCCGAGCTGAAGAAGGGTGCGCAGGCGTATCTGATCCCCGGACTCGGCGTGGGCTTTCTGCTGCTGGCGGAGCTGATCGCGGCGGTTGCGGTACGCTGGACCTTCCCGGCGCAGGTCATGAAGGGCGCCGCCACGCCAAGTCCGGCGCAGGTTTCCAACACCGCCGCGCTGGGGCACTTGCTGTATACGGACTACGTCTACTACTTCCAGGTGGCGGGGCTGATCCTGCTGGTGGCGATGATCGGCGCCATCGTTCTGACGCTGCGCCACCGCACCGGCGTGCGCCGCCAGAAGGCGTGGGACCAGATCTCGCGCGACCGCGCCGAGACGCTGGCGCTGGTCGACGTGAAGCCGGGCGAGGGGGTTCAGTGATGGAAATCGGGCTCGGCCATTATCTGACGGTCGCCGCCGCACTGTTCACGGTCGGTGTGTTCGGCATTTTCCTGAACCGCAAGAACATCATCATCATCCTGATGTCGATCGAGTTGATCTTGCTCGCCGTCAACATCAACTTCGTGGCTTTCTCGTCCTATCTGGGCGACCTCGTCGGTCAGGTGTTTGCGCTGTTCGTGCTGACGGTCGCCGCTGCGGAAGCCGCGATCGGCCTTGCCATCCTCGTGGTCTATTTCCGCAACCGCCACACGATCGAAGTTGACGACGTCCATATGATGAAGGGTTGAGACCGGATGCTGTACGCCACGCTCGTCTTCCTTCCCATCATCGCTTCGGCCGTTGCGGGCGTGTTCGGCCACTGGCTGAAGCCGCGGGGCTGCGAGCTGATCACCACGGGTGCGCTGTTCGTCTCGCTGGCATTGTCGATCTACGCCTTCTACGACGTGGCGATCCTCGGTCATTCCGCCGTCGTGCCGCTGTGGAAATGGATCGACTCGGGCGACTTTGCCGCCGATTGGACGCTGCGCATCGACACGCTGACGGCGGTGATGCTGGTGGTGGTGACCGGCGTTTCTGCGCTCGTGCACCTCTATTCGATCGGCTACATGGCCGGCGATCCGGGCCGGCCGCGGTTCTTCAGCTATCTGTCGTTCTTCACGTTCGCCATGCTGATGCTGGTGACGGCCAACAACTTCCTGCAGGTGTTCTTCGGCTGGGAAGGCGTGGGGCTGGCGTCCTACCTGCTGATCGGCTTCTGGTACAAGAAGCCCAGCGCGAATGCGGCGGCGCTCAAGGCCTTTGTGGTCAACCGCGTCGGCGACTTCGGTTTCATGATCGGCATATTCGCGATCTACTGGACTTTCCACACGCTGGATTTCGAAACCGTATTCAAGACCGCGCCCGCGGTTGCCGGACACACCTTCGTTTTCGGAAGCTGGCGGCCCGACATTCTCACCACCGTCTGTTTGCTCCTGTTCATGGGCGCGATGGGCAAGTCAGCCCAGATCGGCCTGCACACCTGGCTGCCGGACGCGATGGAGGGCCCGACGCCGGTCTCCGCCCTGATCCACGCCGCCACCATGGTAACCGCGGGCGTGTTCCTGGTCTGCCGCGCCTCGCCGCTTTACGAGCTGGCGCCCGCAGCGCTCGGATTCGTCACCTTCATAGGCGCCACCACGGCCTTCATGGCCGCATCCATCGGCCTGTTCCAGAACGACATCAAACGGGTGATCGCGTATTCGACCTGTTCGCAGCTCGGCTACATGTTCGTGGCCGCAGGCGTTTCGGCCTACGGCGCGGCGATGTTCCACCTCTTCACCCACGCCTTCTTCAAGGCGCTGCTGTTCCTGTCCGCCGGCTCGGTGATCGTGGCGATGCACCACGAGCAGGACATGCGCAAGATGGGGGGCTTGGCCAAGGCGCTGCCGTTCACCTGGGCGATGATGCTGGTCGGCAATCTGGCGCTGACGGGCGTGGGCATTCCCGTTGTCGGCATCGGCACGGCCGGGTTCTATTCCAAGGACTCCATCATCAACGCCGCGTTCCTTTCCGGCACGCCGATGGGTACCTACGCCTTCGTGCTCACGGTGATCGCTGCGGCGATGACGGCGTTCTACTCCTGGCGCCAATTCCTGATGACTTTCCACGGGCGCTATCGCGGCGCCGAGTACGAGCACGAAGAGCACGGCCACGGGCATGGTCACGCGCTGCAGCTTTCCGACGTGCATGAGCCCGCCCGTACCATGCTGGTGCCGTTGGCGGTTCTGGCCATCGGCGCGCTGATCGCGGGCGGGCTGTTCTTCCACTATTTCATCGGCGCCGACGCCAAGGGATTCTGGCGTGGGGCGGTGGCAGTGGCGTTCGGCCATCGCCCGGGCGAGGTGCCGCTATGGGTCGAGCTGGCGCCGTTCGCCATGATGATCGTCGGCTTTATGGTCGCCTTCTACTACTACGTCCTCAATCCGGAGCTTCCGGCGCGGATGGCGGCCAAAGCCGGCATGCTCTACACCTTCCTGTACCGCAAGTGGTACTTCGACGAGGTCTATGACTTCCTGTTCGTGCGGCCGGCGATGCGGCTCGGCCGGATCCTGTGGAAATGGGGCGACGGCAGGATCATCGACGGCATTGGACCCGACGGGGTGGCGGCGCGCATTCTCGATTTCACGCGCGGGGCGATCCGGCTGCAATCCGGCTACGTCTATCACTACGCGTTCGCCATGTTGATCGGCGTGGTGGTGATCACCTCGTACTTCGTGATCCGGGGGGTGCTGCCATGAGCCATCTCCTGTCGATCATCACCTTCCTGCCGCTTGCCGGCGCGGCGTTCATCCTGTTCAGCCGCGGCGCGGAGGAAACCCGCGCCAAGACCGCCCGCTGGGTTGCCCTGATCACCACGACGGTCGATCTGGCCTTGTCGATCGTGCTGTGGGCCGGGTTCGACGGTTCCACCTCCGCGTTCCAGTTCGTCGAGCGCGCCCAATGGCTCGGCCACGGCATCAGTTACCACATGGGCGTGGACGGCATCTCGATGCTGTTCATCGTGCTCACCGGCGGATTGATGCCGTTCTGCATCCTGGCGAGCTGGGAATCCATCAAGACGCGCGTCGCCGAGTACATGATCGCCTTCCTGGTGCTGGAAACCCTGATGATGGGCGTGTTTGCGGCGCTGGACCTGTTCCTGTTCTATGTTTTTTTTGAAGGCGGCCTTATCCCGATGTTCCTCATCATCGGGGTGTGGGGCGGCAAGAACCGCGTCTATGCCAGCTTCAAGTTCTTCCTCTACACGCTCTTGGGCTCGCTGCTGATGCTGCTGGCGATCCTGTGGATGTATTTCACCACCGGCACGGCCGACATCGAGACGATCATCAACACAGCCCACTTCCCGGTCGCGGTGCAGGGCCTGTTGTGGTTCGCGTTCCTGGCGAGCTTTGCGGTCAAGTTGCCAATGTGGCCGGTCCACACTTGGTTGCCCGACGCCCATGTGGAGGCGCCTACCGCCGGCTCGGTGATCCTTGCCGCCATTCTGCTCAAGATGGGAGGCTACGGGTTCCTGCGGTTCTCGGTGCCGATGTTCGCGTCGGCTTCGGTGACGTTTGCGCCGTTCATGTTCGTGATGGCGATCATGGCCATCATCTACACCTCGTTCGTGGCGCTGGCGCAGGAGGATGTCAAGAAGCTGATCGCCTATTCGTCGGTGGCGCACATGGGCTTCGTCACCATGGGCGTGTTCACGCTGACGCATCAAGGCATAGAGGGCGGCATCTTCCAGATGCTCTCCCACGGCGTGATTTCAGCCGCACTCTTCCTGTGCGTCGGCGTGATCTACGACCGCATGCACACGCGCGAGATCGCAGCCTATGGCGGGCTGGTCAACCGCATGCCGTTCTACGCCGCTTGCTTCATGGTGTTCGCGCTCGCCAATGCCGGCTTGCCCGGCACCAGCGGCTTCATCGGCGAATTCCTCCCCATGCTGGGGGCCTTTCACATCAACACTTGGGTGGCGATCTTCGCCGCCACGGGCGTGATCCTGTCGGCGTCGTACATGCTCTATCTCTACTGGCGCGTGATCTTCGGCGAGCTGGTGAAGCCGGCGCTGCAGGCCATCAAGGACTTGAGCCTGCGCGAGGCCGCTACTCTGGTGCCGCTGGTGCTGGCCACGATCATCATGGGTGTATACCCGAAATTCATCTTCGACATCACCAGCACGTCGGTGGCGCACCTGATCCAGCAGCACAACGCCGCGCTGGCCTATGACCGGGCCGCGCACCATTTCGCGAAGGCGGAAACGCCCGCCCAGTGGCACGTCATGCAGAACGTCGCCGTCAAGACCATCGTCGTGGGAGGAAACGCGCCATGAACCTTGGCCATGACCTGATGGCGCTTCTGCCCGAGCTTATCCTGGCGCTGGGCAGCATGGCGTCGCTCCTGATTGGAGCGATCGCGGGCGACCGGCGCGCGCCGGCGCTGTCGTGGGCGATTGCGGGGCTGATGGTCGTGGCGGGCGCGGTCGTTGCGGTTCAGCCGGCGGCTACGGCGTTTGGGGGCGCCTTCGTGGTGGACGGCTTTTCGCGCTTCGCCAACGTGGTGATCCTCGGCGCGGCGGCGCTGTGCACCATCATGGCGCAAAACTTCGCAAACGCCGAAAGGCAGCAGCATTTCGAGCTGCCCGTCCTCATCGGGCTTTCCACGCTTGGCATGATGCTGATGGTTTCGGCCGCGAGCTTCATCGCGCTCTACCTGGGGCTTGAGCTGCAGAGTCTCGCACTTTACGTGCTCGCCGCGTTCAACCGCGACAACGTGCGCTCCACCGAGGCGGGTCTGAAGTACTTTGTCCTCGGCGCGCTCTCGTCCGGCATGATGCTTTACGGCATCTCGCTGATCTACGGGTTCACCGGCACCACCGAATTTTCCGCCGTCGCCCAGGTCGTGAAGGCCTCGGGTGTGAACATCGGGCTCATCTTCGGTCTTGTGTTCCTCATTTCGGGGCTGGCGTTCAAGCTCTCGGCCGTGCCATTCCACATGTGGGCGCCCGACGTCTACGAAGGCGCGCCGACGCCCATCACCGCCTTCTTCACCACTGCCGCCAAGGTCGCTGCGCTGGCGCTTACCATCCGCGCGATCTTGATCCCGTTCCCCGACGCGGTGCATCAGTGGCGGCAGATCATCGTCGCGGTTGCGGTGCTGTCGATGTGGCTGGGGGCCGTGGCCGCGATCGGCCAGACCAACATCAAGCGGCTGATGGCCTATTCTTCCATCGGCCACATGGGCTACGCGCTGCTGGGGTTGGCCGCCGGAACCCAGCTCGGCGTGCAATCGATGCTGATCTATCTCGCCTTCTACGCCATCACCAATGTCGGCACCTTCGTCTGCATTCAGGCGATGCGGCGCGACGGGGCGGCGGTGGAGACGATTTCCGACCTCGCGGGGCTGGCGCGCACGCGGCCCGGCTTCGCCTTCGCGCTCGCCGCGCTGATGCTGAGCCTGGCGGGCCTGCCGCCGCTCGCCGGCATCTGGGCCAAGATCTACGTGTTTCTGGCGGCGATGCACGCGGGCCTTGTCTGGCCTGCCGTTCTGGGCGTGCTGGCGAGTTGCGTGGGAGCCTACTACTACCTGAAGATCGCCAAGATCCTGTATTTCGACGAGCCGGCGCGACCGTTCGACAAGGGCTATGGCGGCGTTGGCATGGGCGCGATTCTCACGGCCTCCACGGTGTTCACAGTGCTATTCGTCGTTGTTCCCTGGACGCTGGTCGAGCCCGCCGCCGCGGCGGCGCAGGCGCTCGTCAGATGAGCGGCCCGGCTCGGGCGTTCCTGTGGCTTGCCGAGGTCAGCTCGACCAACGACTGGGCCAAGCAGCAGGCGCGCGAGAACCCCGACCTCCTGCTCGGCGCCACCTGGATCGTCGCCGAGCGCCAGACCGCCGGCCGCGGCCGCCTGGGCAACGACTGGCAGAGTGCGAAGGGCAATCTCTTCGCCACGCTCCTGTTCCGGCCCGACAAGCCGGCCGCGGAATGCGCGCAGCTTTCCTTCGTGGCGGCGCTGGCCGTGTCCGACATGCTGTCACGGTATGCTCCGGGTGCGAACATCCGCCTGAAATGGCCGAACGACGTGCTCGCCGACGGCCGCAAGATTGCGGGCATCCTGTTGGAATCCGAATCCGACGCCGCGGGCCGGCTGGCGTGGGCCGTCATCGGCATCGGGGTCAATCTCGCCTCGCATCCGGAAAAGACGGAATTTCCGGCGATTTCGTTGGCCGGGTTGGGCTTGGCGCCGCCCATCCCGTTCGATCGCCGCGGCGGAAGGGTCGGCGCGGCCGAGTGCCTCGATGAGATGTTCGCGAAGTGGTATGAGGCTTGGCAGGCGGGCGGCTTTGCACCGATCCGCGAGGCGTGGCTGGCGCGGGCACTGGGGCTGGGTGCGCGCATCCGGGTGCGGCTGGCCAGGGAGGAGATTCAGGGCGTGTTCCGCGACATCGACGAAACCGGTGCGCTGGTGCTCGGAGTCGCCGGCGGTGCGCCGCGGAAGATTGCGGCGGGGGAGGTGTATTTCTGATGCTGCTCGCGATCGATGCCGGCAACACCAACATCGTCTTTGCCGTCCACGACAGCGAGACCATCCGCTGCGAATGGCGCGCGGTGACCAAGACTACGCGCACCGCCGACGAATACGCGGTGCTGCTGAAGCCGCTGCTGGAGCTGAACGGCCTCAAGTTCTCCGATTTGCATGCCGCGATTATCGCCACCGTGGTTCCCGCAGCGCTGTTCGATCTGCGTCAGCTGTGCCGGCGCTATCTGAACGTCGATCCGCTGGTGATCGGCGACCCGGCCGTCGATCTGGGTCTGCGGATTCTCATCGACCGGCCCGAAGTCGTGGGCGCCGACCGGCTGGTCGACGCCGTTGCGGCGCACGCGCTGTACAAAGGGCCGCTGATCGTGGTCGATTTCGGCACGGCCACCACTTTCGATGTCGTCGGCGCCGAAGGCGACTACGAGGGCGGCGTGATCGCGCCGGGCGTGAATCTATCGGCCGAGGCGCTGCACAAGGCCGCCGCAATGCTGCCGCGCGTGGCGGTGGCGCGCACGCAGCGCGTGATCGGCAAGGACACCGTGCCGGCGATGCAGTCGGGCATCTTCTGGGGCTATATCGGACTGGTGGAAGGCATCGTCGGCCGCATCAAGACGGAATACGGCAAGCCCATGACCGTCATCGCGACCGGCGGGCTGGGCAAGGTGTTCTATCGCCAGACCCCCGCGATCGACCACTACGACCCCGACCTTACCATCCGCGGCCTGGTGCAGATCTACGCGAAGAACAAGAAGAAGACGACGTAATGGCGTATTGGCCTCGGCTCCGATCACAAATCCAATCGTCAGGTCCGGCTCGGTGGCCGGCTATGACGGCGTAGGGAATGAGTAGCGTGGCGCCAAAGGAACAAGACGAGTTAGTGCTTCTCCCGCTCGGCGGTTCGGGCGAGATCGGCATGAACTTCAACGCCTACGGCTTCGGCCCGCCCGACGACAAGAAGTGGATCGTGGTCGATTGCGGCGTGCTGTTCGGCCGCGAAACGTCCACGCCCGGCGTCGACGTCATCATGCCCGACATCACCTTCCTGGCCGAGCAGAGTCAGAACGTGCTGGGTATCGTCGCCACGCACGCGCACGAGGATCACATCGGCGCCATCCACCTGCTGTGGCCGATGCTGAAATGCCCGGTCTATGCCACGCCGTTCACCGCCAAGCTGATAGAGGGCAAGCTTGCGGAAGCCGGGCTCGACGGCCGCTTGAAGCCGAAACTCGTTCCGCTTGGCAGCAACATCAAGCTCGGGCCGTTCGATATCGCGTTCGTTTCCGTCACGCATTCCATTCCCGAACCGAATGCGCTGGCGATCACCACGCCGCTCGGCACGGTCGTGCACACCGGCGACTGGAAGATCGATCCCGATCCGCTTTTGGGCGAGGAGATCGACGCGGCCCGCCTCTCCGCGCTGGGCGACGAAGGGGTGCTGGCGCTGGTCTGCGATTCCACCAATGCGCTGGTGGAAGGCGAATCCGGCTCGGAGGCATCCGTGCGCGAGGCGCTGACCAGGCTGATCGGCACGCTTACAGGCCGCGTGGCGGTCACCGCGTTTGCCTCGAACATCGCCCGGCTCGACTCGATCGCTAAAGCCGCCAAGGCGGCCGGTCGCAAGATCGTGCTGGTGGGTCGAGCCATGCACAAATGCGTCCAGGCGGCACAGGAAACCGGCTATCTCGCCGACTTCCCGCCCGTGTTGGACGAGGAAGAGGCCGAGGAACTGCCGCCCCGCCGCGTGCTCTATCTGTGCACCGGCAGCCAGGGCGAACCGCGTGCCGCGCTGCCGCGCATCGCCGCGGGCGAGCACAACGTCAAGCTCGGACCGGGCGATCATGTCGTCTTCTCCTCGCGCATTATCCCCGGCAACGAGATCGACATCTTCGAATTGCACAACAAGCTGGCCGGCCTTGGCGTCGAGGTGCTGTCGGCCGAGGATCATTTTGTCCACGTTTCCGGGCATCCGGCGCGCGCCGAACTCGCCCGGATGTATCGCTGGGTGCGTCCGGCCATCGCAGTGCCTGTCCACGGCGAACTGCGCCACATGCACGCCCACGCCCGCCTGGCGAAGTCGCTGCAGGTGCCGCAGGTCGTCGTGGTCGAAAACGGCCACATGCTGCGGCTGGCTCCCGGCAGGGCCCAGGTGATAGATGAGACGCCTGCGGGACGCATCCACTTGGACGGGCAGGTTCTGGTGGCGGAAGGCTTGGGACTGGCACGGGCCCGCCGCGCGCTCAGTTATGCCGGCATGATCGCGGTGACCCTGGTGCTCGACGAAAAAGGCCGGCTGGCCGGCGACCCCGGCGTTATCCTGGAAGGCATCCCGGAGCCGGTGCACGAAGCCGTGCGCGCTGCAGTGGAAGCCGCGGTCAGACGCCACAATCCGAAGAAGGACGACGAGGAGTCCTTGCGCGAGACGGTTCGGCGCGCCGCCCGAGGTGCGGCAGAGGATGCCTGGGGCAAGAAGCCCGTGACCCGGGTGGAAGTCGTACTTGTCTGACCTGCGGTCAGCCAAGTATTACAGAAGTCAGAATTCAGTAGCCGGAGTACTGGGTCTGACTTCTGATTTCTGTTGCGGAGCAACTATGATCGGCCGCCTGAACCACGTCGCCATCGCAACCTCCGACCTCGCCCGGTCGGCGGCGGTCTATCGCGATCTGCTGGGCGCGAAGGTTTCCGAGCCCTCCAAGTTGCCGGAGCACGGCGTGACGGTCGTGTTCGTGGAGCTTGCCAACACCAAGATCGAACTTTTGGAGCCCCTGGGCAAGGATTCGCCGATCGGAGCTTTCCTGGAGAAGGTCCCCACGGGCGGCCTGCACCACATCTGCTACGAGGTTGACGACATCATCGCGGCGCGCGATCACCTGAAGGCCAAGGGCGCCCGCGTGCTCGGCAACGGCGAACCGCGCGTCGGGGCGCACGGCAAGCCCGTGCTGTTCCTGCACCCCAAAGACTTCGTCGGCACGCTGGTGGAGCTGGAGCAGGCATGATCCATGGGGCGGTTCACGGCGCCGTTTTGATCAGCGCGTTTCTGATCTTGTGGTTCCTCGCGCTGTTCATCTTCATTCCGATTCCGATCGGCGGTCGCGATCCCGAGACCGGCGCGCCCGCAAAACCCATGCTGCTGCGCAAGGCGGGCTATGCGACGATCGCAGCGGCAGTGTTGTTTGCGGCCTTCTACGCCTTGGTCGCGTTCAAGGTCGTCAATCTTTGAATCTCACCGCGTCGCCGGCACGTCCATTGCGATTTTCGCGACGAACGCCAGAGCGATCATGACCACCGCCCAATTGAGGTCCCTCCATCGCCACGCCACGATCTTGATCGCCACATAGCTGATGAAGCCGATGCCGATGCCGGTGGCGATGGAATAGGTGAAGGGGATGGCCAGCGCCGTGAGCAGGGCGGGTGCGGCCTCGGTAAGGTCGTCCCAGTCAATCTCCTTGAGGCCCTTCACCATCAGCGCCGAAACGAAGATCAGGGCGGGCGCGGTGGCGAACTCCGGCACGGCCGAGGCGAGCGGGCTCAGGAACAGGCACAGCAGGAACAGCACCGCCACCACGACGGCGGTCAGCCCAGTGCGGCCGCCGGCCTGGATGCCGGCCGAACTTTCGATGTAGGCGGTCACCGGCGAGGTGCCGAGCACGGCGCCGATCATCGTACCGATGGCATCGGTCGTCAGCGCGCGCCGCGCGTTCGGCAGCTTGCCGTCCTCGTCGAGCAAGTTGCCCTGATAGGCCACTGCCATAAGTGTACCCGAGGTGTCGAGCATGTCGACTACCAGGAACACCAGCACGCCGGTGACGATCAGCGAGGTCGCGTTCGCCATCGGGCTTGAGAAATGGAGCTGGAACAGCGTCGGCGCGATCGGCGGCGGCGCGCTCGCCACGGTTAGCGGAGGCGGGCTCACGTTCCACGCGATGGCAGCGATCGTTACCGCGACGATGCCGATCATCACCGCCCCGATGACGCGTCGCGAAGCGAGCGCGAAGATGATGATGAAGCCGCCGGCGGCCAGCAGCACGGAAGGCGCGCTCAACGTTCCCGCCGTGAGCAGACTGATCGTGCCGTTCGCGGTCACGATGCCGGCGTCGTTCAATCCGATCAGCGCCAGGAAGAATCCGATGCCCGCGGCGATCGCGAGCTTGAGATTCCGGGGCAGGGCGTTGATCAGCCATTCGCGCGCCGGCGTGACCGAGATCAGAACGAACAGGATGCCCGACAGGAACACGCAGCCCAGCGCGAGCTGCCAGTCGTAGTTGAGCTGCGGCACGACGGTGAAGGCGAAGTAGGCGTTGAGTCCCATGCCCGGGGCCAGCGCGACCGGCAGCTTGGCCCACAGCCCCATCATCAGGCTCGTCAGCGCGACGGCAAGGCAAGTTGCGACGAACACGGCGCCTTCATCCAGCCCCGCCGCGCTCAGGACCTTGGGGTTGACGAACATGATGTAGGCCATGGTGAGGAAGGTGGTCAGTCCCGCAACCACCTCGCGTCTGACCGTCGTGCCGTGCGCTGAGAGTTGGAAGTACCGCTCGAACATCAGCCGCCCCCCGCGACGCAAATCCGGGACGCAACCTAGACCATAGGAACAGTGGAATCACCCGAGAGGTCAAATGTACGAAAGGCCGGGTCGCCCCGGCCTTTCCTCCGCATATTCCGCGGATACCTCTCCCCGAACTTGGCCGTTCACGAGCTTTGCGTGGCCGTTCGTTGCTTCTTCTTTGTGACGTTCTTCTAGTGCAATTTTGCACGATTGTCACGTAATTCCCGCAGCGGCACCAACGGTTTGGCGAGACTTGCCACACGTACTCGTTGTGGTGGCGTCAAAGCGTGCTTTCGCTACCACACCAAACAGCCAGTGCGCACAGGGATTTGCCGGCCGCGTTCACCGCATCGGTCCGAGCAGCTTGACTCAAGGCCCCGCCACCCGGAGCCTGAGGGCATGCGCGTGTGGGTGGGGTTGTTTCTGTGTCTGAGTCTCTCGACGGCGCACGCCGAGGGATCGTGGCGCATCACCAAGGATCACTGGTCGGCCGAGGACGAGCAGGGCTTTTCGCGTTTCGTGGAAGCGATCGGCAACACCAATTGCAGCTCGTCGCAAAGCTGCCTGCGCGATGCGGCCAATCCGTATCGCGGCACCGATCAGCACTTCCTGGACATCGATACGGACTGCGCCAAGTGGCCGTATCTGTTGCGCGCCTATTATGCGTGGAAGAACGGCCTGCCGTTCTCCTATGTCGATTCGATCGCCAGCAGCGGCGACGACCGTCATGGCCGGGGCAATCGTCCCGCAGGCCGCCAACAGATCATCGATCGCGGCAGCGGCATCAACGGTCCGGCAGCGGTGCGCGAAACCATCGACAGCGTGTTTTCCGGCACCTATCGCACCGACGCCGCCGACTCGACCGGCATAAAGAGCGATTTCTATTCGCCCGCCATACAGCCCGGCTCGGTTCACCCCGGCACCGTGATCTACGACACCAACGGCCATGTCGGCATCGTCTACAAGATCGACGCCGACGGGCGCATCTACTACATGGACGCCCATCCCGATTATACCATCACGCGCAGCGTCTACGGCGCGCAGTTCGGCCAGAGCCCGGCCCGGCTCGGCGGCGGCCTGAAGGATTGGCGGCCCCAGCAGCTGGTGGGCGCGCACACCGACAGCGAAGGCCACCTCATCGGAGGCCATATCGTGCTCGCCGACAACGACCAGATTCCGGATTATTCGCTCGTCCAGTATGTCGGCACCGAGCCCAATCCCAAGAAGGACGTGAAGAAGGCGCGCTTCAGCTATGAAGGCGAGGAGTATGGATTCTACGAATGGATCCGCGTCGTGATGTCGGGCGGCAAGACCACCTACGCCCCGGTGCACGAACTCAAGCTCACCATGCGCACGCTCTGCAACGACCTGAAGGACCGTGCGCAGTTCGTCGATCTGGCGATCTCGAAGAACATCCAGAACGACGCGCATCCCTCGCACTTGCCCGAGAACATCTACGACTCCACGGACGGCGATTGGGAAAGCTATGCGACGCCCGCCCGCGACTCCCGCATCCGCGCGGCGCTGGCCCAGTTCTATCGCGACATGGCCAAGATCATCGATTTGTGGGTCCACCGCGATCCGCGCATCTCCTACGACGGCTACAATCTGAAAGCCGACATGCTAAAGGCGTATGATGCGCAAAGCGCGGCGTGCGATCTCACCTATCTCAACTCTGCCAAGCGCCCCGTTCCGCTCACTTTCGAGGACGTGGCGTTGCGCGCCTATGCGATCTCGTTCGACCCCTATGACTGCATCGAGTTGCGCTGGGGCGCGAGCGGCGCCGAACGCGACACCTGCCCGCAATCCGAGAAGAAGATGCGCTGGTACGCGGCCGAGCAGCGCCTGCGCAACGATCCAGAGCGGTTGACCAGCGAGGCCTACGACCTCGACGAGCTCGAACACTCCAACAAGGGCTCTGACCCGCCGCCACCGGTGGACGTGCGCAGCTTGATCGTCAACATGCCCTGGCAGGTGCAGCTCGAACCCATGCACCCGGTGGGGCGGTAGGCGCCAAAAGGCCCATTTGCCCCGGCGCGGCCGGACCCTTAATAAGGGCGGCCAACTGCTTCGTTCCGGACCCTGCAAATGCGCCTTTCCCGCTTTTTTCTCCCGCTCCTCAAGGAAACGCCGTCGGAGGCGCAGATTGTCTCGCACCGCCTGATGCTTCGCTGCGGCATGATCCGCCAGGAGGCCGCCGGCATCTACGCTTGGCTTCCGCTGGGTTTCAAGGTGCTGCGTCGCATCGAGCAGATCGTGCGCGAGGAGATGGACCGCGCGGGCGCGGTCGAAATCCTCATGCCGACGCTGCAGCAATCCGACCTTTGGCGCGAAAGCGAGCGCTATGACGCCTATGGCCCCGAGATGCTGCGCATCACCGATCGTCATGAGCGCGAGCTTCTGTACGGCCCGACCAACGAAGAGATGGTGACGGAGATCTTTCGTGCCTATGTGAAGAGCTACAAGTCGCTGCCGCTGAACCTCTACCACATCCAGTGGAAATTCCGCGACGAGGTGCGCCCGCGCTTCGGCGTGATGCGCGGCCGCGAGTTCCTGATGAAGGATGCCTATTCCTTTGATCTCGACAAGGCGGCGGCGCGGCGCTCGTACAACAGGATGTACGTGGCCTATCTGCGCGCCTTCGATCGCATGGGGCTGGTCACCATCCCGATGCGCGCGGAAACGGGCCCCATCGGCGGCGACCTTTCCCATGAGTTCCACGTGCTGGCCGAGACCGGGGAGAGCCAAGTCTACCTGCACAAGGACCTGCTCGACATGCCGGTACCGCCCGAGACGGTCGATTTCGACGGCGACCTGGAACCCGTCGTGCAGCAACGCTCGGCGCTCTACGCGGCAACGTCCGACGTTCACGATCAGGCACGCTTCGAGGCGGAAGTTCCGGAAGACAAGCGCCTGTCCACGCGCGGCATCGAAGTCGGCCAGATCTTCTATTTCGGCACCAAATACTCCCTGCCCATGAAGGCGTTTGTGGCCGGTCCCGACGGCAAGGACGTGCCGGTGGAGAGCGGCAGCTACGGCATCGGCGTGTCGCGGCTGATCGGCGCCATCATCGAGGCCAGCCACGACGACGCTGGCATCATCTGGCCGGAACCGGTGGCGCCGTTCGACATCGGCCTCATCAACCTCAAGAGCGGCGACAAGAACACCGATGCGGCGTGCGAAAACCTCTATGCGCGGCTCGCCGGCGCGGGCAAGGACGTGCTCTACGACGATAGCGCAGAGCGGCCCGGCGCCAAGTTCGCCGGCATGGACCTGATCGGCTTGCCGTGGCAGGTGGTGGTCGGCCCGCGCGGGCTGGAAAAGGGCCTCGTGGAAGTCAAGAACCGCAAGACAGGCGCCAAGGAAGAGCTGTCGGCGGACGAGGTGGTGAACCGATTTGCAGGGTAGCGAAACCATGAACGGCAAGACCCGCCCGTTCGCGCCGTTCGAATGGATGCTGGCGCTGCGCTATCTGCGCGCCAAGCGGGCGGAGAGCTTCATCTCGGTGATCACCGTGATTTCGCTGGTCGGCATCGCATTGGGCGTTGCGACGCTGATCATCGTCATGGCGGTGATGAACGGCTTCCGGCACGAGCTGATGAGCCGCATCCTGGGCTCCAGCGGCCATGTCGTCGTACAGGCCTATGGCGGCCGGCTGGAGAACTTCGACGCCGTCGCGGCGCGTGTGCGCAAGGTTCCGGGCGTGGTCAGCGTGGCTCCCCTGGTGCAGGGCTTCGTGGTGGCCAACGCCAACGGCGCCACCACCGGCGTGCAGGTGCGCGGGCTTCGCAAGGCGGACCTCGACCGCCTGACGATGGTTTCGAACACGCTGTCGCGCGGCGCGCTCGACACGTTCGATGAGGATTCGATCGTCATCGGCGCGCGATTGGCCGAGCAGCTTCGCCTGATTCCGGGCGACAGCATGACGCTGATTGCGCCGAAGGGCGACGTGACGCCGTTCGGGACCACGCCGCGGGTCAAGACCTATCGCATCGCCGGCACGTTCAACGTCGGCATGAGTGATTTCGATCGCCTTGTCGTGTTCATGCCGCTGGATCAGGCGCAGCTCTTCTTCGGTACGGGCGACGCCGTTACCAGCCTGGAGGTGATGGTCGCCAATCCCGACAAGGTGGACGACATCGCCAGCCCGATCAGCATCGCCGCCGGGCCAGACACTCGCGTGCTCACCTGGCGCGACACCAACGCGACCTTCTTCGGCGCCGTACAGGTGGAACGCAACGTGATGTTTCTGATTTTGACGCTGATCATCCTGGTGGCGGCGCTCAACATCGTTTCCGGCCTCTACATGCTGGTGAAGGACAAGTCGGCCGATATCGCGATTTTGCGCACCATGGGCGCCACGCGCGGGGCGATCATGCGCATCTTCCTGATCGCGGGCCTTTCCATCGGCGTGTTCGGCACGCTGGTCGGATTCGTCATCGGCGTCGTGTTCTGCGCCAACATCGAGACTATCCGCCAGTTTCTCTCGACGCTCACCGGCACCGTGCTGTTCAATCCGGAAATCTACTTCCTGTCGAAGATGCCGGCGGAGATGGACCCGGGCGAGGTGGTGGCGGTGGTGATCATGTCGCTGACGCTCAGCTTCCTCGCCACGATCTATCCAGCCTGGCGGGCGGCGCGGCTCGATCCGGTGGAGGCGCTGCGCTATGAGTGAGGTCTTCATGGTTGCCGCACTGCGGCTCGAAAACGTGGCGCGGGTCTATCGCGAGGCGGAAGGCCGCCAGCTCGAGGTTT
>Ga0335085_10000689_pt1 | contig 88323 bp, 88 predicted proteins | sample Lox_Sample_45_FD_206712 | JGI IMG/M metagenome (GOLD analysis project Ga0335085, IMG submission 206712) | Soil microbial communities from Loxahatchee National Wildlife Refuge, Florida, United States - Lox_Sample_4.5 | ecosystem: Environmental > Terrestrial > Soil > Wetlands | place: USA... | reverse complement strand
CGATTTCCCATGACAGCGTGAAGGCCGCGACGAAGTCGTTGTAAGTGACCGAATTGCTGCCGAGAATGCGGCCGAGCGGCGCGTTGGCCGAGGTGCGCTCGCGAGTGGCGGAAGCTTCGGCGCCGAGACTTGGAAAAACGGCCGAGCGTGCACTCAGTGCCACGGCACGCGCTTCCTCGAAGCGCTCCGCCGCGGCGTGGAGATCGGGATTCGAGCGCTGCAGCTCGCTCTCGAGCTCGTTCAACTGCGATTCACCGAAGGGCTCCCACCAGGGGCCACGCGGCGCCGTGTCGGCGGGGTGCGCCGGCAGCCATTCACCGGCCTCCTTGTAATGCTCGACGCTCGGGCTCGAGGGAGTCTCATAGCGTGGTGCCAGCGAGCACGCAGAGCCGAGCATGGTCGCGAGGCAGAGCAGGGGACCCCGCGGCCTCATGATGAGGAAACCTTGCCCCGGCTCGCAGTGACCACGCGCACCACCGTGCCCGCGGTGAGCGAGTCCGGCGGGCTGAGGATCACGCGATCCTCCGCAGCGACGCCCTGCACGATCTCGATGGCCGTGCCGTAATCGCGGCCGATGGTCACCGGTTTCAACACCACGCGACCGCGGGAGTCGACCGTCGCGACGTGCAGACCGTCGCCGCGGAACAACAGGACGTTCGCGGGCAGTCTGAAGGAGCTGCCGAGCGCCGCCGCGGGCACGGCGAAATGCACTTCGACGTAAGCACCCGCGAGCAGCTCGTTGTTGCGATTGTCGACAATCAGCTCAGCGAGCAGCGTGCGCGAGCTCGCATCGATCGCACTCGACGTGCGCTCGAGACGCGCGTCGTAGCTACGATCCGGCCGATCGGGAAAGTGCAACTGCGCCGCAAGCCCGGGACGCATGGCCGCCGCATACGTCTGCGGCACGCGCACGTACAGTCGCAAGCGGTGCATATCGGCGATGCGAAACAGCTCCGGCCCCGTGCCGCTGCCGGCATTGATCAGCTGCCCGACATCCGTATCGCGCGCGGTGATGACCCCGTCGAAGGGCGCCACGATGCGCTCGAAGCCCTGCATATCCCGCAGCCGCTCGACGTTGGCGCGAGCCGCCTGCACTTGCGCCTCGCTCGCCTCGGCCGCGCTGATCTTCTCGTCGGCCTCCTGCTTGGATACCGAATCGCTCGCACGCAAATGACGCCAGCGCTCGGCGGTGACCGCGGCGATCATGCGGTTGGCATTCGCCGTGGCGAGGTCCGCCTGCGCCTGCCGCAGCTGCTGATCGACTTCGGGCGCTTCGATCTCGGCGAGCAACTGCCCCGCGTGCACCGGGGTCCCGATGTCGACGAGCCAGCGCTTGAGGTAGCCGCTGGTGCGGGCGTAGATGGGTGCCTCGTAGTTCGCCTGCACGTTGCCCGGCAGGATGAGCTCGCTTTGCGCTTGCACCGGCTCCGGCTGTGTAGTCGCCACCGCAACGACGGCGAGTTGCTCGGTCGTGTGCCGCAGCGCGACGCTGTGGCGATGCGCCGAGAGGAGCGCCCACGCGATGCCGCAGAGCGCCACGATCGCGAGCACCGCGCCGACCTTGAGCAGCGTGGCTCGTGAGCGCACTGCCGCCGGCACGAAGCCGTATGCACCATCCACCTCGTCAGTCCTCAAGCGTTGGTCCATGTGCAGGTTTTCCTGGTGCTCGGCTCTCACGCCTGAGCTGATGGCGGGACGCCGGGGAGCGGGGCGTCGCGGCGCAGGGCGCGCCGCTCGTGAATCGCCGCGAACACCGTCGGCACGAAGAGCAAAGTGGCAATGGTCGCGATCAGGAGTCCGCCGATGACCGCGCGACCGAGCGGCGCGTTCTGCTCGCCTCCCGCGCCCATGCCGAGGGAGATCGGCAGCATGCCGATGATCATCGCCAGAGCCGTCATGAGCACCGGACGCAGCCGGGTGACGCCCGCGTCGAGCGCAGCCTGCGCCGCCGTGCAGCCCTCACGCATGCGTTGTCGGGCGAAGCTCACCACCAGAACGCTGTTGGCGGTGGCTACGCCGACGCACATGATCGCGCCAGTCAGCGCCGGTACGCTGAGCGTTGTCGCGCACGCGAGGAGCATCCAGGCGACTCCGGCGATCGCTCCGGGCAACGCCGTGATGATGATGAAGGGGTCGAGCCAGGATTGGAAATTGATCACGATCAACAGATACACGAGCAGAATGGCTCCCGCGACACCGATCGCAAGCCCGGTGTAGGAGTCCCGCATGGTTTCCACCTGCCCGCGCACTGCGATGTGCGTCCCGCGCGGCAGTGAGCGGGAGATCTCGGCGATGCGTGCATCGATGTCCCTGGCGATGGCGCCGAGCGGTCGCCCCTGCGGTGCGCCGAAGATGTCGATGACCGGTTGCGCATCGCGCGACGAGACCACCGCGGGGCCGAAGCCGCGCGAGATGCTCGCAAGTCCGCCGAGAATCTGGGTTTGACCGGGCGTGGCGATCGGCACGTTCTGCAGATCCTGCAGCGAGCGCATGCGGTACTGCGGTGTCTGCGCAACGAGCGGATAGGAGATGCCGCTCTCCGGATTGAGCCAGAACGTGGGCGCGATCTGGCCGCTGCCCGAGAGCGTCAGCAGCAGGCTGCTGGCCACGTCGGACTGCGTGATGCCCAGCTGCTGGGCGCGACTGCGATCGGTGCTCACGTAGAGCTCGGGTAAGTTGAAGGCCTGCTGGATGCGGGTATCCACGAGCCCGGGCACGTGGCGCAGTGAGTCGAGCAGGCGGTTGGCGATCTCACGGTTGCGGGGGCTCGAGCCGATGATCTGAATGTCGATCGGAGCCGGAGCGCCGAAGTTCAGGATCTGGCTGACGATGTCCGCGGGCAGGAACGCGAAGCTCGTGCCGGGAAACTCCTGCGGCAGGCTCATGCGCAGCTGCGCCAGGTATCCGGCGGTGGGCGCGTGACCCGGTGCGAGCGAGATCAGCACGTCCGCGTCGCTCGCTCCGACCGTTCCCGAGTTGCCGTATGTCATGTTGATGCTCGAGACCGGCAAGCCGATGTTGTCGACGACGCTTGCGATCTCGCGCGGGGGGATCACTTCGCGCAGCGCTGCCTCCACGTGATCGACGAGCGCCGCCGTGTCCTCCACGCGCATCCCGGTCGGTGCGCGCAGATGCAGCTTGATCTGACCGGAGTCGACGTCGGGGAAGAAGTTGCGACCGAGCAGGGGGTAGATGAGCAACGAGGCGAGCGTCGCGCCGAGAAAGGCCGCCATCAGCGCGGTGCGGTGCCTCAGGCCGGCGGCGAGCACCCGGCCGTAGCGGCCGCGAAAGGCCTCGAATCCGAGCTCGAAGCGTTGCTGCAGCCGGCGCAGCGGGCCCGCACGGCGCGCACCGCCGTGCTCCTCGGCGGCGGTGCGCAACCAGTACTTGGCGAGCGTCAAGACGAGCGTCCGCGAGAGCACGAAGGAGGTCATCATGGCGAACACGACCGCTTCGGCCAGAGGCACGAACAGATAGCGTGCGACGCCCGACAGCAGGAACATCGGCACGAACACGATGCAGATCGAGAGCATCGATACGAGCGCCGGCAGGAAGATCTCCCGGGCGCCATCGACGATGGCCGACTCGACTTCCTGGCCGTGCTCGAGATGCCGATTGATGTTCTCGATCGTGACCGTGGCGTCGTCGACGAGGATGCCCACCGCGAGTGCGAGGCCGCCGAGCGTCATGAGATTGAGCGTCTCGCCGAGCGCGTTGAGCATGATGACCGAGGCGAGGATCGAGAGCGGAATCGAGATGCTGACGATGACGGTACTGCGCCAGTTGCCCAGGAACAGCAGGATCATGAGCGCGGTGAGCGCGGCGGCGATCAGCGCCTCGAGAGCAACGCCCTGGATCGCCGCGCGCACGAACACCGACTGGTCGCCGGTCGGTGTGATCGTCGCGCCTTCGGGTAGCAGCTCGCGAACCCGCGGCAACCGTGCCTCGATCTCGTTCACGATGTCGAGCGTCGATGCGCTGCCCGTCTTCTGAATGCTCATCAGCACCGCGCGCCGGCCGTTCACGCGTACGATGTTGGTCTGCGGCGGATGGCCGTCGTGCACGAAGGCGACATCGCGGATATAGGTGACCGAGCCGTCCTTCGTGCGGATCGGCAGGTCGTTGATGTCGGCGACCTTGAGCGGGCTCGAATTGAGCCGGATCGTGTACTCGGTATCGCCGATCTTCTCGGTGCCCGCGGGCACGATCAGGTTCTGGTTGGCGATGGCCGTCTGTACATCGGCCGCCGACAGACCCTGCGCGCGCAATGCATCGGGCTTGAGATCGACCTGGATCTGGCGCACCGCGCCGCCAAAGGGGTAGGGAACCGCGGCGCCGGCAACCGTCGCGATCTGTGCCCGGATGATCTGGTTGCCGAAATCGAACAGCTGCGCCTCGGTCAGCCGATCGCTCGACATGGCGAGCTGGATGATGGGCACGCTCGAGGCGTTGTACTTGATGATCAGGGGCGGCTGGATGCCGGGCGGCATCTGTTTGAGCGAGGTCTGCGCGTAGGCCGCCACTTGGGCCATGGCGACGTTGATATCCGCCTTGGGCTGGAAGAAGAGCTTGATGACCGAGATGCCGGGGTAGGTGTTCGACTCGACGTGCTCAACGTCGTTGACGAGCGTCGTGACGAAGCGTTCGAGCTGCCCGGTGATGCGCCCGGACATCTCATCGGGAGCCATGCCCGCATACTGGTACGTGACCGCAATGACCGGAATGCGAATGTCGGGAAAGATGTCCGTGGACATTCCCGGACGCAGGGGCGTGCCGAAGATTGCCAGCGCGCCGAACAGCGGCAGCAGCAGCGCGAGCACAATGAAGGTGTAGGGGCGCCGTAGCGCCACCTGAATGATCCACATGAGTCAACGTCCGCAGAAAGTCCTGAAGCCGCGCGCGCGCATCGCCGGAAGATCGGCATGCTGCGGCGCGGCAGGCTCGCTTGGCCTGCCTCTCTCGATTATCGATAATGCGAGGCGAAAGGCAAGCATCGCGCGCCCGCTCGCAGCGGCCATCCCGTCACGTGAACTTCACGGCCCGCGCCGGAAAAGTCTTGTATAAGCCACTGCCCATGCCCCTCCGACGAACTTCCTGGATCACCCGCGCGCTCGCGCTCGCTCTGGTGCCCTGCCTCGCAGGCGAAGCAGCACTACCTGCAGTGGGGCCAGCGCTGCCCCCATCGCTCGGTGCGGCGAGTCCCTGGCCGCCCCCCGAGACGGCGGTGAGCTGGAGCTCCGGTGCGTCCCACGCGCGCACCGTCGAGCTGCAGCTGCTCGCCTTCAATGATTTTCACGGCAATCTGCCGACCCCCCCGATCTCGACGGCGCGGCCCGCCGGCAGTGCCGCGGCGCTCGCCGCGTACCTCGAGGCGGCTGCGAGCACGCTCCCCGAGCGCACGCTCATCGTGCATGCCGGCGATCTGCTCGGTGCGAGCCCGCCGCTCACCCGCTTGCTCAGGAACGAACCTGCAATTCAATTCCTGAACCTGCTCGGCAACGAACACTGCGCCTACGGCGCGGCGAGTCACTTCTTCGACGCGGCGAGCTGGCAGCGTCATCCCGATCGCTGCAACGTGATCGGCACGCTGGGCAATCACGAGTTCGATGCCGGCACTGCCGAGGTGCGCCGCCTGCTTGAGGGCGGCAATGCGCCCGACGGTCCCTTCATCGAGAGTCCATATCGGGGCAGCCGCGTGCCCTACGTGTGCGCGAACGTGAAGGATCGGCGCACGGGACGGCTGCTGTTGCCGCCCTACGCCGTCGTCGTGCTCGGTGGGATCCCGGTCGGCGTCATCGGCGCCGTGGTGCGCGAGACACCCACGATCGTGCCCGCATGGGCTATCGCCGACCTCGAGTTCATGGATGAGGCTGACTCAATCAACCGCGCCGCCGCCGAGCTCGAGCGCCAGGGCATCCACACCCTCATCGTTACGATCCATCAAGGCGTCGTTCCGGTGCGCACCGGCGACGGTTGGGATTGGCACGGGCCGCTCAAGAAGATTGTCGCGCGTCTGGATCCGGACATCGATGTCGTCGTGTCGGGTCACACGCATCAGTACACCAATACGCTGCTGCCCAATCGGGCGGGACGCCCCGTTCTGGTTACTCAGGCGTACGCGTATGGCGTGGCGTACGCGCGGATCGAGCTGCAGGTCGATCCGCACACGCGCGATGTGGTGCAGAAGTCCGCGCGCATCGTGCCGGTGTGGGACGACAGCGGCCCGGCACTGCATCCTGACGCACGCGTCGCGGCGTTGACCGAGAGCGCCGGGCGCGCCGTCGCGTCGCGCATCGCGCGCGTGATCGCAACCGCAGGAGCCCCCATCACGCGCAGTCTCACCGCCGCTGGAGAGTCCGCGCTCGGCGATCTGGTCGCCGATGCCCAACGCGATGCGATGCATGCGGACGTGGCTCTCATGAATCCAGGAGGTCTGCGCTCGGACCTGCGTCCGGGTCCCATCACCTGGGGCGACATCCTGACTCTGCATCCCTTCGGCAATCGGCTGCTGAAGCTCAGGTTGACGGGCGCGCAGCTGTTGCAGGTGCTCGAGGAGCAGTGGCCTCCCGACCCGAACGCCATCCCGCGCATCCTGAAGACCTCGGGATTCTTTTATGTCTGGGATCCCCAGCGCCCGAGCGGGCGACACATCGTCGTTGCCTGCGATGCACACCATCGGCAGCTCGAGCCCATGAAGAGCTACAGCGTCACGGTCAATGACTTTCTGGCCGCGGGTGGCGACGGCTTCGTCGCCCTGAAAGATGGACAGCTCGAGAAGATCGGGCCGCTCGATGCCGAAGCGCTCTCGCTGTATCTGTCTAACCACGTCGGGGCCGTCGAGGAGCACACGGACGGTCGCATCGCTCTAGGAGACGGTACCGCCGGAGCGGTGTGTGCCGCCGGCGCCAGCGTGCAGGACGCGCAGCTGCGTCGTTGAGCGTCGCGAGCGCCCCCCGTGGCGCACAGGCCTCCTACCCTATACATTGACGGAAATTTGACAGGTACCCCCAATGCGGCACTCGCTCGAGGAAAAGACCAAGCTGTTGCAGCGCGTGCGCCAGGTGCGCACGCCATCGAGCGCGCGCTCGACGCCGACGCTGATTGTGCCCCGATCATGCAATTGACCGTCTCCGTCCGCGGCGCCGCGAGCGGGCTCATGGCGCAGCTGCTCGAGGATCACATCCGCATGCACGTGTCCGATCCCACCAGCGACCGCGATCGCGAGCGCGCACGGGGCGCGAAGCATCTGATCAACGTCGTGCACGCCTATCTCAAATGAGTGCCGGGGCCGACTCGGGCGCGTGCCGGGGAGTCCTGTCGCGGCGTGAGGCGCTGTTGGGCGCGGCGGCTTGCATGGGGTTGTGGCGGCAGCTCGCAGCGGCAACGCCGCTGCCCGCGGAAGTGGCCGGCATCCGCCTGCCGCGGAGCGAGCTTGCAATTCAGGCGGTGCGATTCGCCGAGCGCTCCTGCCCACCTTTCCTTTTCAATCACTGCCTGCGGACCTTCCTCTTCGGTGCGCTCGCCATGCAGCGCGCGGGGACGGCTTACGAGGCGGAGCCGGCCTTCGTTGCCGCGGCGCTGCACGATCTCGGTCTGCTGCCGGAGTTCGCCAGCAAGAGCGGCTCGTTCGAGATCGATGGCGCGGATCGCGCCGTCCGTCTGCTGCGTGAAGCGGGCATCGGCTCTGCGGAAAGCGACACGGTCTGGCATGCGATCGCGCTGCATGACACGCGCTTCGCGCTCGTGCAGCATCAGGGGCCGGAGGCGATGCTGGTGGCGCTGGGCGCGGGCAGCGATGTGCTGGGCCCCGATCCGGATCGCATCGATACGCGACGCGAAGCGGAGATTCTTGCCGCCTTTCCGCGCCTGCAGTTCAAGAGGGAGTTCACGAAGCTCGCCATCGCGCATTGCCGCCGCAAGCCGCTCTCGCAGCGCGGCACTTGGCTCGAAGGCCTATGCCGGGAGCATTCACCGGCAGCCTTCAGCTCGACGCTGGAGCAGGACATTGCACGTGCGCCCTTCGACGAGTAGTCATCATGGATAAGATCTTCTGGGTATTGCCTGGAAGACTTGCGGGACGCTCGGGACCGGATCAGGACCCATGGGATGCCGCTTCTTTGCACGCAGCGGGCATCCGCGCCGTGCTCTCGGTGAACGGCGGCGACATGTGCCGGCCAGAGGAGCTGGCCGGGCTCGGTATCAACTATGCCTGTGTGCCACTGTCAGCGAATGCCCCGCCTTTGCCGGGAGACGCGCACGTGTGCGCGCGAGCCCTGCCTCAGGCTCGGGCATTCGTCACGGCACAGCTCGAGGAGGGCCGCGCAGTGCTCGTCCATTGCACGGCCGGCAAGGATCGCACGGGGCTCTTTCTATCCTACTTTCTGATGCACAGCGCGCGGTTGACGCCGCACGGGGCCATCGAGGCCGTGCGTCGCGTGCGCCCGATCGCACTCAGCGCCGCCGGCTGGGATGCGTTCGCGCGCGAGGTGCTCGCGGATTCGGCGCTGCGCGTGCGGCGCTGACGGCTAGCCGGCCTGCCGCACCGTGAGGTTGATGCGGCAGCGACCCGTGAGCGGGTGAATGCCCTCGCCGAGGACGGCGACGCCGTGGTAGGCGAGCCGTGCAGGGCCCCCCCAGACTACGACGTCCCCACTCTCGAGGACCGTTCGCCGCGGTCGCTGCCGGCGCTGCGTTCCGCCAAAGAGGAACGTCGCGGCAAGCCCGAGTGAGATCGAGACGACCGGAGCCCCGAGATAGCGCTCGTTGCGATCCTGGTGCAGGGACAGCCGCGCTCCGGGATCGTAGCGATTGACGAGGCAAGCGTCGGGCTCGAAATCGGTGTAATCCGCGGCGGCTGCCGCGCCCCGCGCGAGCGTGCGCACGAGCTCCGGCATGGCGGGCCACGGCAGCCCGCTCAGGGGGTCGAGCCGCTGATAGCGATAACCCGAGCGGTCGCTCACCCAGCCGAGCTGGCCGCAATTTGTCATCGCGACCGACATTCGATAACCGCCGGGCGTCTCCATGTGACGCCACGGAGCTGCGAGGAACACCGACTCGAGGCTTTGCAGGAGTTGAGGTGCGACTGCGCTTGCGCAGCCGCGAAGAATCAACGCGCCTTCGGCGAGCGCCTCCACCTGCCCGCTCTTGCTGAGGCCGATCGCCGCATCAGGCAGTGGCATCTGCAGCTGGCGCTGTTCGCTCATCGTGCATCGTGAAAGATGATGCCGGCCGTGTAGCGCTCACCCGAGAGCAAGCGACTGACGCCATGGCGCAGCATGACGCGATGATCGGCGCGCCTGCCGCGCACCGGCCGGTGGTGCACGGCGAAGACGACGCCCTCTCCCTGCTCGAGCGCCACCACCTCGGCGCGCGATTGCATGCGTGGGCGCTGCTCGACCAGCACGAACTCTCCGCCTGCGAACTCACGCTGGGGCCGCGAGAGCAGGAGGGTCACTTGCAAAGGGAAGACATGCTCGCCGTAGAGATCCCGGTGCAGGCAGTTGTAATCACCGGAGCCGTAACGCAGCAGCAGCGGGGTGGGGCGCTTCTGTCCGGCGCGATGACAGCGCGCGAGGAAGGCCTCGTGCTCGGGCGGGTAGCGCACGGCACTGCGCAGGCGCTCGTTCCAACGGTTGGCAAGCGGACACAGCCGCGCGTAGAGCTCGCGGCGCAGGCCTCCAACGAGCTCAGGCAGCGGATATTTGAAATAGCGATACTCACCGCGTCCGAAGCCGTGTCGGGCCATGACGATCGTGGCCCGAAAGTGCTCCTCGCGCTGATAGAGCCGCGTGAGCGCCGCGCACTCATCGACCGCGAGCACGCCGGGCAGCACCGCGCTGCCGCGCTCATCGAGATCCGCCTCGATCTGGGACCAGGGGAATGCTGCGATCCGCGCTGCAAGGCTCAACGCTACTCAGCCAACATCTTCGCCATAATCGCGGTCGGGATGATCCGTTTCCCCCAGCCGCCAATAGCCGCGCGTGACGAGCTGGGTGCGCGGCAGCTGCCGCTCGTGCAGCAAGTGGCGCCGGATGCGCCGCATCGCTTCGGACTCGCACGCGACGTATACCGCCCCCGTGCCCGAGGGGAGCTCGATGCGCCGCACGGCCGCTTCCAACGGTTGTCCGGCACCGGCAGGGTCGGGCCCACGGTGCAGCCAGTGCACTTGCGTCGCGTCACCCCGCGCATCGATGGGATGCTCCTCGGAGGCGTCGACAACCTCCAGCAACACGAGCGCACGAACCTTGGGCGGGAGGGCTTCGAGGATGGTCCCGATCGCCGGGATGGCGGTGTCATCGCCTGCGAGCAGGTACCAATCAGCCGCGCCGTCGACCTGATAGTTGCGCCCTGGGCCCGCGATCGTCAGCCGCTGACCGACGCTGGCCCGTGATGCCCAGGCTGAGGCAGGTCCTGCGCCGTGAATGACCATGTCGACAACCAGCTCGCGCGCCTGCGCATCGAAGCGGCGCGGGGTGTAGGTTCGCATGACGGGACGGGGTGCCGGCTCGCGCGGCCCGGCGCTCGCAGCGGCGTCGTCGCCTTCGAAGATGAGCTTGATGTGCGCGGCCGGGCCGTTCCAGGCGAATGCCGCCAGAGCATCGCCCGTGAAAGTGACGCGCACCATGCGTGGCGTCAGGCGGCGCACGTGGCTGACCTCGACCGCATAGCGAGCCTTGCGTGGGCGTGGGGCCTCGTTCATGGCCGTACGAGACTTAGCGGGAGGCGCGGATCGAGCCGATCGTCCGCGCCGTGTCAGCGCCGGCGTCGTGAGCCGGCTCGCCCGTCCAGATGCGAGCGGTATTGAGCCTCGAGGTCAAGAGGAGCTTGCCGTCGAGATTCATGCGGTCGAGGCCGTACACGTCATAGAGCGCCTCGAAGGATTGCGCGCCGCCGACGCTTGCAACGAGTTGTGCCAGCTGCGGCGCACGCGTTACGGTCTCGGCCGTATGCATCAGTGCCACATCGCGCGTGCCGGCGATGACGATGATCTGGTTGCCGGATGGTCCGGCGAAGCTCGCGAAATAGCCATAGTCGTGGTACTTCTCCTCGCCATGCGGCACGGCGGCCTGGCTGATGTAGCGATGTCCGCTGCCGTGATCGATCAGCTCATCGTAAGAGTCGCCGGTGGAGAATCGCGAGCCGGCAAACACCAGATCGTGCAGCATGCCCATGCCGCTCAAATAACCCACGTAGATGATGTGGGCGGAGGTGAGCATGGCGGGGTTGATATCGGAGGCGAGCGCCACTCGAATGCGGCGGTTCGCCGGCGCAAGGACCGGCATCAGATCGCGCAACGCGAAGGCGGCGGAGGTCGGCAGATAATTCAGCTGCAGATCCAGATACTCATTGGCGCGCTCCGGGTGCAGCCTCAAGTACTGATCCAGATCCGCGGGTGAGTTGATGGAGAACTCGCGGATCAGGCGCTTGACCTCCATGGAGCGGTCGGTCTCGCCGAAGATGTAGTAGTCACCGAGCACCAGAAATATCGTGCGATCATCGGTCAGGATGCGCGACCACACGGGGCTGCTGCGCGTCGCGCGCAGCTCATCCGGGCTGCCCCGCCAGTGCAGATAGGCGCCGATCCCGAGCAGGGCATTGACGAGGATCGAGGCGGCGAGCACCGCGGGGAGCCAGAGGGGGCGGCGGCGCGGCGCATCGCTCTCGGGCGCGCTCAGGTCCCCAGCGCGCTCGAGCGCGAAGCGGTACGCACCCTTTGGAATGGCCAGCCGCTCAAGCTCGTCCCGGCCGGGCCCGGAGTAGAACTCCTCGAGCTTGCGTCGCAACTTGTGCACGTACACGCGCACCATGGCGTCCTGCGAGACATCGAATGCAGCGTCCTTGCCGAAGACATCGATTGCGACCTCGATTTCCTTGGGCGCGCGCCCGGTGAGCGAGCAATCGACCAGGAAATCGAACAGCTTGCGTATGAGATGCGAGCGCCCCAGAACACCGCTCGCCCGAATCCGTTCGGCCTGGGCGTGCAGTTGATCGATCTGAAGCATGAGCCGTGGCAGGAAAAGACGGAAAATTCATCCTAGCACAAGTCGTTAACGTTAAATAACGCGTGCAGGAACGGTAAATTACGCGACAGCGCGCTAGCGGCCGCGCAGCATCGCGACAGCCGGGGCGCACGTGCCGCATACTGTTAGTGGGCGCCTCTAACCGCGCAGACGCGGGCGACCCGCTTTACCTCGGCAGATGACCACCCTGTTGATTTGACAATGAGACCACCTCCGGGAGAGTCGCCTTGATCCAGTCCTTCTGCACCTGGCTGGGGAATACTCCCCTCAGCATGGCCATCCAGGACCGCTACTGGGTGATCCCCATGGTGCAGACCGTGCACATTCTGGCCATCTCGGTCGTCATGGCATCCATGGTCATGCTCGACCTGCGCCTCCTGCGCGTTCTCGGCCGCACTCAATCGATTCCCGAGGTGGCGCATCGCTTCCTCCCATGGGTCTGGAGCGCGGTGCTCGTCCTGCTCGCCTCCGGCACCATTCTCATCATCGGCGAGCCGGGACGAGAGCTTCTCAGCCAGGTCTTCTGGCTCAAGATGACACTGCTCGCGTGTGCGCTCGTCGTCACCGCCGCGTTTCAGTACGCGCTCAAGCGACGCGCGGAGTTCTGGGAGCGACGCCGCGCCGTTGCCGGCGTCACCGCGATTGCCTCACTCATGCTCTGGGTGGGAATTCTGGCGGCGGGCCGCTGGATCGCCTACGTCGAGCATGGCTGATCGCCCGCCATGGCCCTGACGCATTTCTTCGAGCGGCTCGAGAGCACCTCGGTCGGCACCGCGATCCGGGAGTCCATCTGGCTGTTTCCCACCATCGAGACGGTGCACGTTCTGTCGATCGTGCTGGTCGTCGGATCGATCATGATCGTGGACCTGCGGCTGCTGAACATCGCCTCGCGCAGGCGCGGGGTCAGCGAGCTCATGAAAGAGGTGTTGCCGTGGACCTGGATCGCCTTCGGCTGCGCGGCGCTATCCGGCAGTCTGCTGTTCAGCTCGTCGGCGGTGAAGTACGTGCACAACGGTCCGTTTCGCTTCAAGATGCTGCTGTTGCTGCTCGCCGGCATCAACATGGCCATCTTCCATCTGGGTACGGCCCGCAAGATCCATCTCTGGGACCGCGAATCGATGATACCCACGGGCGCGCGGATTGCGGGGGGCGTCTCGCTCGCAATCTGGATCACCGTCGTGACCCTGGGGCGCTGGATCGGCTTCACCACCTAGCCGTAGCGGCGCCGACCGGCCGACGCCGCGTTAGCGAATGTTGAGCTCGGAGCGGGTCGAGGGCAGGTGCTGGTCGAGATCCGGCGTACACTCGACTTCGGTGATGTCCTGATCGTCGACGCGTTTCCAGCGCTTGGTGCTCGTCCACTCTCCCACCCAGTTCTTCGGATCGGTCATGGTGTACTTGATCTCGAGGGCCTTGCCGCCATCGACGAGGCGCATGCGCTCGATGATGTGTAGCTGATCGCTGACCGGTACGCCGTTGTCGATCCAGTGGTGCTCGGGAATGAAAGCCGTGGTATCGACGAGCAGCGTATCCCCGTCCCAATGGCCGATCGATTCACCGTTGTAGGAGCGGACGACCACATCGGGATCCAGGTGCGGGCGGCCATCGAGATAGATGATGCGCAGGGCGTTCTCGAAGCCGCTGACCATGTAGATCGCGGTCGGCAGCTGAATCATGGCGATCGGCCAAACCCGCGTCATGATCATGGGCATTGCGGCCGGATAGCACTGTCCGATGTCGTCGTGATAGGCGTGCCCTGCGGCGGTCGCCTTCTTGGCCGCATCGACGCTCGCCTGCGCTGCCGGCAGGAACTTGGGGTAGGGCGGGCCGAACATGAACGACGAGGGTCCGCTGCTCAGATCCACGAACCAGGTGCCCGTCAGATTGAAAGGAGGCTTGGGGCGGGGCTTCGCGAGATTCTCCGGAGCGAGGGCGCCGAGCTGGGCGGGCGGCGGCGTCAAAGAGGGATTGCCGCTCTGCGCGAATGCCGCAGCACCGCTCACCAGGCAGCCGCACGCGATCAGGGCTGCATACCTTGCACATTCAGAGAACTTGCACATCACCTTCGCCTCCTCGGTGCGCTGTGGCGTCGCCTGCCGCGACGGATCGGGTCGCCCCGTGCTCGTGCCGCAACCGCGCGCGGTTGGCCGTGAGCCAGTAGGCCGCGAGCATCGTCTTCATGTCGTTGATCTCGCCCCGCTTGATCGCGCTCATGAGTCTGCGCGGGGTCAGGAGCGAGGTCCGGATATCCTCACCCTCAGCGGGATTGCCCTCAAAGGTTTCATGCTCGGGGGCGGTGACGATGCCGGCGATGAGCGTAAGGTATTCCGAGCTGCCCCCCGGACTCACGTAGGCCCGCTCGTGAATGATGCGCGCGTCGCGCAGCTCCAGTCCGGCTTCCTCGCGGGTCTCACGACGCGCGGCCTCGAGAGGATGCTCGTGCTCCTCGACCGTTCCCGCGATCAAGGCGTCGGCGAACGGCGCTCCGCCGGCGGCAAGGACCCCGGCACGCATCTCGTTGATCAGCACGACCTGGTCCTTGAGCGGGTCATAGGCCAGCACGCCGACGGCGTGCCCGCGCTCCATGATGAAGCGCACCACGCGTTGGCGACCACCGTCGTGTCGGTCGGCATCGATCTCATAGCGCCTGATCGAAAGAAAGCCTTGATACTCGGTGGTCACGCCGAGCACGTCGGCGCCGAGCTGCTTTTTCCGCGTCATGGGGAGCTGAGGATATCATGCGCTCAGCGTCACCCACCGAGCACCCAGAAAGGAGACCGAACATGAAGATCGCTTTGATCGGCGCAACCGGCAATGTAGGCAGCAAGATCCTGCACGAGGCGCTCTCCCGCGGACATCAGGTGACAGGGATCGCGCGTGGCGCCGACAAGCTCAAGGGCCGGACGGGTGTCACCCCCCAGCAGGTCGATATGGCGGATGAGAACAAGCTCGCGAGCGCCCTGCGCGGCCACGATGCGGTGATCGTCAGCGTGCGCCACCAGAAGAACGACGTGTTGCGCGCGCTCGCCGCGAGCCGCGCCGCGGGCGTCAAGCGCGTGCTAATCGTTGGCGGCGCGGCCAGCCTCGAGGTCTCACCGGGCATGCGGCTCGTCGATACGCCGAACTTCCCTCCTGAGATCAAAGTGGAGGCGCTGCCGGCAGCCGAGGCTCTACGGCGCGTGCGTGAGGTGCAGGATCTCGACTGGTCGTTCGTATCACCCTCGATCATGCTCGTTCCGGGGCAGCGCACGGGCAAGTTCCGCCTCGGCGGCGATCAGGTATTGAAGGACGAGAAGGGCGACAGCCGCATCAGCCAGGAAGATCTCGCGGTCGCCATCATGGATGAACTCGAGAAGCCACGACACATCCGCAAGCGCTTCACCGTGGGGTATTGACGGCCCGGTGTCGGCCGGAGGCCCGCGCGTTCGTCCTCCGAAGAGCCGAGGCACCCATGCTCTACGCAATCCTGTGCTACAACGATGAGAAAGTGGTCTGGTCCTGGAGCAAGGAGCAGGACGAGGCGGTCATGGCAAGGCTGGCGGCGGTGCACGAGCGCTTGGCACGGGAGGGCCGTCTCAAACCCACGGTACGCCTGATGCCTACCACGGCCGCAACGACCGTACGCAAGGGCGAGGAGCCGCTCGTGCTCGACGGCCCCTTTGCCGAGACCAAGGAACAGCTCCTCGGCTTCTATCTCGTCGAGGTAGCGCGCCTTCCGGATGCGATCGAGATCGCCAAGGAGCTCGCGGCCGCGAACCCGGGTGCGGGCGGCTACGAGATACGGCCTGTCGCGCTCTTTCTTCCGGGAGCGCCGCACACGGCCGCGAGCGCGCAACACACATGAGCGAGGTCGAGTGGCTCAATGCCGCGTTGCTCGCCGCCAGACCGCAGGCGATCGGCGCGCTGCTGCGCTACTTTCGCGATCTCGACACTGCCGAGGAGGCATTCCAGGAGGCTTGCCTGAGGGCGCTCAAGAGCTGGCCGCAGAACGGACCGCCGCGGGACCCCACTGCGTGGCTGATCCTCGTGGGGCGCAATGCGGCGCTCGATCACGTGCGGCGCACGCGCAAACAGCAACCCTTGCCCGCGGAAGAGCAGCTCTGCGAGCTCGAGGACACCGAGAGCGCTCTTGCCGAGCGGCTGGATGAATCGCACTACCGGGATGATGTGCTCCGATTGCTCTTCATCTGCTGCCATCCCGATCTGCCCGCCACGCAACAGATCGCGCTCGCTCTGCGCATCGTCTGCGGCCTCTCGGTCAAACAGATCGCCCGCGCCTTCCTGGTGAGCGAGTCTGCGATGGAGCAGCGCATCACGCGCGCCAAAGGACGCGTTGCGGCGGCGCAGGTACCCTTTGAAACGCCCGGTGCGGCCGAGCGAGCCGCGCGGCTCGCGGCGGTCGCAGCCATGATCTACTTGCTCTTCAACGAGGGCTACTCGACTGCCGAGGGTGCCGGCGAGGCGCGCGCATCACTGTGCGAGGAGGCGATCCGTCTTGCACGGCTGCTGCTGCGGCTGTTCCCCGCGCAGCCCGAGATGATGGGCCTGACTGCGCTGCTGCTACTGCAGCACGCGCGCGCCGCCGCGCGTTTCGATGCGCATGGCGCACTCGTGCTGCTCGAGGACCAGGACCGGACCCTGTGGAACGGAACCTTGATCGCCGAAGGGCTCGCACTCGTCGAGAAGGCGATGCGCCACGCTCGCCCCGGTCCGTATCAGCTGCAAGCCGCCATCGCGGCGCTGCACTCGAGCGCCGAGCGGCCCGGCGAGACCGACTGGGCGCAGATCGAGTTGCTGTACGCCGCGCTCGAGCAGTTGCAGCCCTCGCCCGTGGTCACACTCAATCGCGCGGTGGCTGTCTCGAAGGTGCGCGGTCCCCAGCCGGCGCTTGCGATGATCGAGCCGCTCGAGGCGCGGCTCGCCGGCTATTTCTACTTCTTCGGTGTCAAAGGCGCGCTGCTGCTGCAGCTCGGTCGCGCAGAGGACGCGCGCAACGCATTCAATCGCGCGGTCGCGCTCGCGAACACGGCTGCCGAGGCCGCGCACATCAGGACGCATCTCGATCGGCTGTCGCAGCGCGCGGAGCCGCATCCGCGCAAGCCCAATGAACCGTCCGTGAGCGCCTGAGAACGCGCGGGCACGAGGCACGAAAATGCAAGTCGTCACTCACGTCGAATCTGCTTCCCGAGCCGTTGCCTGGACAGCCCGTGCAATGAGCATCGTGGTCACGCTGTTCATGTTGTTCGATGGCGTGATGCATGTGTTGATGCCGGCTCCGGTAGTGGATGCCTTCGTGCGCCTCGGCTATCCGCAGAGCGTTGGGCCGGGTATCGGCATCGTCGAGCTTCTCTGCACTGCGCTCTATGTGGTGCGGCGCACGTCGATCATCGGCGCGGTGCTGCTGACCGCTGTCCTCGGAGGTGCGGTCAGTGCGCACATCCGCGTCGGCAGCCCGCCGTTCGAGGCGTACATCTTCCCGTTCCTCGTGGGTGCGCTCGTGTGGGCGCCGCTGCTGTTGCGCGCAGCGCGCGTGCGCGCGCTGCTGCTGCACGGCAGCCTCTGAGAGCATCGGTGAACGGGCGCCGCGGGCGCTACTTGCGCGCCCCCTGCATCTGCGCGAAGCCATCCAGATTCTTGCGAATCTCGGCCGGGAAATCCGCCATCTCCTGAACCTGACGGATCTCGATGGTCTCGTTCGCCGATGCGGGACAGCGCATCGCCCAGTCGATCGCCTCCTGTTTCGAGTTGACCTGAATCATCCAGTAGCCGCCGATCACTTCCTTCGCCTCTGCAAAGGGACCGTCCGTGACGACTGGCTTGCCACCTGCGAATGACACGCGTGCGCCGGTGGACGGCGGATGCAGGCCATCGAGCGCGAGCAGCACGCCCGCCTGCTGCAGCGCTTGGTTGTACTTCATCATGGCTTCCACCGCCTTCGCATCGGGCATCGTGCCGGGCTTGGCCTGCTCGTAGCCCTTCGGGATCATCAGCATCATGAAACGCATAGCCCCTCCACAGTGCAGCTTGAACTTCCGTGCCGCTCCGATGCGGTCGGCCGGTCTATACTGTCATGACGAAGCGCGAGCGCGCATTCCGACACTGCATCGCCGGGACTTCCAGACGAGGTGAAGCGTCATGCAGCATGAAGGCGGGTGTCTGTGTGGGGCCGTGCGTTATGCCGCAACTGCTGCACCGCAGGTCTCGGCCATTTGCCACTGTCAGACCTGCCGCCGGGCGGCGGCGGCACCCAGCGTCGCCTGGCTCACCTTCGGGGTCGAGGCGTTTCGCTGGCTGCGAGGGGAGCCGCGCAGCTTCCGCTCATCCTCCGCGGTGGTACGCACGTTTTGCGGGCGCTGCGGCACACCTCTCACCTACGCGCATGCCAGCAGCCCGCGCACGCTCGATGTGACCACGATCTCGATGGATGAGCCCGCATCGTTCCCACCTACCCGGGAGGTGTGGCTCGCGCATCGGATCCCTTGGCAGCCCGCGAACGCGGTGCTCACGGCTTTCCCGCACGCCAGCGCGTGAGGCGCGACCTCAGCGGCGGCCGAAGGCCGCGCGGGCCTGGTCCTTGAGCGCGCGCCGCCGCTCCTCGAAGGCGAGCCGCTCTGCCGGCGCTGTTTCTTGCGGCATCGCCGCCAGAGCCTCCTCGAAAATCTCCCGCAGCTCTTCCTTGAACTCCGGATGCGTGAAGATGTAGAAATCGTTGCGCTGCATGGCACGCAACACCTTTGCCCCGACTTCTGCCGGTTGCATACCCGCACGATGGTGCAGATCCGCCAATCGCGCCATGAACTGCGGATCTGCGGGGCCGGAGGTCGAGGCGAGGTGCGCGGGTCGGATCTGGTCGCTTTCGTAGATGGCGCTGTCGACGAGACCGGGGCAAAGCACCGATACGTTGATCCCGAGAGGGGCAAGACTGTAACGCAGCGCCTCTGACAGACCGCGTACCGCGAATTTTGAGCAGGTGTAGATGCCGGCATTCGGCCCGGCGATGAACGATGCCATCGAGGCGGTGTTGATGATGTGGCCACCTTCGCCGTGCTTGCGGATGAAGGGCAAGAAGGTATGCACGCCGTTGACGACGCCCCCGAGATTGACGCCGAGAATCCAATCCCAGTCCGCGTAGGTTGCCGCAGCGATATCGTTGAAGAGGTTGATGCCCGCGTTGTTGCAGACGACGTGCACCTTGCCGAACACGCCTTCGGTCTGATCGGCGGCATCGGCGAGCGCCTTACGGTCGGTCACGTCGACGCGGATCGAATGCACGCGCTTAGCACTGCCGAGCCGTGCGAAGTGCTCGAGAGCCTGCTCCAGGTGATCCTGCCGAATATCGGCAATGGCCACCTGCATGCCTGCCGCGCAGAATGCCTGCGCCATGCCGAATCCCACGCCGCTGCCACCGCCCGTGATGAACGCCGTCTTGCCCGCCACGTCTTTCATGGATCCTCACTTCGCACGGTTGCCTGCGGCAGCTGCTTCTTAGCAGGTTTTCGCGGGAGGGGCTATGCTGGGCGTGGTCCGGGCCGTTCCACGAGCAATGTTAGCGAGGCGATTGCGATGCCTCTGACCAAGATGGAGCACTACCTGGTCCTCACCGACGATCTGGAGAAGACGCGCCAGTTCTATTGTGAGGCGCTCGGCATGCGGGTGGGGCCGCGGCCGGCGCTCGAGTTTCCCGGCTACTGGCTGTACGTGGGTGACACGCCCTGCATTCACGTCGCGGAGTGGCAGACTTATACGGCGCACTCGCACAAGCAGGGTATTCCCGTGTCGACGCGCGGGGCGGGTACGGGATCCCTGGATCACATTGCATTCAATGCAGACGATTTCGATGAGGTGCTGGCGCGGCTCGAGCGACAGGGGATCACGCCCGGAAAGAACATCGTGCGCGGCACGCCCCTGCGCCAGCTGTTCCTCAAGGATCCCAACGGCGTGAAGATCGAGATCAACATCCGCATGGCGCTGCAGGCGTGAGCGCCACGCGACTTACCGGCAGCGGCCAGGTTAGAGAGGAGCCTGCGATCATGGTCGGGAAGGATGCGCGCGTCGATGCGTACATTTCCCGCGCGGCGCAGTTTGCGCGGCCGATTCTCGCGTACTTGCGCTCGGCCGTGCACGAGGCCTGTCCCGACGTGCAGGAGGCGATCAAATGGGGCATGCCGTTTTTCATGTACAAGGGTCTGCTCTGCAACATGTCGGCGTTCAGGGAGCACTGCGCCTTCGGCTTCTATCAGAGTGATCGCATCGTGGTGGGCGCCGGGCGCAGCGATGCCGCGATGGGTCAGTTCGGGCGCATCACGCGCGTAGCCGATCTGCCCCCGCGGCGCGAGCTGCTCGGATATGTCCGCAAGGCCATGCAGCTCAAGGATGCGGGTGTGAAGCGTGTCCGGCCCCGCAAACAGCAGCGCAGGGCCGCGCTGGCGGTCCCGCATGACTTTGCCACCGCGCTCCTCGAGACGAACGGCGCCCAGGCAGGCTTCCGGGCGCTGAGCCCGGGCCACCGACGCGAATACCTGCAATGGATCGCCCAGGCGAAGCGAGCCGAGACGCGTAAGCGCCGCATCGCGACCGCGGCCGCGTACTTGAGCGAAGGCAAACCGCTCAACTGGCGGTACATGCAGCCCCGCGGCGGCACGCGCGCCGCCGCAGCGGCGCTCCACGCGAGGCAGTCCGGATGAATCGACCACCGCAGGAGACGCTGCGCGAGCTGCTCGGGCGGGTCCACGAACGGCTGAGCCACGCCGCCAGCGTCGATCAGGAGTCGCGCAAGCTCCTGGCTACCTTGACGCGCGACATCGAGCGGACGCTCGGCGCGCAGCGATCAAAGAAGCTCGAGCGCGAGTCCCTGCCGCGGCTCGAGGCGCTCGCAGTTCGCTTCGAGGCCGAACACCCTGCGCTCGCGCAGGTGCTGCGTCAGCTGATCGATGCCCTGGGAAAAGCGGGGATTTGAGGGGGGGAGTTATCAGTGATGAGTCAGAGTTCGGACTCAAGACTCACCACTCAATACTCACAACTTTAGTCATCCATCAAGAAGCTACGCAGCTGCTCGCTGCGGCTCGGGTGGCGCAGCTTGCGCAGCGCCTTGGCCTCGATCTGGCGGATGCGCTCGCGCGTCACGTCGAACTGCTTGCCGACCTCCTCCAGGGTGTGGTCGGTATTCATGTCGATGCCGAAGCGCATGCGCAGCACCTTGGCCTCGCGCGGCGTGAGCTGGGCGAGCACGGAGTGCGTCGTTTCCCGCAGGGACTCCATGGTGGCCTGATCGATCGGTGAGGCGACCGAGGTGTCCTCGATGAAGTCCCCGAGATGCGAATCCTCGTCGTCGCCGATCGGAGTCTCCATCGAGATCGGCTCCTTGGCGATCTTCAGCACCTTGCGGACCTTGTCCTCCGGCATCTCCATGCGCACGGCGAGCTCTTCGGGCGTCGGCTCGCGGCCCATCTCCTGCAGCATCTGCCGTGAGATCCGGTTCAGCTTGTTGATCGTCTCGATCATGTGCACCGGGATGCGGATGGTGCGCGCCTGATCGGCAATCGAGCGCGTGATCGCCTGCCGTATCCACCAGGTCGCATAGGTCGAGAACTTGTAACCGCGGCGGTATTCGAACTTGTCGACCGCCTTCATCAGGCCGATGTTCCCTTCCTGGATCAGGTCGAGGAACTGCAGGCCGCGGTTGGTGTATTTCTTGGCAATGGAGATCACCAGGCGCAGGTTCGCCTCCACCATCTCCTTCTTGGCGCGCCGCGCCTTCGCCTCGCCGATCGAGACCTCGCGGTTGATCTCCTTGAGATCGTTGATCGAGAGGTGATAGTGCTGCTCGAGAACCTCGAGCTTCTTCTGGCGCCGCTCGAACTCCTCCTTCAGTCGACCCAGAACGGGCGAGTACTTCTTGCCCGCCTTGATGTGCTTGGCGAGCCAGCGGGGGCTGGTTTCGTTCTTGGGGAAGGTGGCGATGAAATCCTTGCGCGGCATGCCGGCATCGCGCACCGCAAGGATCATGATCTCCTTCTCGAGCTGGCGAATCTCACCGACGTGTGCACGCAGATTGAGGATGAGCGCGTCGAACATGCGCGGCGAGAGCTTGAGCTCCATGAACTCGCCCGCGAGCTTCTTGCGCACCTTCAGAGTCTTCGGATCGCGCGCGCCGTACTTCTGGATGGCCGAGAGCACGTGCGTCTCGCCCTTGTGGATCGAGGCGAAACGGCGCGCAGCCTCCTCCGGATCGGGCCCGGTATCGACAGCCTCCTCCTCCGAGTCGCCTTCCTCGGACTCCTCCTCGTCGTCATCCGACTCGGGCTCGGCGACCAGCTCCATCTTGGTGGGATTCTGCGGCTGTGCGATCACATCCGGAGCATTCGGATCGATGAAGCCGACGATCACATCAACGAGCCGCGCCTGGCCATTCTTGACCGGTTCGTACGCCCGCAGCAGGAATTCGAAGGTCGGCGGATACATGGCGAGCGCACTGCGCACCGCATCGAGGCCTTCCTCGATGCGCTTGGCGATGCGGATTTCGCCCTCGCGCGTCAGCAGCTCGACCGTGCCCATCTCGCGCATGTACATGCGCACAGGGTCGGTGGTGCGCCCGAGCTCGGCATCGAGCGCGGCCAGCGCCGCGGCAGCTTCCTCGATCGCCTCCTCGTCGGCCGGAGCGGCAGGCTCCGTCGCGAGCAATGACTCGGTATCCGGTGCCTTCTCGTACACCGGAATGCCCATGTCATTGATGGTGTTGACGATGTCCTCGATCTGCTCCGGATCGACGATTTCCGAGGGCAGATGGTCGTTCACCTGGGCATAGGTGAGGTAGCCCTGCTCCTTGCCGCGGGCAATCAACAGCTTCAACTGCGACTGGCGGTCTTCGGACATCACGGAAACGCGGCGCTCGATTCCCAAGGACTTCCTCTCCCCAGCATTCTTGGCGCCCGCCTTGCCTTCGGTGTCCGACGGCAGGGGCTCGGGCGCACGTGCTGCATGCGGCTGAAGGTTATCGGCAGACTTTGTCGAGACTTCAGCGGCTCTCTTGGGCATGACCACCACTTTGCGATCCTTGCCTGTGGGGGGAGGAGGAACCTTCTTCGGTATCGGTGCGGCGGCCTTGACCGACTTCCTGTCGGGGTGCGTTCGTTTCTTGCTTGAGGTTGCGATGGGCTTCAGCTTGCGTGTCATGATATGAGCGGCGCAGCGGGCAAACGTGCGCGAACAATTAGGTTAGATGTCCCCTATCTGAGTACCGGGGCCTGGCAACTCAAGGGCTCGGTCAGGCAAAGCGCGCCATTCTATTGGAGTTCCCCCAAACTGCCAAATTCCCCTTTTGTCAAGCTTGACGCGCGTCGCGAAGGGAAATTGACGTCAAGCTAGAGCTCAAGGTAGACCGGCGGCCGCGCGCTGGCGCCCCAGACTTATGGTAAGTCCCTGAAGCTCAACCTTTTCCTCCGGAGACAGGCCAGAAGCGCGGTCTTTCTCGAGGAGCGCATCGAGTCGTTGCCGCCCACCCTCCTGCTCCAGGCGGGCGAGCGCCTCGCGCAACTCCTTTTCGGCCGCCGCCGCTTCGGCGACCAGTTCCTCCGTAGCGGCGAGGCGCGCGAGGTGTGCGCCTTCGGGACGCTCCCGCCAGCGCTCAAGAACCTGTGCCGTGCTCTGCAGGGGGTGCTCGCGCAACTCCTCGAGCAATGTTCGTAGCAGCTGCGTCCCCGGGCTCTGCACGCTGGCGAGCTCTGTCACCGTTGCTGCGGGTACGCGCAACGCGATCTCCGGGAAGTTGAGCAGCAGGCGTATCGACTGACGCGCAAGGCCACCGCGGCCGGCGCTTGCGAGCCTGCGCTGCGTGGTGTGAGGGCGGGCGCTGATATCCACCTGCAAGAGCTCGGCCATGCCCTCGGGCGTTCGTTGAAAGCCGAACGCCTGTGCCAGCCGCTCGGCGAGCAGCCGCCGGTAGATGCCTTCGGGCACCTGCTGCAGCAGCGGCCGCGCCTCGCGTGCCACATGGGCGCGACCGTCGGCTCCGCGCGTCTTCACCCGCTCGCCGAGTTCGCGCACCAAATATTCCGAGAGCAGCAGCGAGTGCCGGGTGAGGCGCTCCTCGAAGCTTTCGCGCCCCTCCTTGGCGACGAGCGTGTCCGGATCCTCACCATCGGGAAGGAACAGAAAGCGCAGCTCGCGCCCTTCGACCGCCTCGGGCAGTGCGTTTTGCAGCGCCCGCCAGGCCGCAGCGCGCCCGGCGCGGTCACCGTCGAATGCGAACACGACCTCGGGCACCAGCTGGAAGATGCGTTTGAGATGCTCAGGCGTCGTGGCGGTGCCGAGTGTCGCCACGGCATAGGGAATGCCGAACTGGTGCAGTCGCACGACATCCATGTAGCCCTCGACGACGAGCAAGCGCTTGAGAGGCGCGCGGCTCTGACGCACCTCGTACAGGCCATAGAGCTCGCGGCCCTTGTGAAAGAGCACTGTTTCGGGAGAGTTCAGATACTTCGGCTCGCCTTGCTCGATGACGCGCCCGCCGAAGCCGACGATGCGCCCGCGTGCATCGCGGATGGGAAACATGATGCGGTCTCGAAAGCGATCGTAGGAGCGCTCGCCCTCGCGCGCATCGCTACGCTCGATGACGAGGCCGGCCTCGATCAGAGCGCGGCGTCCAGCTTCGCTTGCACCGAAGCGCCGCTGCAGCTCGTTCCAGGAATTGGGCGCGTAGCCGATGCCAAACTGTGCGATCACTTGCGGATTCAAGCCGCGGCGCACGAGGTACTGCCGCGCGCCCTCGCTTCGGGCGAGGCAGTCCGAATAGAATTGCGCCACGTGCGTCATCAGCTGATGGAGCGAGTCAGCGGGTCGGACGGGGGCGCCGGCGCCGGCCTCGCGCGGCACCTCCATACCCAGGCTCGAGGCAAGCTCCTCGACCGCTTCCGGAAACGGTAGGCGGTCGTGCTCCATCAGGAAAGTGAGCGCGGTGCCGTGCGCGCCGCAGCCGAAGCAATGATAGAACTGCTTCTCCGGGCTCACCCAGAACGAGGGCGTCTTCTCGGTGTGGAACGGGCAGCAGGCCTTGTACTCGCGCCCGGCCTTCTTGAGTGCGATGCGCGCACTCACCACCTCAACGATATTGGCACGGGCGATGAGCTCATCGATGAAGCTGCGCGGGATGCGGCTCATGCCGGGGAGGCTACTATTTTTCCCGCCTCCCGCCCACGGGCACGTACCCGGGCGAGGCGATCTCAGCTGCGCGAGGCGAGCTGCCGCTTGACGCGCTCGCTCAGAGCGCTCATATCGGCGCGCCCCTGTACCTTGGGGCGCACGGCGGCCATCACTTTGCCCATGTCCTTGATCGAGGCCGCACCGCTCGCGCGGATCGCCTCATCGATGATGGCGTCCACCTCGGCAGCGCTCAGCTGGGCGGGTAGATAGCTCTGCAGCAGTTGCAGCTCGGCCGATTCTTTCGCGACCAGATCGTCGCGGCCACCGGTCTTGAACTGCTCGATGGACTCGCGCCGCTGTTTGATCATCTTCTCGAGCACGCCGAGCACCTGCGCATCATCGAGCGTGATGCGCTCGTCGACTTCCTTCTGCTTGATCGCGGCGAGCATGAGGCGGATCGCCGACAGGCGCTCCTTCGCGCCCGCGCGCATGGCTGCCTTCATGTCATCCGTGATGCGATCTTTGAGAGTCATGATCGAGCGCCCGGGTGCCGGGCGTGAGACCGGCGGCGTTTACTCTAGCGCGCGGTACGCAGCATGGTGTCGCGCGAGATGCGCTTCATGTGCCGCTTGATAGCGGCGGCACGCTTGCGTTTCCGTTCCTGGGTGGGCTTCTCGTAGAATTCGCGCCGGCGCAGCTCGGTGAGGATGCCTGCCTTCTCGCACGCGCGCTTGAAACGCCGCAGGGCGGCATCGAAATACTCGTTCTCTCGGACACGGACGCTCGGCATCGAAACCTCAAGCCATTGATCTGGCTCAGAACTTAAGCGGGTCCCCGACGGGAATCGGGGCCGGGATTCTAAAGAGGCGCGCCTCAAAAGGCAAAATTCGCATGCGCATACTGGCCCTGGAGTCATCCTGCGACGAGAGCGCGGTCGCGGTGCTCGATGCGCACCGCGGCCTGCTCGCGCACGAGCTCTTCAGCCAGGTCGAGCTGCACCGGGTCTTTGGGGGCGTGGTGCCCGAGCTGGCCTCCCGCGATCACGTGCGCAGGCTGCTGCCGCTGGTGCGAAGCGCACTGCAGGTGGCGCAGACCGACCCTCGGGAGCTGAACGCTGTCGCCTACACCGCGGGGCCGGGGCTGGTGGGGGCCCTCCTCACCGGAGCGGCACTCGGGCGCAGTCTCGCTTATGCCTGGGGGGTGCCCTCAGTTGCGGTGCATCATCTCGAGGGTCATCTGCTGGCCGCGCTTCTCGAAGCCGACCCTCCGCCTTTCCCCCATGTCGCGCTCCTGGTCTCCGGCGGCCACACCATGCTCATCGAGGTCTCCGCGGTAGGTCGGTACCGCCTGCTCGGTCAGACACGCGACGACGCGGCCGGGGAAGCCTTCGACAAGACGGCGAAGCTCCTGGGGCTGCCGTATCCCGGTGGTCCCGAGCTGGCGCAGCTCGCGGAGCGGGGCCGCCCCGGGGTGTTTTCCTTCCCACGACCCATGCTCGACCGGCCCGGGCTCGAATTCAGCTTCTCGGGTCTGAAGACCGCCGTCCTGCATGCTGTGCAAGGCAAGACTCTCGACGCTACGCTCAGGGCGGACATCGCCCATGCCGTGCAGGCTGCCATCGTGGGCACGCTCGTGGCGAAAGCGCTGAGAGCGCTCGAGGAGAGCGGACTCGACGCGCTCGTCGTGAGCGGTGGGGTGGGCGCCAACCGTTCGTTGCGCACGCATCTCGATGCCGCTATCGCTGCCCAGGGCGGCCGCGTCTACTATCCACGCATGGAATTCTGCACCGACAATGCAGCCATGATCGCCGTGGCAGGTCTCGCGCGCCTTCGCGCAGGCGAGCACGACGGGCTCGGGATCCGTGCCCGCGCACAGTGGCCGCTCGATTCGCTGCCCTCGCTGAGCGCATGAGCGCGCCTGGTTCTGCAGATCGCATCTTCCTGCGTGGCCTGCAGGTCGAGTGCATCATCGGCTTCATCGAGTGGGAGCGGCGCGTCCGCCAGACCGTCGTCATCGATTTAGAGATGCCGGTCGATTGCAAGAGCGCCTCCCGCACCGACGAGGTTGCCGATACTCTGGACTATAAGAGTGTCGCCAAGCGCGTGATCGCCTTCGTGGAGGCCTCCGAGTTCAAGCTCGTCGAGACGCTCGCGCAGCGTATTGCCCTGCTGGTGCTGGAGGACTTCGGCGTGGCCTGGGTGCGCGTTTCGCTCAACAAGCCCGGGGCCATCCGCGGCTCACGCGACGTCGGCGTCACGATCGAGCGCACGCGCGCCGAGCTGGATCCGCCGCGACACGGCTGAGCGTACCGATGCCACGCGTATTCGTCGCGGCAGGCAGCAACGTCGATCCAGAGCGGCACCTTGCCGTTGCCGCCGCGGAGCTGCAGGGCAGCTTCGGCCCAGTAGAGTTCTCCCCCTGGTATCGAAATCGCGCCCTCGGCTTCGAGGGCGATGACTTCATCAACTTCGTCGTGGGGTTCGAAAGCGGGCTCTCAGTTCACGAAGTGGTCGGCGAGCTGCGCCGGATCGAGGCCCTGTGCGGCAGGCCCCGCGGGGCCCCGAAATGGGCGCCGCGCACCATGGATCTGGACATCCTGCTGTACGGCAATCTTGTCTGTAACGAGAAAGGACTGATCCTGCCGCGGCCGGACCTGCTACGTCGTCCCTACATGCTGGGGCCGCTCGCGGACCTCGCGCCCGAGCTGGTGCATCCGACCGCGCATACGACAATCGGCGAGCTCTGGGCCCGCTTCGATCACGCCTCCCATCCTCTGGTGCGCGTTCGCGCAACCCTCACCAGCCAACGCTCCGACCCCCGTCCACCGCGAGAATCTGACCGGTGACATACGGGGCGTCGGTGGCGAAGAACAGGACGGCGCGCGCCACATCCTCGGGAGTGCCCGGGCGCTCAAGTGGGGTGCGCGCGATGATTTTTTCCTTGAGCTCCGCGGTGATGTCCTCGGGCCACATGACGGGGCCGGGAGCGACTGCATTGACGCGCACGTGCGGGGCGAGCTCGCGCGCCAGGGATTTGGTGAGCATGATGAGTCCCGCCTTCGCCACGCTGTATACGCAATAGCGCTGCAGGGGACGCAGGCCGTGGATGTCGACGATGTTCAGCACCAAGCCGCGCGCCGCCGTGAGCGCTGCAGCCGCGGCGCGCGCCAGAAACAGCGGTGCCTTGAGGTTCGAGCCGACGATATCGTCCCAGGCCTTCTCGGTGAGCTCCGCGAGCGGCGTCGGATAGAAGCTCGAGGCGTTGTTGACGAGAATGTCCAGCCCGCCGAAGGCCTGCACGCTCGCCTCCACGAGCCGCTCGAGGCGGCGCGTCTCGAGCAGATCGGCCTGCACGGTCACGGCCGATCCGGGCCGCAGCGCATTGAGCGCCCCCGCCAGCTCGCGCGCGGCGGCGCTCGAGCTGCGATAGTGCAGCACCAGGTTGGCGCCCGCTTGGTGGATCGCGCGCGCGAGCACCGCGCCGATTCGATGCGCGCTGCCCGTCACCAGCGCCGTCTTGCCTTGCAGGTTCTGGGCTCGCATCGATTGCATGGAGAGCGATTATGACGGTATCCGCGCCACTCTCAACGCTGCCGCCGCTGTCGGCCGCGGAGGCCGGGCACTCGGCGCGCCTGCGCGAGCTCATCCGGCGTCGCGTTGAGCTTGCCGGAGGCTGGCTCGACTTCGAAAGCTTCATGGAGCTCGCTCTGTACGCGCCCGGCCTCGGCTATTACAGCGCGGGCAGCGCCAAGCTCGGAGCCGCCGGTGACTTCGTGACCGCGCCGGAGCTCTCGGACCTCTTCAGTCGCTGTGTCGCGCGGCAATGTGCGCAGATCCTGAGCACAGGGGAAGGCGGCGAGATCCTGGAATTCGGCGCGGGAACGGGGCGCATGGCAGTGTGCATCCTCGAGACGCTCGCAGCGCTCGGGAGACTGCCCGAGCGTTACGCGATCCTCGAGGTGAGCGGCGAGCTGCGCGAGCGCCAGCGGCAGCGCATGGCGGCTTTACCCGCGGCGCTGCGACAGCGGGTGACATGGCTCGAGGCATTGCCGAGCGCGCCACTGCGGGGCGTGCTGCTCGCAAACGAGGTGCTCGATGCACTGCCGTGCCGGGCTTTCGTGCTGCGCGCCTCGGGCACGCAGGCGCTGGGGGTCGCCCTCACTGCCGAGGGGGCGTTCGTGCTACAGGAGCGGCCCGCCGATGCGCTGCTTGCGGCCGCCTGCGCTCAGGTGTGGCAGGGTCTGCATCAGCCGTTGCCTTGCGATTATCGCTCCGAGCTGTGCACGCGCATCGAGCCCTGGGTGGCAAGCGTCGCGGACATCCTCGAGCGCGGCGTGCTCCTCATCTTCGACTACGGTCTGCCGCGTGCACACTATTATCACCCGCAGCGCAACGGCGGAACTTTACGCTGTCATTTCAAGCAGCGCGCTCATGATGATCCGCTCATCAATGTGGGCGTGCAGGACGTGAGCGCCTGGGTGGACTTCACGCGCGTCGCCGAGGCGGCGCACAGGGCGCACCTCGAAGTGCTCGGCTTCGTGACGCAGACCGCATTCCTGCTCGGCACGGGCATCGAGGAGCTGGTGGCGCAGGCGGCCAGCGACCTCGAGCGCGCGCGCCTCGCCTCCGAAGCGCGCCGCCTGCTGCTGCCAGGGGAGATGGGCGAAGCCTTCAAGGTGATGGCACTGGGGCGGCGCTTCGATGCCGCACTGAGCGGCTTCGCACACCAGGACCTGCGGCGGCTGCTGTAACATCCCGGCGCGCCGTGTAACGATCATCCAGCGAGGGAGCTCCTTGCCCGTCATCCTCGTCGTCGTGCTCCTCGGCATCATCGAGGGGATCACGGAATTCCTGCCCGTCTCGAGCACCGGACATCTGCTGGTCGCCGAACACTGGCTGCCGCGTCAGACCGATCTGTTCAATATCGTCATGCAGACCGGGGCGGTGCTCGCGGTGATTCCCCTCTTTCACCGCCGCTTCCATCAATTCGTCTATGACTGGAGCGATCCGGCCGTACGCGGCTACTTCTTCAAGATCGTGGCCGCCTTCATCATCACTGGCGTGCCGGGTTATCTCCTGGACAAGAGCGGATTCAAACTTCCGGAAGCGCTCACGCCGGTGGCGATCGCGCTGCTCGTGGGCGGAGTGCTGTTCGTGATCGTGGAAACGCTACTCGCGCGGCGACGAGTGAGCGCGCAGGCACCTCCCACGGACTTGCGCCAAGTGACCTGGCCAATCGTCGTCGCGGTTGGCATCGGCCAGGTGGTCGCGGCCGCCTTCCCGGGCGCCTCGCGCTCGGGCACCACGATCCTGCTGTCCTTGATTCTCGGGCTGAGCAGGCCGCTTGCCACGGAGTTCTCTTTCCTGGTGAGCATTCCGACCATGCTCGCCGCGGGCGGCTTGAAGATCTTCCAGGCTTTCCATCACCACACGGCCGCCGCCGCCCAGGAAAACTGGACGCTCGTGATCGTGGGTACGCTCGTGGCGGCCGTCGTCTCGTTCGTCGCGGTGCGCTGGTTGCTGCGCTACGTGCAGACGCACACCTTCGTCGGCTTCGGTTGGTATCGGATTGCGGTCGGTACCGCGCTGCTCTGCCTCGCGCGCGGCCTCATTTGAGCTTGAGTGCCGCCAGGCGCTTGCTGCGAATCCGCGCGCCGATCTCCGGTCCGGAAAGACCGGCACGCTCCTGCTCCGAAAGCGTCACGGCGCTTGCTGCCGCGTAGGCCGCGCGCAGCTGCGCTGCCTGCGGATAGGGGCGTTCCTCGAGTCCCGCACGACCGCGCGCATCGGCCTCGCACGCCACGAGCAGATCCGCGAAGCGCTCCGGTCGGCGGAATGCGTCGGTCTCCTCGAGCAGCTTGAGAATGGTCGCTGGCTTGAGCTCGAGCGCCCTGTGAACGAGGGTGTGATGGCGCGCAGTGAGCAGCGCGAGCTCGCGATGGCCGTTCGGCACGCGCAGCCGCTCGGTGAGCGCCTCGATGAGCGGCACGCCGGCTTCCTCGTGACCGCGATGACTCGGCCATTGATCGCGTGGCGTGCGCGCCTTGCCGAGATCGTGCACGAGCACCGCGAAGCGCACGGCAGTCGATGTGCCGCTGCGCGCGGCCTGGGCGAGTGCCATCAGCACGTGCACGCCCGTGTCGATCTCCGGATGCCAGCGTGGCGGCTGCGGCACACCGAACAGCGCCTCGACTTCCGGAAACACGACCGCGAGCGCGCCGCAGCCGCGCAGCACCTCGAAGAACACCTGCGGACGCGCTTCGCCGAGTGCGCGCTCGGTCTCCTGCCAGACACGTTCGGGCACGAGCGCATCGACCTCGCCGGCGGCGACCATGCGCCGCATCAGCTCCGTGGTCTCCGGCGCGATCGTGAAGCCGAGCGGCGCAAAGCGAGCCGCGAAGCGTGCGACGCGCAGAATTCGCACGGGGTCCTCGACGAAGGCAGCCGATACGTGCCGCAGCACGCGCGCTTCGAGATCCTTGCGGCCACCGTACGGGTCGATGATCTCGCCCCCCTCGGTCTGCGCCATCGCATTGATCGTGAGGTCGCGGCGCCTCAAATCCTCTTCGAGCCTCACATCGGGGGAGCTCTCGATGCTGAAGCCGCGATATCCGGGCCCGACCTTGCGCTCCAGGCGCGCGAGCGCGTACTCCTCGCGGGTTTGCGGGTGCAGGAACACGGGGAATTCGCGCCCGACAGGCATGAAGCCGCGCGCCGCCAACTCCTGCGGTTGCGCCCCGACGACCACCCAGTCGCGCTCGCGCACGGGCAGCCCGAGGAGCGCGTCCCGCACGGCACCTCCCACCAAGTACACTTGCATGGCAAGCATGTTAAAACGGATTCTGCTCGCGAGTCTCATTCCCTGCCTGCTCTCGGGCTGCTACGTGATGCAGGCGGCGCACGGCGAGATGCAGGTGCTCGAGCATCGTCGCCCGATCGCGGACGTGATCGAGGATCCCAAGACAGCTGAGCCGGTGCGCGCATCGCTGGAAGAAGTGCGCGCTGCGCGCGACTTCGCCTCGCGCGTGCTGCATCTGCCTGACAATCGCAGCTACCGCACCTACTCGGATATCGGCCGTCCCTACGCCGTGTGGAACGTCGTCGCCGCACCGGAGTTCTCCATCGAGCCGAAGGAGTGGTGCTTCCCGGTCACCGGCTGCGTCGCTTACCGTGGCTATTTCAGCAAGGAGGAAGCCGAGCACTTCGCGGCCGAGTTGCACCGCCAGGGCTACGACGTGCTCGTGGGGGGCGTGCCGGCCTTCTCCACGCTCGGACACTTCGCCGATCCGGTGCTCAATACCATGATGGTGTACGGTGACGTCGAGCTCGCAGCCATCATCTTTCATGAGCTCGCCCATCAGGCCGTGTACGTGGCCGGCGATTCTGAGTTCAACGAGGCGTTTGCCACGAGCGTGGAGGACGAAGGCGTCAGGCGCTGGCTGCTGGCGCAGGGCCGAGTCGCTGAGCTGCGTCGCTACGACGCGGAGAGTGCGCGTCAGCGCGCGTACATCCGGCTTTTTCTGCGTCGCCGCGCGCAGCTCGAGCAGCTGTACGCCTCGGGGCTGCCGAGCGGGGCGATGCGGGTGAAGAAGCGCGAGCTCTACGCTGCCTTGGAGGCAGACATGCGCAAGCTCGAGGAGCAGCAGCAAGCCCTCTCGCCCTACCACGAGTGGCTCGAGCACGGTTTGAACAATGCCGAGCTCGCCTCCGTTGCGACCTATTACGACTGCGTGCCGGGCTTCAAACGCATCCTGCAGGAGGAAGACAGCGATGACCTGCAGCGCTTCTATGACTCGGTGCGTCGCCTGGCGGAGCTGCCGCAGAGCGAGCGTGACATGCGTGTCTGCGGCGCAGCGGGCTAGGAGCTGCGCTCAGCGCTCTGCGGTCTGGCGGTAGCGGTCGAGACGTGCCTCGGGAACCTGGTCTCCGAGATAGGTGGGTAGAACGGCCGCCATGTGACGCGGCTCGATCTGCAAGGCGGCGCAGCCGTTCTCGCGGCACACGCTATCGAGCGTGAGCGAGCGAAAGTTATCGAGTGAGAACGGGGCACCGGGGAGCCATCCGAGCGCCACGCCCTGGAGGCGCGCCAGGACGTCCGGCAGGGGAATGATCCAGCAGCGCAGATGCGCCACGGCCGCCGTGGCGCGCACGATCTGTCCGAGCGTCAGGACATCGGGCCCACACAGCTCGAAGGTACGCCCGATCGTGCTCCGATCGTACAGCGCTCGCATGAACGCGAGCGCCACATCGTGCACGTACACGGGGGCGAAGCGCGTCCGCGGGCGTGCGAGCGGCAGAACGCCACGCGATAGACGCAGCAAGCTTGTGAAGCGGTTGGTCAGCGAGTCCCGCGGTCCGAAGATCACGGAAGGACGGAAGATCGTGTATTCGAGGAACGGCCCGGCGGCTGACACGCGCGCTTCCGCTTGCCCCTTGCTGCGTAGATAACGGCTGGGAGCGCGCTCGGCGTCAGCGCCCAGCGAGCTCATGTGCAGCAAGCGCGGCACACGCGCCCTGCGCGCCTCCTCGATCAGCTTCGTCGCGAGCTCCACGTGCACGTCGCGAAAGCGGGCGCCGCCGCGCTCGTTGAGAATTCCGACGAGGTTGATCGCCACGTCCATGCCGCTGAGCAGCTCACCGAGCACGCGCGCATCGTGAATGTTCGCCTCGATGAGCTCCACCGTCGGGAGGACCGTGAGGTGGGCGCCATGGCTCAGCGAGCGCGTGGGTACGCGCACCCAGTGGCCGGCGGCTGCGAGGTGCGTGATGAGCTCCGTGCCCACGAAGCCGGTGCCACCGAGCACGCAAATCCGCACACGCGGCTCAGTGAACTTCACATCCACGCCGTGCCGCTCCTTGAAATGCGCTGACGGGCTCTCAATGAACCGGTAGCACGAGGCGGCTCGTGCCCCGACGCACTTCGAGCACCAGTGTCGAGGCGCCCTGTGAATGCGTTTGCAGGTCGTGCAAGTTGGTGACCGGCGCGCGGTTCACCCCGACGATCAGATCGTTGCTGCGCAATCCGGAGCGCGCGGCGGGGCTGTCGGGCTCGACGCCACGCACCACCACGCCTGCCATTGCCGGCGCATCCTCGAGCTTCAGCCCCTCGAGGGGCATGTGATTGACCGGCGGCTCGGGTGCGGCGGTCGCCTCTGCACCGGGAGGTGCAGCAATGACGGCAGCCACGCGCAGTGGCTTGCCGTCGCGCAGGACCGTGAGCTCGACGTGATCGCCGACACGCAGGAGCCCGATGGCGTTGCGCAGCTCCGCGGGCGACTTCACGACCGCGCCGTTCACGTTCGTGATGATGTCGCCGCTGTGGATGCCCGCGCGCTCGGCTGCGGAGCCTTCTACGACCTGGGTGACGAGCGCACCCTGCGCGCTCGTGAGACCGTAGACCTGGGCAACGTCCGAGGTGACGCTGTGCGTGCTCACGCCGAGCAGACCGCGCCTGACCGAGCCGTACTTCACGAGCTGGTCCATGACCGTGCGCGCCATGTTGACGGGGATCGCGAAGCCGATGCCGATGTTGCCGCCCTCGCGCGAGGAGAGGATGGCGGTATTGATGCCGATCAGCTCGCCCCTGAGATTGACGAGCGCGCCGCCGGAGTTGCCGGGGTTGATCGAGGCGTCCGTTTGAATGAAGTCCTCGTAGCCGTCCGCGTTGGATTCGATGTTGGAGCGACTGAGCCCGGAGACGATTCCGGAGGTCACGGTGTTGTGCAGTCCGAAGGGATTGCCGATGGCGACCACGAAATCGCCAACCTCGACTTTCGACGAGTCGCCCAGGGCGATCTGCGTCAGCCCGGCCGGCTTGACCTTCAGGACGGCGACGTCGGAGGGCTCATCGTGGCCGATCACGTCCGCCTTCAAATCGCGTCCGTCGGCGAGCGTCACCGTGATCTCGGTTGCGTTCTCCACCACGTGCGCATTCGTCAGGATGTAGCCGCTCTTGGCATCGAAGATCACACCGGAGCCGGCGCTCCGGAACGGGTGCTCGTGCGTGCCGCCCTTCGGGCCTTCGAAGAAGCGGCGGAACAGCGGATCATCGAGGAGAGGATTCTGCGGGCCGTGCTCCTTGATCGTTCCCCGCGTTGCGACATTGACGATGGCCGGGGAGATCCGTTTCACCATGGGTGAGAGCGAGGGCAGGGGTGTGCTGTCTACAGCCGCCGGCAGGGTCGTCGCGGCAGGCGCCGCGGTACTGAGCGCCGCGAGAGCGGCGAGAAGCGGGAACATGCGTCTCATGGGGATTCCGGGGTGGGTCCCGCCGATTGTAATGCCGCATGCTCTTCCGCGCGTCATTCATCATCCGCGCGCTGGAGCCGGGCCCGCAGCCGCGGAGCAGAACCCGCGCCGGGCTCTGCTGCATGGGCGGTATGCGACTGGTAGCGATCGACTCGGGGTCGCGAGGCGACCCCGAGTGCTACCTGCGTTTGGGATCAGGCCGCTTCGATCTTGATGCGCCGGGGCTCCGGCTTGGCCTGCTTCGGAATGCTGAGCTCCAGCACCCCGTTCGTCTGCTTGGCGCTGATCGCGTCAGCCTGCGCGGTCTCGGGCAGCGTGAAGCGCCGCAGGAAGCGTCCGGCGACGCGCTCGACGCGCGTAATGCCGTCTTGCTGCTCGGTCTTCTGCGCAGCGCGCGTGCCCCGCAGGGTCAGCACGCCGTCCTCGGCAGTGATCTCGATGTCCTTCGGGTCCACGCCCGGCAGATCCGCGCGTACGACAAAGCGCTCGGGCTCCTCGTGCACGTCCACCGACGGAATCCACGCGACATTGCGGTCGGCGTCCGCGCGTGCGAGCGTGTTGGCGAGAACCTGGTCGAACGTGCGCTGCAGCCGTCCGGCGAGCCCCCAGGGCTCATAGTTAATCAAAGTCATGGTGATGCTCCTAAAGTTCGCGGCGAGTGCGAATGCCGTTGATTTATGGCTACGGGCGGCGCTTTCAAGGGTCGCTGTGTGATGTCAAGTGCTGTTTCGATCCCGGAGGCTGGGGGCGGCCTGTTCACAGCTTGTGTAGAAGCTGTGGGATGCCTGCGGGCACCTTGTGGACACAAGATCTTGAGGTCTGGCTCGACCGTAATCGACGCCAAGCCACGCTCAAAAATTCGCTGCCCGCCACTGCGAATAATCCAGTAAGTACTTGATAAAAAAGAATAAAAAAAGAACGAAAACAACGGCTCAAAATCTTGACGGCTATGTTGCACGTGATTAGGCTCCAGCTCCCAGACACACAAGATCTTGTGTCGCGCGGCGGCCGAGGTCTCGGGGGGTCGGGGGAGGTCTCAGGGAGCCGGCCACCAAAGGTGGCCGTTCGGCGGTCGGCGAGGCTCAGCGAGCACGGGCCAGCTTTTCCCTTTGATCCGGTGGGCGGTTGCAATCGGAGCGTCTCGGATTCATGAACACCGTTGTGAAACTCGACCCGCAGGACATCAGCACCATTCCGTTCCAGGAAGCCTCGCTGGATATCTGGGACAAGAAGTACCGGCTGAGCACGAAGGATGGAGCGCCCATCGACAAGACGATGGACGACACCTACAAGCGCGTCGCGCGCGCCCTCGCGGATGTGGAACAGGACGACGTGCGCGAGCACTGGTACGAGCGCTTTCTGTGGGCATTGCGCCAGGGAGCGATTCCCGCCGGTCGCGTGACCTCGAACGCAGGAGCCTGGGAGCACAAACCGGCAACGTCCACGATCAATTGCACGGTGTCCGCGACCATTCGCGACTCGATGGACGACATTCTGAAGAAGGTCCACGAGGCCGGTCTCACTTTGAAGTCGGGTGCCGGCATCGGCTATTGCTTCTCCACCTTGCGTCCGCGCGGCGCGTACGTATCGGGCGCCGGTGCCTACACATCCGGTCCGCTGTCCTTCATGGACATCTTCGACAAGATGTGTTTCACGATCTCCTCTGCCGGTGGGCGTCGAGGCGCGCAGATGGGGACCTTCGATGTCGGGCATCCGGATGTCATGGAGTTCATCCGCGCCAAGCGCGAGAGCGGTCGGCTGCGACAGTTCAATCTATCGCTTCTCATCACAGACGAGTTCATTCAGGCAGTGCGCGAGGAGCGCGATTGGAAGCTGGCGTTTCCGATCTCAAGCCGAGAATTTGAGTCTGAACGGCCCGATCTCAACGACTCGAGCAAGTACCTGTGGCGCGAGTGGGAGATCCACGAGAACTACGTCGTCAACGACGAGGGTCTAGTCGCCTGCAAGATCTACAAGACGCTGCCGGCGCGGCGCATGTGGGACGTGATCATGACCTCCACATACGATTTTGCCGAGCCGGGCTTCATCCTCATCGACCGCGTCAACGAGATGAATAACAACTGGTGGTGCGAAAATATCCGCGCCACCAACCCGTGTGGCGAGCAGAGTTTGCCTGAGTATGGAGCGTGCCTGCTCGGTTCGGTGAATCTAACCAAGTTCGTGCGCCAGCCATTCAGCGAGTTCGCGGAGTTTGATTGGGTCGAGTATCGCGAGGTTGTCAAGGTCTTCACGCGCATGCTCGACAATGTCGTGGACATCAACGGGCTGCCGCTCGAGCGGCAGCGCGAGGAGATCCTGCGCAAGCGCCGTCACGGCATGGGATTCCTCGGTCTCGGCAGCACCATGACGCTGCTCGGTATGAAGTACGGCTCACCGGAGTCGGTGCGCTTCACCGAGGACGTCTCGCGCGAGATGGCGGTCGCCGGCTGGGAGGCCGCTCTCGAGCTGTCGCGCGAGAAAGGCGCTGCGCCCATCATGGGCGAGGAGTTCACGGTCACGAAGGAGATGCTGCGCAAGCGGCCGGAGATGGCGCGCGATGGGTGGAAAGTCGGAGCGAAGATCTCGGGGCGCCTGCTGCATGCGAAGTACAGCCGCTACATGCAGCGCATCGCCCAGGTTGCACCGCAGCTCGTGCACGAGCTCGCCGAAGTCGGCGCGCGCTTCACGCACCACACCTCCATCGCACCCACCGGGACGATCTCGCTTTCGCTCGCGAACAACGCCTCGAACGGGATCGAGCCCTCCTTCGCGCATCATTACTTCCGCAACGTGATCCGCGATGGCAAGAAGTCGAAGGAGAAGGTCGACGTCTATTCCTTCGAGCTGCTCGCCTATCGCGAGCTCGTCAATCCGCAGGCGACTCCCGCAGCGAGCCAGGGGGCCGAGAAGCTCCCCGATTACTTCATCGGCTCGGACGAGGTGACTCCGGAGCAGCATGTCGACGTGCAGGCCGCGGCCCAGAAGTGGGTGGACTCCTCGATTTCCAAGACCGCGAACGTGCCCACGGATTTTCCATTCGAGCGCTTCAAGGGCATCTACATGTATGCCTACGAGCGTGGCTTGAAGGGCTGCACCACCTTCCGGTTCAACCCGGAGGCCTTCCAGGGTGTGCTCGTGAAGGAGCAGGACCTGAAGAACACCCTGTACCGCTTCACGCTCGAGGACGGATCGGTCGTCGAGGTGCGTGGCGACGAGGAGATCGAGTACGACGGCGAGACGCACACCGCGGCGAATCTATTCGACGCCATGCGCGACGGATATTACGGGCGCTTCTGACTTACTCCGAAGCGGCACGCGCGCGTCAACAGCAGGAAATTGTCCATGGCTACCAAGATCGACAGAAAGATCGTCAAGTACGAGGTCCTCAAGCCCGAGGACAGATCGAGCGAGCGAGCCGCCGAGAAGGCGGCAGCGAGCCGCGCCGCCACAGCCGAGATCGACGTCGTGCGCGACAAGAACGGCAAGACGGCGAAAGTCATTCGCATGCACGAGAAGCTCGAGCGTCCCGAGATGCTCGTGGGCTCGACCTACAAGATCAAGACGCCCATCTCCGATCACGCGATGTACGTCACCATCAACGACATCGTGCTGAACGAGGGCACCGAGTACGAGCAGCGGCGGCCTTTCGAGATCTTCATCAATTCGAAGAACCTTGATCACTTCCAATGGATCGTGGCGTTGACGCGCATCATCTCCGCGGTCTTCCGCAAGGGAGGTGATGTCACCTTCCTGGTCGACGAGCTGAAGGCGGTGTTCGACCCGCGCGGTGGCTACTGGCAGCCGGGCGGCAAGTTCATGCCCTCGATCATCGCGGAGCTCGGGTACGTGATCGAGCGGCATCTGCAGTCGATCGGGCTCATGCGCAAGTCCGAGCTCGACGAGCATCAACGGCGGATGGTGGACCAGAAGCGCGCGGAGTATGAGGCGCGCGCGCGACAAACGGATGCCTTCGCCAAGACACACTTTCCGGAAGGGGCGCAGCTTTGCGGCAAGTGCAACACGGCAGCCGTGATCATGATGGACGGCTGCATGACGTGCCTGAACTGTGGTGATTCGAAGTGCGGTTGATCGCGAGGTGGGGCTGACAGGAAGCACGCGCTGCGGGGCTGGCTCGTAGCCCGCGGCACCGCCAAACGGGTAGGTCGGGGGGGAGGGAAGAAGCTGGGGCGGGGAGGTAGACGAGTCTGGCAGGCTCGAGTGGCTCGATTGGCGCACCGGTTCCGGGTGCCCCGCCCGGTTCCCGTCTCTGATGGGTTCGCCGGCGCGCACTTTATAAGGCAGCCCTTGCGGCTGCCTTTTTTATTCGCTGCTGTTCCGTGCGTGGTGCGCGCCACGCCATGCGGACATAAAAAAGCCCCGCCGAGGCGGGGCTGATTCGGTCGCTTGCTTGCTGTGGAGGAGTGTCTTCTAGTTGTTGTCCGGTGCCGGTTTCCGGTGCCCTGCCGACGGGCGCCGTGTACCGATCATTCTGGGATCGCCGACCTTTGCTTGCGTCCTAGGGGTGCTTCCTTCCGGGCCAACTTGGCCCCGTGCGGGATATCTAAGCAACGCCCATGCCAGCCGGTGGAAGCGGGCGAATCATCTGACATGTTGTATCTGCGACGCAGTTCAACTGTGACGTGGTGCGCTTTATGCGAGTTTTCGCGCTCGTATGCGCGAGTTCTGGGCAAGCGATCAGCCTCGGCGCATGAGGTGCGATGTCAAGATCGTCGACGCAATCGCGGGCAGCGCACGGCGAGCGCGGCGGTGCGACCTCGCACAAGCCACTGAATGGACGCTTGAATCTTGCCTGACGAAGGGGTGTAAATGTCGTCGACACACGTGAACGCGCGCATCCGCAGATGCGAGCGCTGGTGCACAGCGCTTGCAGCGTGCGCGCTCGCACTCGTGCCGTTCGCAGCCCTCGCCGAGGACGGCGCCTTCCCGCAGCCGGCGGCCCTGCAGCGGGACGTCGACTTCTGGATCCGCGTCTATACGCAGATCGATACCAACTCGGGCTTTCTCCACGATGAGAACAACCTCGCCGTCGTCTACGACACGCTGCACTTCGCGCCCGCGACCTCCCCACGCGCGCGCGAGCACGAGGTCGAGGCGGCGCGCGACCACTACATCGCCGCGTTGAAGCGCATCGCGACGGCGGACATGCCGCTGTCACCAGAGGACCAGCACATACACGATCTGTGGGGTGATGAAGCCACCCCCATCCGGCTGCTCGAGGCCACCAATCACATTCGCTTTCAGCTCGGACAGGCGGATCGCTTCCGCGAGGGGCTGAAGCGCTCGGGCAAGTGGGAGACGCATATCGCCGAGACGCTGGCGAATCTCGGCCTGCCTCCGGAGCTCGCCGTGCTGCCCCACGTGGAGTCCTCCTTCAATCCGGCGGCCTACTCGAAAGTCGGCGCAGCGGGTCTTTGGCAGTTCATGCGCTCGACCGGCCGGCGCTACATGCGCATCGATGCCACGGTCGACGACCGTCTGGACCCGTTCCGCGCCACCGAGGCGGCGGCGCAGCTGCTGTCGTACAACTATCGCCTGCTCGGCAGCTGGCCGCTGGCGCTCACCGCGTACAACCACGGCGCCGCCGGAGTACGCCGCGCGAAGGAGACGCTCGGAACCGACGACATCGCGCAGATCGTGCGCAACTACAAGAGTTCGAGCTTTGGCTTCGCCTCGCGCAACTTCTATGTCTCCTTCCTCGCGGCGCTCGAGATCGATCGCAATCCGGAGAAGTACTTCGGACAGTTCGAGCGCGCGGAGGAGGCGAGCTTTCAGGAGCTGATCCTGCCGGCCCGCACCTCGATCACGCAGCTGCAGCGGGCCCTGAACATCGACCTCGACACTCTGCGCGCGCTCAATCCGGCGTTGCGCCCGGCCTGCTTGCGCGGCAAGCGCCCGGTGCCGAACGGCTACCACCTGCGGCTGCCGATGAGCGGTCACTGGACGGAGGAGCAGCTCGCACAGCGGCTCGGCATTCCGGCGAGGCTGGTGGCAGCCGAAACACAGCCCAAACATCGTGTCCTGCCCGGAGAGACCCTGGCGAGCATCGCGGAGGACTATCGCGTGAGCACCTCGACGCTCGCGCACATGAACAACATCGGCGTCGGGGCGCGGGTGCACGTCGGCAGCTTCGTGCGCGTCCCTGAGACCCCGGTCGGCCTCGTCAGGGTAGCGGCGCGCTCGAGCTCGTCCGGGTCGCAACAAAAATTGCCCGCGGCACCGCTGACCGTGGCTGCGAGCGGCTCGGGCCTCGGGTCGGCCAACGTACCTCTGCTGGCTGCGAGCTCGGCGACACCGGCTTCTCAGGCGCTGGCACAGGTGGCCGGTGGAGGCTCGGCGGACACGGGTGTGGCCGAATCGATGTTGCCAGGCGTGACGACCACCTTCGATCCGCCGGGCCCTGCGCCCGGCAGTGCCGCGGCGACTACGACCGCGCTCACCGCAGCGTCCTCGAGTGCGCCGGGCCCGGCAGTTGCTTCGTCCGAGTCGGAGTCATCGGCTGCAAAGGTATATGTCGTGCAGGGCGATGACTCGCTGTCGGAGATCGCGACGAAAGTAGGCTTGCCGGCTCCGAAGCTGTTGGAGCTGAACCACATCCCCGATCCCGACTATATTTTCGAGGGGCAACGTTTGGTGCTGGTCGACAACGGTTCGAATGCGGAGGATGCGAGCGGATCTGCGCCCGACAACGCGCGGCACGGGACGCCCACGGCAGCATCCGCGAGTGCGGTAGCGCGGATGCGTGAACACGCATCGCGCACGGCGCAACCGCCCGCAGCTGGCGGCGTCACTGCTGAGGTCGCGCAGCGCGAGAGCGAAGAGGACGCCGCAGCGGTCGCCACGCTTCCGGTCGCCAAGGCCGAGCCCGTATCGGCGGCGCAGGCCGAAGCGCTGGGTCCTGCGCTGGGTCCCGCCGCTGTCGAGACAGCCGACAACGCCGATCCCATCGACTATTCCGTCTCCAAGGAGGGCACGATCGTCGTGGCGGCCGCCGAGACCATCGGTCACTACGCGGACTGGCTCGATCTGCCCGCATCGCGGCTGCGCTCGGCCAATCACATGCGGTATGGCCGGCCGGTCGAGATGGGCCGCAAGATCCGGCTGGATTTCGCGAAGGTGTCGCGCGATGTGTTCGAGAGCCGGCGGCGCGAGTACCACCGCGCTCTCGAGGCGAGCTACTTCGCCTCCCATCGCATCGCGGGTACCGAGATCTACATTGCCCGCCGTGGCGACTCACTCTGGACGGTCACGATGCGCTATGAGCACCTGCCTATCTGGTTGCTGCAGCAGTACAACCCGGACGTGAACTTCGCCGAGATGCGGCCCGGTACGCAGATCGTCGTGCCGCGCATCGAGGATGTCGCGAGTGGCCCAGGCGATGCGAACGGCTGACGCCACAAGCGGTGCTAGCCCCGAGCAGATGCGCTCAGGGCTGTGCGTAGCGCATCGCGAAGGCGGCCACGCCTTGCAGCTGGGTGGCATCGGCCGTGAACTCATCCTGAGAGCCATCGGCAAGCTGTGCGATCACGCTCACGTGGTGAGCGGACGCGAGGCATTGCAGCGCCTCGCTCGGCAGATCGAAGTACCACTCGCCGTTCCAGGGCGCGCTGCGCGCGTAGGGAGCGCGTGTGAGCCCGTGCTGCTGCATGTTGAGATGTGCCGGGGTCACTGCGAGCGGCTGGTCGTTGCAAAGTACCCGCACCGATGCCGGCACGCCGTTGTCCTGTGGTGCGGCGATCCACAGGAACATCTCGCGATTGCCCATGCGATCGATCTCGAAGGGCGCAAGCGCTGCAAACGGGTCCCGGCCCGAGCCGCGATTGCGCGTGGTGACGAGCTGCACCGGCGCCGCGAGCACGCCGGCCGTGCTGCCGGTCACCGGGTCGAGTCTCTCGACGATGTATTGCGAGGGTGCGGATGCGCACGCACACAGCATGCCGGCGAGCCACGCGAGCGCGTAGCCGCGCAAGCCGTGAAGGGCGGTGGGTTTCATCCGACAGATTATAGAGGGCGGCGGCCGTAGCCGGCGGCGCTGTGACGGAATGCACATCGCCGCTGAGAGGATGCGCCTCTATAATCGCCCGCGATCGGTGAGGATAGATTTGCACCATATGCGCAGCTGGAACGCGAGCCCCCGTGGAGAGCAACCGCCGTGCGCCCATGCACCGGCGGGCGGTGTCGCGCGAGCGCGCTTTGCCGCCGCCGCCGCCACCGGAGCGCTCCTGCTTGCAGCAGCGGCTGCGGCCCCGGCCGATCTTGAGCAGCCCCGAGTCGTCGCCACGCATGTCGTGAGCAAGCTTCCCGAGCCTGCCGCAGGCGTACCCATCAGCCCCGCCGATCTAGTCCCGCTCGCGGATCGGGTGGTCGTCCACAAGGCCGAGCGGCGGCTGTATCTGATGCGCGGCGCCGACGTGCTGCGCTCCTACCGCGTCGCGCTTGGACTCAATCCGACCGGTCAGAAGGAGCGCTCGGGGGACTTCCGCACGCCCGAGGGCAGGTACTATCTCACCCGCCGCAATCCGCGCAGCGACTACTTCCTGTCGATTCTGGTCTCCTATCCGAACGAGCTCGATGTTCAGCGTGCCCGCCGCCACCGCTGGGATGCCGGCGGCTCCATCATGATCCATGGGCTGCCGAATCAGCTCAAACGCTCGCCGGATTACTACGAGAAGGTCGATTGGACGGACGGCTGCATCGCCGTCTCCAACTCCGAAATGCTCGAGATCTGGCTGATGACGCAGGACGGAACGCCCATCGACATTCTCCCGTGACGCGGCTCGCCGGCGGCGCCGCGGCCCTGTAATCCGGCGCACATGGAAGACAGTCTCGAGATTGCCGAGTTCGTGGACGCCCGCGTCGGCCCGCGCGGGAGTCTGGAGAACCTCTCGCAGGCGGAGATCACCGAGCTGCTCGACGAGAGCCGCGGCGGCCTCTATTCCTTGTTCCGCAAGTGCGCGCTGGCCGTTCTCAATACCGGCGCCGATACCGACAATGCCAAGGAGATCTTCGATCGCTACAGCGACTTCGAGATCGAGGTCGTGCGTCACGCCTGGGGCATCAAGCTCGAGATTCGCAACGCCCCCGCCGCCGCCTTCGTCGACGGCGAGATGATCCGCGGCATCAAGGAGCATCTCTTCGCGGTGCTGCGCGATGTGATCTACATCGGCAACGAGATTCTCGCCAGCGGTCGCTTCGACCTGCAGAACTCGGCCTCGATCACCAACGCGATCTTCCACATCCTGCGCAACGCCCGGGTGCTCGACTTCAAGGCCCGCCCGAATCTGGTGGTGTGCTGGGGCGGCCATTCGATCGGCGACCAGGAGTACCAGTACGCCAAGCGGGTTGGCTACGAGATGGGGCTGCGCGGCCTGGATGTGTGCACCGGCTGCGGACCGGGCGCGATGAAAGGGCCGATGAAGGGTGCGACCATCGGCCATGCCAAGCAGCGCATGATGCAGGGACGCTACATTGGGCTCAGCGAGCCCGGCATCATCGCCGCCGAGCCGCCCAACCCGATCGTCAATCAGCTCGTCATCATGCCGGACATCGAAAAGCGGCTCGAGGCCTTCGTGCGCCTCGCGCACGGCATCGTGGTCTTTCCGGGCGGTGCCGGGACGGCAGAGGAGATCCTCTATCTCGTCGGCATGCTCCTCGATCCTGTCAACCGCGAGCAGCCCTTTCCGGTCGTGCTCACCGGTCCGCGTGCGAGCGCCGCCTATTTCGAGCAGATCCGCCATTTCGTGGGCAGCACGCTCGGCGCGCCGGCGCTCCAGCGCCTGCCCGTGATCATCGACGATCCGGCGGAGGTGGCCCGCCAGATGGTGCGCGGCCTGGAGGCGGTGCGCACCTACCGCCGCGAGCGCAACGATTCCTACAATTTCAATTGGCTGCTATCGATTGGCATCGAGCTGCAGCGGCACTTCGAGGTCACGCATGAGTCAATGCGCGCGCTGCAGCTGACGCGCGCGCAGCCCCTGCACCTGCTCGCGGCGAACCTGCGGCGCGCCTTCTCCGGCATCGTCACCGGCAACGTGAAGGAGTCGGGGATCCAGGCCATCGAGCGCTTCGGACCCTACGAGCTGTCGGGCGACGCCGAGATCATGCAGCTCCTCGATGAGCTCCTGGGCGGCTTCGTCGCGCAGGGCCGCATGCGCCTGCCCGGCGCAGCCTATCGACCGTGCTATCGCATCGTTACGCCGAGGGCGTGACATAAGGCGTTGCCGCGCCGCTGCACCTGCGCGCGCCACGCGAGAGCTGTGTCCCATGCGCACAGCGTTTGACTGTTCCCGTGAACCAGTTCCTGTCGGTCGCCGTGCGAGTCCGTAGGCTGGCGTCACGGTCGCAGGAGTTACCATGAGTTCATCGGAAACGGCACGCGGAAACCCGAATGTCCCGCGGGAGGACAAGCCGGCCGCGTCGCCTGCGAATCCGCAGGATCCCTACGGTACCTGGCTCGACCGCATGCAGCGCGCTCGTGCGCGGCATGCCGCCATCACCAAGAACCTTCACACCTGGTCGAACTACAAGAACTGGGCCGAGCAGGTGAAGGATTCCTGGGAGACCGAGCAGAAGAAGAAGTAGCGGAAGCTCCCCGGCGCCCCGCTCAGGCGTTTGCGATGACGGGCGTGGGCCCGGAGGACACGGGCGCGCGCGAGCCACTCGGCTGTGCGAGCCAGGCAATCAACGGCTCCCACTGTTCGACGTCGTCGCGGGCGATATACGCCTTCATCTCGTGGACGCCGAGCCCGAGCTCGGCACCGCGCACGTAATTCTGCGAATCACGAATCGTCGCGACGATCGGCACACCGAGCGTATTCAGGAAGCGCACGAGTGACTGATAGGTGAGCGTATTGCGCCGCACACGGTTTGCGATCACCCCCAGACGATTGTCCTCGCGGCGAATCTTGGCGACGAGCAACAGATCCCGTATGCAGCGGGAACAGGCGTGGATGTCGATATCCGAGGGCAGCACCGGCACCAGAATCTTGTCCGCCAGGCGGGTGAGCTCCGGCATCTCATGCGCGCTGACGGCGGCTGCGGTGTCGACGATCAGATGCGTCGCACCGCTCGGCGTACGCAGCTGAAAACTGCGGGTGGTGCGTCCGTCGTTGTAGAAGGCCGGCACCACGTGTATGGGCGGCTGCATGGGCTGACGCTTCTTGACCCAGCGCAGCGAGGAGCCCTGGGGGTCGTGATCCATCAGGACTGGAGATTGCTGACGAGAGGCGAAGTAACTCGCCAGATTGATTGCAATCGTCGTCTTGCCAGAGCCCCCTTTCGGGTTCAGCACGACTATGCGTTGCATGGAAGCTGGTTCTCGGTGCGCGGCAGAGCAGAGCCTACGCACCACCGCACGGCCCCGCAAGCCGCGCGGCCGCCCGAATTAAGGTAAGGAGCGCCGTGCATTCACCAAGCATGCAGTGTGCAGCGGTGATGTGACTGAGAGATCGCGCACATCGATGGTAATGGGCACGACGCTAGAGTGGCCGCATGGAACGCTTGCTGCTGCTGTGGGATGAAGTAGACGATCTCGCAAATGCCTGCCGGCACCTCGCCCTGTCGGCTGCCGACGAAGTCGCCGGACTCGGGATGCCACTGGCCGCCTTCGCGGCATCCGCTCTCGGGAGCTGTCTGCTCGGCACGCTCTGGCGCGCTCACGTCCTCCTGGCCGGCACCCTGCCGCCCGCTTAGAAGCTCGAGCTTCGGGCCGCGGCCACCCGATCGGTCGGCCCCTCGCCGGTACCGCCGCTAGAGCTTGCCCGTGGCGCTGCAACGTGCGCGCCGGCGGCCATACCCGACGCACGACTTGAAAAAGTCCCCCCACTTCCCCACATGACAGGCGGCTGAGCCCGGCAGCTCGCCGAGCGCCCCGTGCAAGCGTACCGATCGAACTCTTCCGGAAACCGCGAACATGCCCGAGAACACGAAGCAGACACTCGGCTTCCAGGCCGAGGTGCGCCAGCTCCTGAAGCTGATGATCCATTCCCTGTACAGCCATCGGGAGATCTTTCTGCGTGAGCTGATCTCCAATGCCTCCGATGCGAACGATCGACTTCGTTTCCAGGCCATTGCCGAGCCTCAGCTGCTCAGCGATGGGGCGGAGCTCGCCATCTGGGTGGACAATGATCCTAAGGCAGGGACGATCACGATCCGGGACAACGGCATTGGCATGACCCGCGAGGAGGCGATCACCCATCTCGGCACGATCGCCAAGTCCGGTACGGCCGAGTTCTTCAAGTCGCTCTCGGGCGACCAGCAGAAGGACTCGCAGCTCATCGGGCAGTTCGGCGTGGGCTTCTACTCGGCGTTCATCGTGGCTGAGCGTGTGGAGGTGCTGACGCACAAGGCGGGCACGCCCGGCGATGCCGCCGTGCGCTGGGAATCGAGCGCGGAGGGCGACTTCACGATCGAATCGGTAGCGCGCGAGGAGCGCGGTACCAGCGTCATCCTGCACCTGAAGTCCGACGCCAAGGAGTTCGCCGATCCTTATCGACTGCGCTCCCTCATCCAGCGCTACTCCGACCACTTGAGCTTTCCCGTGTTGATGCGCAAAGAGGGCAAGGAATCCGCGGAGTACGAGGCAGTCAACCAGGCCAAGGCACTGTGGATGCGCCCGCGCAGCGAGATCACGGACGAGGAGTACCGGGAGTTCTACAAGCACGTCGCCCACGACTTTGCCGAGCCCCTCGCCTGGAGCCACAACAAGGTGGAGGGCAAGCGGGAGTATACGAGCCTGCTCTACGTGCCCGCGCGCGCACCTTTCGACCTGTGGCAGCGCGATGCGGCGCGCGGCCTGAAGCTGTACGTGAAGCGCGTCTTCATCATGGACGATGCAGAGCAGTTTCTGCCGCTGTACCTGCGGTTCGTGAAGGGTGTGATCGACTCGAGCGATCTGCCCCTCAACATCTCGCGCGAGCTGCTGCAACAGGACTCCGAGGTCGAAGCGATCCGTGGCGGCCTCACGCGCCGCGTGCTCGACATGCTCGCGCGGCTCGCGAGCGATGCCCCCGACAAGTACCGCACGTTCTGGCAGGAGTTCGGCATGGTTCTGAAGGAGGGGCTCGCCGAGGACGCCGGCAACCGCGACAAGATCCTGCCGCTCCTGCGGTTCGCGAGCACGCACGAGGCGGACAACGAGCCCAAGACGGGCCTGCGGCAGTATCTCGAGCGCATGCAACCCGGGCAGGAGCGCATTTACTACCTGATCGCCGACAGCCTCGAGGCGGCGCGCTCGAGCCCGTACATCGAGCGGCTGAAGGAGCGGGGCGTCGAGGTGCTGTTGCTCGCCGATCGTATCGACGAGTGGGTGATGCAACAGCTCGAGGCCTTCGAGGGCAAGCGCTTCAAGGACGCGGCGCGCGGCGAGCTCGAGCTCGCGGGGCTGCAGAGCGATGCCGAGCGCAGCGCTCTCGACGCGGAGCTCAAGGAGAGCAAGAAGCTGCTGAAGCGGGTGAAGGACGCGCTCGGTGAACGGGTGTCCGAGGTGAAGGTCACCGCGCGACTCAAGGACTCACCTGCCTGCCTGGTGCTCGGGGAGCACGATCCAGGCGCAAACATGCGGCGGATACTGCAGGCGGCTGGCCAGAAGGCTCCAGGCGCAAAGCCGCTGCTGGAGCTCAACGTCGGGCATCCGATCGTCAAGTACCTCGATGGCGTGCATGAGCAGAGCGAGTTCAGCGAGCTCGCGCTGCTGCTGTACGATCAGGCGGCGCTCGCCGAGGGCGGCCAGCTCGGAAATCCCTCGGAGTACGTGCAGCGCCTGAATCGTCTGCTCATCCGTCTGGCCGGAGTTCCAGCGGCAACCCCGTGAGGGCCGCGCCACTCAAGGCGTCGCTGCGTATCGCAGGGCCTGCGGGCGCGCTCGAGCTGCTGCTCGAGGAGCCGGCAACGCCCGATCACGCCCGCTTCGGTGTCATCTGCCACCCGCACCCATTGCATGGCGGCACGCTCGACAACAAGGTCGTGCATACGCTGGCCCGAGCGCTGCACGAGCTCTCTGTGCCGACACTGCGCTTCAATTTCCGCGGCGTTGGCGCCAGCGAGGGAACGTTCGCGCACGGCCGCGGCGAGACGCAGGACACGCTGGCGGTCGTCGACTTCGCACGCGAGCGCTGGCCGAACGCCGTGCCATGGCTGCTCGGCTTCTCGTTCGGCGGGGTGATGGCGTTGCGTGCTGCCGCAGAGTGCAACGCCCAGCTCCTCGTGACGGTCGCGCCGGCAGTGGATCGCATGGCGCCGGGGGCCGCGTTGCCTGACTGTCCCTGGCTGCTTGTGCAGGGAGATGCGGACGAGGTGATAGATGGGCAGAAGGTGCTCGAGTGGGCCGGCAGCCTCAAAGCGCCGCCGCTCGTGCACGTGCTGCCGCAGGCGGGCCACTTCTTCCATGGCCGCCTGGGCGAGCTGCGTGATGTGGTCGTGCAGTTCGCCGCGGGATCGTTGCAGCGCTCTTAGATGAACGGGGTCCGCGCGCCCGCGCGGACCCCGCAGTGTTCAGGTGCAGCCCAGGAGAGGGCGCAGCCCAAGTGAGCAATCAGGCCACAACAGCCGGGGCCCTGTCTTCATGACGGCGGCTCGCAGCGCGATGCTCCGCCCGTGTGACGCGACTGATTTGCGCTCGCAGTTATTGGTTGACCATTCCCTTCAGGCTCTTCAGAGGCATCACGCGCACTTTCCTGCTCGCCGGCTTGGCCTTGAACATCATCTTCTCACCGGTGAATGGATTGATGCCCTCGCGCGCCTTCGTGGCGGGCTTCTTCACGACCTTCATCTTCAGCAGGCCCGGCATGGTGAACAAGCCGCCGCTGCGTAGACTCTTCTTGATCACGCCACCCAGGGACTCGAACACGCCCCCGACCTGCTTGCGCGACAGGCCCGTGTCCTTCGATATCTGAGTGAGGATTTCCGACTTGGTCGGTGCGCCACCCTTTTTTGCCATGTTTCGAACTCCTCCGGAAGATTTCGTCTCTAGTGAATAGTGAGCGCGGAACGCACCGCGCGTCGAATCGCCGCGGAAAATAGCACATGGGCACGGCTTGGCAAGTGATTTCTCGCCCGCGAGAGTACTTGAAATGCCTTTTTTTCCAGGGTTTCCGGCTATGGTCTGCAAGCCGTCGCGCGCCGCAGCTCAGCCCAGAGCGGACGGTAGCACGTAGTACAAGAGCGCCGCGATCACGATTCCCGCCCACAGCGGCGACAGATCGAGCCCTCCGACGGGCTTGATCACACGCCGGACCGGGCGCAGCACCGGCTCGCACAGGCTCGTGAGCAGCGCCTGCACGGGCGAGTAACCGCCAGGAGCGATCATCGAGAGCAAGGCGTACAGAAAGATCGCATACAGATAGGTCAAGAGGAGCATGTGCAACACTTCGATCAGTGCGGCTCGCAGCCACAGCAGCAAGGGCGGCAATCCGGCCCCCACCACGGCGATTTTCACCGCCACTTCGACCAGCGCGACGATTGCAACCGTGACGACCGAGGCCGTGTCGACCTTGCCGACTGGCGGCAGAATCCGCCGCAGCGGCATCACCAGAGGATTGGTGAGCCGTACGACTGCCTGACTGATCGGATTGCGAAAGTCGGCGCGGCTCCACTGCAGCAGCAAGCGCAGCAGCGCGACGAACAGCGCCAGGTCGAGCAGTGTCTCGATCACGAAGATCAAGGCATTGGCGAGCCCGTTCATCCGCGCTCCTTCGCGGCGAAGCGCGTGGCAAGCTCGCGGCTGCGATCCGCCGCGGCGGCAAGCGCCCTGTGCACGAGCGGGCCGATTCCCTGCGCGCCATCGAGCACCTGCAGCGCAGCCTCCGTGGTGCCGCCCTTCGAGGTGACGGCGGCACGCAGGCGCGCGAGATCCCCGTCGCCGGCGTGCGCGAGCACGCCCGCACCGTGGAGTGTCTCCACGGCGAGCGTGCGTGCCGCGGCCGGCTCAAGACCGAGACCCACGGCTGCCGTCATCATCTGCTCGGCAAGCAGGAAGAAGTAGGCCGGGCCGCTCCCGGACAGTGCGGTGACCACATCGAGAGCCCGCTCTTCGGCGAGCCACACCACGCTTCCGACCGCGCGCATCACTCGCTCGGCGAGGCTGCGCTCCACTGCCGCAATACCCTCGGGCGCGTACAGCGCCGTCACGCCCGCGCCCACGAGCGCCGGCCGATTCGGCATGGCGCGCACGATCGCGACCGCCTTGCCGCACCACGCCTGCAGCGAGCGCACTTCGATGCCTGCGGCCACCGAGACCACGAGCGTGCGCTGCTCGCGCAGCTGCTTGCCGAGGGGCACCAGCACCGCCTCCGCATCCTGCGGCTTCACTGCGATGACGACGATCGCGGCATCCTCGAGCACCGCCGCGTTGTCCTCCGCTACGAAGACAGCGAACTCGCTCTGCAGCTCGCGCCGCGCGGCAGCCGCGGCTTCACCGACGCGCACGTGGTCCGCAGGCGTGCCGTCGCGCAGCAGCCCACCGAGTATCGCGCGGCCCATGTTGCCGCCGCCGATGATTGCGATCTTCAGGGAGTCCACGCGGTGATTGTATCCGGTCGTGCGCGCCCGGCGTATCGAGCCGCGCCGTCGCGGCTCAGTGATCGGGCCGCGGGCCGAACAGTGCGGTACCGATCCGCACCATCGTGGCGCCTTCGGCAACCGCAGCCTCCAGGTCCGCGCTCATGCCCATCGAGAGGGTATCGAGGGAGGCGCCCCGGTCATTGAGCTCTTCAAACAAGTGACGCAACTCTCTGAACCAGTGGCGCTGTCGCTCCGGCGCCTCTTCCGCGGGCGGCAGGCACATGAGGCCACGCACGCGCAGTCGCGGCAGCTCGGCCGCCGCGGCCACGAGCGCCTGCGCCTCCTGCGGCACGACGCCCGCCTTGCTCGCCTCGCCGGCGACGTTGACCTGGATGCAAACGTTGAGGGGTGCAGCGTAGTAAGGCCGCTGCGCGGACAGGCGCTGCGCGAGGCGCAGCCGATCGACGCTGTGGACCCAGTCGAAATGCTCCGCGATGGCGCGCGTCTTGTTCGCCTGCAGCTGTCCGATGAAATGCCAGGTGAGGGACGGGCTCGCTTCGGCGGCCGTGCGTGAGCCCGTGGCGGGTGCGTTGCGCGCGGCTTCCGCGAGCTTGTGGAGCGCTTCCTGCAGATAGCTCTCGCCAAAATGAGCGATGCCGGCGCGCGCAGCTGCCTCGATCGCCGTCAAGGGCTGGGATTTGCTCGCCGCCACAATTGTGACGGAGTGCGCATTTCGACCGCACTGCGCCGCGGCCGCCGCGATGCGCGCCCGCACTGCTCGGACATTTTCGGCCAAATTCTGCGGACCTATTAACATAGGGGACGGGGAGCCCCTCCCTATACTCGCATCGCTTCCGCTACAGGTCTCGGGCACCGCAACACCGTAGCGGCCGGCCCGCCTGGGGCGGTGATTCTTGCCGCCTGTCTCAAGGAATACAGATGGCCGTAGACATTGCGCAACTCCTGGCGTTCGCCGTGAAGAACAACGCGTCGGACCTGCACCTCTCGGCGGGCGTTCCGCCGATGATCCGCGTGGACGGCGACATGAAGCGCATCAACATGCCGCCGCTGACGCACAAGGAAGTGCACAGCATGGTCTACGACATCATGAACGACAAGCAGCGCAAGGCCTACGAGGAGTTCTTCGAGACCGATTTCTCCTTCGAGATCCCCAAGCTGGCGCGCTTCCGCGTCAACGCCTTCAATCAGAATCGCGGCGCCGGCGCCGTGTTCCGCAACATTCCACAGGCGATTCTCAGCCTCGAGGACCTGCACGCGCCGAAGATTTTCCGCGACCTGTGCATGCTGCCGCGCGGGCTGGTGCTGGTCACGGGCCCCACGGGCTCGGGCAAGTCCACGACCCTCGCGGCCATGATCAATCACTGTAACGACAACCGTCCCGATCACATCATCACGATCGAGGATCCGATCGAGTTCGTGCACGACTCCAAGCGCTGTCTCATCAACCAGCGTGAGGTGCACCGCGACACCCTCGGCTTCTCGGAGGCGCTGCGCTCGGCGCTGCGCGAGGATCCTGACGTGATTCTGGTCGGTGAGATGCGCGATCTCGAGACCATCCGCCTGGCGCTCACGGCCGCCGAGACCGGACACCTGGTGTTCGGCACGCTGCACACCAGCTCTGCCGCCAAGACGATCGATCGCGTCGTGGACGTGTTCCCGGCCGCCGAGAAGGAAATGGTGCGCTCGATGCTCTCCGAGAGCCTGCGTGCGGTGATATCGCAGACGCTGCTGAAGCGCATCGGCGGCGGCCGCATCGCGGCCCACGAGATCATGATCGGCACCCCCGCGATCCGCAATCTGATCCGCGAAGGCAAGATTGCCCAGATGTACTCATCCATCCAGACGGGTCAGGCGCAGGGGATGCAGACACTCGATCAGTGTCTTGCCGATCTCGTGACCAAGAACATGGTCACCAAGGACGAGGCGCGCTACAAGGCCCAGAACAAAGACGCTCTGTGAGGCCCGGCAACGCACCGCGCGAGCGGCTCCGAGGAGCAACATGGATCGCGATCAAGCTATAAGGCTGATGCAAGATTTGCTGCGGCGCGTCGTCGAGAAGAAGGCCTCCGACCTCTTCATCACGGCGGGATTCCCGCCGGCGATCAAGCTCGACGGCGAGATCCGTCCGCAAAGCGAGCGCGCGCTCACGACCGAGCAGTCGGCGACTTTGGTGCGCGCGATCATGAACGATCGGCAGACCAAGGAATTCGACAGCACCAAGGAGTGCAACTTCGCCATCGCGCCGCCGGGCATCGGCCGCTTCCGCGTCAGCGCGTTCGTCCAGCAGGGTGCGATGGGCTGCGTCATCCGGCTCATCAACGCGAAGATACCGACCATCGAGGAGCTCGATCTGCCGCCCATATTGAAGGAGGTCGTGCTTTCGAAGCGTGGCCTCGTCATCATCGTCGGCGGCACCGGCTCGGGCAAATCGACGACGCTCGCTGCCATGGTGGGGTACCGCAACGAGAAGACCCGCGGTCACATCGTCACGATCGAGGATCCGGTGGAGTACGTGCACCAGCACAAGGGCTGTGTCGTCACCCATCGCGAGGTCGGCGTGGACACGGACTCCTGGGAGAACGCGCTGCGCAATACCCTGCGTCAGGCGCCCGACGTGATCCTGATCGGTGAGATCCGCGACCGCGACACCATGGAGTACGGCATACAGTTCTCCGAGACCGGACACCTGGTGCTCGCGACGCTGCATGCGAACAGCGCCAACCAGGCGCTCGACCGCATCATCAACTTCTTCCCGGACGAGCGGCGCGAGCAGCTGCTGATGGATCTATCGCTCAACATGCGCGCGTTCGTCTCCCAGCGCCTCATTCCGCGCGAGTCCGGCGCGGGGCGCATCGCCTCCACCGAGATCATGCTCAACTCGCCGCTGATCCAGGACCTGATCTTCAAGGGCGAAGTGGCGAAGATCAAGGAAGTCATGTCGCGCTCGAATCGCCTGGGCATGAAGACCTTCGACCAGTCGCTGTTCGAGCTCTACGAGACGGGCTTCATCTCCTACGAGGACGCGCTGCGCAATGCGGATTCGAAGAACGAGCTGCGCCTGCGCATCAAGCTCGAGAGCAAGCGCGAGACCAAGCACGTCGAGGACGGCGGCGCACTGCGCATCGTCGAGGAAGAGGCGCCCGGTCGCACGCTCTAAAGTGACGAGAACCGGGGCAGGGTTGCACAAAGGCGGCAGGCATGGCAGTGGCAGGTGAGGCGGTAGAGGCGAAGACGAGCGCGACCGGCACGCACGCGGTGATCGACATCGGGCCGTCGCTCAACACCAAGCCGCTCTTCAAGCTGATGGTGGAGAAGAAGGCTTCCGATCTGTTCTTCACGGCGAACGCTCCCATCAAGATCAAGATCGAGGGCCAGATCTTTCCCGTCAACAAGAACGTGCTGACGCCCGAGGTGGTGCGGCAGACCGCCTTCGCGCTCATGAACGCCGAGCAGCGCGAGCAGTTTCAGCATGAATTCGAGCTCGACTTCGCCATCTCGGAGGCGGGGCTCGGCCGTTTCCGCGTGAACGTGTTCATGCAGCGCGGCTACCCCGCTATCGTGCTGCGCTACATCAGCGCGGAGATGCCGCGTCTGGAGAATCTCGGGCTACCCGAGATCATGCGCGATCTCATCATGCTAAAGCGCGGCCTGATCCTGGTCGTGGGCGCCACGGGTTCCGGCAAGTCCACCTCGATCGCCGCGATGCTCAACTTTCGCAACGAGAGCTCCTCCGATCACATCGTGACGATCGAGGATCCGATCGAGTTCCTGCACACCAACAAGCGCTCGCTGATCAACCAGCGTGAGGTGGGCCTGGATACCAAGTCCTTCTCGCGCGCGCTGCGCGGCATCATGCGGGCAGCGCCCGACGTGATCCTCATCGGTGAGATCCGCGATCGCGAGAGCATGGAGGCAGCCATCAATCTCGCCGGTACGGGTCACCTCGTGCTCGCGACGTTGCACGCCAACAACTGCGCGGAAACCTTGGACCGCGTCATCAACATGTTCCCGCGCGAGCAGCACAATCAGATCTTCCTCGACCTCTCGCAGTATCTGCGCGCGATCCTGGCACAACGCCTGGTGATGGGGCGCGACGGCAAGCGCTGCGCAGCGATCGAGGTGATGCTCAACACCCCGCATATCGCCGAGCTCGTCAAGAAAGGCGACGTGGTCGGCATCAAGGAAGCGATCGTCGCGAGCGGCGAGCGCGGCGTGCAGAGCTTCGACGTGGCGCTGCATACTCTGTTCAAAGACAACCGTATCGAGCTCGAGGAGGCGCTCATGAACGCCGACTCGCGCGCCAATCTCGAGGCGAAGATCAACTTCGGGTGAGGTTAGGAGTTGTGAGCTCTGAGTGGTGAGTCAGAGAGGCGCACTGCGATTCATGACTCATCACCCGCAGCTGCGCTGCAAGCCTAGCGAGCGCAACGGCTACGCCATCGCCGGCTGCCATACTCATTTCCGCCCCACCGTCGCGAGCACCGCCATGCGCACCGCCACGCCGTTGCGCACCTGATCGCGAATGGCGGACTGCGGTCCGTCGGCCACGTCGGAGGCGATCTCGATCCCGCGGTTCATCGGCTGCGGGTGCATCACGATTGCGTCGGGTTTGGCGAGCGCGAGCCGCTCGGGCGTGAGGCCGTATTTGGCGAAGTAGCGGTCTGCATCGGGCAATGCGGCCTGGCTCATGCGCTCCTTCTGGATGCGCAGCATCATGATCACGTCGACGTCCTTGAGTCCCCGCGCAAGCGTGGCGTGGCGCACGCAACCGGTGAACTCGCTGCTCTCGGGCATGAACGGCGGCGGCGCCACGATGCGGATCTCTCCGGCGCCGAGCGTGCGGAACACGTGATACGCCGAGCGCGCCACGCGCGAGTGGCGCACGTCACCCACGAGCGCGATCGCGAGCTGATCCAGGCGCGGCTTGCGTTGCATGACGGTGAGGGCATCGAGCAACCCCTGCGTCGGATGCGCGACGTGCGCTTCGCCGGCCGAGAGCACGCTCACGTGGGGGCGCACGTGCTCGGCGACCAGGCCCGGAATGCCCGCCTCGGCGTCGCGGATCACCAATACGTCGACGTGCAGCGCCTCGAGCGTGAACACCGTATCGAGCATGCTCTCGCCTTTGACGCGCGAGGACAGCTGCACTTCCAGGTTGACCACATCTGCCCCGAGGCGCTTCGCAGCGAGCTCGAAGGACACGCGCGTGCGAGTCGAGGGCTCGGTGAACAGATTCGCGATCGTGAAACCCTGCAGCACCTTGCTGCTCGGCGGCCGCTGGCCGAGCGGCCGGACGAAGCTCTGTGCGCGCTGGAGCAGCTGCTCGATCACGGAACGCGGCAAGCTCGCAAGGGTGAGCAGATGGCGCAGAGAGCCATCCTCGCGCAGCTGCGCTGGCGCGGGCGGCGTCTGGGCCTCCGCGGCTGTCTTTGCATCATCGTTCATGTGGGTTGCTCTGGCGCTCGCCCGCGAGCCAGCGCTCCAGGATGACGGCGGCGGCCGCGCTGTCCACGTCCGTACGCCGAACACGGTGCTTGCGCTGTCCCTGTGCGCGCCGCCGCGCGAGCGCGGCGCTTGCCTCCAGCGAGGACCAGCGCTCGTCGATCTGCTCTACGGCAAGGCCGAAGCGTGCGCCCAGCAGGCTACCGAAGCGGCGTGCAGCCGCGGTCAGCGCACCGGGGCTGCCATCGGCATTGAAGGGAACGCCGATCACCAGACAGTGCGGCTGTGCGGCGCTCACCTCACGCTCGATGATGCTCCAGTCCGGCTGCCCAGCATGGACCGGCGCCGCTGGGCGCGGGGCGGCCGAGGCCGTCAGGGTATCGCCTACCGCGATGCCGATGCGCTTCAGCCCGAAATCGAATGCCAGCGCGGTACGCACCCGGGGGGTTCGCTCACTGCCTGCCGGCGCGGCCTCACGCATTGCCCGCCACGGGACTCATCTTGTCGACGTCGATGCCCAGCAGCTGCCACGAGCTCGGCCAGCGCTCCTCGAACGGCAGCTTGAAGACCAGCCGCTCGTCGGCCGGCATCGGCAACCACACGTTCTCACGGATCTCACGCTCGAGCTGATCCGGCGCCCAGTTGGCGTAGCCAAGTGCGATGAATGCATCCGAAGGCCCTTCGCCGCGCGCCATCGCTGCGAGCACGTCGCGCGAGGTGGTCACTTGAATGAGATCGGAGACCTTGTGCGTGGCGTCCCATGCGCCTCCAGGGCGATGCAGCACGAAGCCGCGATCGGTGTGCACGGGACCCCCGCGCAGCACGGGCTGAGCGCCGATCTGCTCGTCGCGCGGCTCGAGCTTCATCTGCGAGAGCACCTCCGAGAGGCGCATCGGCAGCGGCTTGTTTAGCACGATCCCGAGCGCGCCCTTGTCGGCCGCGTGCTCGCAGATCAGGGTCACGGTGTGCGAGAAGTTCGGATCGGCGAGCGCAGGCATCGCGATCAGCAGGTGATTGGTGAGGCTCATGGGATGCGTGCGCTGCGGGAAGCCGGCGAACCGCTCGAGTATGGCTGCTGGCGTGTCGCTGCTCAAGGAACGGTTGACAGCGTGCCACCCTGCAAACGGCCGCCGACGAATTGATACTCGTAGACGATCGGTAAGGTGCGGTACTGGCGCGCGAGCTCGGGCGGAAACGGATCAAAGGGGCTCGCGAGCTTCAGGACCTGAAGCGCGGCCTGATCGAGACGCGCATCGCCGCTTGAGCGGCGGATGGACACCTTGACGATACGACCGTCGGCGCCCAGCGTCACCTCCAGCACGGGGTTCGCCGTAACGTTCGCCTGACGCGCCGCCGTGGGAAAGTTGAGTGTGCCGATGCGCTCCACGCGGCGGCGCCAGCCGTCGAGGTACGGTGCGACGACCGACTCTCGTGAATCGGGCGTCACCCACAGCTCGTCACGATGGGGACCTCGAAGCTCGACCGGTCCGGTGTCGTCGACGGGACCTGCATCCGCCGTCCGGCGGTCGGGAACCAGCAGTGGCTTGTCGCTCGCCGCGCCGTCGCGGCCCTCCTCGCCGAAATATTGGATCTGTGGCCGGAACGCGCTCGTCGCCACCACGCGCTCGTCGGCGGCACCCTGAAACTTTGCGCCCTCGCGCAGGCTCGTACCGAGGAGCACGCCCTCGTGCGCTATCAAGGGCTGCGCCGAGGCACGGTTACGCGGCGGCACGGAGCGATCGGTGTTGCCCGAGCCGAGCTGGGTGCGCTGGGCCAGGTAGGTCGCCGAGGGATTGCTGTCGGCAGCGGGCACCTCATCCGAAACCAGCAGCACCTCGAGACCCGGTGCGGGATCCTTGCCAGGCGCACCGGCACTGAAGGTGATGCCGAGGATGACCATCCCGTGCAGCAACGCCGCGACGAAGATCGTCATCAGCAGGCGGTCGCGAACCGGCGCGATCCCCTCCCGCAGCACCAGAGCACGAGAAGCCATCATGCAAGTATAGCTGCTGAGCCCCGCAGCGCGCGTGCGGCAGGTCGCGACGACTTATTGCATCTGAGTGCGGCTGGAGGGCGGCGCCGCGGGTGCCGCTTCAGGGGCGCGCAGTGCCCATGCGGCGTTCGATCGCCTGGATCAGGAGGTCCCCGATGTCGATGTGGAACTGCTTGTCGAGCTCGCGGATGCCCGTGGGGCTCGTGACGTTGATTTCGGTGACGTAGCCGCCGATCACGTCGAGCCCCACGAAGAGCATCCCTTGCGCGGCCAGGGCCGGTCCGATTTGCGCCGCGAGCCAGCGATCACGCTCCTCCAGCGGGCGGCCTACCCCGCGCGCTCCGGCGGCCAGATTGCCGCGGTTGTCGCCGCTTGCCGGTATGCGTGCGAGCGCGTAGGGCACCGGCTCGCCATCGATGAGCAGCACGCGAGCGTCACCGCTCGTGGCGATCTCGGGGATGTACCGCTGCACGATCGCGAAGTGCTGGCCGTAATCGGTGAGCGTCTCGAAGATCACGTTGGTGTTCTTGTCCCCGGGCTCGCACACGAATATCGAGCGCCCACCCATGCCGTGCAGGGGCTTGCAGACCACCTTGCCGTGCTCGCGCAGGAACGCACCCATGTCCGCCATGTCCCGCGTGATCAGCGTGGGCGCACAGCACTCAGGGAACCAGGCGGTGTAGACCTTCTCGTTGATGTCGCGCAGGCCCTGCGGGCGGTTGACGACGAGCGCTCCCTCGACGGCGGCGCGCTCCAGGATGTACGTGGTGTAGATGTATTCGATGTCGAACGGCGGGTCCTTGCGCATCAGTACACAGTCGAGCTTGCCGAGCGACTCGACGCGTGGCTCCCCGAGGCTGAACCAGGAGCGCGGGTCGGCCCGGACGCTCAAGGGCCGCAGGCGCCCGAGCGCGCGGCCGTCGCGCAAAGCGAGATCCTGCTGCTCCATATAGTAGAGCTCGAAGCCGCGCGCCTGCGCCGCGAGCAGCATGGCGAGCGTAGAGTCCTTCGCGTACTTGATGCTCGCGATCGGATCCATCACCACGGCCAGTGTTTTCATAGGACTGCGCGGGGCGCGGCGCGCACGGCGCGCACGCTTGGCTGAAAGTAACTATCTTATGTCAGAGCACGCATCCGACGGAGCGCGGCACGCGCCGTGAGCTGCCAAAAACGTGACGTGTGTGGCATAGCGAGGGGTAGTCCGATATGTTAAAACCCCGAGCGCTTGCGAGCCTCACGAGCCACCATAGCGTTTCCGGTGAAAGGAGTTCTCTGACCGTGACCGGCGTCAATTCGAGACTCCAGGGCCTCAAGGTCCTGGTCATCGACGACAGCAAGACGATACGCCGCACGGCCGAGACCCTGCTGACCAAGGAGGGTTGCGAGGTTTTCACGGCGATCGACGGCTTCGATGCGCTCGCGAAGATCGCCGACCACCAGCCCGACATCGTATTCGTGGACATCATGATGCCGCGGCTCGACGGCTATCAGACCTGCTCGCTGATCAAGCACAACAAGGTCTTCAAGTCGATTCCCGTGATCATGCTGTCCTCCAAGGACGGCCTGTTCGACCGCGCCCGCGGCCGCATCGTCGGCTCCGAGCATTACCTCACCAAGCCGTTCACGAAGGACGAGCTGCTGAGTGCCATCGAGACGCACATCGGGAGATGATGGCCATGCCACTCATACTCATCATCGACGACTCGCCCACCGAAGTGCACGTGATGCAGAAGGCTCTCGAGCGCCACGGCTACAAGACCGCCGCGGCCGCTGACGGGGCCGAGGGCGTGCGTCTGGCGCGCGAGATGAGTCCCGATCTCATCTTCATGGACGTGGTCATGCCGGGCATGAACGGCTACCAGGCCACGCGGACGCTGGTGAACGACCCCAAGACACGCTCCATTCCCATCATCATGGTGACTTCGAAGGGGCAGGAGACCGATAAGATCTGGGGGCTGCGCCAGGGCGCGGTCGATTACATGGTCAAGCCGGTCTCCCCGGATCAACTGGTGGCAAAGGCGCAAGCCACGCTGGCGGCCTGAGGGCGCACAGCTATGGAGGCGGTATCACTCAAGTCCTTGCGCGACCGGCCCTTCGAGCTGCTCGCGGAGCTCGAGCGGCGCGGACGTGCCGTTTCCGCCCAGAACGGTCAGGAGGCAGCCGCCGGCCGCGAATGGGTCGGAGTGGCGCTGCGCATGGCGGGCGAGCTGTTTCTCGCGGCACGCGAGGAGACCCGTGAGGTGCTCAGCGTGCCTTCCGCACTCACGCGCGTGCCGGGCGCGAAGCCCTGGATCCGCGGCCTTGCGAACGTGCGCGGTCAACTGATGCCCATCATCGACTTGAGACACTTCATCGGCAGCGGCACCGCGCCTGCCACACGCAACACCCGCATCATCGTCGTGAACCACCGCGAGATCCCGGCGGGACTGCTCGTGGACGAGGTGCTCGGCTTCCGGCGCTTCGCGGAGGCAGAGTTCTCCGGCGACGTGCCGCCAACCGTCGCGCGCTGCGAGCGCTATCTCGCGGGTGCCTTCCGCCGCGCACAGGAGCAGTGGCCGGTTCTGAGCCTGCGCTCCATCCTCGAAAGCCCAGCCTTCGCGGAGGCCGCCGCCTGATGATCGCGCCTGTGACACCGATGGATGCCGCCAAGGGTGCTCCTGCCGTGAGCGAAGCAGGCCCCCGGCGCATCGCTCGCCGGCTTCGAGTTGCGATCGCGCTGGCGGTGCTGCTCACGATCGCCGGAGGAGGCGTGATCCTCACGCAGCACTCCGTGCAGAGCTCCTGGCTGGCGCTTGGTCTCGCTGGCGCCACGCTCCTCGTTCAGGTTGTCGCGTGGATCGGACTCGAGCAGTTACGCCGCGGCGGCGAGCGGCAGGCGCGCGCGGTGGATGCGCAGCGCCGCGAAAGCGAGCGCGATCAGCAAGCGATTCTGCGGCTGCTCGATGAGCTCTCGAGCCTCGCGGACGGGGACCTCACCGTGCAGGCCACCGTCACCGAGGACATCACCGGTGCCATTGCCGATTCCATCAACTACGCGGTCGATGCCCTGAGGGGTCTCGTCACCACGATCAACCAGTCCGCGATTCAGCTCGACAGTGCTGCGCGCCAGACGCAGGCGCTCGCGCAGCATCTGGCGAAGGCGAGTGGCGCACAGTCGAAGCAGATCGGAGCGGCGACGGATTCCGCCGGGGCAGTCGCCGCAGTAACGGAAGAGGTGTCCGGCAACGCGGAGCGCGCTGCGGACGTGGCACGGCACTCGGTGGACGTGGCGCACAAGGGCGGCGATGCCGTGCGCCGCACCATCGACGGCATGAACGCCATTCGCGAGACCATTCAGGAGACCTCGAAGCGCATCAAGCGCCTGGGCGAGAGCTCGCAGGAGATCGGCAACATCGTCGAGCTCATCAACGACATCGCCGAGCAGACCAACATCCTTGCCCTCAATGCCTCGATCCAGGCCTCGATGGCTGGTGAGGCGGGGCGCGGCTTCGCCGTCGTCGCCGACGAGGTGCAGCGTCTAGCGGAGCGGGCCGCGAATGCGACCAAGCAGATCGAGGTGCTGGTGCGCACCATTCAGACCGACACCAACGAGGCGGTCGTTTCCATGGAGCGCAGCACCACCGACGTGGTCGGTGGCGCCCTGCTCGCGGAGAACGCCGGGGCCGCGCTCGAGGAGATCGAGCAGGTTTCCAACCAGATTGCGAGCCTCGTGCAGAATATCTCCGCGAGCTCGCGTCAGCAGACCTCGGCCGTGCAGAACATCGCGCGCAACATGCAGGTGCTCAAGGAGATCAGCGCGCAGACGGCGGACTCGACCAGCGCGACCTCGGTCGCCATTCAGAAGCTGGCCGAGCTCTCCGCGGGCCTGCGTAAGTCCGCTGCGGGCTTTCGCCTGCCCGGCACACCCGAGTCCACCGCAGTCACCGGAGCCTTCAAGCGCGGCGAGGACGTTCACGTCGCTGCGGCACGGGTGGACGAGGGTCGCGGCGTAGTCCGTCCGATCACCATCGCCGGCAGCCCCTGAGCGCCGCACCGAGTCGCTCCGCCCCGCGTCATGCCAGAAGTCGCATCCCAAACGCTCGAGTTCGTCGGCCGCGAGCTCAACGTCGCGCTGGGCGAGGCACGCACCGCGCTCGAGACTTACGTCGAGCAGCCCGAGAACCTGGCGCTGCTCGAGCGCTGCACGCGCGAGCTGCACCAGGTCCAGGGCGTGCTTCGCGTGCTCGAGATCTACGGCGCGGCCCTGCTCGCCGAGGAGATGGAGCAGGTCGCGCGCTATCTGATCGCCGCGGTCAACGAGCGCAAGAACCAGGCCGAGAGTCTCGACGCGCTGATGCGCGCCATGGTGCAGTTGCCGAGCTATCTCGAGCGCGTGCTCGCCGGCGGCCGCGACCTCGCGCTGGTGCTGTTGCCGCTCCTCAACGATCTGCGTGCCGTCCGCGGCAGTGCGCTGCTCTCCGAAGGCACGCTGCTGCTCCTCAACCTCAAGTCCGATCGCCAGGCACAGCCCGTCGCGGCGGCTCCCGGAGAGCCAACGCTTGCAGTGGAGCAGTGGGCGCGCCGACTGCGAGCACGCTTTCAGGTGGGGCTCGTCGGCTGGATTCGCGGCGAGCGTCTGGAGGAGAATCTCGACGTCCTGTCGGCGGTGGCGCAGAAGCTCGAGCAGGTCGCCACGCGTCAGCCCGTCTTTCAGCTGTGGTGGGTCGTGGGTGCGGTGCTCGAGGCGCTGAGGGACAACGGCATCGAGGGCGGCGTCTCGGTCAAGCGCTTGCTCGGGCTTGCCGACCGGGAGATCAAGCGGCTTTATGAGCAGGGTGAGGCGCGCTACTCGCAGACTCCGCCGCTCGAGCTCCTGAATAATCTGCTTTACTACGTCGGGCGCTCCGAGTCTTCGGGTCCGCGCGTCTCGGCCGTGCGCGCCTCGTTCCGCCTGGCGGAGCTGCTACCCGTCGATGAGTCGGTCGAGCAGGAGCGCGAGAGCCTCTCGGCGCCGAGCATCAAGCTCATGCAGACGGTCGCCGCCGCCATCCGCGAGGATCTGGCGAAGGTCAAGGACGTTCTCGACATCTTCGTGCGTCGGGGCGCCGGTCAGCCACGCGAGCTTTCGGTTCAGGTGCAGCTGCTCCGCAAGATCGGCGACACGTTGGGTGTTCTCGGTCTCGGCGAGCTGCGCGCGAGCGTGCAGCAGGAGACCGAGAAGCTCGATCAGATCGTCGCGGGCAAGCTGCAGCCGGATGAGGCGACGCTCGTCGACATCGCGGCCGCGCTGATCGCGGTAGAGGACCGGCTCGATGATCGTCTGGTCGGCATGATCCTGCCTCGTCAGACCAGCGGCTCGACGCCTCTGGATCACGATGCCGATTTCCAGCAGGTACAGTCCGCGGTGCTGCGCGAGTGCATCCTCAATCTGGCGCGCCTCAAGGAGGCCATTGCGCAGAGCGTCGGCGGGACGCTCGACGCGGGGGGTCTGGACGGCTGGCACGAGCTCATGCGCGGCTTGCAGGCCGGCTTGCTGATGCTGGGCAAGACTCGAGCGGTCGACCTCGTGGAGGCGATCCACCAGCGCCTGCGGCCCGTCATGCAGCCCGGCGGCGGGCCGCCGCTCGGCGCGGGGCTCGATCGGCTCGCGGATGCGATCGTCAGCCTCGAGTACTACATGGAAACCTTGCAGGCCGGTCGCAGCGATCCCTGGTACATGCTCGACAATGCCCAGGCGTGTCTGCAGGCCCTGGACGAGCAGCCCGAGCCGGTCGTTCCGACGGTGCCGCCGCTCGAGCCGGGCAGCTATGCGCAGACGCTGCTGCTCGAGCCCGGAGAAGCAGGGTCCGCCGCAGCGCCCTCTGGGGCCGCGCCGAGCGATGTGCCGCGCCTTGCGGCCGCCGCGGGGCAGCCGCCGATCTCACTGGCCGAACACGCCGATCCCGAGCTGGTCAAGCTGTTCGTGGAGGAGGCGAGCGAGGAGGTCGATAAGGTCGCCCGCCAGTTTCCACTCTGGGAGCAGAATCCACTCGAGCAGGCTGCGCTTGGCAGCGTGCGCCGCTCGTTTCACACGCTGAAGGGCAGCGGCCGCGTGGTGGGCGCACGCGAGATCAGCGAATTCGCGTGGGCAATCGAGAATCTGCTCAACAGACTGCTCGACAGCACGCTGACCCGCACACCGGCCGTGACCGACGTGCTGGGAAGTGCCGTCGCCGCGCTCCCGCAGCTGGTGCGGCAGCTCGAGACCGGTGCGGCGCCGACTGCGGATATCGCAGGCATCATCACGCGCGCCCACTCGCTGGCCGCCAGCCGTACACCCGAACCCGTCGAATCCGAAGGCGAGCTGGCCGGGTCGCATCCGCCGCCCGCAGCAGCGCAAACGGCCCCGGCGCGCGCCGAGCCGCCGCGGTTCGGACAGGCGCCAGGGCCGGCGGTCGCATCGGACGAGGTACTCCGAGACATCTACATGCGCGAGACGAACGCGCACATCGCGGTCGTGCGCGGCTATCTCGCGCGCGAGGCGAGCCGCGCGCAACCGCACGAGCTGCCCGAGGAGATCTATCGCGCCTGTCACACGCTCTCGGGTAGCTCGAAAATGGCCGAGGTGCGGCATGGCATTCGCTTGGCGCAGCCGCTGGATCACTGGCTGCGCAAGGCCTTCGACAGCGGACTCGGCCTCGCCGCCTCAGACCTCACACTGCTCGCCGACTGCATGACCGCGATGGAGTCGGTGGCCGCGCATCTCGACGAGCCGACCGGCTACTTCGCGACGCACTCCGCTTTGTTCGCGCGCATCGCGGAGGCCGAGAAGCAGCTCGATGCGCGGGTGTCCGCGAGTGTGGAGGCGGCAGCCCGCAGCGGCGCGCATGCGGTGCCGGCGGGTCATGGGGCCGTCGGCTCGCCGCCGGCGCGCGGTGCACCGAGCCCAGCCCCAACGCCTGCGCCCGCGTCGCCTGAGCCCTCTTCGACTGCGGCCGAAAGCGCCCCGGCAGCGGATTTCGATCCGGAGGTGGCGAGCATCTTCACGGAGGAAGCGACCGAGCTGATCGAGATGTGCGAGCTCTCGCTCGCGGCCTGGCGCGACGATCCGGCGAATGCGGAGCGGCTTGCTGCGTTGAAGCGCCCGCTGCACACCCTGAAAGGTGGCGCGCGCATGGCAGGCATCGGTGCCATGGGGGATCTCAGTCACGAGCTCGAGACGCTCGTCACGCAGATCGACAGCGGCACGGCGGCTGCCGACGATGCGGCGTTCGCTGTCTTGCAGGCGAGCCTCGACGAGCTCGCCCGGATGCGCGACAACGTCGCCGCCGGGCGCGGGGTCGCCGCAGCACGCGATGCGATCGCGCGCATACGTGCCCTTTCGGGACCGCGGCTGCCCGCCTCCGCCGAAGCGCCACCGCGAAGGGAGACGCTCGAGACGCAACCCGCCGCCGCTCCGGCGCCCCCCGGAGGACGCGCGGAGATGATGCGCGCAACTCCAGCCAAGCCGCCCGCGCCACCCCGCCAGCCTGCGCGCGCGCTGGAGCCGCCTCAGGAAGCGGTGCGCCCTGTGCCGGCAACGCCTCCCGGTGAGTCGGTGCGTGCTGCCGTCGCGCCTACTGTGGAACCTGCGCGGACCCCACCGCGGGTTGGCGAAGCCGCCGCACGTGGGGATCTCGTCGCGCCGCTCGATGCATCGGTGCCGGCAGCATCCGGGGATGAGTCTCTGGCGCTGCCGCAACCCGTGCCGCCGGGGCGCGAGCCGGTCGCTCCGGCCGACCGGCCTGAGATGGCGCGCGTCGACGCGGAGCTGCTCGATCAGCTGCTCAACATCGCGGGTGAGGTGAGCATCTCGCGCGCGCGGCTCGAACAGCAGGTCGGCTCGATCGAGTTCAACCTCGGCGAGTTATCGCGTACGGTCATCCGTCTCAAAGAGCAGCTGCGCAAGCTCGAGATCGAGACCGAGAAGCAGATTCTGCACGGCCACGAGGAGGAGGGGGCCCATCGCAGCGAGTTCGATCCGCTCGAGCTCGATCGCTATTCGACCATCCAGCAGTTCTCGCGGGCACTCGCCGAGACCGCGAGCGATGTGGCGAGCATTCAGCAGCTGCTCGAGACCATGGCGCAGGACACGCAGAACCTGCTGCAGCAACAGGCGCGCACGGTCACCGAGTTGCAGAACGGCCTGATGCGCACGCGCATGGTTCCGTTCCAGCGTCACGTCCAGCGCCTCGCGCGCATCGTGCGTCAGGCGGCCGCGGACACGGGCAAGCGCGCCGAGCTCATCGTCGAGGGCGCCTCCGGCGAGCTCGACCGCCAGGTGCTCGAGCGCATGCTGCCGCCGTTCGAGCACATGCTGCGCAATGCGGTCGTGCATGGCATCGAGCGGCCGGAGGAGCGCCTGTCGCGCGGTAAGCCCGAAACGGGACGCATCCTGCTGTCGCTGCATCGTGAGGGTGCCGAGGTCATGGTCAAGATCAGCGACGACGGCGCCGGCATGAACCTGCAGGCGATCCGTGACAAGGGGCTCGCGCTCGCGCTCATTCAGCCGGGGCAGACGGTGTCCGATGAGGACGCCATGCAGCTGATTCTCGAGCCCGGATTCTCGACCGCCGGTTCGGTGACCCAGCAGGCCGGGCGCGGGGTCGGCATGGATGTGGTCGCGACCGAGATCAAGCGCCTGGGCGGCGCCCTGCACATGGAGACCAAGAGCGGCGAGGGCACATATTTCACAATCCGTCTGCCCTTCACCCTCGCGATCAGCCATGCGCTCGTGGTGCGCACGGGAGATGAGTACTACGCGCTCCCCCTGCCCACCATCGAGGGCGTGCTGCGGTTGCCGAAGTCCGAGGTGCTGGCGCACTCGGGGCCCGAGACGACCTCGTTCGAGCACGCCGGCCAGAAGTATCGGTTCCAGCACCTGGCTTCGTTCGTGGGGCTCGAGCCCTCGCCGCTGCCGGAAGGTGATGTCACCGTGCCGATTGTGCTCGTGCGCGCCGGTGAGCACTCGACAGGCCTCATCGCGGACGAGCTCATCGGCAGCCGCGAGATCGTGGTGAAGTCCGTGGGGCCGCAGATCTCCTCCATCCGCGGCATCTCGGGCGCGACGATCCTCGGCGACGGCCGCATCGTCGTCATTCTCGACATCGGTGCCCTGGTGCGCAGCGAATGGCGCGCCCGCTGGCTGCCGCAGCCGGCACCCCGCGAGCGCGGCGACCGGCGCACCTTCGCCCTCGTCGTCGATGACTCGATCACCGTGCGTCGCGTGACGCAGCGGCTGCTTGAGCGCAACGGCATGCGCGTGCTGACGGCGCGTGACGGCATGGACGCCGTGTCACTGCTTCAGGAGCACGTGCCCGATATCATCCTGCTCGACATCGAGATGCCGCGGATGGATGGCTACGAGGTAGCGGCTCAGGTGCGCAACGATCCGCGACTGAAGGACGTTCCGATCATCATGATCACCTCGCGTGTCGGGGAGAAGCATCGCGCGCGCGCCATCGAGCTCGGGGTGGATGACTATCTGGGCAAGCCGTATCAGGAGGCGCAGCTGCTCGATGCCATTGCGCCGCTCGTCGAGCGTCGCCGCGAGGCGCAGCGCGCCCGCCGCGCTGCGACCGAGCTGGGCGCGATCGGCGCCACGTAAGCCGCAGCGAGAGACCATGGCCGAGCGCGTCAACGAGATCTACAGCCTGCTGATTCCGCTGGTGGAGGGCCGCCTCATCATCCCGCGCGCGTGCGTCGCGGAGGTGATGGGCTTTCAGGCACCCTCGGAGATGACCGGGGCACCTCCCTGGTACATCGGCACCGTCTCGTGGAATGCCCGCCAGGTGCCGCTCGTCTCCTTCGAGGGGGCCTGCGGGCAAAACATTCCACCGGCATCCGGACGCACTCGCATCGTGATCTTTCACTGCCTCGGCACGCGCATCGAGACCGGCTACTTCGGAGTGGTGTCGCAGGGATTTCCGCAGCTCGTGCGGGTGAGCTCCGATGTGGTGCGCCCCGACAACTCCCGCACCTTCGCGGAGCGCGCGCCGGTCATCTGCCGCGTGCGCATGGTGAACGAGACTCCGCTCGTCCCCGATCTCGAGCGTCTCGAGGATATGATCGCGGACGAGACGCGCGCCGCCTGAGCGCGCCCGCTCCCGGAGCGCGCGCGGGCCCGGCTCGCGCTAGCAAAGATCCCCGAAGCGCTGCTGCAACACGGCGAGCGCGGCGAGCGCCGCGGTCTCGGTGCGCAGCACCCGCGGTCCCAGGCGTAAGCCGATGAATCCTGCTGCACGAGCGCGGCGCTGCTCCTCATCCGTAAGTCCGCCTTCTGGACCGATGAGCAGCGTCAGGCCGGTCGCAGCGGGCAACTCGCTCGCCGAGCCTCCCTCGAGAGAGAGCAGGAGGCGCACGGTGTGCGGGGTGAGCGAGGCGAGCCAGGCGGCGAAGCTCTGCGGCGCAGCGATTTCAGGTAGGCGGTTGCGACCACACTGCTCACAGGCCGAGACGGCGATCGCGCGCCAATGCCGCAGCCGCTTCTCGGCTGCCTGTCCGTACTCGATGCGCACGACACTGCGCTCGGTCGTCACGGGCGCGATGCGGCGCACGCCGAGCTCGGTCGCCTTCTGCACGACGAAATCCATGCGCTCGCCGCGCGAGATGCCCTGGGCGAGGGTGACCGACAGGGATGACTCGCGCTCGATCTCGCGGTGCTCGCCCACGTCCACGAGCACAGTGTCCTTGCGCAGCTCGGCGATGCGTGCGGCGTACTCACCGCCGCGGCCGTCGAATATCGTGAGCGCATTGCCCTGCCCCAGGCGCAGCACTCGCGCAATGTGCGTCACGGCGGAGCCTTGCAGGCGGAGCTGTGCGCCAGTGACAGGCGCCGTATCCACGTAGATGCGAGTCAGGCGCATGTGGCCTGCTCGATGCCCTCGGCCGCCACGTCCACCATGAGGTCGATTTCCGCGGTTGTGATGACGTACGGAGGCATGAAATAGACCACATCGCCGATCGGCCGCAGCAGCACGCCGCGCGCAAGTCCGTGGCGGTACACCGCAAGCCCCCGGCGCTCCGTCCACGGATAAGGCTCGCGCCGCGCCTTGTTCTTGACCAGCTCGATGGCGAGGATCATGCCGCGCTGGCGCACCTCCGCGACGTGGGGATGCTCGCTCAGCGCGCGCGCTCTTTCTCCCATGTGCGCGGCCAGACGGCGATTGCGGCCTAGCACATCGTCCTCGCGAAAAATCGCGAGCGTGGCGCGCGCCGCGGCGCACGCCAAGGCGTTACCCGTGTAGCTGTGGGAGTGCAGAAAGGCGTTGAGGCGCGTGTACTCGTCGTAGAAGGCTGCGTAGATCGGCTCGGTAGTCATGACCACCGAGAGGGGCAAATAGCCGCCCGTGAGGCCCTTTGAAAGGCACATGAGATCCGGACGGATCGCCGCCTGCTCGCAGGCGAACAACGTGCCGGTACGGCCAAAGCCGACCGCGATCTCATCGGCGATCAGGTGTACCTGGTAGCGATCGCAAGCCGCACGCAGCAGGCTGAGATATACCGGGTCGTACATGCGCATGCCGGCAGCGCACTGCACGAGCGGCTCGACGATGACGCCAGCCACTTCGGACGCGTGGCGCTCGAGCGCGGCTTCGAGCTCCCCGAACTTGCGCCGCGAGTACTCGCTCCAGGACTCGCCGGGCGCGCGCGGGAAGCAGTCGGGCGATGCCACGGTGATCACGTCCATGAGCAGCGGTCGATAGATGGACTTGTAGAGCTCGACGTTACCGACAGCGAGCGCACCGAGCGTCTCGCCGTGATAGCTGTTCGCGAGCGTGATGAAGCGGCGCTTCTTGCCACGGCCGACATTGCGCCAGTAGTGAAAGCTCATCTTCACGGCCACCTCGACCGCCGCCGAGCCGTTGTCCGCATAGAAGCAGCGTTCGAGGCCGCGCGGCGCCAGCGCGCAGAGCGCTTCGCTCAGCTCGATCACCGGCTCGTGCGTGAAGCCCGCGAGAATCACGTGCTCGAGTTGCTCGAGCTGCGCCTGCAGGGCGGCGTTGATGCGCGGATTGGCATGCCCGAAGAGATTGACCCACCAGGAGCTGATCGCGTCGAGATAGCGCTGTCCGGCGAAGTCCTCGAGCCATACGCCCGTAGCGCGGCGCACGGGGATGAGGGGCAGATGCTCGTGATCCTTCATCTGCGTGCACGGATGCCAGAGGTGTGCGAGGTCGCGAGCGACGAGCGGCGCGTTCTCAGGGGCCGACGGATCCATCAAGTTCTCCTCGAGGTGCGCAGTTTCGCGTGCGCCCGCGCACAGCGGCGCTGCCTGAAGTTTGGCATGATTCCCCGTGGGTGCACGCGCGGTGTGGGCACCGCAACTGCCAGTGGGTAGGCCGCATGGTGAGCGCTTCTTCCAGTCTCGACTGTCAGGTCGATGCCACAACGGGCCTGCTCGTAGGAGCCCGCCAGGTGCTCTCACCGCACTTCGATACGCGCCCCGCCGGCTGCCTCGCCGAGCTCATCGTCGTGCACGGCATCAGCCTGCCACCGGGCGAGTTCGGGGGGCCGTGGATCGACCGTCTCTTCAGCGGCAACCTGCCCGCGACGGCTCACCCGTTTTTCGCGCAGATCGCGGGTCGACGTCTTTCGGCACACGCGCTGGTGCGACGCTCCGGTGAGATCGTGCAGTACGTCCCCTTCGACCGGCGCGCCTGGCACGCGGGCGAATCGAACTATCGGGGACGCTCGGCCTGCAACGATTTTTCCGTCGGCATCGAGCTGGAGGGGACCGACGAGCAGCCCTACACGGAGGAGCAGTACGTACAGCTCGGCTCGTTGATCGGCGCGCTCCTCGATGCCTATCCGAGTCTCAGCGCCGAGCGCATCGTCGGGCACAGCGACATCGCGCCGGGGCGCAAGACAGATCCGGGTCAGCATTTCGACTGGGCGCGACTGCGCCGCCTGCTCTCGGCCCACGCGCGCGCCTGAAGCTCTACGCGGCCGCCGTCGGCTCCTCCGGAGCGTGCGTGTGCGCCGGGAAGAACAGCGCCGCCGCCAGAGCTGCGAGCGACACCAGGCCGATCACATCGAACACGTGATGCAGGCCGGCGCGCAAGGCGGCGAACAGCCGCGCCGTGAGCGCCGGATCGAGCGCGCTGCCGTGATCGGGCGCGAGCAAGCGGTTGAGGAGCGATGCCGGGATGCTCGGGCCCATGCCGGCCGCGAGCAGCGCACCGAGCGCGCCGACCGCGATGGCTCCGCCGATGGTGCGAAAGAAGAGCGCGCTCGCCGTGGCGACGCCGCGCTCCTGCCAGGTGCAGCTCGCTTGCACTGCGATGAGCAGTGCGGAGTTCGCGACTCCCATGCCACAGCCCATGATGAACATCGTCGTGCCGAGTACGGTCGCGGAGGCGCCCGAGCGCAAGAGCAGCGCGAGGGCGGTGGAGGCGAGCGCCACGACCAGGAATCCGCCGCGCACGAGCGGCCCATAGCCGATGCGCGTGATGTAGCGGCCGCCGATCGCGCTTGCGATCGGCCATCCCAGCAGCATCGGCGACACGGTCGCGCCGGCCTGCGTGGGGGTGCCCTCGAGAATCGCCTGCACGTAAAGAGGCAGATAGATAACGGTCGCTGAGAGCACCGCGCCGATGGCTGCGCCCGCCACGCTCGAGACGCGCATGATCGGCCGGCGCAGCAGCGCGAGGGACAGCACCGGCTCGCGCGCGCGCGACTCGATGGCAACGAAGGCGCCGAGCAGCAGCACCGCGAGCGGCAGCATCCGCTGCGCGGCGAAGCGGCTCGTGCCGAGCAGCAGGGCTACCACAGCGCCGGCGAGCGCTGCGGCGCCTGCAACATCCAAGCTGTGCCGGTGCGCAGTCTTGTGCTCGTGAAAGAAAGCGCTGATCAGCAGCATCGAGACGAGCCCGAACGGCAGATTGATGAAGAACACCCAGCGCCACGACAGAGCATGCACGATGAGTCCGCCCAGCAGCGGTCCGCTCATGGCGGCCACGGCCCATATGGCGCCGAACACCCCTTGCATGCGGGCACGCTCGGCGGGCTTGAAGACATCGCCGATGATCGTCAGCGATACCGGCTGCATGCCACCCGCACCGGTACCCTGGACGGCACGAAAGACGATGAGCTGCGTCATGCTCTGCGCGAAGCCGCTCGCCATGGAGCCGACCAGGAATGCGACCATGCTGAGCATCAGGATGGGCTTGCGTCCGTAGATGTCCGAGAGCTTGCCGTAAAGAGGCATGCTCACGGTCGAGGTGAGCAGGTACACGGCGCCCACCCAACCGTAGTACTCGATACCGCCGAGCTGCTCGACGACGGTGGGCATCGCGGTGCTCACGATCGTCGCCTCCATCGCCGCCATGCTCATGGAGAACAGCACACCCGTGACGGTGAGCCGTCGCTCGATCTTGCTCAGGGCCTTGACGGTCAAAGGCGCTCGGCGCCGGTCTTGCCCCGATCGTGACGCCAGAGCACTTCGGCGCCGCGCTCGTGACGCACGAGGACGCGGGCCATCACGAACAGCAGATCCGAGAGGCGATTGAGATATCTCGCCGCGTCGGGGTTCACGGACTGGCTCTTCGCCAGCGTCCAGACGCGCCGCTCCGCACGGCGCGCGATGCAGCGCGCCAGGTGGCACGCGGCCGTCGCCGGGCCTCCGCTCGGCAGGATGAATTCCTTGAGCGGTGGGAGCGCCTCGTTGAATCCGTCGAGCACGCGCTCGAGCGTGTCGATGTGCGCGGCCGTGATCACGCGATGGCCGGGGATGCAGAGCTCTCCGCCGAGGTCGAAGAGTTCGTGCTGGATTTCCGTGAGCGAGGTGCGCACGGCCGGCGGCAGCCCGGCAGCGGCGAGCACCAGCCCGATCGCGCTGTTGAGCTCATCGACTGCACCGTAGGCTTCGACGCGCGCGTCATCCTTCGCCACCCGCGTGCCGTCGCCGAGACCGGTCGTGCCGTCGTCTCCGGTGCGCGTGTAGATCTTGCTGAGCCGGTTGCCCATCCGGGTATTATGCGTCATCTCCCCATCCGACGGCCGGCGACGAGCACCGTCTTGAGCACTCCCTCCACGCAACTGCAGGCCGCACTCGATGCGGCGCAGGCCGCGGGCGAAATCATTCGCGCGCTCTATGGACGCAAGGTGCGCGTGCAGACCAAGGCCGACCGCTCACCGGTCACCGAAGCGGATGTGCGCGCCGAGGAATCCATCCGCCGCATCTTGAGCGAGCGCTGTCCGAGCTACGGCTTCTATGGAGAGGAGACGGGCCAGCAGCGGCTTGATGCGGAGGCAGTCTGGCTCGTCGATCCGCTCGATGGCACCAAATCATTCATCCGCGAGTGTCCCTTCTTCTCGACACAGATCGCGTTGCTGCGGGGCGGTCGACTGGTGCTCGGCGTCTCGAGCGCCCCGCTCTACGGCGAGCTCGCCTGGGCGGAGGAAGGTTGCGGGGCGTACCTCAACGGCGCGCCGGTGCACGTGAGCGCGACCACCGATTTTGCCGACGCCATCATCTCGAGCGGCAATCTCAAAACGCTTGCGGCATGCGCGCCTGCCTGGCAGCGTTTCGGCGCGCTCATCCAGCGCGTCAGCCGAATCCGCGGCTATGGCGATTTCGTGCACTATCATCTGCTCGCGCGGGGTGCCCTCGATGTGGTCATCGAGTCGGACGTCGGCATCCTCGATATCGCCGCGCTCAGCGTCATCGTGCGCGAGGCCGGCGGCAGCTGCACCGATCTGCAGGGCGAGCCTTTGGGACTGCGCACGACCAGCGTGCTCGCGAGCAACGGTCGCTTGCACCAGCCGGTGCTCGCGGCCCTCGCACCGCAAGCTCCCTGAGCCGTTAAGGGCGGCTCAAGCGCTGACGAATACCCGCCGCCGGTCCGCTGCGACCTCGAGCATCGGGGTGTGATACAGCTCGGCGAGCGCCGCGGCGCTCAACACCTGCTCCGCCGGCCCGCAGCGCCAGCGTCCGTCACCGAAGAGCAGCAGCACGCGATCCGCGAAGCGCGCGGCGAGCGTTGCATCGTGCAACGTCGCGATCACGCTGCGTCCCGTGCGCGTCAGCTCGTGAAAGAGCCGCAACACCGCGAGCTGATGCTGGGGATCGAGATGATTGGTGGGCTCATCGAGCAGGAAGATCTGTGGATCCTGCGCCAGGAGCGCGGCAATTGCCGCTCGACGCTGCTCGCCCCCAGAGAGTGTCTCGAGGCTGCGCGGCGCAAGCTCCGCGAGATCCACGCGCGCTAGACACTGGCTCGCGAGTTCATAATCGGTGGCGCTCTCCCACTGCAGCGCTCGCAGGTGCGGATGCCGACCGATGAGGACCGCCTCGTGCACGCTCGTCGTCAGGCCCTCCTCGCGGTCCTGCGCCAAGAGTCCCACGCGCAAGGCGAGCGTGCGCCGGCTCAGCTCGTGCAACGGGCGGCCATCGAGCATCACCGTACCCCCCGATGCCGGGCGCAGGCCCGCCAGCGTGTGCAGCATGAGGGTCTTTCCCGAGCCGTTGCAGCCCAGAACGGCGAGGAACTCGCCGGGCGCAAGCTCCAGGCCGAGATCGCGGACCAGCGTGCGCTCGGCGATCGCGACGTTGAGCGCGATGGCCGCCAAGATGCAGGGGGGTTGCACACTCATCGCGCTAGTGCAGCCAGCGGATCTCGGCCGCGGTGAGCGGGCCAACCACAACTTCACGCAGGCTATCGGGCATGACGAACTCGGTCGCCGAGAGCGCGCGCCGGCCTGCCATGATCTCCGCTTGCGGCTGCGGGTACAGCGGCTCGCGCTGCGGGTCCGCGAAGCCCTGCGGGTAGAGCGGCGCATCGCTTTGCGGATCGTACTTGTCGGTTGCGCCGAGCGTGTGCATCACCTCGTGTGCGATGACGAGCGAATTGGTGCCGCGCGCGCTGCCGTCCGCGAAGGCGTAGACCACCCCGATCAGACCCTTTTGCAGTCCGAGCGAGTGCGGCACGCGCGGGCTCGTTGCAGGATCGTGGTAGAGGACGAATACGCGGATGTGAGGCGCTGGCTTGCCGGGCACGCCGCTGCGGATCGCGTACCAGCGCAGCCGCAGGCTCCACCACATCGTCGGGAGCATGCCGGAGCCGGGAGCGAGCAGTGGCGGCAGCCGCGGCGGAGCTGGGTAGAGCTCGATGTGTACGGGGGCGACGAGCGCAATGTGGTAACGGTGCGCCTCGCGTGCGAAGAACTCCTCGATATCGAGGAAGCTCGCTGCGCTCAGCGAGCCGATGTAGCGCTCGGATGCCTCGCTGCCATCGCCATCGAGCGGATAGATACCGATCCGCAGCGAGTCCTGCCAGCTCGTGGTCCTGATGCGATCGAGCCACGTCTGTCCGACTACGATCGCGAGGATCAGCAGCAGCAGCGAGATGCGCAGCAACCGCCAGGGACTGCGCGCGCGCTGCCTCTCGCGAGGCTCCGGCGATGCGCGCACTCAGGGCTGCAGGCGCGTGGCGTGCCACGCGCCCGGCTCGATGCGCCCGTCGCGATGCCGTGCGAGCGCGCGTGACCAGCGCGCTCGATCGTGGATGCGCGCCTCGCCCTCGACCCAAAGTTCCACCGCATCCGCCCACAGCCGGTAGCCACCCCAGTGAGGGGGCCGCGGCACCGGCGCATCATCAGCCCGCCCGTCCTGCGCTTCGCGCTCGATGCCGAAGCGGCGCGCCACGGCCGCAACGCTTGCGAGCAGCTCGGACCGGGACTTGAGCGGCTGACTCTGTGCGCTCGCCCACGCACCGATGCGGCTCTGCAACGCGCGCGAGGTGAAATAGGCGTCGCTATCCTGCTCCGGCGCCTTCACGACGAGGCCCTCGATGCGCACCTGGCGATGCAGGTAGTCCCAGTAGAGGACCGCTGCGGCGCGCGGATTGGTGGCGAGCTCGTCGCCTTTGCGCGAGAGATAGTTGGTATAGAAGACGAGATAGCCCGGAATCACGACCAGCTCCTTGCACAGCACCACCCGCGCCGAGGGATGCCCGCCCCGGGTACTGGTGGCGAGAGTCATGGCGTTCGGGTTTGGCTGCAGGCCGAGCCGATAGGCCTCGGCGAGCCATTGGGAGGCGACCTGTAGCGGATCAGAGGGCAGCGGCTCGGTCAGAAGCTCGGGCGGCGCAGTCATGCCGGTCATGTTAAAAGAGGGGCTCGTGACCTGCGAGCCTCAATCACATGACAGCCGACGACCCCACCCTCGCGGAGCTCCGCGAGAGCCTCAATGACCTCGACCGGCAGCTGCTGGCGCTCGTCGCGCGACGGCAGGCCGTCAGCCGCGAGATCGCGCGCGTCAAGCGCGAGACGGGCTATCCGACGCGCGATTACCACCGCGAGCGCGAAGTGATCATGGAGGCGCGCAACGTCGCCGGCGAGCTTGGCGTGCCGCCCGCGCTCGCGGAGAATCTCATGCGGCTGTTGATTCGCTCCTCCCTCACGACTCAGGAACGCGCTAGCGTGGCTGCGCACGGCGCCGGCACGGGACGCCGCGCGCTGGTGATCGGTGGTGGCGGCAAGATGGGCCGCTGGTTCGTCGAGTTTCTCGCCTCGCAAGGGTTCACCGTGGAGGTGTCCGATCCCGCCGGGGCACCCGCGGGCGCAACGGCGGTCGGAGACTGGCGCCAGAGCGATCTGCGCCAGGATTTCATCGTGCTCGCGACGCCGCTGGGTGTCACCGACCCGCTGCTGAAGGAGCTCGCGCTGCGGCGTCCGCAGGGCGTTGTGTTCGACGTGGGCTCGCTCAAATCACCGCTGCGCTCGGGCCTGCTCGCGCTCAAGTCGCACGGCTGCAAGGTCGCATCGATCCACCCGATGTTCGGTCCGGATACCGAGTTGCTCTCGGGCCGCCACATCATTTTCGTGGATCTTGGCTCGGCCGAGGCTCTGCAGAGCGTGCGTGAGCTGTTCGCCCCGACCATGGCCGAGCAAGTGATCATGAGCCTCGATGAGCACGATCGGCTGATCGCCTATGTGCTCGGTCTGTCGCATGCCCTGAACATCGCCTTCTTCACCGCGCTTGCTGAAAGCGGCGAGGCGGCGCCGCGACTTGCAAAGATGTCCAGCACGACCTTCGATGCACAACTTGACGTCGCGGCGCGCGTGGCCACGGACAGCCCGGAGCTGTACTACGAGATCCAAAGTCTCAACGACTATGGGGCCGAGTCGCTCGAGGCGCTCGCCAAAGCCGTGGAGCGCATCCGCACCTCGGTGCTCTCCGGCGATCACGATGGCTTCGTTGGGCTCATGGAGCGCGGCCGTGAGTACCTCTCCGACCGCAGCAGCGTCGTGGAGCGGCGCGCGTAGGGCGATCGGGGAGCTGGGGGGCTAGCTCATGCAACCTTCGCCACCGAAGCGGCAGCGCGACGCGGTCACGAGCGGGCGGCTCGAGAGCCTGGAGAAGGAGAACGAGGAGCTGCGCAACTACATCCAGAAGCTGACCGACGCGGCGGCGCGCAACGAGTCGCTGCTGCGCAAGTCGCAGGGGCGGGAGCTCGAGCTGTTGCGGGCGGGCTCGCTGGTGCAGCTGCTCGAGCTGCTCATTCACGGGCTGCGCTCCTCGTACCAGCTGGACGCCGTGTCGCTCGTGCTGCATGACCCGCAGCACGAGATCCGACATCTGCTCGCGGGTGATGGTCTGCTGCAGCGCGCTCTGCACGAGGTGCAGTTCGTCGATACGCTCGTCGCGCTGGCCCCGCAACTCGCCGCGCTCGAGAAGCCCTGGCTCGGGCCGTTTCGCGCGGCCGATCACGAGTTGCTGATGCCGCACAACACGGCCCTCGGCAGCATTGCGCTGATTCCGCTGTTGCGCGCGGAGCAGCTCGAGGGCGTGCTGGTATTCGGAAGCCTCGAGAGCACGCGCTTCACGCGCGAGCTGGCGAGCGACTTTCTGGCCCACCTCGGCATGGTGGCGGGCGTGTGCATCGAGAACGCCGTCAATCGCGCCCGCCTGGTGCGCAGCGGGCTCACCGATTTTCTGACCGGGTTTCACAACCGCCGCTATCTGCACGCGCGGCTGTGCGAGGAGCTCGCGCGCGCGCAGCGCGAGAGCCAATCGGTCACCTGTCTCATGATCGACATCGATCACTTCAAACGCATCAACGATGTGTACGGTCATCTGGCGGGAGATGCGGTGCTGCGCGAGGTCGCACAGCGCATCGACGCGGAGATGCGCGTAAGCGACACCGGAGCGCGCTTCGGGGGCGACGAGTTCGCGATCGTGCTGCCGCACGGGCGTCTGAGCGATGGAACGACGCTCGCGCAGCGCGTGCTCAATGCCGTGCGCAGCACGCCGATCGCGATCACCGCCGCAGTTGCCGAGACCATCACGCTGTCGGTCGGAGTCGCCGTGGCCGCGCCGACCAAGGGATCGGTCGACTTCAAGTCGCTCGCGGACCGCTTGATGGCCGAGGCGGATGCGGCGCTCTATCGCGCCAAGGGTGCGGGACGCAATGGCATCGCCACATCGGAGAATGCCGTCTCCTAGAGCCGATTGCTCCGCCCTCACTTGGCGCGTGCGCGTAGCAGTAAGACGAAGGCCGGCGCACCGACCAGCGCCGTGATTGCCCCGACGGGCAGCTGCCGCGGACTTGCGATGGTGCGCGCGCAGAGATCTGCGGCAGCCAGCACCGCGCCACCGAGAAGCGCCGAGGCGGGCGCCACCACGCGATGATCGCTCGTACGGAACAGCAGCCGCACCGCGTGGGGCGTCACGAGGCCGATGAAGCCGACCGTGCCTGCACTCACCACGGCGATAGCCGTCGTCAGCGCCGCCGCAACGTACACGACGAGCCGCCACAGCTCGAAATCCAATCCGACGCTGCGAGCGCGCAACTCCCCGGCCGCCAGCACGTTGAGCGGTCGGGCGAGCAGCACGATGCCTGCAATCCCGACGATGGCCGCCAGCGCGGTCGGTACCGGGTTCACGACCCACCCTAGATCGCCCGCGAGCCAGAACACGATGCCGCGCACACGCGTTGCGTCCGCCGCGGTCAACAGCACCATGACCAGCGCTCCACAGGTGCTGGCGAGTGCGACCCCGATCAGGAGCAGTCGAGTGGTGCCCCCGCCGCGGCCGAGCGCGTATACGAGGATCATGATCACGAAGGCGCCGGCAGCGGCCGAAGATTGCACGAGCAGCTGCGCAGCGCCGAGCGACAGGGCGATCACTGCCCCGACAGCGGCCCCTCCTGAGACGCCGAGCACATAAGGATCGGCGAGCGGATTGCGGAACAGCGCCTGCAGCAGCACGCCGGCAAGCGCCAGCAGGCTGCCCACGGCGAACGCGGCGATGAGCCGCGGCACGCGCAGGTCGAGGACGATACTGCGCGCGGCATTGTCTGCGCTGCCGAGGAGCACACCGAGCACCCGCCGCATGCCGATCTCGGCGCTGCCGCTGAAAAGCGACAGCAAGATGACCGCGACAGCCAGCACCAGCAGCGCCGAGCCTTTGCCCCAGCGACCGCGGAACGGGCCCGCGGCTCGCTCCGGGGTCGCTCCCGAGGATCGCGACTTGCTCACAGTCTCTCCAGTGCCAAAGCTCTAGGCTAGCGCAAGAGGCCGACTCTGCTGCATGCTGCGCGCGTGATGGGCGATCTGATCGATGCCGAGGGGTTTCGTGCAAACGTCGGCATCGTGTTGATGCGCGGCGACGGCACGGTGTTTCTCGGACGCCGCGCCGGTGGGCGCGGCTGGCAGTTTCCACAGGGCGGCATGCGCGAGGGAGAGGAGCTGGAGGAGGCGCTCTATCGGGAGCTGCACGAGGAGATCGGGCTGACGCGCGACGACGTGGTGCTCCTCGGACGCACGGCAGACTGGCTGCACTACCGCCTGCCACTGCGCTACGTGCGCCGCAATCGTCACCCCGTGTGCATCGGCCAGAAGCAGCGCTGGTGCTTGCTGCGCCTGCGGCGAGATGACGTGCGCTTCGAGCTGCACTCGACCACGGAACCGGAATTCGACCAATGGCGTTGGACCAGCTACTGGGAACCGGTCCGCGAGGTGATCTACTTCAAGCGTGCCGTGTACGTACAGGCCCTCAAGGAGCTGGCGCCGATCGCTTTCCCGCAGGGTCCGCCGGCCGAGCCGGCGTGGTGGCCGGAGGTGGCGGGACCGCACCAACACGCGCCGCGCTCCACCGCCGCCTCGCTCGACTGAGCTCGGAACACACTGCCGCAGAGGCTGCGGCGCTGGAGCCGAATGATTGAGATGCCGACGCATGTCGTCATACGCAGGCGCACGCCGCTGGCGCGCCTGCTGGTCGTCATCGCCGGATCGATGCTCGCCGTGCTCGTGCTCTACGGGATCTACGAGCTCGGTCGCTTCGACGGCGGCTACGACCGCCAAGCTGCCGCTCAGCAGCGGGTGGAATACGAAGTTGCGCTCCAGAAGGCGGAGGACACCGCGCGCCAGCTGCGCACGCGGCTGGCGGAGCTCGACACGGTCAGTGTGGGGCAGAAGCAGGAGCGCGCCGACCTGGCGCGCACCATCGGGGAGCTGCAGGGTCAGGTTGCACGTCAGAGCCAGGAGCTCGCGTTCTATCGCAGCGTCGTGTCGAGCGACACGAGCGGCAGCGCCTCGGAGCTCGGGCTGAAGATCGTGCAGCTGCGCATCACGCCGGCGGATCGTGCCGATCTGTACCACGTGCACCTCACGCTCGTTGAGGCGGGACACCCGGACACGTCCATGAGTGGGGCGCTGACCCTCGCCGTGGAGGGCCAATCCCAGGGCAGCGCGGCAACCCTGGATTTCCCGGCCCTGACCAGCGGCAAGTTGCACGAGCACAGCTTCACATTTCGCTATTTTCAGAGCTTCGACGAGGAGGTGCTGGTGCCCGCCGCCTTCCGCCCGGAGCGGCTTACCGTGCAGGTGCGCTCGACCCGCAAAACTGATGCCCCGCTCACGCAAACGTTTCCGTGGAGAGTGGACACTTTGTAATCTTTGGGTACCCGAGGCGAGCATGTTCGGCCGCGACGCGAAGACCAGCCGCATCGATAATCTCATCGGCAAGAGCGTGCGCATCGAGGGCAACATCGACTTCGCCGGAGGCCTGCATCTCGACGGCCAGGTCACGGGCAACGTAGGCGCCGGCGGCACCGCGGGCTCGACCCTCTCGGTCAGCAAAACGGGCCGTATCGAGGGCTGCGTAGAGGTTTGCACGCTGATGCTCGATGGCACGATCAAAGGCGACATAGTCGCGAGCGACCGCCTCGTGCTAGGTCCAAGCGCGAAGATCATGGGCGACGTGCATTACGGTGTGATCGAGTCCTCATTGGGTGCCGAGATCGTGGGGAAGCTCGTGCCGCTGTCCTCGAAGGAGCGCGCCAAGCCGTTGCCGCCGCCCCCTCGAGTCGAGCCCCCGGTACAGGTGGAGTCGGTGCTCGCCTGAGGACTTTGACCGCGCCGGCGAGCCCCCATAAACTGTCTCGGTGCGGTCAAACGCAATTATGTGACATCGGGCAAGCGAATGGACGCAGTCGTAACAGCACCGGACAGTGACTTGTCGAGCCCCCCGCTCACCTTCACGGACGCGGCGGCACGCAAGGTCGCGGATCTCATTCGCGGCGAGGGCAACCCCAAGCTGATGTTGCGCGTGTTCGTCCAGGGTGGCGGCTGCTCGGGCCTGCAATACGGGTTCGAGTTCGACGAAGAGCTTCAGGATGGTGACACTTGCGTCGAGAACCAGGGAGTGAAACTGCTCGTCGATCCGATGAGCGTGCAGTATCTCTCGGGTGCCGAGATCGATTACCGCGAGGGTCTCGAGGGCGCGCAATTCGTCATTCGCAATCCGAACGCCACGACCACCTGTGGGTGCGGCTCCTCCTTTACCGCCTGAGTTCCGCGAGTACTCGTGAGTCCGGCTGCTCTGGCCCGCACCGCCCCCGATAGCTCCCCGGCGGCGGCTGCCCAGCCCGTTCCGGACATTCTGGCCGCTGTCGACCTGGGGTCGAACAGCTTCCACATGGTGGTCGCGCGCTACTCGCACGGTCAGCTCGTGATCATCGATCGGCTGCGCGAGATGGTGCGTCTCGCCGCCGGCGTCGAGGAGAACGGGCGGCTCGACAAGGACGTGCAGGCGCGCGCTCTCGCCTGTCTCGAGCGCTTCGGGCAAAGGCTGCGCGACATGCACGCGGACAGCGTGCGCGTGGTCGGCACCAACGCACTGCGTCTGGCACGGCGCAAGCAAGCCTTCCTGGAGCGTGCCCGCGAAGCGCTCGGTCATCCGATCGAGATCATCGGCGGCATGGAGGAGGCGCGCCTCATCTATTCCGGCGTGGCGCATACCATGCCGAGCGAGCCCGGGCGCCGTCTGGTGGTGGACATCGGCGGCGGCAGCACCGAGCTGATCATCGGCGAAGGCTTGGCGCCGCTCGAGCTCGAGAGCCTGCAGATGGGCTGCGTGAGCGTGAGCGAGCGCTTCTTCCGCGACGGAAAGATCTCGGCAAAACGCCTGGCGCGCGCGCGAGTCGCCGCGCGCCTGGAGCTCGAGCCGGTGCAAGCGGCGTTTCGCCGCCGCGGCTGGGACAGCACGGTCGGCAGCTCGGGTACCGTGCGCGCTATCGGCGAGGCGATCCGCGAGCTCGACCCGCAAACCACCTCGATCACTCCGGCAGGACTGGCGCGCGTGCTGCGCTACCTCGGGGATGCCGGCAACGTGCGGGCTCTACAGCTCGCTGCGATCACTGACGACCGCCGCCCCGTGTTTCCGGGAGGCGTCGCCATATTGACCGAAGTGGTGGACATGCTCGGCATTCAGGAGCTGCGCATTGCCGATGGCGCGATGCGCGAAGGCCTCCTGTACGACATGCTCGGCCGCTTCACGGACGAGGATGCGCGCGAGCGCACCGTGCGCGCGATGCAGCGCCGCTATCACGTGGATCCGGCGCAAGCCGAACGGGTCGAGGCGAGCGTGCTGCAGTTTCGCGAGCAGGTATCAGCGGCCTGGAAGCTCGAGGATCCGCTTGCGGCGCTGGCACTCAAATGGGCGGCGCGCCTGCACGAGATCGGTCTGGATGTCTCGCATAACGGCTATCACAGGCACGGAGCCTATCTGCTCGAGAATGCGGATATGCTGGGATTTCCGCGCGAGGAGCAGCAGCTGCTCGCGCGGCTCGTCGGCGGGCATCGCCGCAAGCTCTCGCTCGAGGGCCTGGACGAGCTCGTGCCGCCCTGGGACCGCCACGCGCTCTATCTCATCATTCTGCTGCGACTCGCAGTGCTCCTGCATCGCGGCCGCAGTCCCGCCGCGCTGCCGACGATCGAGCTCGCGGCGAAGCCGCGCTTTCTCGAGCTACGCTTTCCCGGCCGCTGGTTGAAGGACAACCCCCTCACGACCGCGGATCTGCAGCAGGAGATCGATTACCTCAAGCCGCACGGCTTCCGCCTGCGCGTATTCAGTAACCGCAGCTGAAGCGTCGGACCGCCACGGCGCTAGCCGTAGGACGCCTTCCCGTTCGTGTCGCAGCAGTGCGCCGCAGCTCAAATTTGGGTATGGCGGTTGCGCTCCCTTGCACGCGGAGGAATGCGTACTGCGCAGCCTTCGGAGCGAGCGCAGGCTCGACACGGAAATCATCGTAGTGAGGTGCATCATGGATCGATTCAAACTCATTGCAGGCCTGGTCACGTTGGGCCTGGCGGCGGCCGGCGGCGCGAGCGCGCAGAGCGCGAGCGCAGGCGCCGCGCCTTCCGGGTCTCAAACGAGCGGCACGGGCACTGCCGGCGCAACGAGCGCTCAGCCGGGCGCGACGGGTTCGCAGCCCACTGCGGGTTCGGTCGCTCCGGGCAGCACGACCAATGAATCAAGCGCGCCCAACTCCAGCTCCACTACCGCTCCCGGAGGGCAGGGCACGGGGCAGGGGCCCAATCCGAGCCTCGGCAACGGCGGCACCTCGAATTCGGCAAGCGGACAGGGCAGCGGTTCGCGTCCCAACAGCAGCGCCAACGCCAGCGACTACAGCGGCATTCAGAACAACGGGACTTCAGATAATGGATCGGCCTCTCAAAGCGTGAACCCCAATGCGCCGGCAACGCCGGGTGCACAGCGCCCCGGCAGCCCACCCGATGGCAGCAACGCAGCGCCCGGCCAAAACGGCAACGGCGGCAACCCTGCTTCGACCGGGCCGGACGCGACAGCCAGCTATCCGCACAACACGCCGAGCACTGACAACCCGCAGGCGCCGCCGCAGGCTCCGAGCGCCACGGAACCGCCTGGCTCAACCGCGCCCGGAACTTCCCCAGCGAACCCCGCGCCTTCTAACGGCGGCGCGACGCCTCCGAGTGACGTGACGTGACGGGAGCAGGGACGAGCGGTGCTTCCTCGGGATCCTCAAGCGGTGCCACCCCGGCTGCGCCTCCCGAGAGATAGGAGCAGCTGCAACAGGCAGCGGCGGCAAGGATGCTGTGGCTCCGACGAAGCCGGCCGGACTCAGGTCCGTCCGGCTTCGGCATGCGCCAAGCCTTCTACAGGCTGAAGCCCGACGTCACGGCGTACGCGTCGAGCAGCGTTTCCTGAGCGCACACCGCGGGTTGATTGCCGGGGACGTGACGGCGGTAGAGACCGTCCGCGCCAAGCTGCCAGGCCTGGGTATTGTCGGAGAGATACACGTCGAGATCGCGCAGGATCCGTTCGCGATGCGAGCTGCGCTTGATCGGGAAGGCAACCTCCACGCGGCGGAAGAAGTTGCGCTCCATCCAATCCGCGCTCGCACAGTAAAGCTCGGGCTCGCCGTCATTCTGGAAATAGAACACGCGTGAGTGCTCGAGGAAGTGTCCGACGATCGAGCGCACGGAGATGTTTTCCGAGACCGCCGGGATGCCCGGACGCAGCGCGCAGATGCCACGGACGATGAGATCGATCCTGACCCCCGCGCAGGAGGCGCGGTACAGGGCCTCGATTGCCTGCGGATCCACCAACGAGTTCATCTTGGCGATCACGCGCGCGGGCCTGCCGTTGCGGGCGTGTCCCGCCTCGCGATCGAGTTTCGTGAGCATCGCCTGGTGCAGACCGAAAGGCGACTGCAGCAGCCGATGCAGGTGCGGCGTCTTGGTGAGGCTCGTCAGTTGCAGGAAGATCTCGTGCACGTCCTGGCCGATCTCCTTGTCGCAGGTGAAGAGCCCGTAGTCGGTGTAGGCGCGCGCCGTCTTCGGATGATAGTTGCCCGTGCCGAGATGGCAGTAGCGGCGGATGCCCTCGGACTCGCGGCGCACGATCATGGTGAGCTTGGCGTGCGTCTTGAATCCGACGACTCCGTACATCACGTGCGCGCCGGCCTCCTGCAGTCGATTCGACAGCTCGATATTGGCTTCCTCGTCGAAGCGCGCGCGCAGCTCGACGATCACCGTAACGTCCTTGCCTGCCGTGGCTGCCGAGACCAGCGCATCGACGAGCGGCGACTCGGCGCCGGTGCGATACAGCGTCTGCTTGATGGCGAGCACCTGCGGGTCGACCGCTGCCTGACGCACAAAATCCATGACCGGTCCGAAGCTCTGATAAGGGTGATGCAGCAGCAGATCTTTCTGGCGGATCGCCGCGAACAGGTCGGAGCTCGCGGTGATGCGCTTGGGGATGCCGGGCGTGAACGGCGGGTATTTCAGCTCGGTGCGCTGCACCAGGTCGTAGACCGCGCTCAGGCGATTGAGATTGACGGGACCGGGCACGCGAAACAGATCGGTGCTGTTGAGCGCGAACTGCTGTAGCAAGAACTCCGTGACATCATCCGGGCAATCGCGCGAGGTCTCCAGGCGCACTGCCTCGCCGTAGCGGCGATGCGCGAGCTCGCCCTCGAGAGCGCGCCGCAGATCATCGATCTCCTCCTCATCGACGAACAGGTCGCTGTTGCGGGTGACGCGAAATTGATAGCAGCCGACCACCTCGATTCCCGGGAACAGCCTGTTCACGAAGTTGTGCACGATGCCGGTGAGCAGCACGAACGAGCGCTGCCCGTCCTCCTGAGGCACGGGGACCACGCGCGGCAGCGAGCGCGGAGCCTGCACGATGGCAAGCTCGCTGTCGCGCCCGAACGCGTCCTTGCCCGAGAGGCGCACGATGAAGTTGAGACTCTTGTTCTGGATGCGGGGGAACGGCCGTGCCGGATCGAGTCCGAGGGGGCTCAGCACCGGCTCGACCTCGAGCGCGAAGTATTGCTCGAGCCAGCGATACGTCTCGTCGGTCCACTCGCTGCGGCCGCGCAGGCTGATCCCCGCGGCGCGCATGAGCGGCAGCAGGACCTCATTCAGACATCTGTATTGCTCGGCGACGAGCTGCAGCGAGCGATCGTGGATAGCCACGAGCTGCTCGGGAATCGTGAGCGCATCGGGTGCGAGCTGTGCGGATCCGAGCTCGTGCAGGTGTTTCAGGCCGGCAACCCGGATCTCGAAGAACTCGTCGAGATTGCTCGAGGAGATGCTCAGGAATTTCAATCGCTCGAGCAGCGGCACCGACTCATCGAACGCGAGCGCCAGCACGCGCTGATTGAACTCCAGGAAGGACAGCTCGCGATTGATGTAGTAGTCAGGCGACTTGAGGTCTGGCGCGTCCACGGAGGTCGCTCGGGATCTTCCCGGTTGTCACATTATGGCGCCGAACGCCTTGACAGCGACATGAAGCAGGTCGCGTCACGCGCTCAACGCGAGACGAGTGCCGGTCCGACCGGAGGGTACAGCGAGGCGAGCGAGGGACGGGTCTTGGCGAGGAAATCATCGCGCAGATCGGGCTCGATCGGCCCCGAATCGGGCAGATTCACGGTCTGCGGGTTCTTGTACACCCCGTTCACCCGATACTCATAGTGCAGGTGCGGCCCCGTCGCTAGGCCGGTCATGCCGACATAAGCGATCACCGATCCCTGCCCCACGAAGCGGCCGGCCTGGATGCCGCGGGCGAAACGCGACAGATGACCGTAGACGGTGTGAACGCCGTGCGAGTGGTCGATCTCGACGAGGTTGCCGTAGCCACCCTTGACGCCCGCGAACACCACCCGACCTTCACCGGCCG
>Ga0335085_10000687_pt1 | contig 88474 bp, 72 predicted proteins | sample Lox_Sample_45_FD_206712 | JGI IMG/M metagenome (GOLD analysis project Ga0335085, IMG submission 206712) | Soil microbial communities from Loxahatchee National Wildlife Refuge, Florida, United States - Lox_Sample_4.5 | ecosystem: Environmental > Terrestrial > Soil > Wetlands | place: USA... | reverse complement strand
TCCTGCTTCGTGCTCCCGCAGAACCCCGATGATCTGCTCTTCGCTGAACCGGCTTCCTTTCATTGCCGTCTCCTTTTCAGGCGACGGACTCTACCTCAATTTGGCGGAGTTTTCGGGGGGCAGGCCAAGTCGAGCTCTCGCCCATCCTCAAAATGCGAGAGTAAAACGATACTTGGATTTGGCGTGCTGTCAGTAAGTTCGAACTAGTCGACGTTTGCTTTAGGGACGAATCCCTTCGTGCCCTTCGATGGGCCGTCCGACACTTCGACGTTCGAACCGAGGTCATCGCTGGAAATGATGTTCACCGGAGTATTCGGATCGAGCTTCCCGGCCGCCAGGTTCTCGCCCATCCCGCTCAGCATCCCGGCTACGCCCCCCTGCGCCTTCATCTGCGCGAGCTTCTTGTAGGTGTCCTCGTCCGAATAAATCGACACCTGCGTCTGCCCTTCCGTCGGGACCAGCTTATGGCTGCATCCTGCGAGGATCAGCAACGCGCCAAGTGCGATCGCGACCCGGATAGTGGTTGGATACCCCATACTTCCTCTCCTCAGACGGCTTTTATCGCGCTGCGAAAGGCTAAATTCAACCGCCGCGAGTGAAAATTGCTCCGCGCCTCTGGCCCATGATAGCCTTGTCCCTTCGCGCTTTCAGGCCTGTTTCGCCCTGAAGCGTATCACAATGCGCATCGGGCTGATTTCCGATACTCACATCCCCGAAGCATGCGAGCATCTGCCCGCCCGCGTGTTCGAGGTGTTCCGCGGCATCGACCTCGTCATGCACGCGGGCGACGTGTACGTGAACCGCGTGCTCGATGAATTGGCTGAAATTGCGCCGGTTATCGCGGCGCTCGGCAATGGCGATGAAGGCCTCGATGGCCACAAGCACAAGCTGGAGACCGATGATCGCGTGCGCGAGGCGCACCTGGTCGAGCTCGAAGGTCTGAAGATCGGCCTGGTGCATGCGATTCCGACGCCCGATGAAACCTCGCAGGAGGTTTTCGAGCGCGCGATGGTTCGGCATTTCGGCGGGCCCGTCGATGTGATCGTGCAGGGACACAGCCACGTCGAGGGCGTCGTGCGATTCGGCTCCACGCTGGTTGTGAATCCGGGCAGCGCGACTCTGCCGCGCAACCTGGTCGATATTCCCGGCACCGTCGCGATCCTGGAGATCGCCGACGGCTCGGTTCTGTCCGCAGAGATCGTTCAGCTCGGCGAAGTGGGCTGAGAAGCCAGGGAGGGTTTTTTGTCCGACGAACAATCCGCGCGCAAGAACGCGGTCACGATGGAAAAGCTGGTCAACCTCTGCAAGCGCAGGGGCCTCGTGTTCCCGACCAGCGATATCTATGGCGGGCTCGGCTCGACTTACGACTACGGCCCGCTCGGCATCGAGCTCAAGCGCAACGTCAAGGAAGCGTGGTGGCGGGAGATGGTGCAATTTCGCACCGACGTGCTGGGACTCGACTCCGCGATTTTCCAGCATCCGCGCACCTGGGAAGCATCGGGCCATCTGCAGAATTTCAGCGACCCGATGGTCGACTGCAAGAAGTGCAAGCAGCGCTACCGCGCCGACAAGATCCAGGGCGACCGTTGCCCCGATCCAAACTGCAATGGCGAGCTCACTCCGGCGCGCCAGTTCAACCTGATGTTCAAGACCTTCATGGGTCCCGTCGAGGACACCGCCAGCGTGGTCTACCTGCGTCCGGAAACCGCGCAGGGAATCTTCGCGAATTTCCAGAATATCGTCGATACGCAGCGGGTGAAGCTGCCCTTCGGCGTCGCCCAGATCGGCAAATCATTCCGCAACGAAATCACCACCGAGAATTTCATCTTCCGCACCCGCGAGTTCGAGCAGATGGAGATGGAATTCTTCATCAAGCCGGACACCGCGGAAGAAGAAAAGTGGTATCGCTACTGGGTGGATTTCCGTTTCAACTGGCATACAAAGTATGGGCTGCAAGCGGACCATCTCCGGCGCCGCGAACACGGCACCGAAGAACTTTCGCATTACTCCAGCGGCACCACCGATATCGAGTTTCTCTATCCGTTCGGTTGGGGCGAGTTGGAGGGCGTCGCCAAGCGCGGCAGCTTCGATCTCGATCAGCATGCGAAGGCGAGCGGCAAGGACCTGACCTACTTCGATGAAGACGCGAAGGCGCGCTACCGCCCGTGGGTGATCGAGCCGGCGCTGGGAGTCGATCGCTCGATGCTGGCGTTCATGCTCGATGCGTACGATGAAGACGTGGTCGAGAACGAGGAGCGCATCGTGATGCGCTTTAATCCCCGGCTCGCTCCGATCAAGGTCGCCATCTATCCGCTGCTGCGCAAAGGCGGCCAGCCGGAAAAGGCGCACGCGGTGCGCGAGATGCTGTCGAAGCATTTCACGACCGCATACGATCAGGCCGGCTCGATCGGACGGCGCTACCGGCGGCAGGACGAGGTCGGCACGCCCTTTGGCGTGACGATCGACCATCAGACCATGGAAGACGACACGGTCACCTTGCGCGATCGCGACACCACCGGGCAGGTGCGTCATCCCATCGCGGCCCTGGTGGATGTGTTGAACGGCAAAGTCGGCTGGGCTGCATGAGCCCCGGGCCGGGACCGATTGAACTTGTAATATTCAACTCGCACGATGCGGGAACTGGAGACTAAGACTCGAAATGGCGCGTGTTCATCCTGAGATTTACTTTTTCGGCGCGGGCGTGGCGGAAGGCCGCGCCTCGATGCGCGAGCTGCTCGGCGGCAAGGGCGCGAACCTGGCGGAAATGGCATCGCTCAAGCTGCCGGTTCCCCCCGGCTTCACTATCTCGACCCAGGTCTGCAACTACTACTACGACCACGGCAGCAAGTACCCGAAAGGCCTCACTGAGGGCGTAAAGAAGAGCGTCGCCCGGATGGAAAAGGCGCTCGGCCGCCGCTTCGGCGATGCGACCAATCCTCTCCTGGTCTCCGTGCGTTCGGGCGCGCGCGTGTCGATGCCGGGAATGATGGACACCGTCCTGAACCTCGGCCTCACCGACGAAACCGTTAAGGGGCTCGAGACGGTGTCGGGCAATCCGCGCTTCGCGTGGGATTCCTATCGGCGCTTCTGCCAGATGTACGGCGATGTCGTGCTGAAGCTCAAGCCCGAGAACAAGAACGATCCCGATCCGTTCGAGGAATTGATCGATAATAAGAAGGCGGCACGTGGCGTTTCCGAAGACGTCGATCTCTCGGTCGATGATCTCAAGGAGCTGGTGAGCGAGTTTCGCGACCTGATTCGCCGTCGCGTCGGCAAGGACGTTCCGCAGGATCCCAACGAGCAGCTCTGGGAAGCGATCGGCGCGGTATTCGGCTCGTGGAACAACGATCGCGCGATCACCTATCGAAAAATCAACAATATCCCCGGCGACTGGGGCACCGCCGTCACCGTGCAATCGATGGTGTTCGGCAACCTCGGACCGGATTGTGCGACCGGGGTCGCATTCTCTCGCGACCCGGGCACCGGAGAGAAAGGAATCTACGGCGAGTTCCTGCCCAACGCGCAGGGTGAAGACGTCGTCGCCGGCATCCGCACGCCGTTGCAAATCAGTCTTGCCGCCGGTCGAAAATGGGCGGCGCGCAACAATCTGAGCGAGAGCGAGCGGGCCGCGAAGTACCCGACTCTCGAAGAGCGGTTCCCCAAGGTCTTCAAGGAATTCCTCGCCATCGCCAAACGCCTGGAGAACCATTTCCGCGATTGCCAGGACATGGAGTTCACCATCGAGCGCGAACGCCTGTTCATGTTGCAGACCCGTAACGGCAAGCGCACCGCCGAAGCCGCCGTGCGAATCGCCGTGGATATGGCGGACGAGAAACTCATCACCCGCTCCGTCGCGCTCACACGCGTCGAGCCCGAGACGCTCGAGCAGTTCCTCCATCCGCGGCTCGACCCCAGCAGCAAGAAGGAAGTGATCGCCAAGGGACTGCCCGCATCTCCCGGCGCCGTGTTCGGCGAGGTAGCGTTCTCGGCGGACGAAGCGGTCGCCGTCAGCGCGGCGGGACGCCCCGTGATCCTCGTGCGTATCGAAACCTCGCCCGAAGACATCCACGGCATGCAGGTCGCCGAGGGCATCCTTACCGCGCGCGGTGGAATGACGAGCCACGCGGCTGTCGTTGCGCGCGGAATGGGCAAATGCTGCGTCGCGGGATCGACCGCGCTGGAAATCAACTACAACGCGGGCACGCTGTCGGCCAACGGCCACGTGATCCACCGCGGCGAGTACATCACCCTCGATGGTTCCGCCGGCGAAGTCATCCTCGGGCGCGTGCCGACGGTGAAACCCGAGATGCCGCCCTATCTGAAAAAGTTCATGTCGTGGGCGGACCAGGAGCGGAAGCTGGGCGTGTGGGCCAACGCCGACACGCCCACCGATGCGAGAGTCGCGCGCGAGTTCGGCGCCGAAGGAATCGGGCTCTGCCGCACCGAGCATATGTTCTTCGAGCCCGAACGCATCGAGGCGGTGCGCCAGATGATCATGGCGGAGAGCAAGGACCAGCGCGTGGCTGCCCTCAGAAAAATCCTTCCGATGCAGCGCCAGGACTTCGAGGGCATCCTGCGCGAGATGAAGGGTCTGCCGGTGACGATTCGCCTGCTCGACCCGCCCCTGCACGAGTTCCTGCCCAAGGAAGATGCCGAGATTCGCGAGCTGGCCGCCAAGATCGGCGTGACCGCCGACCATCTCAAGCAGGTCCGCGAGAGCCTGTTCGAGTTCAACCCGATGCTGGGACATCGCGGGTCGCGCCTGGGAATCAGCTATCCGGAAATCTACCGCGCCCAGGCACGCGCGATTTTGGAAGCGGCCTGCGCGCTGCGCAAGCAGGGCGTCAAGGCGATGCCGGAAATCATGCTCCCGCTCATCGGCGAGAAAAAGGAATTCGATTTTCTTGCCGCCGAGATCCGGGCCGTTGCGAAGGACGTGTTCGCGGAGACGGGGACCAGGGTGCCGTTCACGATCGGTACGATGGTCGAAGTGCCGCGCGCGTGCGTGATGGCGGGAGAGATCGCGAAGTCAGCGCAATTCTTCTCCTTTGGGACCAACGATCTCACGCAGATGACCTACGGCCTCTCACGCGACGACTCATCGAAGTTCCTCAATGACTACGTCAATCGCGGCATCTACAAGAAAGATCCATTCCAGGAGCTCGATGCGAGCGGCGTCGCCGACCTGATGAAGATGGCGATCGAGCGCGGCCGTAAATCCAACAAGCAGCTCAAGATCGGGATCTGCGGCGAACACGGCGGCGACCCGGCCAGCGTGAAGACCTGTCACCGGCTGGGACTCGACTACGTGTCCTGCTCACCGTATCGAATCCCGGTCGCGCGCCTGGCCGCCGCGCAGGCCTCGATCGAGTCGAAGCAGAAGAAAGCAGCCTTCAAGGACGTGTAATTTTCGATATAGTCCTGCCCGCGTGGTGGAATTGTTCGTCCACACTCCAGGGAGGACTCGATGAAGGCTCCTCGATGGCGGGCGATGATTGCCGCAATGGCAATGTTGCCGCTGATGCTCGCGCTCGATGGATGCGGCGGGGGCTCATCTTCGTCGGCTCCTCCCTCGGAGGTCGTTTCCGGCATCGTTAGCGGGGGAGAGGCCCCCATCAGCGGCTCCAAAGTCATTCTATTCGAGGCCGGCCGCCGGCCTGATGAGCGTGCCAGCCGCCTCGGCGAGGCGGTCAGCGATGCGGACGGCTCATTCAAGATCAAAGGCGCCAAACCGCACCATGACGCGGTGCTCTACCTGGTTGGGGAAAGCGGAGATGCGGGTGGCGGAATCAATCCCGCGATTCGTCTCATGGCTATTCTTGGAACTCCTGCGGCTTTGCCTGCCTCAGTTGTCGTCAATGAACTGACGACCGTCGCCGCGGCCTATGCGTTCTCGAATTTCTTCACGGACGAGAAGACTGATCTCAGGGACACCGTCACCCCCTCGATCTCGATCGCAACCGCGGTCGCCGGCGCCATAGTTGATGTTACTACCGGCGATCTGACCTCCAACTTCGGCGATCCCACCAACAATCCGGCCCGCTTCAATACTATCGCGAATGCGCTTGCGAACTGCGTTCAGTTGGTAACACCGGATGCCTGCACCAACCTGTTCCTCAACGCGAACCAGCCCGACGTTCCGTCCGATACCCTTCTGGCCGCGCGGAATATGAACCGTGCCCCGGCCAACAACGTCAGCGAAATATTCGATACTGCCGCGGAGGGCCCCTTTGCTCCCGTGTTGGACAAAGCTCCCACCGATTGGACTATTTCGATCTTCTGCGTTTCCCCCGACATCGTAAGGGACTCGACCACATTCGCGATCGACAGTTCCGGCAATTTGTGGCTTACGACCTTCGACGCCAAATTTACCGGAATCGATCCGGCCGGCAATCTGCTTTCACCACCCGACGGGTTTTCCGGTGGCGGATTGATCGCGGGCTTTCACTCGATCGCAATTGATGGCTCGGACAACATCTGGATCACCAACACCGGCAGCAATACCGTCTCCAAATTCTGCGGCGCAAAACCAGGAAATTGTCCTGCCGGCCTCCACACCGGCGATCCGATCTCGTCTTCGAGCGGCTATACCGGTGGCGGGCTGGACAACAACCCCGGACCAATCACCTTTGACCATCAGGGCAATGCCTGGATCAGCGACTGCGGATTTGCCTGCGGTGGCAACCAGTCGGGTCCCGGGTCCGTCACCGCGCTAAGCCCCCTCGGCGTTGCGCTCTCGCCGGACGCGGGTTTTACCGGCGGCGGCATTGACAGCCCCAGCGCGATCGCCATCGACGGCTCCGGCAACGTATGGACCACCAATTATGCCCGGAACAGCGCCAGCAAGTTATGCGGCGCCGATCCCGCGGCTTGCCCCGCGACCGCGCCAAACCCCGGCGATCCGATCTCGCCCTCAACCGGATTCAATCAAGGCGGCATTTTTCTCCCCGAAGCTATCGCCTTCGATCAGCAGGGAAACGGATGGATCAGCAACCTGGCCACGATCACGGAACTCAACTCGCAGGGCGTACCGCTCTCTCCCGCGGAAGGTTATCGGCCGGACGGTCTGATCGTACCGGTCGGAATCGCCGTTGATGGCGCGGGCCTGATCTGGATCGCCGACTGCGGAAGCGAGTGTCTGGACGTGTTTAAACCCGATGGGTCGATCCGCGAATTGAACAATTCGGGCATGCAACTCTCTCCCGTCAAGGGATTCACCAGCGCCACCATACAGGCGCCTCTCCTGCTTGCGATCGATGGCGCCGGCAACATCTGGGTCAAGGACTCCGCATTCTTTGGCGTCACCGAAATAGTAGGAGCGGCCGCCGGAATTGCGACCCCGCTGATTGGACCGCCGGTGAGCTCCAACGAACGTTGATCCGAACTGCGCCAGGCAGGCATCCCGGATGCGAACCGAGCCTTCAAGATCGAGAATTGCTGTACTACGCTGAGAACCGTCGAGGTCACAACTATGTCGGGAAGCGCAGCCATCCACGAACCGATTCGCCATCTCAACGAAGCAGTCGTCCTTACGCCTGACGGCAGTGCGCCGCCGCTGGTGACGGCCGGACCCGACACGCCGATGGCGAAAATCCTTCCCATCATCGAAGCCGATGGCGGCGTCATCGTGCGCGATTTCCTCTCGGCCGATCTCCTGCGGCGACTCCAAAGCGAATTGCGGCCCTACGTCGATGGCCACGCGCCGGGCAGCCGGGAACCGGCCCTCGGGTGGCAGATGTTCCACGGCGCACGCACAAAGCGATTTTGCGGATTGGCCGCCAAGTCCCGGGCGTTCGTGGAATTGATGCTCGACACGAGGCTGAAAGATTACGCGGACCACTTCCTGCTCCCGCGATGCGGCAGCTACTGGCTCAACACCGGCCAGATGATGGTGATCGGGCCGGGCGAGCCCGCGCAGATGCTCCATCGCGATTCCGCCAACTGGCCGCATTTTCCGTGGCCGGCGCCGGAAATCACCGTTAGCTGCATGTTCGCGCTCAACGATTTCACGATCGAAAGCGGCGCGACCCAGGTCGCCCCGGGCAGCCACAAGTGGAGCGATCCGAATCGCGCGCCCACCGCGCGTGAACTCACCCAGGCCGTCATGCCTGCCGGATCGGTGCTGCTCTACAACGGCAACGTAATTCACGCGGCCGGCGAGAATCGCACCGCCGATCATTGGCGATGGGGCATGCACATAAGCTGGGTGCTTGGATGGCTCCGGCCCGAGGAGTGCCACTACCTGGCCGTGCCTATCGAGGTCGCTCGCCAGCTGCCGGAGCGCGCGCAATTGATGCTCGGGTATCGATCGTACCATCCCTCGACCTACGGTGGTCGCCTCGGCCTGGTCGATTTCGACGACGCGAAGCGCTTGCTCTAGGCGTTCAAGAGAGAGTGGTTGTCGCCTCCGGCCTGCCCCTGGCGATGTAAAAGGGAGGCTGGAATCCGTCCGCGCCCATAGCGGCGCGGCGAAGCGCCCATCACTCGCTTGAATGCCGTGCTGAATGCGCTCTCGGATTCGTAGCCGAGCGACAGCGCGATCTCCGAAATGGAATCGCCGGAGTTCGTCAACCTGTCTCCCGCCAACATCATCCGCCATCGCGCCAGGTATTCCATCGGCGAGCTCCCGACCTTCTGTTTAAATTTCAGCGCGAAGATCGATCGCGACATACCCGCGCGCCTGGCCAGCTCCTGGAGCGTCCAATGATGCGCCGGATCATCGTGGATCGCCGTAATCGCGGCGCTCATCTGTTTGTCCGCCAGCGCGAACAGCCATCCGACTCCCCCTTGTGGCCCTTCCGCCAGATGAAGCCGCAGAGCCTGGATCAGCATCATGTAGGCTACGTGTTCCGCGATGAGAGAACCGCCCGGCTGCGGCTCGTGGATCTCCTGCATCATCCGCTCGATACACCATCGCAGCGCCGCGCGGTCGGATTCTTTCTGGATATGCACAATCGGCGGCAGGACATCGAGCAGGATGCTGGCATGACTGGGAGTGAACGCGAAGTGCCCGCCGGCAACGAAGCAGTCGTCGCGCCCGGGCGTTTGCGTCAGCTTCGCGGTTGCCATGAATGTCCGGTAATCGACCGGCGTCGCGGTCCGATCGGTCGCCAGGCAAAATGGCCGCCCGCTGGGCAGCACCAGGCAATCGCCGGCCTTGAGCGGCACCGGACCGGGCGCGCCTTCTACCGTCAACCAGCCCTGGCCGGAAATTATCGCGTAGCATTTGATGCCGTCATAGTGCGGGAACTGGACCGACCATTTCCCGCTGACACCAAATCCGCGCGACGCATAACTGCGCGGTTTCAGCAGCGCCAGCACATCTGAGAGGGGATCCATAAGACCTCTTCGGACGATCGCGAAGATAATATAGACTTTCTAGCATAGATCGTATCATCTCTGCCCCTTATCTTGAAGCAACCGGGTCGCGAAATGCCCCGGGTGTTGGCGTGAAGTTCCAAGGCGATGAGGCGCGAAGTTCTCTCGGAGATGAATCGATGGCAACACGAGCGCTGGTTTTAAGCGGCGGGGGGATGGTCGGGATCGCATGGGAATCGGGACTGCTCGCTGACTTGAGCGAGGGCGGAGTTGACCTCGCGCAGGCCGATTTCATCGTCGGCACCTCCGCCGGGTCGTTTGTCGGCGCGCAAGTCGCGATGGGCCGATCCGCATCCGCGATCGTCGAGGCAATTCTTGCCGAGGATCCCCTACGGAGCTTCTCTGTCGGTGGCCGGCCGATGCAGGTGCCGGACATGTCGGTGCTGTTCGCCAAAATGGCAAGCGCGGTCTCGAGCGAACGTCCTGCAGAACAGGTGCGCGCCGACATCGGCGCGTGGGCGCTTTCCGCCGAGACCAGGATCAGCGAGCAAGATTTCATCGCCGGCTTCGGCCGTTCGTTCACCGGACTTCCCGAAGACTTCTGGCCGGAACGACCCTACGCGTGCACTGCCGTCGACGCGACAGACGGATCCTTCGTGCTGTGGAACAAGGACTCCAGGGTTGGCTTGGTCAACGCGGTCGCGTCGAGTTGCGCGGCCCCCGGAATATTTCCCCCGATTACGATCCGCGGCCGAAAATACATCGACGGCGGAATGAGATCGCCGGCCAACGCCGACCCGGCCAAGGGCTATGACCTGGTTGTTGTAATCGAGTTTCGCGGTACCGGGGTCGAACCCACGATGGCGGAGCTCTTCCGGCGCGCGCTCGATCGCGAACTCGATGCCTTGCGCAGCAGTGGAGCACAAGTGGAGCTGATCGTACCCGATCCCCCGTGCATTGAGGCGTTTGGGCCGAACCCTATGGATTCAAGCAGGCGGAAGGGCGCGGCGACCGCGGGAGTCGCGCAGGGCAGAGGCTCGGTGGATCGCTTGCGCCAGTTCTGGAGCGGCCGGTAAGTGGCCATCTCTGGACGATCGCGAAGATAGTACGGACTCTACAATATGGATCGTATCGGCTCCGCGACTTACTTTGGAAAACGAATGGCCGCAAATTGCGGTCCCCGAGTCATGGAAGAGGAGTTATCGTGATGCGAATTTTTATTACCGGAGCTAACGGATTTATCGGTTCCCTCATTGCCAGGGAGCTGATCGACGAAGGCCATCAGGTGCTCGGTCTTGCTCGTTCCGATGCATCCGCCAAGTCCCTCGCCGCAGCAGGCGTTCAGGTCCATCGCGGCGACATCGAAGACCTCGAAAGCCTGCGCAGCGGAGCAGCGATGTCCGATGGTGTTATTCACCTGGCCTTCAGCCAGGACTTTTCAAAGTACCAGGCCAACTGCGAAGCAGACCGGCGCGCCATCGAGGCTCTCGGCTCCCCGCTCGTCGGCTCCGACCGGCCCTTGATCGTCAGCGCCGGGGTCGCCGTCGTAACCCCTGGCCGCTCCGCAACCGAGGACGATCCATGTCTTCCCAGCTCGATGTTCCCACGCGCCGCGTCGGAGGAAGCCACCCTCTCGCTGGCAGAACGTGGCGTTCGAGCGTCGGTCGTGCGACTTCCCCAGGTGCACGACCTGGATAAGCAGGGGCTGGTCACGATACTCGTCGATCTCGCTCGCGAGAAAAGAGTCTCGGCCTATGTGGGCGACGGCGCCAACCGATGGCCGGCGGCGCACCGGGTTGACGTCGCCCATCTCTACAAGCTGGTGCTCGAGAAGGGCTCCCGCGGAGCGCGTTACCACGCCATCGCGGAAGAAGGTGTACCGCTGCGACAGATCGCCGAGGTCATCGGCCGGCGCCTGAACATTCCCGTCGTCTCCAAATCACCCGAAGAGGCTGCCGAGCATTTCGGCTGGATGGGATTCATCGTGGGCGGCGATATCCCGGCATCGAGCGCGCTAACGCAGGAACGGCTAGGATGGCGCCCGGTTGGACCCGCGATGCTCTCCGATCTCGAGCACGCACACAATCTCGAGATCTGAACGATGGCGCGTTATCGCTGATCCATTCGCTCGATGACTTTTATCAACCAGCGGCGGAAACGCAGGGTCGTTGCCGCGTCGCCCTGGAGGCCCATCGCTTTCCGTGCCGTTGCGCCGAACAGCGAATCGCCGAGCATCAGGATCAACAGAAAACTGGCAGCCATTTGGGTTTCTTCAAATTCAGGTACGCGGCGTCCGTCGCGTTGGGCCCTGCGAACCCGCCCGGCATGCATCCGCTCCGCGGCCGGCTTTAGAAAATCCTCATGCTCTGATTCAAAGCTGCGCCCGCAAAGAAGTAGCCAGGCGAGCAGTCGCGCTACGCCGCGTCGCGCCGGGACTTCGTAGAACCGATCGAAAATGCCTTCCACGTCCAGTTCGTTCTTGCTTGGCCATCCCTCCAGGAACTGCGACTGGAGCCTCGCGAAGCCGTCGAGAATGATCGCTTCGAAGAGACCCTCGCGGCTCTTGAAGTGATGCAATATCGCGGGATGCGACAGTCCCGTATCGGCCGCAATCTTCTGGAGCCTGACCGCCTCGGGGCCTCCGGTTATCAGGCGGCGCCCGGCGGCGTGCAGAATTCTGAGCCGAGTCTCGGCCCCGTCCCGACGACCGGGCCCCTTGCGCTTCGAAGCACGAACTTTTCCCGGCGGGCGGCGCGAACGGCTGGCGTTCAATTTTCCGCTCGCGCTCCCGTGGCTGCGCCCTGTGCCGTCTCGACCATGGAAGCGGTGATCTCGGCGGATTCGCCGCGATGCCGCCGGTAGACATCCAGGGTCCACTGGCACGCGCGACTGCTTCGCAGCGACTCGCAGACCTTCGCGAATGGCTCCGGAAGCGGAAGCGCGGGCCGATAGGGAAATTCCGGAGGCCTGACCACCGGGGACAACAAAGCCGCTGCCGTGAGATCGGCGACCGTGAAGCAATCGCCCGCGAGATACCCCGAGGGCCGCAACTCCTTCTCCAGCCGTTCCATCGCGGCCAAAGTTTTCGCCCGCGCGATTTCCGCGCTGGCCGGATTGATATCCATCTGGCGGCGCATCGAGCCCGGCCGAACAACGGCGCCAAAGCGCGATGTGCCAGGCGCGTGGTCGCCGACGCGTGGGAAACGAACGCGGCGCGAACATAGTCCCCATATGGAAGGATGACAAAGAATACCCAGCGCCGGATATATGGTCCCAACTCCTCGTCGAAGTAGTCCTCCAGTTCGAGCGCGCGCCTGCGTTCCTCCGGATCGTCCGGGTAGAGCGCCGGCTGCGGATAGGTGTGCTCGAGCGCCTCGATAATCCGCGTCGAATCGGAAATCGCTTCGTTGCCTAGCTGCAACACTGGAACGTGGGTCGAGCCGGTCATCCGTTTCACGACCGGAACATGAAAGCCCGGGACCAGCGAGCGACGGAAGTGCGCCACCCGTTTGTAGTCCAGCGCCCAGCGCGCCTTCTCATTGAAGTGTGAGCTGGTGAATTGCCACAGGACCGGAGTTTCCATCGGCGGTGTCCTTCCGAGTGATACTTACAATTTTGTAAGTCTCGGGCGCGACTGTGTCAACCCGCTTAATCCGCGGCGTTCGGGCCTGTCTTCTAGAAGAAAATGAACGCCCGCACCACCACGTTCCTGCGGCAGGGAGCCCCTTCCGGCGCGGTCGGATCGACACAGGCGCTGTGGAACGACCATCGCGACACGGAACCATCCGTGATCGAGTCGTAGCACTTGAGCATCGAGACCTCGGTCGACTTCTGCTGCGGGAACCAATACCACTCGTGGGTCGGGCGATAAGTGAAACGCGTCGTCTCACCGACACGATCATCATAAATGCGGTAATTGGTGATGTATGGCTGGTCGGCGAACGATGGCCACGCGCAGAGCACGAACGGATTCTGCTGAATCGTCTCCATCGGCTTGGCGAGGTTGATCGACATGAACCGTCGCGACATCTTCGCGTCCGCCTCCGCCTCCGTGTAGTGCTGCTCGCGCCCGAAATTGCGCAGGTTCCTGGTCAGCAGCTCGCGGCATCGCACCCGTCCGCTGTTGTCGTTCAGATCGTTGTGCACGATGTACGCATAGTTGGCGTTCACGCCCGGGTTTTTCCTTTCCTGGTTCTCGGTGCGATCGCCCTTGTAGTCCTTGTCGAACACGTCGTGGTTGTAGACCAGCGCATCCGTAGCGCCGGGGAAGAATTCAAGCAGCAGCTTCTCCATCTCCGGGTAGAACACCCGCTCCACTTCTTCGGAATCGTAGAAATTCTTGCACCTGGATTCGCAATGCCCCAGCGCAACGCCGAGCTTGTCCATGCATTCCGCGCTGCTGGGCGACAGCCCCGGGTAGTACTCGCCGATGCGGCGCGCATCGCGCAGTACCTGCGGGAAATAGAGACAGCGCTGCACGACGTCGCGCTCTTCCTTGCGCAGCGCCGCCGCCTCGGCCTTGCGCGCCGGGTCCCGCCAGAGTCCGTTCGATGGAACGATCGAGTAGGACGGCCGCTCGTAGATGCTGTAGCGCATCGGAACCACGATGCCGCCCTCGGGGGCTTTCATGTCCTTCGCGCGAATGTAGTCCAGGCACTCGGAGTAACCGCGAAATCCTGTCCCCCACTTGGTCTGGATCGGTCCGGGCGGCGCCTTCTCCAGCATCTCGGTGACCGCCTGTCCCTCGCCGGTCGCGACCTGCTTGAGCGCGTCTTCGGTCGCCGCGGTCGTTCCCGCATCGCCGTCGCGGTCGAGCGACATGTACGATACGCCGCCGTTCGCCGCGATCGGCGGCGTTTGTCCCTTGGTCAGTTGGAACGGAGGCACATATGCCGGCGAAGTCTTCCTGCTAAGTCCCGCGATGCTTTCGGTTTGCTGGCCCATGGCATGCCTCCTGGCGAAAGTCTGGTCCCGGTTGCATTTTCGAACTTACGCCCCACGCGCCGGCGCAATCAAGTTCCGCGTCATGTGCCTCGACCGCTCTCGAGCGTTGAAAACATCGCTCGGCCACGGATGGCTGGAGGCCGCTGCTGCAGGACACCCTCACTTGATCCGGGCGAGCGCCTTGTTTTCCTGGGCGATGACGTTGTCCGGCAGCCGCGCGTAGTTGAGCGGCTCCAGCAAATCCTGGCCCTGGGCCAGGCCCCACCGGAGAAACCCCTGTATCGCCGCTCGTTTCGCGGAATCGGGAACGTCCGACGGCACCAGCATCCACGTAAAGCTGGAGATCGGATAAGCCTGCTCGCCCGGAGCGTCCGTTATCGAGATCCGAAAGTCGTCGGGCATCTTGTTCGCCGCCTCGGCCGCGGCGGCGGTGACACTCGCGAGATCGGCAACGATAAAATTGCCGGCCCGATTTTGAACGGCGCCATAGTTCAGTTGCTTTCGCACCGCGTATGTGAGTTCCACGTATCCGATCGAATTCGGAGTCTTCGCGACCAATTCCGCGACTCCGTCATTGCCCTTGCCCGCGATTCCCACCGGCCAGTTCACCGAGATGCCGGTGCCGGCCCGATCGCGCCACGATTGGCTGACCTTCGACAGGTAGTCGGTCCACACGTAAGTGGTGCCGCTCCCATCCTGCCGATGTACAACTGTGATTTGCTTGTGCGGTAGCGCGATACCCTGGTTGGCTTTCGCGATTGCGGGATCGTCCCAGCGGGTAATGTCGCCCAGGTAAATCCCCGCCAACGTTTCGGGTGTGAACTTCAGCCCCCGGACCCCCGCGACGTTGTATACCGGGACATCCGCTCCCAGGGCCGTCGGGTAGTGAAGCACCTCGCAATTGCGATGCGTGCTGAAATCGAGCATCTGCGTATTCGTGAGCGGTCCGTCCGTGCCCGCGAAGTCGACCAGCGCGAGCATGATGTCGTGAATGCCCACGCCCGATCCATTCGATTGATAGCTGATGCGGACGTCCGGATTCACTTTCTGGTATTCCGCGATCCATTTTTCATACATCGGGTATGCGAAAGTCGACCCGTCACCCTTGATCGCGGTCGGGTCGGCCAATGCCGTTCGGCACGTGGATGCGGTCACCAGGATCGCCGCCACCATCGCGAACACAATTCTCAACGCACCGGCTGCTTTCACGATTTTTCTCCGCTGAGTGTCTGAATCGATGTCTTTGTGCGCCCGAGTTGGCGGTCTGCGAACTTCGGCGCAGGGTTACGATTCTGCTTCTTTCAGCTTCACGGTCAGTTGAACCGCCTGGACCCGAGGCAGATTGAAGGACAGGATGCCCGCGGCGAGAACCATCGCGCAGGAAGCGACCAGGCATCCGATAAAACCGTGGAACTCGAACACCACGCCCGAGAGCAGCGTTCCGAGCAGGCGTCCCCCGGCGTTCGCCATGTAGTAGAAACCGACGTTGACCGCGACCTCTTCGTCGTCCGAGTAGGCCAGAATCAGGTACGAATGAACCGCGGAGTTGATCGCGAACACGATCATGAAAAGCGCCAGACCGACCATCAACGCCGACGCGGGACTCACTCCGAGTTGAAGCGTGCCCGCAAGTGCCATCGGAATGACGACCAGCACGAATGCCCAGAGGCGTGCCGTTTCTCCTGTCACCCCCTGCTGCGAGCCTGAATGACGCAGGATCTCCGGCACCGCGGCTTGAACAAACCCGTAGCCGATGAACCACGCCGCGCAGAACGCACCCACCTGCCAGAATGACCAGTGCAGCATCGACGCCAGGAACACCGGCAAACCAACCACGAACCAGACGTCTCGCGCCGCAAAAAGAAACAGCCGGGCCGCCGAAAGCCAGTTCACCGCGGGGCTCTTCGAAAATAGCTTCGAGAACTTGACCTTGGTCTTCGCCTTGGCCATTCCCGCCGGCAGCGCCGCCACCGTCCCGATCAACACCGCCAGCAGACCCGCCGCCATCGCCATCAGCGATCCGACGAAACCAAGCACTCCCAGGAGCGCGCCGCCCATGAAGAATCCCGCCCCCTTCAGCGCGTTCTTCGATCCGGTCAGGCGCGCGACCCACTTGAACAACGCCCCATCTTCCCCCTCCGGAACGACGATCTTGATCGCCGTCTTGGCGCTCATCTTGGTGAGGTCCTTGGCGATGCCGGAGAGCGCCTGCGCTGCCATCACGTAGGTGACTGAGGCAAGCCGCGACCAGGCGGGCTGCAGCAGCGCAAGCATGATCAGGGCGCCGATCTGAAGCAGCAGGCCGCCGTACAGCGTTACCTTCAGGCCCGAGCGCGCGGCGATCCAGCCGCCCAGCAGGTTCGTGACGATCCCGAAGAACTCGTAGAACAGGAACAGGAATGCGATTTCAACCGCGCTGTATCCCAGGCGATCGAAGTGCAACAGCACCAGCATCCTGAGCGCGCCGTCGGTGAGCGTGAATCCCCAGTAGGCGCCGGTGACCAACGCGTAGTTGCGCGCCGCACTCTTCATTTGCTTCTTCCGCGCGGACGGAGATGCCGCACGGCAGGCAGGCTTGCCGCGACCTTCGCGGTCAGCTCGACCAGCCGATTCACATAGCCCCACTCGTTGTCGTACCAGGCGATGACCTTGACCTGGGTGCCATCGACCACCATCGTCGATGGACCATCCACGATCGAAGAGCGTGGGTCGTTGACGAAATCGACGGAAACCAGTGGACGCTTTTCGAAACCCAGGATGCCGCGCAGCTCGCCCCCGGCTGCTTCGCGCAAATGACGGTTCACTTCCTCGGTACTGGTCGAGCGCGATACTTCGAACACGCAATCGGTCAAAGATGCGTTCAACAACGGCACTCGAACCGCCATGCCGTTAAGCTTGCCCTGCAGTTCGGGATAGATGAGACCGATCGCAGTCGCCGAGCCCGTCGTCGTCGGTATCAGCGACATCAGCGCGGAACGCGCGCGGCGAAGATCCTTTTGCGGCAAATCGACGACGGTTTGCGTATTCGTCACATCGTGGATCGTCGTGATCGCGCCATGGCGAATTCCGAGCTTCTCGTGAATCACTTTCACCACCGGGGCCAGGCAATTGGTGGTGCAGGAGGCGGCAGTCACCAGGTGATCGCGGTCGGGATCGTAAAGATGATCGTTCACCCCCATCACGAGGTTCAGGGCGCCTTTCTTGACCGGCGCGGCCACCACGACCTTGCGCACCCCGGATTCGAAGTAGGGCTCCAGAGCCTCCCGGGTAACGAATTTGCCCGAGCACTCCACGACTACTTCGACGCCCGCGTCTTCCCAGGGGACCTCCGCAGGTTTCGAAAAATCGCTGTAGGCGATTCGCCGGTCCTCGACCGTGATGGAGTCGGTTCCGGCGCCAATCGATATCGGCCACCTGCCGTGAACGCTGTCGAATTCGAGCAGATGCGCCGCCGTCTCGGCGCTGCCTTTGACCTCGTTGATGTGAACGACCTCGATTTGCGGATGGCCGAATGCGGCCCGCACCGCGAGGCGGCCCATTCGCCCAAATCCGTTGATCCCGATCCGAACGGCCATCGTCGCTCCCTCGACGCCCTTCGAATTCAGGCTGCCAGGTCCAGCTTGCCCAGCTCGGTTACCCACCGCTCGAGCGCGAACCGCTCCAGTGTCTCGATTGGAAGGGCAGCAAAAATTCGGATTCTCCGCTCCAGCTCGCGGTAAACCCTGGCGAAGGTCTTCGCCCGGGCGCGATCGCTGCCCCGCGCCGAGACCGGGTCGGGGATTCCCCAATGTGCCCTTATCGGCTGTCCCGGCCAGGTAGGACAGGTCTCCGCGGCCGCCCGATCGCAAAGTGTGAAGACAAAATCGAGCGGTGGACCGTCGGGAATCGAAAACTCATTCCAGCTTTTGCTTCGCAACCCGCTCGTTTCGAACTTGAGACTTCGCAGTATCCGCAGCGTCGTCGGATGAACCGCGCTGCCGGGATCGCTGCCCGCGCTGAACGCCTGGAATCTGCCGCCGCCCCATCGATTCATCGCGCACTCGGCCATGATGCTGCGCGCGGAATTGCGGGTGCACAGGAAAAGAACGTTCATGGGGCGGCGCTCGTTGCTCGGTGTGTCGGCGGTAAACTGCTTGGTCCCGTTCTGCGCCGGGCGGCGGCAATGCTCGATCAGGTATCGGATCAGGCTCTCCACGCTGCGATGACGAGCATCGTAGATGACGAAGCTGCCGTGCCGCCGCGCGATCACCAGGCCCGCATGCTTGAGGTGATTCAGGTGGAAGGCGAGCGCCGCGGAGGAGAGCCCCAGCCGCGCGCCGAGTTCTCCCGCCGCCATGCCCTCTGAAGCGCGATGGGCAAGGAGCCGGACGATGGTGAGCCTGATGTCGTGGCCCAGCGCCGCGAGCGCGGCGGATGCTTCTGACCTGGTCATTCGTGACCTCTTCTAAATAATTCCAGATGTCTAGAACTATTTAGATCTTCTGGTGCTCGTGCGTCAAGCGCAATCGTCCCGCCGCCGCTCCCGCCGCCTGGCCGGGAGACTCCACTTGACGGGCGTCGGTTATATTTCTATAATTATTGAAGTATGAAGAAATCGACCGTCGTAACCGCGCTCGGGGCCCTCGCCCAGGAAACGCGGCTCGATATTTTCCGCCTCCTGGTCCAGCGCGGGCCCGAGGGTATGCCCGCCGGCGAAATCAGCCAGCGACTCGGACAACCCTCGCCGACCCTGTCGTTTCATCTGAACCAGTTGAGATTCGCGGGACTGGTGACCTCTCGCCGCGAAAGCCGCTCCATAATCTACAGCGCCAATTTCAAGGCGATGACCGACCTCCTCGGCTATCTCACCGAAAATTGCTGCGGAGGAAGGTCCGAGCTCTGTGCGCCCGGCGCGGCGCCCGGTTGCGCCACGGAGTGCCCGCCTTCGCAAAATCCAATTCCAAAAAGAAACCGGAGGATCTCGGTATGAAACGATTTCACGTACATGTTCACGTCGCCGATCTCGAGTCGTCGGTCCGCTTTTATTCGACCTTGTTCGGCGAGCAGCCGGCTGTAATCAAGACCGACTACGCCAAGTGGATGCTCGAGGATCCGCGCGTCAATTTCGCCATCTCTTCGGGAGCATCCACGCCCCGGATCGATCACCTCGGTTTGCAGGTCGAGTCGGGTGAGGATCTCAAGGTCATCGCTTCGCGGCTGAAGGCTGCCGGCGAATCGGTCCGCGAACAGGTTAACGCGACCTGTTGCTACGCCAGGGGCGACAAGGGATGGGTCAACGACCCGAGCGGGGTCTCCTGGGAGACGTTCCACACCTTCGGTGAAAGCACCGTGTACGGCAATGATGTCCGGCCGCGAATCGAGAGTGCGCCGGCCGCTGTGTCCTGTTGCGCCCCTGCCGCGGCGCCTGCGGCATCCGCCTGCTGCGGCGCTGCAAAGCCGCAGTGACGGCGAGGTTTTAAAAATGTATCCGGCGCGGCCGTCATGAGCGTCAGCTTGCCCATCGCGTCCGCGCCGATTCTGCGCCGCCTCTCGTTCCTCGATCGCTACCTGACGCTGTGGATCTTCCTCGCGATGGGCGGAGGCGTCGCGCTCGGGGCGCTCTTCCCCGGAATGAAGGCCGCCTTCGATCGCCTGAGCGTCGGCGCCACCTCGATCCCCATCGCGATCGGGCTCATCCTGATGATGTATCCGCCGCTCGCGAAGGTTAACTACGACGAGCTCGGCGATGTGTTCCGCAACGTCAGGATCCTCGCGCTGTCGCTGCTTCAGAACTGGATCATCGGTCCAATCCTGATGTTCGCGCTTGCGATCGCGTTCCTGCGCGACCGCCCCGAGTACATGGTCGGCCTCATCATGATCGGCCTCGCGCGATGCATCGCGATGGTCATCGTGTGGAACGATCTCGCCGCCGGCGATGCGGACTACTGCGCGGGACTGGTCGCTTTCAATTCCATCTTCCAGGTGCTGTTCTTCTCGCTCTACGCCTGGGTCTTCATCACCGTGGTTCCGCGCTGGCTTGGCCTGTCCGGCGCGATCGTTCACGTTACGATTGGCCAGATCGCCGCGAGCGTCGCTATCTACCTCGGCATCCCGTTCGTCGCGGGCTTGATGACCTGGGCAGTCCTGACCAGGGCGAAGGGCAAGACCTGGTATCGCCAGAGGTTTATCCCGAAGATCAGCCCCCTGACCCTGACCTTCCTGCTCTTCACGATTGTCGTGATGTTCTCGATCAAGGGCGGCGCGATCGTCCGCATGCCGCTCGACGTCGTGCGCATCGCGACGCCGCTGCTGCTCTACTTCGTCATCATGTTCGCCGTGTCGTTCGTGCTGAGCAAGCGCGTGGGCGCGACCTATCCGCAATGTGCGACGCTCTCGTTCACCGCCGCATCCAACAACTTCGAGCTGGCAATCGCGGTAGCCGTAGCAACCTTCGGAATCGACAGCGGCGCGGCCTTCGCTGCCGTCATCGGACCCTTGATCGAAGTGCCCGTGATGATCGGTCTCGTCGACGTATCTTTATGGGCAAGAAAAAATCTGTTCGGCGCCGGCGTCTCCTGAGAGAATCGCCGCCAGGTTCCCGTTATTCTGCAGGAGCAAAATCGAACACGAAGGCGCCGCCGCCTTGATCGATCAAGGGACCGACGAAATCCTTGAATGCCTGGTGAGCCGGATCGTAGAAGCTCGGATCCGTGACCACCGGCTGGCCCACGTAGTAGTTGCGGTCACCCTGGGATGTGAACGTGACGATGAAGCCCTGCTCGAAGCACTGGTCCAGGCCTTCGCCGCTGATATCCGGCCCGGTTTCGATGGAAACAATAAATGGTGTCCCGTTCCGCTTCGAAAGTGTTTTCAGGGCCAGGAAGCGCTGAATTACTTCCTGCTTCTGCTCAGGTGTGACCGTCGGATTGTACTTGAACAAGACTATGTGCCGCACCAGCCCGGGCTTGTAGTCCGCGGACGTGAAGCGCTCGACGCCCACCATCGCGAGCTCTTGCTTGAGTCGCTCCGCGGAAGAACAAGGCTCGACATCCTGCGCGGTTGCAGTACGGGTTCCCCCACAGCCGGTCTGGAATACCAAGCCAAGCAGGAATGCAAACAATACAAGCTGTCTGGTCAAATGACCGATCTGCGGCGGTCAGGGTGTCGGGAGTCCCTGACAGGCGCCGTAGTACCCCGGGCCCGCTGAATTCTTTAGAGGCATCGAGGTATCGCAGATCCTCCCCTTGACCATTTCAAGTTGGGCAGTGGGTATAGTACTGCCGCATGGATCACCCACTGCACAATTCCTGTCATCCAGCACTCCCCCCAGGACATTTGGTTGATACCCGGCGTAATAGTCCTGCGAGCCGTCCAGGTTGGGAGCAATGAATTGGGGGCTGGCGAACTTGCCGGAAGTTTCACCGCGATTATAGCCCTGGACAAAGAGATCCGCCCGAGTAGGGGTGTCGATGAATTGTCCTTGAGCGAACTGGAAAACGTAAACCGCATTTCGCGGAGGGGTCCCTTTGGCGGCTTTTGGATCGCTCCCCTTTTTGTCGGGAACCCTGCTCGTCCCCTTTATGATTGCGCCCGCCAACACATGCAAACCGTCGCTGGTCCAGAAAATAGCCGACGATGAGCCAGCGTTCGCCGTGGCGACCAGTTCATTACGAAGTGCCGTCGCTTCGAGTGTGGTGTAACTCGGGTTTGTCGGAGGGTTGTTTCCGTTACCCAAAAATTCGTACAGGTCATACGTTAGTTTGGTAGTCGGGTCTGTTGTTTTCGTACTCGGATCCGGGGTCATCGTTGCCGCACAAGCGTCGGCTTCCTGGTTATTTTTTGACCTCAGCCAGCACGTACACTTCGTCAGATCCTTTGACGCCACCCAGCAGGCCGTCGGTCTGGAGGTGTCGAATGCGTTGGTCGCGCTCGTGCAGTTCGAACTGCAATTGACTTTTGCTTTTTTCGTCACCGCGTACACCCTGGTGACCGGACAAAAATTGTTGCTGTCGGCGTTTTCAAAGCCACTCACCATTGACGGGTAAAGCGCGGCATGCGCTTTTCCTGTCGGAGTAAGTGTGAATTTTCCCGGTGCAGGATTCGAGTCTTCCGCGTGCCGGAATGCATAGACTACCGGCGTACAGGTTTGCGCCAGTGCAGCGGAAGCCGAAAGAAAGAAAGACCCGAGAATGACCAGTGCCCGGGCCGAAGTTCTAACCTTACGCATCGCGATTCCTCGGTTCATCTCGATTCCGTCACGGGTGTATCTTGTAAATCGTCCCGCTGTTGGTGGCTCCGCCGGTAACCGTGGTTCCGTAAAAATCTCCGTTGGGAGTTGTAAGCAGGCTCGAGTTCGGATTCTGTCCATCATTGCCGCCCGCGAAGCTGTACACTGTCGTCAACACACCTGCCGGTGTGAGCTGGAAAAACGTGCCCAGGTCGAAGCTGCCGCCATAGTAAGTAGCCCCATATAGATTTCCGTCATTTGCGATGCGGAGCCGGCACGAAGGCTGACTGCCGTCGTCGGGAGCGCCAGCGAAGGAATGTATAATGCTGGTCACGCCGGAGCTCGGATCGTATTTGAAAATGGTGCCGAGTCCGTTCGCTCCGCCTGCCCCCGTGGACCCCCAAAGAGTCCCATCGGGCAGATCGCGAAGCTTCACTCCGGGATATTGGCCGTCTGTCGGCCCGCCGGCGAAAGAGTGAAGGGTCGTGTAGCCCGTCCCATCAGGAGCAATTCGAAAGATAGTGCCGAAATCGTTCGCCCCACCGTAGAAGGCCACGCCATACAGATTGCCGTCAGGGTCATTGGACAGGCCCGCCACGGGGCCTCCTCCATCGTTGCCGCCGGTAAAGGAATAGAGCGTGGTCTCCACACCTGCCGGGGTGATCTCATAGATGGTGCCCAGATTGTCCGCGCCTCCCAAAGTGGTGGTTCCATAAAAATTGCCACCGAAGCCGGTCAATCCCTGTGGTGTAACGCCGCTACCGTTCGCTCCGAAGGAATAGAGCATCGTCTCGGTCCCGGAGAGAGTGATCCTGAAGAAGGTGCCGGACCCCAATGCTCCTCCTGCCGTCGTGGTCGCATAAAAGGCGCCGTCATCCCCCAGGTCCAAACCAGAGGCAGGGTACTGCCCGTCACCGGAACCGCCGGCGAAGGAATAAAGAACTGTATGCACCCCGTCCGGGGTGATCTTGAAGACGGTCCCCAGGTCATTCGTTCCACCGTAGGTAGTGGTCCCGTAGAAATTGCCGTCGCCGCCCGCGGTGAGGCCGGAATCCGGATACCTGCCATCATTCCCGCCGGAAAACGTATAGGCCACTTCTTCAGGTCCGGCTGCACAAACGACATTTACATTTTTGATGTTGGCCTTCGCGACCACACCGCTGCCGTTGGCGACCGTGCAAACCTGACCAGGCGGTGGCGTTGCGAGAACCACGGAGTAGGTGCCGCCGCTCAACGCAGTTTCCGTGAACTTGTATGAACCGTTGGAGGATACAGTTAACGGGTCCGACGCGTTATTGATTACTGTGACGCTCCCCCCGGAAAGACCCGACACCGTCCCCCCGATGGAAAAAGCGGTGGGGGAAGAGCTGCCCGAGCTGGATGAGCTACCGCCGCACCCCGTCAGCGACAGGGTGAAAAGGCCTGGTAAAAAAAAACCAAAAAGCCCAAGAACATATCGTCGTATCCGCACGTATCCCTCCGGGTTCAGACCCAGCCACGGTCTTGAACTGTCGGTGCTTCCAGGGACGTCTCTGTTTTAAACTTCCCCGACTTTTCCCCCGGGTCGAACTTGTGGCCGTGTCCGATACGCTTGTGCCGAATAACTGACTTGGTTCCTCTGGAAGGTTCAGACTCGGCGCACTGTATATTGACGGCCCCGGAGGTGTTTATCTTCAGTTTCCAGTCGGAGATCGCGATGTGCTTCGTCAAATCCAACTGGTTTTGAATTCTGATCACGAGGTTTCTTCCGGCTTGGAATCTGGTCGGCGACCCTTAATACACTTGAAGAAATTGCGGACCTACGGCTGCCAGAATGTCGTGCAGAGGTGGTCCGTCGCAAACGAGGATTCGACCGTCGGCTCCGGCGGGATCAGGGACTGCAACTGGTCCGCGGCTGAACTGTACGGAGCCCAGGTTGGCACCCCGGCGGAGTTCGGATCGCCGGTTTTCGCGAAATTCGTCCAATAGGTCATCATCGTTTGCGAGAGGCGCTGCTGGTTCGGCGTAAAGCCGGGTGGAAGAGGAAACAAGCTCACATTCATAAGATACTCCTGCTCGGCATCGTGAAAGGCGCCGAGTGGAAAACTGAGATTTGAAAGTCCGATTTCCGGCGGAGCGTTCTCGTCGTTGAATTCATACGCGTAGGTAGTCACATACCGGGATAGCGATTGATCGGCCTCTCTGGCTGGACAGCTGAAAATACCATCCGTACCGGCAGCGCCAAGCGCCAGCGAAGCGGCGTTCGCCGGCGGGCTTGCAGGCAGCGGGTAGACACCCAGGACCATCGGACCGATAACAGGCCCGTAGAGCTCGTCAACTGCAGTTGGGTACTCGGAGTTCATTAGCGGAGCGCCGCTCAGATCGTATTCGAACGCCACGAACAGGCGGTATTCGTCGTGATTCGTTCCGGAAATGACCGGAACACGATTGAACTGACCGCTGGCTAATGCCGCCTTCGGTGTTTGAGCCAGGAGTGCTCCGTCGACGAACGGATCCACAACATTGATCGTGTTTAGGCGCAATCCAACCAGGTTTGCCGGAGAAATGTTACGGAGGCATTCCGCGGTTTGGTCCGGACATCCCAGAGCCGTGGCTAGAGCGATCCCCGATGGAACGAATCGCGTGCCAACCGTTTCCCCCACTGCAACAGGCACTATCTCTCCGAGGTAATCGGTGAAAGTGAATGACCCGCTCTCTATGATTACGCGCTGAAAGAGGCCCGCAGCCGTGGGAGACGCCAGGTTGCAAAAGGTGGCCTGTCCTCCGGCAGATTGGCCGAATAGCGTGACAACCTGATTGTTGCCGCCGAACGCATGAATGTTTTGCCGCACCCATTCGAGGGCAAACTGCTGATCCATTAGCCCGTAGTTGCCGCTTGGATGGCCTTCACCGTCGATTGCCGGATGCGCGAAGAATCCGAGCAGACCGAGTCTATAATTGATCGTGACGACAATCAGATTGCCGTGCTCCACCAGGGGAGAGGGGTCGAACATATCTCCACTTTCACCCGTGAGGCCGCCGCCGTGAATCCAGACCATCACTGGCAGAACCGGGCGGCGCTTTTTCCGATCGTGAGGAGCATAGACGTTCAGGAAAAGACAATTCTCGCTGCCGGCAACCTGATCGCCGCTCTCCTGCGAACATACGTTACCGAATTGCGTCGCCTGGAACACTCCGGGCCATTTACCGAAAGCCTTGGGCGGCATCCATCGAAGGTCTCCAACTGGCGGCGCCGCATATGGAATACCCAGGTACTCATCCACTTGACCTTTGCTTATTCCTCTCAGCGGCCCGCTTTCAGTGATGATGTTCTGCACGCCGGCTCCGCCGCCAGTTCCAGAGCCGCCGCAGCCTGCGAGCGCTGCCCAAAGCATCGATGTTGCTATCACGCGCGGCAACCAACCGAGCCGTCCCGGGATCGGCCAGTTATTGTCTGCTCTTCGCGCGTTAATGGTTAATTCCCTCCACCCGCGAATGCTCTCTGCGGCCCTGGCGAATACATAAGAAGGCTCGGCGACGGCAAGAGAATAGTGCCGGCTGTCCCCCAGCCGCGCGGCCGCATGCCAAGTCACCACAACGCGAAGGTCGCCCTTCCCCGGCAGATATTCGGCCGCGCTGCTGCCTCGGCAGCGGCACGGCCTATCTTGGAAAAGTCCGCGTGCGGCTCTTCACATCCGCCAATGAACCAGCAATAACCAGCCTGATCACTGTATATTCGTCGGTCCCGAGCTGTTGATCATCAGCTTCCAGTTGGAAATTTCGGTGTACTTGGTCGTATCCAGCTGGCTCGCGTAGTTGATCAGTCTCTGGGTATCCGGGCCACTGGCATCCTCGGCGCGCTGGCGCAGGTAGTACGGAGGAATGCTCTGGTAATACAAAGTGGCCTTGACCTGGGTCGCGTTCGCGAGCGCCGGCGTCAGCGGTATCTGATAGCCCACCACGCTGCAGCCGCATCCGTTCGTGTAGCTCGGGTCAGCCCCGGTCCCTACCGCTGCCAGTAGATCGCCGTGCGGACCGCTGGGAGACCTGCCCTGCGCCTGGATTCGATTGTCTTTGGTCTTGTTGTTGAGAGCGATGAAACTGGTGGTGTACTGGCCCTCGGGATTCTGGATCATCTCCTCGTAGATCTCGACCTGCTCGTCGCTGGTAATCGGATTGCCGGTCCAGAAGTGCGGTTGGATGGTCTGCTGGGTCGGGCTGAAGAACTCGGTGGCCAGTTGGTTTTTGGCGGTGTCCACGATCACTCCATTCGCGTCGGTGCCGCCGGACTCCCAGAGCACATTGCCGCTTCCATCGAGCACCTGGAAATCCAGGAACGCGCGGCGGAAGCTCACTCCTGACGGGAGGTTGTGACCCGCAAGATTCGTAACTGTAACATTTGCCACCAGGTTCCCGCCGCTCTTCGTCGCGGAATTGACCGCCACTGTCGCGGTCGCCGTCTGCGCCTCGAGAACCCCTGAATTAACTGCGTTGGTGTGGCCGTCGGTTATGCTCGTCGTCGGGGGCGTCGGGGGCGGTAACAGCAGGTCCTGGCTGTAGAGCCCCAGGTCGGTTCGGAACTGATCGAACATCTCCAGGGCGAACAGGTTGATGCCGGCCAGTTGATGACGGTGGAAGTCAGTGCGGGTCTCGAGAATCAATTCGTCAAGCGGCCAGGTGGTGATGGGACCTTCGATCGGGATGCGAGGAAAGGTGCTGTCCTCGATATTGGCGATCGCGAACGATAGCTTCGCACCGTTGAAATTGTCGGGCATATGGCAACCTTGGCAGTCCTCGGGAGAGGAACCGGTGGGAGCGTATTCGCTGTTGAGCCACTCGAAGTAGGTGGTCTGCTCGAAGTCAGTCTTGGGAACGCCGCCTTCCATGACCTGGTTGCCTTGGGAGTCATAAACCGGCAGCACGATCGTGTGACAAGAAGCGCACTCTTTTGATTGCGTCATCTGGGCTCCGAACGTCGGAATTATTCCCACCGCGGCCGACATCGGCCGTGGAATTACGTTATCGCCGACTTTCGCGAACCCTTCGCCGGACGGATACGGACCAAAGACTTCGTTCGCAGGGCCGACCTGGAACTTCCCGGTAAAGAAAGCGGGATCTTCCGGGTCTTCGTCGGCCATGTGATGGCAAACTGTGCACGAGACTCCCTCACGCGCCAGCGCTGCGTACGGCGAAGTGGGATCTTGCACCATATCGCGGGTGAATAGCGTGTTCGGATCGTTGCCTTTGTCGATATGATACTGGCGCTGGCCCATTACTCCGTGGCACGACAGGCACGTGTCCTGGACGAATCCTGCCGGGTTGGGCTTGCCCTTGATGTTGTTGTGTATGGTCGACTCGCTATTCAGTTGCGCGAAGAAGACCGGGTCGCGCCCCCCCAGCCCCATCATCGAATAGCGCCACTCGCCATCGGGCGAAAGGTTCAGCGCGGTCGTTGTTCCGGGCACCGGGTAGAGCATATTCGTGGGCATCGGAAAGTTGTTGATAGCGTTGTGGCAGCTAAAGCATTGATTTGAAGTAACAAACAGTGAAGGGCCTCCGCTTGCAGCAGGCTTCGAAAGCACCAGGTCCGCCGACTGAGGCACCATGCAGGGTATTGTGGTGTCCGCGGGGAGCATCTTCACATTGGCGAATATCGAGCTCGGCAACCGCCCTGTGAATCCCGATGGCGCCTGCGGAGCGGCTGGTGGTCGCGACTGCAACGCTGCGACCCAGTTCGAAAGCTGCGCGTGCGCGGAGATCGCGCCTCCCGATCCGCCTCCCTCACCGCACGATGCCTTGCCCGCCGCATTTTTCCCGACACAGTCCGGGCTGGAGAAGGTCCCCATTCCGGTGCCGTCGACTTCCGCCGCGGAATGGCAGCCTGCGCAGTTAAGCGCGGTGGGAAAAACTCCGCCGGGGGCGGCCAATGGGTTCGTAGTATCTGGATCGGGGCATCCACTCGCCCCGGAGGCCGCCGGTCTGGCGGTGGCCCCGACTTCGACTCCAACCACCGCCCAATACCATCCGTCCCACCACAGTTTCGAATCGTGGATCATCACGCTCCAAAACTGGATCTTGGAAGGCGGATCCGTCTGATTCGCATACTCTTCCTTGATCGCTATCGCGCCGTCGGGTACCGGACCCTTGCGATCGTTTTTGTCCATCCATTTGAACAGCGAGGGTGAGTAATAGATCTGGATGAAGGTGTCATGAAGGTTCTGGCTGGTGCGCGGCTTCGCATCATGCTCCCAACCCTGCTTGGCATAGCAGCGCTTCATGGCGAACTTATCCAGGCGATCTTTGAAGGCTTGTGTAGTGTTCGGCATCCCCAGGGGCGCGCAATCACCGGTAAAGGCCGGGTTCGCGCCGCCGCCGCTGCTGCCGCCGCAAGACCAGACCCCCCCTGCCATCAGTAGGGCGACAAAAACCATCGATAGCTTCTTCATCTCACACCCGTCGGCGCGATCTGTTTGGGTGACTACCTCGAACCGGGAATAGCCACTACTCCCGTCATGGTATACTCACCGGTCCCGAGCTCTGGATCTTCAGTTTCCAGTTCGCGATCTCGGGGTACGTGGTGCCCACATTCAACTGGCTCACGTAGTTGATCAGTCTCTGCGTATCCGGACCAGTGGCATCCTGGGAACGCTGCGCCAGGTAGTAAGGCGGAATGGTCTGGTAGTACAACGTCGCCTGGACCTGCGTCGCGTTCGCGAGCGCCGGCGTCAGCGGTATCTGGTAACGGACTTTGCTGCAGCCGCATCCATTCCCATAGCTCGGGTCATCTCCCACCCCGACCGGCACGGTGATATCGCCGTGGGGACCGCTGAACGTCCATCCCAGCGGCAGAATTTTATTGTTTTTGATCTTGTTATCCAGGCTGAGGAAACTCGTAGTTATCAGATTCTGCGGATCTCGGTAAATCGCCTCGTAGATCTCGACTTGTTGGTCGCTGGTGATCGGATTGCCGACACTGCTGCCACCCGGCGCCCAGAAGTGCGGTTGGATGACCTGTTGAGTCGGGCTGAAGAACTCGGTCGCCAACTGCTTGCCGCTCGTGTCGACAATCACGCCGTTGGCGTCGGTCCCGCCGGACTCCCACAACACGTTGTTGCTGGCATCCAGCACCTGGAAATCCAGGAACGCGCGCCGGAAGCTCACTCCCGAAGGGAAGTTGTGGCCAACCATGCTCGTCACGGTAACATCCGTCACGAGATTTCCGCCGCTCTTGCTCGGAGTCCCTACGGTCACCTGCGCGGTGTTGCTCTGCGCTTGGGTGGTCGCTTCAGCTACCGCGAGCTTCTGACTGTTGGAGATTGCCGCGTCAGGTCCCGGCAGCCAAAAATCCATCGCGTACAATCCCAAGTCGGTCCGGAATTGATCGAACATCTCCAGCGCGAACAGGTTGATACCGAGCAGCGTATGACGTGGGTACGGGTTGCGCTGCTGGACCGTTATCATGTCTGCAGGCAACGTCGTGGATCCCACCGGGTAAGCCGTGTTTCCCTCGGTCGGGTAGCGCGGAAAGCCATCGTCCTCGATGCTGGCGATTTTGAACTGCAGCGGCTGGCCCTGGTAGGTACTGCGCATGTGACAGTCCTGGCACGACTGCGGGGAGGAACCGCCGGGAGCGAAACTGCTGTTCTCCCACTCGAAGTAGGTGGTCTGCTCGTAATCAAACTTGGGCTGACCACCCTCCATTACCTGGTTGCCGCTCGCGTCATAGATCGGCAGCAAGATCGTGTGGCAGGACTCACACACATTCGCTCGCGCCATCTGCGCGCCGAATATCGGTTGTATGCCCAGCGCTTGTTTCATCGGCCGCGGAACGATGCTGTCGCCGACCTTCTCGTCGCCAGGGGGTGAAGCAAAGGGCCCAAAAACCTGGCCTGGGGGGTTAAGATGAAAATTCCCCGTGTAGGTAGAAGGGTCGTCCAGATCAAGGTCCTGGATCTGGTGACAGACCATGCACGAGATCCCCTCACGTCCCAGCGCTGCGTACTGCGAGGTCGGATCTTGAAGTATGTCACGGGTGTACAGAGTGCTTGGGTCGTTGCCTTTGTCGATATGGAACTGGCGCTGTCCCATCGCTGCGTGACAACGAAGGCAAAAGTCCTGCACGAACCCGGCAGGGTTCGGCTTGCCCTGGATGTTGCCATGGATGGTCGACTCGCTGTTCAATTGCGCGAAGAAGATCGGATCGCGCCCCGCCAATCCCATCATCGAGTATCGCCACTCGCCCCGTTGCGACAGATTGATCGAAGTGTTGGCGTCCGGCCTCAAAATCATGTTGGTTGGAAACCCCACCAGGTCGTTCGCTTCGTGGCATCCCCCGCACGTATCTGAAGTAAGGAATTGCGAAGAAGTAGTGGCTTGCGTCGGGCTCGAGGCAGGCAATGATGGCACCGCATCTGACGACTCCGGCACCATGCATGGGATATCGGTCGCCGCCAGCGGCTTTACGTTGGCGAATATCGAGCTCGGCAACCGCCCGGTGAATCCTTGAATGTTCGCAGCGACTCGGACCTGCGATGGCGCGACGCTCCGATGCGCTGAGAGTGCCGCATGGATCGAATCAGCAGGCATCGATCCCTGGCTGCCGGACGAGCCGTCGCAAAGCTCGCCCGTCTGATCCTTTATGTAGACCGTGCTCGAGTAGGTTGAGGTACCCGGAAAGTCTGAGTTGGCTGATGAATGGCAGTTCCAGCACGCCAGCGCCGGGCCATTCAACGGGAAGTCCGCCTTGTCGGGGCAGGCGCCTGATGCTTGTGCTGGAGCGGGCGTGCTGTTGCTGGGGGCCTCGTTCCCGACGACCGTCCAATACCATCCGTCCCACCACAGCTTTGAATTCCTCACCATCACGCTCCAGGCATCGGGTGGCCCGGTCGGAGATGAAATGAGCTCTTCCTTTACGATCATGGCGCCGTCAGGTGGTGGGCCCACCCGATGGTTCATCCATTTGAACAGCTGGGGCGAGTAGAAAATCCAGACGTCTTTGACGTGAGCGCCTTCGGCGCAGCGGGGTCTTTGATCGTGCTGCCAGCCCTGCTTTTTGTAGCACGCCTTCTCGACGAACTTGGTCAGCTTGTCGATGTAGGGCTGCGTCAACGCTGCCGGCGGCAATGGCGCGCAATCTCCCGTAAAGGCCGGGTTTGGGCCGCTACTGCTACTGCCGCCGCAGGAGCAGAAGCCAGTCGCCAGAATTGCCACGACAAGGAACAGTAGTTTTTTCATCCTGTTCACAAATCCGGTCGGCCCAGGCGACTATGCCGACCAGCATCCTCCCTCACTTGCCTAAGTCTCGGATCAATATTGATCGGCTTTGCATTTCCTGATGAAAACCCGTTTTGCGTATTTCCTGTATTGGCAACGCGAGAAGGAAAACACTCATTGTTATGTTCGGTATGTCGAAAACGATGGGCTGCGGGTGAATGGGAAGATTGCGCGTGCATCGCGCGTTTGCCGCCAACCGCGACGGCGCGAAGTTTAGAGGTAAGCGCGGGGGCGCTATCAATCAGCAAGACCGAATTCGCGCTCATGTTCCGCCCCCCTTTCAAGCTCGCGACCGAGCTTCGAGGCGCGCCTACGTTGACATAGCCCCACCGTTTTAGCGAGAGCAAAAGCTTCTCAAAACGACAATCAGAGACACAAGAAGCAGTTAGACATGACAAGCATAGTCTACTTGTTGTGGAAAATAGCTACAGTTGGAAGCTTGATGCCCTCTTTTGCCACGCCGTGGGTCTTGGCTGTCAAGTCAGGTTTGGGCGCGATATGAAGTCCGCGCTCAGCAGCGATGCGAAAACAGCTCCCCACACTTGAGGGTTGGCCGCGGGCTCCGAGAGCCCTATTCCGCCCGAAGATCGCGGATTGACAATCAGTTTTACCGCAATTGGGTCTTCTGAAAGTGCTGCAAAGCCCCCAACCGTTCTTGCTCGACTCGAGAAACAATCGCGGTAAAGCGAAGGACAAGCCTACGCGCCCGGCTGGATGCGGCCGCCCAGGACCGTGCCCCATACCCGGATGTCGCGGATAGCGCGTGAATCCACTTCCGTCGGATCGTCCGATAACACCGTGAAGTCGGCGAACTTGCCGACCTCGAGGCTGCCGGCCTCGCGCTCCATTCCCAGCACGTAAGCCGCATCGATCGTGATCGCGCGCAGCGCGCGATCCACGCCGATACGCTCGCCCGGCGCCTGCACCGTGACGCCGTCGGCCGCGATCCGATTCACCGCGATCCAGACCGACAGCAGCGGATCGAGCGGTGCGACGACCAGTGAGAAATCCGAGTGCAGCGCGAAGGTCACGCCCTCGCGCACCAGCGATCCCAGCCGCGCGGTTGCTTCTGCGCGATCGGGTCCGAACGCCTGCTCGTTATGAATCTGGCTGCGAAAATGCACGAAGTAGCAGTTGACGCTGGCAAGACCGCCGAGCGCCTTCAGCCGGCGCGCCTGGTCTGGAGTGCTGATGCAGTAGTGCTCGATGGTCAGGCGATGGTCGAAGCGCGGATGAATCGACTGCAGCTTCGCGAGCGCATCCAGCACCGCATCGATCGCCTCGTCGCCGTTGGCATGCGCATGAATCTGCACACCCGCTTTCCAGAACGGCATCATGCGCTCTGCCAGGTTCTCCCACGGGATGTCGCCGCGCAGCCCGTTGCCGCCCTCGAGATAGCCCGGCGGCCGCACCCGCAGCGACATCGCGGGATAGGAACCGTCGCTGAAGAATTTCACGCCGTGAAACCTAATCTTGTCGGTCGATCGCGCGTTCAGGTCCGCGATGTACCCGGCGCTGTCGCTCTCGAACCGTTGCCGAATCGCCGCTTCATACGGAACCAGCACCATCCGCAGTGGAAACGCCGGGTCGCTCACGACCGAATGCTGCAACCGCCACTCGGACTCGAAGTTGCGCGCGCCGAACAACATGTCCGCCGTTGTGGTCACTCCGGCGCGTTGCGCAACCTCGCCCATCCGCCTCAGTCCGAAATCATTCTGATCGGCCCGCACGAACTGGCCGCGCAATGGCGCCAGCGCATAGTTCAGCGCCTCCATCTCGACAAACCGGCCGTTGAGCCGCCCGTCCGGGTCTCGCCCCACGCCGTGAATCGTAAGCGACTCGTCGGCGCCGAGCAGCTTGAGCATCGCGCTGTTCGCGTAGATGAAGTGTGGCGCATAGGAAAGAATCGCGACTGGACGCGTGCTCGAAATCTTGTCGAGCTCATCGCGATGCAGATGCCCGCCCTGCATGCCCGGATCGAATCCCCATGCGAACAGCGGCTCCGCCGCCTCGCGTAATCCCGCATCGAGTTCTTTCAGGCGCTTCATCACCGCATCGCGGGTCGGCAGCGCAGGATTGATCGAATCAGGTCCGGCGGAAGGAATCGGCCCGATGTAGTTCAAAAACATGTAAGTGCCGGACTGGCTCAGATGAGTATGCGGATCGATGAACCCCGGCATGATCACGTGGTTCGCGAAGCTGTCATCAATGGTGTGCGAGTAGCGGCGCAGCCACGGCTGCATCGAGTCGATCGTCCCGACCGACAGGATGCGTCCGTCGCGTACCGCGATGGCCTTTGCCGTGGGCCGCCCCGGATCCATCGTGAGAATCTTGCGCGCGACAAAGACCGTGATGTCGCTCATTGCTTCGCTCCAGGTTCCAGCGCGGGCCTGGCAAGACGGAGAAAGTCGATGTCATGCCGCGTGCCGCCCCCACCTGCCAGGTCGGCGATGATTTCGCCAACCACGCTGCAGAACTTGTAGCCGTGCCCGGAACACGGCGAGGCGAGTATCACCTGCGGATACTCAGGATGGCGATCGATCACGAAATGCTCGTCGACGGTGTTGGTGAACATGCAGGTGCGTAGCGCCATCGTTGGACCGCAACCCCTGGGAAAGTAACGCTCGGCAAACTCACGCAACAATCGCTCGTCTTCCGCATCGGGCTCGCGCCGGAGATCGTCGGGCGAAGCGACCGTCTCTCCCCTATGATGATAGCGGCCGAACTTGAAGCCGGGCACTTCGTATACCGGCAAGCCGTAATAGCGGCCTTCATCGACCGCCAGGTTGAAAACCGGAAACCTGTCCGGCCCGAACAATGCCGGCTGCAGAGGTTGCAGCCATGCGAGCACCTGCCGCTCCGGGATCGCGATGCGCTTGAGTGGCGCCGCCAGTTCTCCCATCCACGCGCCCGCGGTCAGCACCAGCCGCGATGCATTGTAACGTCCCTTGTCCGTGATGACCGTCACGCCATCGGTGCCGCGCGACCGCCATTCGAGTACGCGCTCGCGTGCGTGGATCTCCGCGCCCGCAGCTTGCGCTGCGCGAACGTGGGCCACGATTGCGCGCTCGGAAGCGATGAAGCCGCCATCGGGTTGATAGACCGCGCGATGCGCCGGCGGAAGTTGGTAAGCGGGAAATCGCTCGTTGACCTGCGCGCCCGTCAGCACTTCGTGCGCAAGGCGATGCTCCCGCGCGGAGGTGAGTGCGCCCTGGAACAGGTCGCCATCTTCCGCGCCCGCATCGATCGATCCGGTCGTGATGAGCAGGCGCTCTCCCGATGCGGCTTCGATCTCGCGCCACAATTCGTATGCGCGTCGGAGCAACGGAACGTAACGCGGGTCTTCGTAGTAGGGCAGCCTGATGATGCGCGTGACGCCGTGCGACGACCCCATCGCGTGCGGAATATCGAAGCGCTCGATACCCAGCACGCGCCGGCCGCGCCGCGCGAGCTGCCACGCCGCCGCACTGCCCATCCCGCCCACGCCAGCGATGATTACCTCGAAGTCCACGCGCTGATCCTGAAACGCAATCTAACCCCAACACCCAAAGCCGCAAAACCCTCCCCCAAACGTCATCCCGAGCGGAGCATTCTTTTGCGGAGCTGAGGGACCTCAGCAGATGGTTCGTTTGCAGCTGTCAGAACAGACTAAAAATGCCGCGATGCTTCGTGTTCAACGAATCCAGGATCTTTTTGCTTTTCTGGAGTGGCACCGTCTTTCAGCCTGTGCTTCCTGTCCTGCTGACAACCTGTGTACAGATGCCACCTCACCGTTGCGGCGATTTGCCAGCAAAATGCCGATAGCGCACCATCGCGTCATGGACCGCATCAACATCGATGGAATCGACCGCGAGACAGCACCTCCCAAAATCGGGCATCAGGAAATGTCCGGAATCTTGCGGATCCCGTCGGTCAAAATGTTCGGAAATGTCAGGGCGCGGGATCAGTTCTGAAAAATGTTATCAAATGTTGTCATTTCCACAGGCTCGAAATCAAAAGGCTCCTCTTTCCGGGACTTTTCTGCTCGAGCCAGCAATCGGCGACTGCTTCGGACCGCGCTGGATCTGCGTGCGATCTTGTCATCAGCTCAACGGTTTCGAGCAGATGCTGCACATTGGCAGGAAGCACAGGCTGGAAGCCTTGCTTCCTGGAAGGCTCTTCTTCTTAAAACCTCGAAAAATCAGCCACTTACGATCTTTTTACAGCTTCGTTTGGACATGAAAGCGAAGAAAAAGCGAAGATAATCCGTGGCCGTCATCAGTCTCCATAAGCCCGATTCTGCGCATCCAGCGGAAATCTCCGCCGCAGTCTTTCGGGGTCATGAACTGACCCTGAAACATCGGCGCCTCGGCTCGGGCATCGCCGCCCTCGATGCCATCATCGATGGCGGCCTGGTGCGCGGACGCGTCAGTGAGATCGTCGGTCACCTCGGCTCCGGCCGTACCACTGTGGCTGCCCGCTTCGTGTCCGCCGCTACGCGCGCGGGCGAAGTCGTCGCGTGGATCGAAAACTCGCACAGCTTCGATCCCGCCGATATCGCCGCGGGCTGCGCAAACATGGACCGGGTCTTGTGGGCCTCTGTCGATGAGCACCGCAAGCACGCTTTCGATTCTTCCGGGCGCTTTCGCCGTTACCGCTTTTCTTCCGTCTTCAAAGCCGCCGAGATGGTCCTCAAGGCCGGCGGGTTCGGTCTCGTTGTAATCGACATCGGTGCAAACTCCTCTCCCCTCCCGCAGAGCATCGCGCTCAGGCTTGCGCGCGAGGCGGAACGCAGCGGCGCGGCCGTGATCGTGATCGCGCCCTGGCGCATCTGCGGAACTTTCGCGGCATTGAGCTTGCAGCTCACGCGCATCGAGGCGGCGTTCACCCGGCTCACTCCCGCATCGCCCGCGCTGTTCGACGGCTTCGCCATCCAGGCCGCGACCGTGCGCAACAAGCTGGGGCGCACCGGCGGCAGCGCAATTCTCTGCGGCGCGCTCGATCCGCTGGCGCCATCGTTCGCTGAAGAACACCGGCTGGAAATTCCAGGGCTCAATGCCTCCAACGCGTAACTCGCCATGTCGCGCATCGCATGCATCCTGGTCGCCAATTTTCCCATTGCGGCGCTGATCCGTTCTGATTCTTCCCTCGCCGGCGTGCCGCTGGTGATCAGCGAGAATCCTGCCGCGCACGCCGAGATTCTGTTCGTCTCCGAGGTTGCGGCGAAGCAGGGCGTGCGCGCCGGGATGACGCTCGCGCAGGCGCGCTCGATGGCCGCGCAACTCGTCGCGATGCCGCGTTCCATCGCGGCGGAGCGCTCCGCGTCCGAAGCAATTGCCGATGCAGCAGAGTCAGTCTCTCCCGTGGTGGAACCGGGCGTTGACGGATGCGCGTGGCTGGATCTTTCCGGGCTGGGCCGTTTTTACGAATCCGAAGAAGCGATCGCATCTGAATTGATGCGCCGGGTGCAGAGAGTCGGCATGGATGCCGCCGTGGGCATCGCGGCGAACCGCGAGATCGCGCATCTCGCCGCGTGCTGCGGCGGGATGCGGATTATACCCGAGCGGCGCGAGCGCGAATTTATCGATTGGCTGCCGCTCGATTCGCTGAACCTCCCTGCGCGCGATGGTGGTGCGGACCTGGAAATCACTCTCGCGCGCTGGGGCCTGAAGCGGCTCGGCGACCTCGCGCGGCTGGACCCCGATGCGCTCGGCAGCCGCCTGGGCCGCCGTGGAATCCAGCTGGTGCGCCTGGCGCGCGGAGAAAGTCCGCGCCCGCTCCATCCGCGTCGCCGCACGGAAGTTTTCACCGAATCCGTCGAGCTGGAATATGGAATCGAGACGATTGAGCCGCTCGCATTCATAATGCGCGCGATTCTCGACCGGCTGGTCGAGCGGATGGAGCTGCGCGGTCTGGTCGCCGGCGATTTGCTGCTGACGCTGGGATTGGCGGATCGCCGCATCAACACGCGCCGGGTCGCGATCGCGGCGCCCACCAACGACCTCCGCGCCATCCTGACGCTGATCACGCTCAGCCTGGAATCCGCTCCGCCCGAGGCGCCCGCCGAATCGATTCGAATCGAAATCACGCCGCGAGTGCCGCGTCCCGCGCAGGCTGACATGTTCCTGCCCCCCGCGCCGGCTCCCGATCGGCTCGAAACCACGATCGCGCGCCTGGCCGCGCTGTGCGGCCCGGAGAACGTCGGAATGATTACTGCCGGCAATTCTCATCGTCCGGAAGCAGTGCGGTTCGATGCATTCCAGCCTCCGCCGCCGTGTCCGAATCCCGCGCGAATCGCGCCGGTCGACAACATCACGCGCCTGGTAATTCGTGCGATTCGCCCCGCGATGGAAGTGGAGGTGATGAGCGTGCGCGGGATGCCGGAGTTCGTGCGCGGACCGAAGCTGGGCGCACGCGTTATTTCGATCGCCGGACCATGGCGCCGCGACGGCGAATGGTGGCGAAGCACCAAGGGCGAATCGCACGAGCCCGCGTTCTGCCGCGACTACTACGAGTTACAACTGGATGATGGCGGCGTGTACCGCGCATTCCGCGATCCACGGTCGGACAAATGGTTCGTAGATGGCGTCTATGACTGATCTCCTGATTCCTCTCCCGTTATTTTTACTGGAGAGGAAGCTGAGCGAAGCGAAGAGGTGAGGGCAAGTAAGTCTCATGTCCAGCCCTGACTACATAGAGCTGCGCACCCGCAGCGCGTTCAGCTTTCTCGAAGGCGCAACCGCGCCCGAAGACCTCGCGGAATACGCCGCGGCCTTCGGCTATCCCGCGATCGCGATGGGCGATCGCGACGGCATGTATGGGCATCCGCGGTTTTTCCAGGGCGCCAGGACCGTCGGTATCCGCGCGATGGTCGGAGCGGAGCTGACCCTCGATGACGAAAGCCGCCTGTACGTCCTGGTTCCCGACCGCAAGCGCTATCGCAACCTGTGCCGGATGATCACCGCTTCGAAGATGCGCGTGCTCGGCGCGCATTCCGACGGCACGCCGAAGTATCCCGCCAAGGGCGAGAGCCGTATCACGCTCGATGATCTCGAACGCTACGGCCGCGGCTTAATCTGCCTCGCCGGCGGCGTGATGAGCCCGCTTTCGAAGTTGCTGGTGCGCGGCGAAGACGCGAGCGCATTGGGCGATCGTCTCAGCGCGATCTTCGGCTTGGGAAATCTCTATATCGACTTGCAGCGGCATTTCGATTCCGACGAAGAGAGGCTTAATCGCAAGCTGTTCGCATTTGCGGAATCGAAGCGGCTGCCAATCGTCGCGACCAACGATGTCTGTCACGCCGGCGCGGAACGCGCGCTCCTCGATGTCCTCACCTGCATCCGGCTGCACACCACGCTGGAGGAAGCGGGACGGCGGCTGTGGGTGAACAACCAGCGTCATCTGAAGCCGCCCGCGGAAATGGCGATGCTGTTTCGCGATCTGCCGCGTGCAGTCGTCGCCACGCGCGAAATTGCGGATCGATGCGCTTTCACCATGTCGGACATGGGCTATCGCTTTCCCGACTATCCTGTCCCGATGGGTGAGAGCGCCGACAGCTACCTGCGCATCCTGACCTATCGCGGCGCGCGCGAACGATGGGGTGACAAGCTCGATGACCGCACCAAACTGCAACTCGAGCACGAGCTTGCGGTGATCGAGAAGCTCAAGCTGGCCGGCTATTTCCTGATCGTCTGGGACATCGTGCAGTTCTGCCGCGAGAATCGGATCATGGTGCAGGGCCGCGGCTCTGCCGCATGCAGCGCGGTCTGCTACGCGCTCAGCATCACCGCGATCGACGCGGTTAAGATGAACCTGCTCTTCGAGCGCTTTCTTTCCGAGGAGCGCGGCGAATGGCCCGACATCGACCTCGACCTGCCCAGCGGCGATCAGCGCGAGCGCGCAATTCAGTATGTCTATCGCCGTTACGGTGAACGCGGCGCCGCGATGGTCGCCAACGTCATCACGTATCGGACCAGGAGCGCCGTGCGCGAAGCCGGCAAGGTGCTCGGCTTTCCGCCCGACCAGGTCGATCGGCTCGCCAAGCTCAACCAGGTCTACGAATTCCGCGACCATCACGATGACCTCGTCGCGCTGCTCAAGCGCGGCGGCGTCGATGCGGAAGCGCCGCGCATCAAGCTGATGATCGACGCGGTGCGAAAGCTCCAGAACCTGCCGCGCCATCTCGGGCAGCACAGCGGCGGGATGGTGATTGCGGCCAATCCGCTCGATGAGATCGTGCCGCTGGAACCCGCGACGATGCCGGGGCGGGTGGTGGTGCAATGGGACAAGGACGATTGCGCCGACCTGGGAATTATCAAGATCGATCTGCTCGGGCTCGGGATGCTCGCGGCGTTGGAAGAGTGCATTCCGCTGGTGCGCGAGCACGATGGGGTCGAGATCGATCTCGCGCATCTGCCGCCCGACGACCCCGAGGTGTACGCGATGCTCCAGCGCGCCGATACGGTGGGGGTTTTCCAGGTCGAGAGCCGCGCGCAGATGGCGACCCTGCCGCGGATGAAACCCAGGTGCTTCTACGACCTGGTGATCGAAGTCGCGATTATCCGGCCTGGTCCGATCGTCGGCGGCATGGTGCATCCATATTTGAACCGGCGCGCCGGCCGCGAACCGGTCCGTTACCTGGTGCCTTCGCTCGAACCGATCCTGAATCGCACCATGGGCGTGCCTTTGTTCCAGGAGCAATTGCTGCGAATGGCGATGGCGGTGGCGAATTTTACCGGCGGCGAAGCGGAAGAATTGCGCCGCGCGATGGGCTTCAAGCGATCGATCGATCGCATGGGAAGAATCGAGCAGAAATTGCGCGCGGGGATGACCAAAAACGGAATCACCGGGGCAACCGCGGACCAAATCGTCAAGTCGATTACCTCGTTTGCGCTGTACGGATTTCCGGAGAGCCACTCAGCGAGCTTCGCGCTGATCGCATATGCGTCGGCGTATCTGAAATGCCATCATCCGGCGGCGTTTTTCGCATCGATGCTCAACTGCTATCCGCTGGGCTTCTACTATCCTGCCACCTTGACCAAGGATGCCGAGCGCCACGGCGTCACGTTGCTTCCGATCGACGTCGCGCATTCCAGTTGGAACTGCACCATCGAGAATGGCGCGCTCCGGCTGGGGCTTCGGTACGTCAGCGGTCTGCGCGAGGAGACCGGCAAACGCGTGGAACAGGAGCGCGCGATTCACGCATTCGAATCGATGGCGGATCTTTCCGCGCGGGTGAATCCGAACCGCCGCGAGTTGGATCTTCTCGCCTATGCGGGCGCGTTCGCATCGTTCGGCATGACAAGACGCGACGCGATGTGGCAGGCCGCCGCGGTCGAGCGCGAGCCGGGAAGCCTGCTCGCGAGGGTGGAGCCGCGCGCGACCCCGACGCGACTGCCCGCGATGTCGCAGATGGAAGAGACAACCGCGGACTACGCCGCCACCGGAGTGACCACACGCCCGCATCTGATGTCGCATCTGCGCGCAAAGCTGAAAGAGCACGGAGTTCTCAGCGCCGCCGATCTTCCGAACGCAAGGCACGGCTCATGGGTGAAGACCGCCGGCGTGGTGATCGTCCGCCAGCGCCCCGGCACCGCGAAGGGATTCGTGTTCGTGACGCTGGAAGATGAAACGGGAATTTCGAACCTGATCGTGCTGCCGGATTTGTTCCAGGCCAACCGCGCGCTGCTGCGCACCGCGAAGATCCTGTACGCGGAAGGAGTGTTGCAAACGGTCGACGGCGTCACCGCGATCAAGGCCCGCCGCTTCCGCGCCTTGCAACCACCCGGCGCAATCCCGGCATCGCACGACTTTCACTGATTCCTGTTCCCTTTCCTTGGAAAGGAAAGGGAACCGGAACTACTTCTTGTACTTCTCTTCCAGCGCCTGGTACTCCGGCACGCGCATGGTGTGGATGAACTCCTCGAAAATTCCGCTATGCGTACCGACGTGCAGCTTTCCCGCCCGCTTCAACTCGCGCATCGTGTCGCGCATCGATTGGTATGCCGCCAGCATCGTGCCGATATGAATAGTCAGCTTGAACGGATACTTCGCCAAGTCATCCAGTGGCAGCAGGTCGCCGTTGTAGAGTAGCGGCAGATCGCCGAGCCGCTTCGCATAGGTGTTGAGATCGTCGAGAGTCTTGATGCCGTCCAGGAAGATCAAGTCCGCGCCCGCCGCGCGATAGGCGCGCGCCCTGCGCTCGGTCTCGTCCCATCCGCACGGCTGGAGCGCATCGCTGCGCGCGATGATCATCATGTTCGGATCGCGGCGCGCATCGCACGCCGCGCGCACCTTGGGGACCATGTCCTCCATCGGGATGACTTGTTTGCCCGACAGGAAGCCGCATCGCTTGGGCCATACCTGGTCCTCGAGGTGCAATGCCGATGCGCCCGCATCCTCGTATTCGCGAATCGTGCGCCACACATTGACCGGGTTCCCGTAGCCCGTGTCGGCATCGCAGATGACCGGGACACTGATGCAATTGGCGATCGCGCGGACGTTCGCGATCATTTCGGACATCGTCAGGAGACCCAGGTCGGGGTATCCGCGCGATGCGGCCGTGCCGAATCCCGTCATGTAGACGGCATCGAAGCCAGCCTCCTCGGCAAGCCGCGCCTGCAAGCAATCGAAAGCAAAAGGAGCGACCACCATTCCGGGCTTCCCGAGCATTTCGCGCAGCCGCGCTCTGGGGTTGTTCATTCCTGGGTCTCCTGGAAGGAAGGGCTGTTGGGATCAAAGGACGCGAGCGGGACGCACGCGCCACCCTGATTGCGAAGGATCAGGCGAAGTAATCTTCGGCCCGGATCGCGGGAACGTCGACCTGGTAGACACGATTGTTGCGCAGCACCTTGAGGCTGATCTGTTCGCCCGGGCGGCGGTTGCCGAGTGAATCGTACAGAACGCGCCGTTCGTTGATGTCGCGCCCATCGACTGACAGCACCAGGTCGCCCTGCTGCAGACCGGCTTTCTCTCCCGGCCCTCCCGGCATCACGCCCGCAATCACCACGTGCTCCCGCAGCGTGTAGGACAACACTCCCAGCCACGCGCGCGGTGCGACGGTTACACGTCGGCCATGCTGCGTTAGCTCATCGCGAACATTGAGGAAGTACTCCCCGGGAATGCCCAGGATCGCGCGACCCAGATCGGCGAAGTTCAGATACGAAATCGCGATTACTTCGCAGCGCCGATTCATGATGGCGCCGCCGTTGAGCCCGAGGCTAAGCGAGGGCGCGGTTGCGCACACACATCGCTCGAGCACGAATTCCCACACCGCATCGAACGGCCCCAGGTAGGTGATGACGCCGCAGTCCGCGCAGCGCTTCTCTCCGCCCAGGCTCGCGACGCTGAAAACCTCTTCGCCCGGGAAACAGCTCTCGGAAGAGATGACGTTGAGATGGGGCAGGGCGCCCGCGTCGATCTTGAGGAGTCCGAGGCCGGTGCTGTAATCCTTGCCGACAATTTTTGCTTCGAACTGATCGCCGCTCGCGAGGGTCACGATTACGTTCTTCGCGCCCAGCAGCAGGTAGTGCACGGTCAGGATCAGCCCATCGGGGCTGACGATCGTTCCAGTGCCGCGGCGGTCTGTTCCCAGCCCGATCGCGGTTGACACGTGCGTCGATGGGACGTGCGAGTGCACGCCCACGGTGGAACGCAGCGTCTTCTGCAACAGGCTTATGGGCGCATTCACGGATTCGATCTCTCCGCAACAAGGCTAGGACCGCGTCGCAGAGCTTTCAAGCAGCTTGTCAACGCGAGCGGTGCAAAAAAAGAGGCGACTCGTTGCCGAGTCGCCTCGCAATAGTCGCGAATTTGTGCTGCTACTTTTTGGCCGGTGCCGCCGGAGGAAGCGCGGTTTCGTTCGCGCGCAGCGTCAGAACCTGGAGCGCCTGTCCGAGATCGAGCTCGGTGTATTTCTGGTTGGAGTACAGCTCATCGAGCCGCTTGATCGTCGCCTCGGAGCTCATGTCCGCCATCGACAGCTCGCTACGAACCTGTCCGATAATCTTGCGGGCGCCTTTCCAGTGGAAGATATCGGCCGCGTTCACGAGGTTGTCGAGCTGTCCGACACTGACCTTCATCGCATCGGAATAGCCGTTGACGTACCCGTCCTTGGCCGACAGATTGAGCCGGTTCCAGAAGACTCCGTTATGATTGCCCGAGGCTGCAAAGGATACACCCCAGCTCGCGAGAAACCCGAGCACTACGCCAGCAACGAACTTTTTCATCTACTGAAGCCCCTCCGGCTTCTCTCCGAGACACGCCGGTTTTATCAAAATTGCGCTAACGTTGCAAAAATCCCCGAACAAACGGTTGAACCTGAATTGCACCCGTTCGCGCTGTTCGAAGCGACTTTTCGTCGAATTTTAACGAACTCCCAACCCTCGGTCCCACGCCGATGGCTGGCCGCCGCCTCCACCACATCCACCGCAGTCAAACCTATATGATCCGCAGACCCCCGTAAATATGGATGTTTTTCGGCACCTTCGCGCAGTGAACCGTCATTGAACCAGACCTGAACCCGCGACATCATCTTATCGGCACCCAAACGCCCGCAGGCCCGAGATCATGTCGATTCACGAAGGCGTCTTGTCATTTATCCACAGCCCAGAGCCGGAACGGTTCGATTCTCTTTCCGTAGACGTTTTTCGGCATCAGTTCGTTTCAGTCCCGGCATATCGGAGGCATTGCGAATTGCTCGGGGTCTCGCTCGATGCGGTCACTTCAGCCCGGGAAATCCCGATGGTCAGTACGGTCGCTTTCAAATATGCGGACCTCCACGCACTTGATGCCGCGAAAGATCCGCGAGCCCTGACCTTCCTGACCAGTGGCACCACGCGAGGGCGCGACCGCCGGGGGCGTCATGTTGTCAGCCGTCCCGATATCTACCGTGCCTCCGCCCTCGCGCATCTGCGCATTATGATGTTCCCTGACGGCGTTCCGATGCGCATGCTGGCGATTCATCCAACCGCCGACCGGATGCCCGAGTCCTCTCTCTCCGCGATGATCAGCTGGTGTATCGATGAATTCGGAGCGGGACCGGCCCGCTGCGCTGCCGATCGCACCGGTCTCGATGCGGCTGCCGCGATTGATTTTTTGCGTAAAGCGGCCGCTGAGCACGCTGCAGTATGCATCCTGGGCACGACGGCGGCGTATGCGGCGATCTTCGAGCGACTGGATGCGGATGGCGACACGGTCGCACTCCCGCCGGGTTCCCGCATGATGGATACCGGCGGCGCCAAAGGCCAGGTGGTGCCACTCACGGCAGGGCAGGTTCTGGAGCGAGCCGGCGCGAGGTTGGGAATCGATCCCGACCACGTAATCAATGAGTATGGAATGACGGAATTGTGCTCGCAGCTCTACGATGCGACCCGGCTTAACTCGGCGACTGTCGATGGCGAGCGGGTAAAGATCGCTCCGCCCTGGATGCGACCGGCCGCAACCGATCCGGTGACGCTGCGGCAGCTTCCCGACGGCACGCGTGGGCTGCTCGGGTTTGTCGATTTGGCCAACGTCAGCTCCGTGTCAGCCATCCTGACCGAGGATTTCGGCATCGTGGAAGGACACCGGGTGAAAATCCTGGGTCGCGCGGTCGCCGGCGGCGCGCGAGGATGCGCACTCTCAATCGCGCAATTCGAACAGGCTGCCCACGCCTGATGCCCACCGCAGTGCCCGAGGTGCCATCATCGAACCAGATCGCAGCGGAAGGCGCACGGCTGCGCGTCGCAATCGAAAAACCGCTGCCCCCTATGCGAATCGCGGAGGCGCTCGCCGCGGCAATCGCACGATGGCGGCGGCGCGATTTTGCGCAACGCACGCAGGCCATCGCACGGGTTTCACGGAATCTGGGATTCAGCATCGAGCTCCTCGAGGAATCACTTGATGCGCTCCTCCTGCCGTTCACTAGCGGGGCCTTGAAGGAGGCCGCTTCGCGCGCCAAAGAGGCGCGTGAGGTAATGGCCTTTGTGATGGCGGGCAACGTGATGGGTGCCGGGTTGCTTGAAGTGGCGTTGGCATTGATGGCGGGCGCGGCGGTGCTCATCAAGACGGCATCGCGCGAACCGGTGTTTTTCAGCGAATTCGCCGACACTCTCATCAAGGAGGATCCCGAGGTTGGAAGCAGGTTTGCCGTGCTTACCTGGCCGCGCGAGCGTATAGATCTGACGAACGCGCAGCGCGCAGCCTGCGACTTGATCGTCGTATACGGTGACGACAGCACGATCGATGCGCTGGGGCGCGGGATCTTCGGCTTCGGGAGCCGCCTCAGTGCTGCAATCGTTGCGCGCAGTGCTATCTCCCATGGCGATGCCGACCAGGTTGCCCGGCTGCTGGCTCGCGATGTCACTCTGTTCGAACAACTGGGTTGTCTTTCGCCCCATCACATATTCGTACAGGGCGACGAGGATGCGGCGCTCAACTTTGCGGAGCGACTGGGTGCTGCGATGCGCCAATGGGCTGAGCGCCTGCCGTCGCCTGCCGTCCTGGAGTTGGAAGATGCCGCCGCACTGCGTAGCGCGAGAGAGACCGCGCGATGGCGCTCGATAGCCGGCGAGCCCGTGCGCGTGATTGAAGGCCCGGGCCTTTGGTGGGTAGTAATTTTCGATCGAGATGCGCCCCTCACGCCGTCGCCCGGTCTTCGCTGTGTCCGGGTGAGCGCGATCGCCGATCCGCGGGATCTGCGCTCCCGGCTCGAGCCCGCGCACGGGCGAATTGAAGCGTTTGCGGTAACCGCCGACGGCGGGGAAGATCCCACGTTACAGGAACTTTTGCATGAGATCGGGGTTTCTTATGTTGCCCGGCCCGGCGCGATGCAATCTCCGCCCCTGACCTGGCGGCATGGCGGTGGAGCATTTCTCAATCGAGTAACGATGCGACGATGAGCGAACTCCGCAATCTCTTCGCGCGCAACCTGGCGCAAACTTCGGACAGTCCTGTCGGGCTGGAAATCGTTCGGGCCGACGGTGCCTGGCTGTACACCGCCGACGGGCGCCGATACCTCGATCTGATCGCCGGAATCGGCGTCAGCGCGCTCGGCCATGGCCATCCCGCCGTGCTCGCCGCGATCGAAGAGCAGATGCGCCGGCATCTGCACGTGATGGTTTACGGCGAGTACGTAATCGAGGCACAAGTGCGGTTGGCGGCTAGACTGGCAGAGGTTCTGCCCACGACGCTCTCGCGGGTCTATTTCACCAACAGTGGCGCGGAAGCGATCGAGGGCGCGATCAAGGCATCGCGCAAATTCACCCGCCGCCGCGCACTGGTGGCATTCGATGGCGCTTACCATGGCGATACCGGCGGCGCGCTCTCGCTGGCCGGCAATCCTTCTTTTCGCGAGCCATTTGAGCCCCTGCTCGAGCCGGTGGTGCATCTTCCTTTTGATGACACGCAAGCGCTCGATGCGATCGATTCGTCATGCGCCGCAGTGTTTATCGAACCCGTGCAGGCCGAGGCCGGCGTCCGCATTCCGTCGATCGAATTCATGCGCGCGCTTCGAGCACGATGCGATCGCGTTGGCGCATTGCTGGTGTTCGATGAAGTCCTGACCGGGTTCGGCCGCACGGGCAGACTGTTCGCGCTGGAGCATTTTGGGGTAGCGCCGGACATCGTGGTGATGGCCAAGGCCCTCGGCGGAGGCTTGCCGCTTGGCGCCTTTGCCGGACGCGACGATGCCATCGGAACTCTCGCGTATGATCCGCCGCTCGGGCACATCACGACCTTTGGAGGACATCCGCTTTCCTGCGCAGCCGGAATGGCCGCTCTCGACATCATCATCAAAGAGCAACTATCCGCTCGAGCCGCTGAGATTGGTCAATATTTGAAGCAGCAGATTGAGGGCCTGGCCGCGGCTGAGATTTCGGCGGTACGCGCAATCGGTTTGTTGATCGGAATCGAATTCAAGGAAGCGGACTTTGCCCATCGCTTCGTCGCTCATTCGATTGAGCGCGGAGTGATTATCAATTGGACTCTAAATGCGGACCGTGTTGTCAGGCTCGCACCGCCGCTAGCTATAGTGCGCAGCGAGATTGACTTCGCAATGGCGGCGATGCGAGATGCGCTGGAAGTCGCGCGATCCGGCACCGGTCGCGCGTAAGTCAATCTAACGTGGCAGAGCCCTCCAAGAGTAACGAAGCCCCTCGCAGGTGGTCACAAGCGTTCCGCGCGCCTCAACTTGAGTCGGTGGAGGAACAGCTTCCGGCGGTCCGGCTCGCCGCATCGATCGGCATCTTCTTCCTGGTCATCTACCTGACCGTTGACCTGGCGATTCACAGCGACACCAGCCTGGAGATGCACGTGCTTCTCCTCGGCGGGGCAGTGGTGTTTCTGATCCTGAGCTGGACCTCGGCCTTCCGGCGATTCTGGCAGCTCTGGACTTTTGGCGTTTGTATCTTCGTGATGGTGATGTTCACGGCGATTAGCCCGATCACTCACGATCCGGTGTCGCGCATGATCGCGCTCATCCTGTGTCCCTTCGCGACCGCTTCATTTGTGACCTGGAGTCCACGCTGGCAGGTCGCGCTCACGATCGCGGCGCTGGTGGTGTTCGGGTTGGGCCAATTCCTGGTACCCATCGACGACTCCTACAATTTCTATCGCTGGCTGGGCGTGCTGGCCGGATTGTCGCTTGCGCTGGCGACGGCGATATTTGTTGACCAATACCGAAACAAGATCAGGGGTCAGGTCGAGGCCCTGGAGCGCGCGGCTCTCTTTCGCGAGCGCCAGGTCGCGACGATGGCGCACGACATTCGCAATCCAGTCTCCGCGCTCGCCGGTTACGTCGAGCTGCTGGAGGACCCGGCTACCAGCGTCGCGGACCGCGAGCGCATGATCGCGCGCATCGGTTCGACCGCATGGAACGCCAATCTCGTAGTCGGCAACTCGCTCGATCTCTATCGCATGGAGGAAGACGGGCGCTTCAAGATTCAGCAGATCGATACCGACCCCAACCCGGTCATTGCCGATGTAGCCGAAGATTGTGCGGTGCAGGCGCGGCGGATGGGAATCAAGCTGCTGTGCAACCTTGCGCCGCTTCCACGCATCGCCATCGACTCGCAGCACCTCGCGCGTATCGTGCGCAACCTGGCCGCGGTGCCGATCGGCGCTGCGTACGGAAGTGAGGTCTCGCTCAAGGCGGCGCTGTGCGGAGATCGAATCGCGATCGAAATCGAAGCACCGGACGCAAAGATTGGGGCCGCCGACCTGGATCAGATGATGGCGAACCCGCGAAGCACCGGCCGTCCGGCCAATGCCGGCAAGATCGGGTTGTTCCTGGCGCGCGCGATGACCGAGGCCGCCGGTGGAAAGCTTTCCGTCGAGGCATCGCAGCCGGCGGGTATCCGCCTCCGCGCCGAGATTCCCGCGGTCGGCGCCAAGCTTCTTCAATAGACCTTGTTTCAACGCGCTGTTCCTGACGTGGTGCCGCCCGGCCCTTTGTGATGAATTTGTCTGATGCTGGATAAGCGTCGCGGGCGCTCGCGCAAAAGTGACGGTCTGCCGGGAGAGTTCGAGTTGATTGCTCGCCTGGTGGCGAGACTCCCTCAAAGCCCGCGCACGATCCTTGGACCTGGCGACGATTGCGCGATCCTTGCGCGGAGCCCGTCCCGGACGCTCGTGACGATCGACTCAATGGTCGAAGGGGTGCACTTCAACCTGCGATGGGGCACTCCCGAGCAACTTGGTGCGCGGGCGCTGACCGTGAACCTTAGCGATATCGCCGCGATGGGCGGAATGCCCACCGCGTGCGTAGTTAACCTGGCGGTTCGACCGGGAGTCGCGATGCGCATTCTCGACCGCCTATACGCGGGTCTGCGCCGAGCAGCACGCCGCTCGGGGGTTGACGTGATCGGCGGCAACATCACATCCGCGCGACAGCTATCGATTACCATGGCGCTGCTCGGCGATGCGCCGGCCCGTCCGCTGCTGCGGAGCGGCGCGCGGCCCGGAGACGAGATTTTTGTCACGGGAACGCTGGGAGACGCGGCTCTGGGGTGGCGAATCCTCGCCGGAAAGGTGCGCGCGACCGGAGCGCCGCGCCGGGATCTCATCGCGCGCTACCTTGCTCCCACCGCGCGATTGTTCGCGGGTCAATGCCTGGCGAGATTGCGTCCCGTGCCCGCCGCGATCGATATCAGCGACGGTTTGCTTCAGGACCTCGGACACATCCTCGATCGCAGCGGCGTCGGCGCCGAAATCGATCCCGAATCGATTCCGGTGTCGAAGGCGTACCGGCGAGTGATGGGCTCGGACCTTGCCCTGGTGCTCGGCGGTGGCGAGGACTACGAGCTGCTGTTCTGCGCCCGGCCGGGACATTCCGGGCGAGAGCTCTCGCGATTGCTTCGTGTCCCCACCCGTCGTATCGGTCGCATCGTGCGCGGTCGCGACGTTCACCTGAAGGGCGGGATGCCGGTACGAATCCGGGGATGGGACCAACTGAGGACCCGGAGTTAGTCGCTCGCTTGATGCTGTTGCTGCCAATCGTGATTTTCGTGCTGATCCTGCTGAGCGCGGCGCTCGCCGCTTCGGAGACGGCCATCTTCACCATGGCGCGGGTCGAGCATATCCGCGATCAGTTCAGTCAGCCGGTCCGGCAGGCATTGGACCGGCTGATGCGCCGTCCGCTCGAGTCGCTCATCGTCGTCATCGGCATCAACGAGGCCAGCAACGTGTTTGCTGAATGCCTCGCGACGGCTTTCTTTCTGTTCTGGCTCGGCGGCGAGATGGGTCCCTATGTCGCCGCACCCGTCATGTTCGGAGTCGTGTTGATCTTCTGTGACATCACACCGAAGACCTTTGCCCTGGGGCATCCGGGCGCGATCGCATCGATGACGGCGCGTCCGCTCGCGATCGTGACCGATTGGGTGCACCCGGTTGCCCGTTATTTCGCGCCTGGCGCTTCCGCGCCGCGGCCCGAGCCGGTTTCCGAGGCCGAATTCAAAGCGTTGCTGAAGCTCGGCGAGACCCGTGGCGAGGTAGAGCCGGAGGAACGCGCCCTCATTCATCGCGTGTTCGATTTCGGCGCGCGCCGTGCGTCGGAGGTCATGACGCCGCGCGAGCGCATCTTTGCTTTGGACATCGCGACTCCGCCGCCGCAGCTCGTAAACGAGGTCGCGCACGGCCACTTCTCGCGTGTGCCGATGTATCGCGGGAAGCCGGAGAACATCGTCGGCGTCTTGCACGCTAAGGATCTCATCTTCAGCCGCCTCGATCAGACACCGCCGCGGGTGGAGCGACTGTTGCGGCCGGCCTACTTCATTCCACCGCGCAAACCCCTCGGCGAGCTGTTCGACGAAATGCGCCGCGGCAGGTTCCAGATGGCGTTGGTGGTTGACGAATACGGGCGGCTGCTGGGGTTGGTCACGCTGGAGGACTTGCTTGAAGAGTTGTTCGGCGAGTTGCGCGACGAGTTCGATATCGAAGTCCCCGAGCTGGAAAAGGTTTCCGACAAGGAGTGGCTGGCCTCCGGCGCGATCGACGTGCGTCAGCTCGCCGCCGCGCTCGGCCCTGACTTTTCGCTCGACGTGCGCGGAGGAGGGCGTAGCCTTTCCAGCCAGATGCTCCGGCATTTCGGGCGCGTCCCGCCGGTGGGCGAGAAGCTTAAGCTCGGGGCATTTGATGCCACCGTTGAGCGCGTGCGCGGCGCGACCGTGGAACAGGTGAGACTACAGCGATGACCCTGATCGGAGTTGTAATCGCGATCGCCGTCTGCACCGCGCTCCAGGCGTTCTTTGCGGCAAGCGAGATCGCGCTGGTCTCCGCCGACGAGTTCAAGGTCCGCGCCGAAGGCGAAAGCGGCAGCGTGTCGGCGCGTACTCTGCATTGGCTGCTCGAGCGGCGCGATCGGCTCCTCGCGCTGACACTCACGACCAATAACCTGGCAACCGTGGTTGCCGCAGTTGTCCTGACCGCGTTCTTGCACGACTTGAAGCCGGAGCTTTCCTTCTGGGCACCGTTCATTCTCGCACCGATCACGCTCGTACTCGGCGAATCGGTTCCCAAGCTGCTGACGCTGCGCAATCCGCTGCGCTTCGCCCGCCTGGCGGCTCCGGCGCTCCGAATCATGGCGATCGTTCTGGCGCCGATCTTGTTCATCGAGACCCTCTTCAGCCGGGTTTTGCGATTGATCGCGGGAGTGCCGTCGGAGGCGGAGAGCGTGTTCCTCGAACGCGAAGACCTGGTTCGCCTCGTGCACCGCAGGCCATCCGATGCCACGGCGCCGCTGGCGAAGGACGCGATCCTGCCTGCCGAGAGCCGGATGATCAGCAGGATCTTCCGATTTTCTCGCGCCGACGCGCGCAAGGCCGTGGTGCCGCTGGTCCGCGTCGATGCGATTCCGCAGGATCTCACGCTGGCCGGGGCAATCGAGGCGGTCCGGCGCGTCGGCTACAGCAGGCTGCCGGTGTTCAGCCATCGCATCACTGACATCGTCGGCGTGGTACACGTCTTCGATCTTTTGCAGGCGCCGGATCTAACTCGTCCGGTATCCGAAATAATGCGTCCGGTTAGTTACTTCCCCGAATCGATGCCGCTCGATGAGGTCCTGCTCGCGCTGCAGCGTACGGGGGAGAACCTGGCCGTCATCGTGGACGAGTACGGCGGCGCCGCGGGCATCATCACGATGGAAGATCTGCTCGAGGAAGTCGTCGGCGAAATCGAAGACGAACACGATCGCGAGGAAGATGTTGCGCGCGTGGTCAATCCGCGGACGCTGGCAGTGATGGGGCGTGCGCCGATAGCGGAATTGAACGAGCGTTTCGGCCTGCGTCTGCCTGAGGGTGATGAGTATGCTAGCATCGGTGGATTCGTGCTCGAACGCCTGGGCCATATTCCCAAGGCCGGTGAACAACTTAACGCCGGCGGTCTTACGATCACCGTCACCCGCAGCGATGCGCGCGCGGTGCGTGAGGTGATGCTGCAACTTGAGCGGCCGCTTCGAGCCGATATCCTGAAGCGGCGATGACCGAGCATCAGATTCGCGCCATCCTGGATTCCATCGCCGCCGGTAAGACCAGCCCGGAGGCGGCGATGCGCGAATTGCGTGAGCTGCCGTTCCAGGACCTGGGCTTCGCCAAGCTCGATCAGCATCGCACTCTGCGCCGCGGTGTCCCCGAGGTGATTTTCGGGCAGAGCAAATCGGCGGAGCAGATCGCAGCGATTGCCGGGCGCATGATAAAGGCGCGCGCCAACTTCATCGTGAGCCGCCTGCCTCCCGACAGGGCGCGCGCGGTGCGGTCGAAGATCAAGAAGATGGTCTACTATCCCGAGGCGCAGATCGGCGCGGTCATGACCGAGAAACCGCGCAGCAGCGGCCACGGGTCGGTGATGGTCATAAGCGCTGGCACTTCGGATATTCCGGTAGCCGAAGAAGCGGCGGTATGCGCCGAGCTATTCGGCAATCGGGTCGAGCGTCTTTACGATGTGGGAGTCGCGGGATTGCATCGGCTGACCGGCAATCTCCAGTCGATTCGCAAAGCCAGCGTCCTCATAGTCGTCGCCGGCATGGAGGGCGCGCTGCCGTCCGTCGTGGCGGGTTTGATCGACAAGCCCGTTATCGCGGTTCCTACCAGTATCGGCTACGGCGCCTCGTTTTCCGGTATCGCCGCGCTGCTCGGGATGCTCAACACCTGTGCCAGCGGCGTGACGGTTGTGAATATCGACAACGGTTTCGGCGCGGCGGTGGCGGCCACGATGATCAACCGGGTGGGAATCGGTCGCGACGGGCACGACTGATGCCGCGCAAGGAGATCACACGCGGTCGCGCGCGGCGCGCCATCCAGATGGGCGGCCTCGCTTCGCAGGTGGGGACGAGCTACCTGTGGACCTCCATCCGCCGTCCGTTTCTCTCGCGCAGCGCGCAGGACAAGGAGCTGCTCGAAACTCACATCCGCAACGCCGAGCGCATCCTGGAAAGCTCCAAGAACCTGCGCGGCGCGTTCATGAAGCTGATCCAGATGCTCTCGATGCGCCAGGACCTGCTGCCGGGCGAGGCTCTTGACGTCCTGCGCGCGACTCAATCGAGCGTGCCGCCCATGAGCTATGCGACGATCGCCGAGCAGATTCGCCGCGAAATCGGCAAACGCCCCGAACAACTATTTCGCAGCTTTGACCAAACGGCCTTTGCCGCCGCATCGCTTGGACAAGTCCATCGCGCGCGGCTCAAGGACGGACGCGATGCGGCCGTCAAGGTGCAGTACCCGGGGGTGGAAGCGACGGTCGAGGAAGACCTCAAGAACATGAAGTTGCTGCTCCGCACGCTCCAGGCCATCGGGCGCGACGTGATGCGGCAGAAGGTCGATACCGCGGCGATCTATTCGGAGCTCGAGGCGCGCCTGCGCGAGGAACTCGACTACGTGACCGAGGCGCGCAACATGGAGGAGTTCGGGAAGTTGCTCGCCGACGATCCCGAAGTCGAAGTGCCGGAGGTGGTTGAAGAACTAAGCTCGCGACGCGTCATCACCATGACCTTCATCGAAGGATATCCGCTCGCGGACGTGATGAACCCTGCGGTGGACCTGGAGCTGCGCACCTGGGTAGCGGACAAATGCCATGCGATGGTGTGGCGGCAGATTCTCGAGTTCGGCTTGTTGCACACCGATTTTCATCCGGGCAACTATCTCGTGAATTACCATCCGCGGTTGGGAATTCTCGACTTCGGATCGATTCGCCGTTTTCGCGATTCGGAGCGCAAAGCATATCTGCAAGTCGCGCGTGGAATAGTCGACGACGATGCTTACGCGATCGGAACGGGAATGCAGAAACTCGGATGGGTGGACAAGGGACAGTCGCCGGCGCCGATGGTGAAGATCATCAGGATCCTGTTTGCGCCGATGATGGTCGATCGCGACTACGATCCCGTTGAGTATGACACGGTCGGCAACGCGACCAGGGTCGGCGAGATCGCATTCGAGCACAAGCTCTACAAGTCTCCAGCGCACGGAGTCTTCCTGTTACGCGCGCTGATCGGGCTGGAGGGCATAATCCGCCACCTCGGAGTGAAGACCAACTACCGGCGCATCTTCAAACGCTGCGTGGAGCATGCCGAGAAGAGAACCTGATCGGCGGAAATCCACAGATTACGCGGATTTCACAGTGATGATTTCCCTCTGAATCCGTGTAAATCTGCGAAATCTGTGGATTCCCTTCTCGACCGTTTGGAAGCGCATCGCGATCATCACTTCCGCCGCACTCGCCCCCGCCGCATCACGAACGAAAAGACCGCGCTCGCATTCATCAACGACACCGGGTTCTGCACGGGATTCACCGCCGGCCTCGGCGTGCCCTGCATGCGCGAAGCGATCGTCGGCGCGCGCGAGCCCGAGCTGCCGGAACATATCCAGCACGACCACGCGATCGGGATGACGTGGCGGCTCAAGGACGATCTGCCGGCGCGGCGGCTGGTCTATTACGGCAAGGCGATTGCGGGGCGGCCGGGATTTATCGCGCGCGATTTGCTGGGGGCTTTCCTGCGACTGCGCGTCGCGCCCGGCGGCTACAAGAAACTGTACGAACGGGGCCTTCTTTCGCAGTGCGCGATGCTGGTGATGAACGCGCTGACCACGCGCGGCGCCGCGGAGACGCGCGCGCTCAAGCTGACCTCGGGCTATTCGCAACCGAAGCGGCGAGCCGCATTCGATCGCGCAATGAAAGAACTGCAGGAGAAGTTTCTCGCGCTCAAGGTGGAAGAACGCTACGATCCATTCACATACGTGTGGGACACGATGGAGCACCGATGGCCCGATGCGATGCGGGAAGCGCGCGAACTCACACAGCGCGAGGCGGCATATCGAATAGTGCGTCGCTATTTCGAAATCGCGGCATTCGCCAGCGAGAAGACGCTTGCCCGTCTGGTTGCGATTTCGCCCGACCTGGTGGAATCCGCCGCCCGCCGCCTCGAACGGGAAAAGAAAATCAAACGCGCGCTTCGAGTTCCGAGCTATCCGGGGCAGGTCAGTATTCTGAGAGAATACGCGGGGTAACCAACCACCAGGACTCCAGGGCGCCAGGTCGGACAAGCAGACCCCTTTTCTGAACTTGGTGTCTTTGTGCCCTGATGGTTAGAATCCCTCCCGGGGACGTCAACTATGCCTCGACCGCAGGTAACACGCGTGCATCTGATCGTCGGCGGATTCCCGCCCGGCACTGCTGCCGGTCACGACATGAACTACGCCCGGTTGCGCCTGCTCGGCACCCTGGAACAAAACCCGACGATCTATGCCACGGTCGGCAACGACTACTGCGACCTGGAGCGATGGCTCCCGGAAACGCGGATGTTGATCACTTACGTGGCTGGCCCCTACCCAACCGACGAGCAAAACGATCATCTTCGCAAGTGGATGGAAGCCGGCGGCAAATGGCTCGCGCTGCATGGCACGAGCGGCGGGAAGGCGGCGCGGGTGGGCGAGCATCGCCGCAAGATGGTGAAGGGTGCCTATCACGACACGCTCGGCTGCTTCTTCCTGAACCATCCTCCCGTGCGCAAGTTTCACGTCGCAATCGTCGATCCCGACGATCCAATTACGCAGGAATTGCCGGAGTCGTTCGGAACCTCCGACGAGCTGTATATGATCGAATTGCAGCACCCGGAGGACACGAAAATCCTGATGACGACCGAGCTGCCGACCGACCCTTCGCCCGCCGGCTTCGGCTTCGTCTACGACCAGGACACTTCGCTTCTGGCTGATGGCAAGACGCGCGTGCTTGGCTATCGGCGCGAGATGGGAAGGGGTGGCGTGACCTACATCGCGCTGGGCCATTGCCACAACCCGACCAACAATGTGCAGCCCTTCGTCGATGCGACGGTCGAACCGACCGGCAAGACACCGCTGACGTTTCGAGGTTCATGGGAGCTTCCCCAATTCGATCGCCTGCTGAGAAATGGCATCGAATGGGGCACGTCATCGGGGTGAAGCCGCGGCAGGGTCTCGCATTTCGGCTGCGATCGCCAAGCTTTGCCGAAGACCGGAGGGGTTTTTTTGCGGCTCCACGAAATTTTGTTGAGCAATTCCGGGAGCTTTTTCCGGGCGTGCTAACATTTGCTAACACTCCGGAGATCGCGAGGTCCACCCGATAGCGGGCGCCGGTTGCCGAACAAGCGTCCGCCATTGCTTCCTGCGATGCGGGAGCAGCGTTCATAGAGGAGAGGATCGCTCCCCGGCAGTTTGCTGTCAAATTTTCTGACTGCTGGTTGGACAATCATGCACAAGATGTGAACAATCCTCGAAGATCCGCCGGGAAAAAGACAGCGCAAGACCGCAAGCCCCGGCCGGTTCGGTGCCCGCATGCGGCCCGGGACTCGGGCCGGACGCCGCCGCAGCGGAACCTACCCGCCGTTCGCCCGGGAATGGCAAAGATTGGTGGATTTTCGGGTCCGAGATTGCGAAGCTGGCGTTGGTTGGAGGACACCGATATGCCACTCGATCCGCAAGCCGATGCGCTCATCAAACAAATGGCCGCCGCGCCCGGGCCCAAACTGGAAGAGATTTCACCGGCCGACGCGCGCAAGCTGACGGCCAACACGTTCAAGATGCTGGCCGGCGCGGCCGAAGACGTCGCCAAGGTCGAGAACCGCAAGATTCCGGGACCCGCTGGAGAGATTCCCGTGCGGATCTACACGCCGTCGGGGGCGGGACCATTCCCGATGCTGGTCTTCTACCATGGCGGTGGATGGACGATTGGCGACCTCGACACTCACGACGCGGCCTGCCGATCGCTGACCAACGGCGCGCGATGCGTCACGGTGTCGGTGGACTATCGGCTGGCACCGGAAAACAAGTTCCCGGCGGCGGTCGACGATTGCTATGCGGCGACGGTCTGGGCCGCCGAGCATGCAAAAGAGCTGGGCGCCGATCCCGGGCGTATCGCGGTGGGCGGCGACAGCGCCGGCGGGAATTTGTCGGCGGCCATCTCGATCCTGGCGCGCGACCGCGGCAAGCCGGCGATCAAATTCCAGCTCCTCATTTACCCCGCGACCGATGGCGCACTGGATACTTACTCGCACAAGACCTTCAGGGAATATTTCCTGACCGACGAAGCAGTCCGGTACTTGTGGGGCTGCTACCTGCGCGATGAGGCCGACAAGAAAGATCCGCTCGCATCGCCGGCCCTGGCCAGGAGCCACAAGGGTCTGCCGCCGGCGCTCATCATCACGGCGGAGTTCGATCCGCTGCGCGATGAGGGGGAAGCATATGGTGAGAAGCTGCGCGCGGCCGGCGTGCCGGTGAGCGTGACCCGCTACGACGGGATGATTCACGGCTTCTTCACGATGGCGGGCGTGCTCGACCAGGGTAAGAAGGCGGTAGCGCAGGCATCTGAGGCCTTGCGCAAGGTGTTCAGCCAGTAAGGAGCGAAAATCGGCGGGTTACGCAGATTTTGCGGAAGCGCAGGCTGGAAGCCTGCGCCGCGAAGACGGTTGTATGAATCTCCGTGATGCGTGAAATCCACGGATTTCTGTTTTCACCACTGCTCGTAGTGCACAGAGCGGCGTTGGTAGCCGGCTCCACGCAGAAGATCGCGCAAGGCGATGATACCCTTGCCCACGCCGCACAGATAGAAATGGCGCGAACGATCGCTGTCTGCCGCAACCCATCGGCGTTCCGCCTCGGCTAGCAGCCGCGAATAGACGTCGTGCGGCTGCGTCACCATCGGCTCGAAGTGGAATGTCCCGTCGCGCGCCGCAAATGATTCGAATTCAGCGCGATACAGCAGATGCTCCGGCGATGTTGCCGCGTATAGAAGAGTCATCGCGTGATGCGCGCCAGCCGAAGCGCGATGGATCATCGGCCTGACAGGCGCGATCGCCGTCCCTTCCACGATAAAGATCGTTTCCGCTGCCGGCGCCGAATCCATCGTGAAGGTCCCATACGGCCCGGTGAACTCGACCGTGTCTCCCACCTTGCGATCGAACAGCCATTCCGCGCCGCGGCCACCGGGCACCCGGTTGAAGCAAATCTCGAACGGGGCTTCACCGACCGGCGACGCGATAGTGTAAGGACGGGTGCGGGTTTCATCGGCGAGCGCGATCGCGATCGAAATGAACTGCCCCGGCACGAACCGAATTTTGTGATTGTCAGCGAGCGACAAGAAGATCGAACGCGTGTCGGAGGTGTGATCGACGATACGATCCAGGATGGCGACGCGTGTGGGTCTGGTACTGGTTTGAGTCACGTGACCAAAGTGCCTGATTCATTCTTCAGATTCACTTGCCAGATTGATCGTGTACTTCGGGATGACCACGGTTATCTCCGCGTTGGGATCCTCCACCACGGCCTGGCATCCGAGCCGCGAGGTCGGGGTCAGGCCGGGCGCCTTATCGAGCATGTCCTCTTCCTGCTCGGTCGCCTCGCTCAGCGTCTTGCCGCCTTGCTTGACGATGATGTGACAAGTCGTACAGGCGCAATTGCCCCCGCACGCGTGCTCAAGGTGGATCTTGTGGCCCAGCAAGATATCGAGGATCGACCCGGGGCGGCCGTCATGATGGAACGGCGCCTTCGCAGGATCGAACTCGATTATCTGTTCGGGGTCGCCATTCTCGAAAATTACTCTCAGCTTGGCCATGGCCGGTCAGTGGGACCTTTCCTTCTCTCGTTTGCTCAAGTTATCGGGGGCCCAAGTGGTATGAAACCGGCCTTCCGTAGCTCTTGCAGCTTCGCCGAATTTTCGCCATCATGCTGCCAAGCTGACAAGGGTCGGCGGGGAGCAATCAATGCCAACACTCACCAAGCGCCAGAAGCAGATGGTGGACTACCTGGAACAGTATATCAGCGAGCACGGCTACGCTCCGACCCTTGCGGAGATCGGCCAATACTTCGGTCTGTCTTCCCTTGCGACTGTCCACAAGCATCTGCGCAACCTGGAGCAAAAAGGGGCGATTCGCCGCGAGCATAATCACAGCCGGGCGCTGGAGGTGCCTCACACCAAGGGCAACGGCGTTCACGCGATAAAGCTGCAGGGCACTGTCGCAGCGGGCGTTCCAATCGAGGCAGTAGAGACGAACGAGAGCATCAGCGTGCCCGAGGAATTTATCCGCCGTGACGAAACCTTCTGCCTGCGCGTAAAGGGCGAGTCGATGATCGATGACGGTATCCGCGACGGCGACTACATAATCGTGGAATCGCGCGACACCGCGGACAACGGTGAGACCGTAATCGCTCTGGTTGGTGGAAACGAGGCCACGGTCAAGAAGTTTTACCGCGAGTCCGACGGCCGAGTGCGCCTGCAGCCCGCGAACGCATCGATGCAGCCGATCATGGTCGATCCGAAGGACCTGATGATTCGCGGCGTCGTGGTCGGCCTGATGCGTCACTACCGGTAGGCCTTAGCCTGCGGTTCTTCCTAGCAGCAGCGATTGGGACGATCGTGATGAGCGGCCAGGGCCGCTTTCACCGCGGCGGTCTTTTCGCGTCGCGGCAGTCGCGACCACTCCTTGCCACCTATACGTCCTGAATTCAGGCGGCGCAGTTCCTTGATGATCGAACGCCAGAGTCTCATGCCGCTTTCTCCGCGATAGTGCTTTCGCTCGCACCCGCGAGGATTTTCGTCCACGCGCGGATCGAATCGCCCAGGATGATCACCACCACCGCCATGAAGAACGCGGTCAGGACCGCGTCGATCCTGTCATTCCAGACCAGGCGCCCAATCTCATTGATCCGCGCTGCGAGAATTCCCGGCTGGCCCAGTTCCGACCGGAGCTGAGCGGCGTGCGCGAGGAATCCGATATTCACCAGCGGGCTCATGATTTTCTGGTAGCCCGCCGTCATCGTCACAGCCACCAACCAGACTAACGGCGTGAGCGTGACCCATGCGTAGCGCGTCTTGCCGCTGCGCATCATCGCGCTGGTCGCGACGCACAACGCGATCGTCGCGAGCATCTGGTTGGCGATTCCGAACAGCGGCCACAGCGAATTGATCCCGCCGAGCGGATCGATAGTGCCGAAGTAGAGAAAGTAGCCCCAGGCCCCGACAATCAGAACCGAGCTCGCGACGATATTGATGTAGGAGGAACTCTCTCCGAAGGGCGCCCACAGGTGCCCGAGCAAATCCTGCAACATGAAGCGCGCCACCCGCGTGCCCGCATCGAGCGTCGTGAGGATGAACATGGCCTCGAACATGATCGCGAAGTGGTACCACAGCGCCATCATCGCGTGGCCGCCCAGCGAATGCGCGAAGATCCGCGCCATCCCGACTGCCAGCGATGGAGCGCCGCCGGTGCGCGCATAAAGGGTTTCTTCTCCCACGGCGGAAGCGAGGTCCTTCATCTCGGTGTCGGTCACTGCGAAGCCCCACCCGCTGATCTTCTCGCAGGCCGCCTCGGCGTGGCCGACTACACCTGCCGGGCTGTTGATCGCGAAATAGACTCCGGGCTGAAGCATCACGGCGGCAACCATCGCCATGATCGCGACGAACGACTCCATCATCATGCCGCCGTAGCCGATCAGCCGGGCGTCGGTCTCCCGCTCGAGCATCTTGGGCGTGGTGCCGGAGGAGATTAGGGAATGGAACCCGGAAATCGCACCGCATGCGACCGTGATGAAGGCGAAGGGAAACACCTTGCCACCGAAGACCGGTCCGGTGCCGTCGGTGAAACGGGTCAAGGGCGGCATCAGGGCCGTGGGATGAATCGCGACGATTCCCGCGGCAAGCGCGAGGATGGTGCCGACCTTGATAAACGCCGACAGATAGTCGCGCGGCGCCAGCAGCAACCAGATCGGCAGCACCGAGGCGAGGAAGCCATAGCCGATAATCCAGATTGCCAGCGACGGCGCTTCCATCTGGAACAAATGCCCAAAGGAAAGCGCCTCGACGTGGCGGCCGCCGATCACGGCCAAAACAATCAGCCCGACGCCGATTACGGAACCTTCGACCAACTTGCCCGGCCGGATATGGGTCATGTAGATGCCCACCAGCATCGCGATTGGGACCGTGGCCGCCACGGTCGAAGTGGCCCACGCGCTGTGCTTCATCGCATTGACCACGACCAGCCCGAGCACGGCAATCAGAATCACCATGATCATCAGCACGCCGATGAGCGCGGTGAATCCTCCCACCGGACCGATCTCGTCGGACGCCATCCTGCCCAGCGACTTCCCATCGCGCCGCAACGAGCATCCGAGGATCACAAAGTCCTGGACGCAACCGCCGAGCACTGCGCCGACGATGATCCAGATGGTCGAGGGCAGGTAGCCGAACTGCGCCGCCAGGACCGGACCGACCAGCGGCCCCGGCCCCGCGATTGCGGCAAAGTGATGGCCGAAGGTAATCCAGCGATCGGTCGGTACGTAGTCGCGTCCGTTGGCCAGGCGCACCGCCGGCGTGACGTTGCGATCGTCGAGTTCCAGCACGCGGGACGCGATGAAGCGCGAATAGAATCGATACGCGACGGCATAGACCGACACCGCCGCCACGATGAACCACAGGACGTTGGGCCGATTTTCACCGCGCGCCGTGGCGAGGATTGCCATCCCCGTTGCTCCCGTGCACGCGACGGCGATCCATATGAAGGTGCGGCCGACTTTCATGCGGGACAGATATAACCACCAGGACGCAAAGACACCAAGAGCAGGAAAAGAAAGTCCTCGGCGTCGCTTAGTGTCTTGATGGCTTTGTGGTTAATTCTCTTGCGCGTTGATCCACGATTTACATGGGAGGGGGACGCTATGAGCGAGCATACCGGCGAACGCGGGCTGGAGCCTCACCGCATTGAAGGGCTGGCTGATGCCGTCTTCGCGATCGTCCTGACGCTACTGGTTATCGACATTCGCGCGCCGACCGCACACAACACCGGCGAGCTCGCCGCGGCACTGGCCGATCGATGGCCCGACTTCCTGGGCTACGGCCTGAGCTTCATGATGCTGGCGATCATGTGGTTCGGCCACCGCATGGAGTTCCACTACGTCACGCGAATGGATCGGCAATCGATCGTCCTGTCGCTGCTGTTCCTCGGCACGGTAACCGTGATCCCGTTCAGCGCCTCACTGTTGGAACGAAATATCAATCAGCCGCTTGCGGTCGCGATTTTCGGTATGAACCTGTGCCTCGCGAGCAGTCTGCGTTGTTGGCATTGGTATCATGCCTCGGGACACCATCGTCTCATCAGGAGCAACACGCCCGCGAAGATGATCAAGGCGGTGCGGCGGCGCGAAATGATGGTGCCACTCCTGTTCCTGGTGGCGTCGGGAATCAGCGCGTTGAGTATTCCACTCGCGATCGTGCTCTATGTCACGACCCCGGCCGTGTACGTCGTACACGCATCACTGGATCCGAGGTTGGAAGTGGCGTGAGAACGAAAGTCTGAGCGATCCGGGCCCTAGCTTGGCTTCACGTCGCCGGGCTTGGCTTCTTCGGCCTTCGCAACCGTGGGCTTGGTTGCCTCGTCCGGCTCGTTCATAGCGCGCTTGAAGTCCTTGATACCTTTGCCGAGCGCTCCGCCGATATCGCCGAGCTTACTGGGACCGAAGATGACCAGGATGATCAGCAGGATAATGAGCAGATGCCATGGGGCGAATAGATCCATATTCGTCTCCGGCGGTTCGACCCGCCATCAATAAGCTTATCCGTCCAGTACCGTCATTGCTACGGCTATTGCACCGGGCCCCGCGGCCCTTCGGCGCTCGCGCCATTCGTAGGACCATCGAGGCGATAGCGCTGCACCTTGCGGTAAAGGGTCGAGAGGTGGATTCCCAATGCCTGCGCGGCGCGCGCCTTGTCGTTGTCGACCTTCTCGAGCACCCGCCGAATATGTTCGCGTTCCAATTCCTCGAGGGTTAGCCCGTTGCTGTCGATGTTCGATACGGCAGCGGCCGACGGAGTGCGCAGCTTGTCGGGCAAGTCGTGCGAATGGATGACGTCGGTTTCGGCGAGAATCGCAGCACGCTCTACCGTGTTCTCCAGCTCGCGCACGTTGCCGGGCCACGGGTAGTTGAGCAGCAGGCGGATTGCGCCCTTGGAAAACCGCATCCCGGTGCGGCCCAGCGACTTCTCCGACTTGCGCAGAAAATGATTCGCCAGCAGCGGGATGTCATCCTTGCGATCGCGCAGCGCCGGCAAGTTGATGTTGATCACGTTGATTCGGTAGAGCAGCTCTTCACGGAACCGGCCCGCGCGCACTTCCGCATCGAGATTGCGATTGGTCGCGCACAACACTCGCACATCGAAAGCCACCGGGTCGTTGGACCCGAGCGGGTAGCATTCCCGCTCCTGCAGCGCGCGCAGCAACTTCACCTGCAACGCCAGCGGCAGCTCTCCGATCTCGTCGAAGAACACGGTCCCCTTGTCGGCCGCCTTCATTAGTCCGACCTTGTCCTGGCCGGCGCCCGTGAACGCGCCCTTCTTGTAGCCGAACAATTCGCTTTCCAGCAGGTTCTCGGGCAGCGCGCCGCAATTGATCGGCAGGAAACGTCCGTTGGCGCGCTCGGAGCTGAAGTGAATCGCTCGGGCGACCAGTTCCTTGCCGGTTCCCGACTCTCCGGTGATGAGCACGCTGGAGTCGGTGCGCGCGACCTTCTCCATCATCCGGAAGACCTGCTCGATGGTGTCGCTCTTCCCGATGATGTTCTCGAAGCGATACTTCTCGCGCAGCTCGTGATGCAGGTAGCGGTTTTCCTGGAAGAGATGTTTTTCCTTGAGCGCGTTGCGCAGAACCGCCTTGAGATGCTCGTTGGCGAACGGCTTCGTGATGTAGTCGTAGGCGCCCTTATGCAGGGCTTCGACGGCGGACTCGACGCTGGCGTACGCGGTGACGATTATGCCCATCAGCTCCTGGTCGCGATCGCGCAGGCGCCCCAGCAGCTCGACGCCGTTGCCGCCGCTGGTCAGGTTGAGGTCGAGAATTGCGACGTCGATTTTTTCGCGCTCGAAGATGTCGAGCGCCAGCTCGGCCGACGGTGCTTCGAAGACTTCGTAGCCGTCGCTGCGCGCGAGCTGCACGATGATGGACCGCATGAGCGGCTCATCTTCGACCACCAGGACCCGGTACGGCCCCGAGACCGGCGCGTTGGTTTGCTGCTCTTCGTTCATCAGCGGGCGGCGGCGTGTGCGTCAGACTGCATCAGTTCGTGGGCGGGCAGCAGGATGGTCACCTGCGTGCCTTTCCCGAGTTCGCTGTCGACGCGGATGGTGCCCTTGTTGGAGAGAATGATCCGTTGGCACAGCGAAAGGCCGAGGCCGACGCCGGAGCCCGCGGGCTTGGTCGTGAAGAAAGGATCGAAAACCCGTTCCAGATGCTCGCGTGGAATGCCGATACCGTTGTCGATCACGCGAATTACGATTAATGCCTTGTCGCCGCCCTGGCGGCCGTGCTTGTTCTCGGTGACCACGCGAATCGTGCTGCCTTCGCCCTGGGTGGCATCGGCAGCGTTGTACAGCAGGTTCAGCAGCACCTGCTGAATCTCGTTTTCGTCGGCAAAGGCCGGCTTGAGGTCGGGAGACAAAACCGGTTCCAGCGCTGCGCCCCTGAAGCGCTTGTCGTAGTTAATGACCCGCAGCGTGTCGGACACGAGCTGGTTGATGTCGATCAGCTTCTGATGGCCAGTCGCGGGGCGCGCGAAATTTACCAGGTCTTTCAGGGTTCCGGAGATGCGGGTGATTTGCGCGAGGATGGTATGCAACGTCGTGCGGCGCTGCGCGTCGTTTTCGCCGGGCAGCAGCGACTGCACCAGCGACGAGATTGAGGCCAGCGGATTGTTCACCTCGTGCGCGACGCCCGCCGCAAAGGTGCCGGCCGCCGCCAGCCGCTCGCTCTTGAGCAGCGAATCCATCATCTCGCGGCGCTGCGTGACGTCGTGGAGAATCATCTGGATGAACTGCTTGTCGCCGTATGGAATCAGCGCGCAGTTGACGTCGTAGAAGAACGGCCCGATCTGAACGTCGTTGGCGTGCTCGTATCCCTGGTCGACCACGAACTGGAGGGCCTTGCGAAGGTCGTCGCGCAGCTCCTCGGGTACGAAGTCGGTCATGGGCCGCCCGACAATGACCATGTGCTCTTCGCCCGGCACCATCAGGTGGAGTTTCTCGGCGGCGGAGTTGGCGCCCAGCACTTTCCAGGTCCCCGGCTCGATCTCGTACATCGGATCGGGCGCGTGGTTGATGGAGTTGCGATACTTCTCTTCGGACGCGCGGAGCAGATGCTCGCGGGACTCGATATAGAACTGCGACACCATCAGGCGCCGCTCATCGATCGCGGCTACCACCGCATCGCGGACCTTCGGCTGCATCGCGGGATTAAGCGACACGTTCACGTGGTTGAGGATGATCTGTTTGAGCGCGATGTGGATGGCGTTGAACTGCGAGGGCTTGGCGCGGGCGAGCATTCCTTCCTGGCAATGGCGGCGGAGGTAGACGTAGGTCTCGAGGCAATCAGGATCGCGCAGATGCGAATTGAAGCGAATCAGGGAATTGCGAAGGTTCTCAATCCGGTGCTCTTGCCGTTCGGGGTCATTCTCCCACGAGAAAATGGTGCCGACTGATTCGGCCCATTCGGCGATGATGCCGTCGAAATGTTCGCAGATCATATCCGCCGCAGCGACGCGGCTCTCCACGCTCTTCGCCTCGCGGCTATAGACCTGGGTGCCGAACAGTTTGCCGAGAAGTTCTTCGACCGGTCGCAGTTGCTCCCTGATAACCTGGAGCTCTTCGGGCGTTGCTTCAATGGGAGTGTCTGTTGGACGAAGGTCGCGTTTGGAAGACGAGGGAGGGCAGCATCCGCAAAACTTGGGTAGTTTCATTTTCGTATCCTGGCAATCAGGCTTACGGGCCGACGAAAAGAACCTGGCGAGAAAGGGTCGGGGAAGCGCTTTGAACTAATCGCATAGATAACCGTTTCTTGACCGACATATAACATTCGCAATTTAACCATTCCAGCGCCGCGTTGCAGATAGCAGAGGCTTAAATTCGCACCCTGCGAACCAATTCGCCGGAAACGCCCCGCGTTCGTTGAGAAACTCTACAGGTGGGATGGAAGATATTCGCCTTCCGAAAAGGACACCGTGTCCGGGAATTGGCTCTAGAGGAGGGCGCCGCGGAATGGCTCGTCGCGTGGCGGCGGGAACTGCAGCAGATTGATCGCCCACTTGCGCGCCTGGCGCAGGGCTTCTTCCGCGCGACGAAACGTCCGCTCCCTATACATCACGCTCCAGACATAAACATCAACGGACGGATCGTCACCGAGCGTGACATCGATCATCCAGTCTTCTATCTCGGGGCCGCAAATGAGCAGGCGGACGAGCCGGCCGTGATCGAGGACGATGCCCCGTGCTTCCCGGGGAAGACGGAATTCATCCTTCACCCGCTTTACCAGGTGAGGAGGGTAGTGCTCCTCCGTCATCGCGACGTAAACCCATTCGCCCTGTCTGGTGTCGGCCGCGCGGGCGATGCGCAGGTTATTGTCGGTGAGGTCGTCCTTTGCGCGATCCTGATCGTAGTCGCGGGCGACCTGGTAGAAGGCCATCGCGACCGGCAGCGTCGGCATCTCGCCTTCGGACTTGGCCTTCTTGGGCTTCTTGACGGTGGTTTCAACCCACCATCGATTTTCAACGTTCGGTTTATTCGCCATCCAAGCGACCCAAGCTCGAGGCTCGTGGACCCATTCTACGCTGCTCGCGTGCGGCGCGCTCGCCTCGTCGTGCGAATTTTAGCGGTTGAGCGGGTGCGCTGTCTGCGGGTCCGGCTTCCCGGCCGGGTGCGAGCTGTGGAACGGCGGGCGCTCGCGACGCTCTTCCGAGTGCGCTGGGCGGGACGAAGTCCGGAAACCATCCGGCGCATGAAGAGGTCGGCCTTGGACTCGGCATCGGTCCAGAAAAGGAAGTGGGCCATCTCGTGGTAGATCATCTGCACCCACATCCGTTCGCTGTTGTAGACGCGTCCGCGCTTCCAGTTCTCGGGATGCACCAGGTGGATACGGCCGTCGTTGTATGTCTTTCCGGCGGTTTTGCCCCAATCGAGGTACTCGAACCATGAAACCCGCGGGCGCCGCACATTATAGAAGCGGCACAAGCGCGAGATTGCTCGATTGAACATCGGCTTGCGATGGGTGCGGAAGAAAGCGGTCAGCTCGCGATCGACCACGCGCCGGTAAGTAATCGGGGGCAGAATCATGCGCACAGGATGAAGACCTCCACCACGCCAACGTGAAGTGTGGAGATCATACGAAGCGCCGGTTCGTGCAGTCTACCCAAACCGGAAATTCCGCCTTAAGTGTCTGATTTATAAGGGTTTTTGGCCAAGAGCGAGTCCAAAAGGCTCGGTCGTGCGAGTCCCTAGCCAATCGCGCCGGTGTCCTTGAGTCGCCCGATATCTTCCCAGGACAAGCCCACCTCCAGCGCCACTTCCTCGGTGTGCTGCCCGAGTTCGGGAGCGACGCGATGCGGCTTTGGCTCGACTCCGCCAAACTCGATGGGGCTATTCACGACCCGGCTACCGGGAACGTGCGGATGGTCGACCGCCGCGAACGCGCCAATTGCGTGTGCCTGTGGATCGTTGAGCACCTCGGCGTCGGTGTTCACGGGTGCCCAGATGAGTTCATGGCGATCGAAGACGGGGCCCCATTCGTCACGAGGACGAGTCGCGACAACTTCATCGATCAGCGCCGTCATCGCGCTGCAATTCTTCGCCCGGACCCCCGCGTTGGCGAAGCGCGCGTCGTCAGCCCATTCGGGTTTGCCCAGCGCCGCGCAAAACTGCTTCCAGAAGCGGTCGGCCTGAACCATGACGAAATAGATCCACTTGCCATCTTTACACTGGTAGGAACTCCAGAGCGGATTAACGCGATCGGCGCGGCTCTCGGACTCCGGTGTGCGTCCGGTCATGAGGCCGATCGTGAGGTCGGTCGCATTCATCCATAGACCCATCGAGAACAGCGACACCGTCACCTCGCGTCCTTTACCGGTCCGCTCGCGCGCCAGCAGCGCGGCAGAGATGGCGCCCGCAAGCCCGAGTCCCGCGGCGTGATCGATCATCGCGGGCCTTTGCGCGGGCGGCGGATATCCCGGCTCCTGGATGGTGGCCATCAATCCAGATCGTGCCCACGCAGCCGCATAGTCGTAGGCGGGACGCAGGCGGTCGGGGCCGCGATGGCCATAGCCGTTGAGGGATGCGTAGATGAGCCGCGGGTTGCGCGCGGAGAGCGTTTGGTAGTCGAGTTGCATACGCTCGAGCGCATCGAGGCGAAGGCTGGTGACGAAGACGTCGGCATGCTCGATGATGCGAAGCGCGAACTCGCGACCCTCCGGCTTGCGTACATCGACGGCGACCGAGCGCTTGTTGCGATTGTCGAGTTCATAAGGAGGACGAACCTGTGCGTTGGGGTTCGAGAGCGCGCGCGTGGTCATGCCGCGGATCGGATCTCCCCCCTTGGGCTCTTCGAGCTTGATTACATCGGCGCCCCAATCTCCCAGCACGGCGGCGGTGGAAGGACCCGCAACCCACATTGCGAGTTCGACGACTTTGAAACCGGACAACGGACGATCCATCGACGTGTCTCCCTCGCGAGACACTAGCCGCTACCTAGAGAGGAAAGAAAGACGCGAACTAGCGGGCGTGGCGATTGGTAGGGAAGTGACGCTTGTGACGCCGCCGCACTCGATTCACGGTCAGGCGCTGCACGCGGCTCGCTTCCTTGAGCCGCAGACGCAGCGGAGCGATACGGGCGCCACCCGTAGCGCCGGATACCAGCGCCTGCAGGCGCCATCGGAGCGCATCGCAGTCGATCCCGAGGGCATCGCAGACGTTTTCGAAAGCTAGCGGGCACGCGCTCCGCTTGCTGAAGATCCAGGCCCACGCCTCATCGAACGCCGCGCGTTTGCGCGCGCTGCCGGCATGATGGAAGTCCTGCACGATGTTTATCGCGTCGGCGAGGACGGCCAGCATCAGGCGCTGCTCGCTGGACAGCGAGCGAGTTCCGAACAACTCGAAGAACTGGCTGCGCAGAATTACGTCGGGGAAGGGACGTGCATCGGATGCGCTTGCGGTTGAGCCCTGTTGCAACATAACTAATCGGGTCCCGGCTAACAGTGTTTCTAATATATCAGACCACTATCACTAATCCTGATGCTCCGAAATTTAGTGCGCTCTTTCAGACTTTGCAAACGAATTTCACCTCGATACGCACAGGTTGGAGCACTTGACTCGGAGCAACGGCGGATAGGTTCGGCGGGAAGGCATTTGCTATGATCAAGGACCGCGAAACGTTCCAGGCACAGGCCTCGAACCACTATCCTTAGTAAGGCGGCCAAGTACGCCCCGGGGAGGACAGCAATGGCAGATTTCTACGGCAAGGAAACCTCGAAGAACCTCCGCAAGCTGCGCCAGATGGCGCCTGACATGTTCAAGGGCTTTCTCGATTTCGATGCGACCGTATTCAAGGACGGCGCGATTCCGAGCAAAACCAAGGAGCTGATGGCGATCACAGCCGCGCATGTGACGCAGTGCCCCTGGTGTATCGAGGCGCACGTGTCGCGCGCGAAAGAGAAGGGATGCACCGACGAGGAGATCGCGGAAGCGGTGTGGGTAGCAGCGGCGATGCGCGCCGGGGCCGCGTTCAGCCACGGTGCAATCGCGATGGCAGTGACGGAAGAACACAAGCACTAAATCGCGACCTACTGGAACGCGCTTTGCGCGTCGGGCAGCATAGTCAGGATGGAGCAGGCAGTAACGGGCCGTAAAACCCGCACAATCGAGATCGGTCGAACCAGGGTCGGCGGCGACTCACCGGTCGTCGTTCAATCGATGTGTGCGACGCGCACGATCGACGTCGATCAAACTGTCGCGCAGGCGCATCAGCTCGCTAACGCGGGCGCGGGAATCGTCCGAATCGCGATGGACAGCGACAAGGAGATTCCGGCAATCAAGGAAATCCGCGCGCAGACCGGGGGCATCACGCTTTCGGTCGATCTGCAGGAGAACTACCGAATCGCGGACCGCGTCGCTCCATACGTCGACAAGATCCGCTACAACCCCGGCCACCTGCATCACATCGAGAAGAAGAAAACCATCGAGCAAAAGGTCGGATGGCTGGTCGAGGTCGCGCGCGACAACAACCTGGCGATCCGAATCGGCGTGAACTGCGGCTCCGTGGCGCCGGCCTTCCTGGAGAAGTACCCGGGCGATCAGCTCAAGGCGATCGTCGAGTCGGCCGCGTATCACTGCGACCTGATGGATGACCTCGGCTTCACGCGCTTTGTCGTGTCGCTGAAGGACTCCGATCCACAGAAAGTAGTCGAGGCCAATCGCCGCTTCGCCGAGCGCAAGCCCGACGTGCCGATTCACCTGGGAGTTACCGAAGCCGGATTGCCGCCCGATGGGATCATCAAGACGCGCATCGCGTTTGAGAAGCTGCTCGCGCAGGGAATCGGCGAGACCATCCGCGTGTCTTTAACGCTGCCCAACGAGCGCAAGCACGAGGAAGTCGTCGTCGGTCACAAGATCATCGAGGACGTGCACGCCGGCAAGTTCATCTCGGTGCCTGAGTTCGGCAAGGGCCTGAATATCATCTCCTGCCCATCCTGTTCTCGTGTCGAGAACGAAAAGTTCGTCGAACTCGCGCAGCAGGTGAAGGAACTCACCGAGTACGCCGCGAAATACAAGATCACGATCGCCGTGATGGGCTGTCGGGTAAACGGCCCGGGCGAGACCGACGATGCGGACCTCGGCCTATGGTGCGGTCCGACCACCGTCAATCTCAAGAAGAAAGACAAGAAGGTCGGGTTCTTCAGCTACGACGACGTGCTCCCGCGCCTGCGCAAGGAACTCGATCAACTGATCGCTGCTCAGTCGGTCAGCAACTGACAGAAATCCGCAGATTTTACAGATTGCGCAGATTCAAAATTTCTGAATCCGTGAAATCCGCGTAATCTGCGGATTTCCTATTGCTGCTCTAACCTGATTTCGCCGCTGGCAATTCTTGCCAGCGTTTCGGGATACAGCGTGTGCTCGACTTCGAGTATTCGCGCGGCGAGTGATTCGGCTGTGTCGTTGGGAAGCACCGGGAGCTTGCGCTGCGCAAGAATCGGGCCCTGGTCGTATTCCTCGGTTACGAGATGAATCGTTACGCCCGATTCCTTCTCGCCCGCCGCGATTACGGCTTCGTGTACATGACGCCCATACATCCCGGCGCCGCCGAACTTCGGCAGCAGCGCGGGATGGATATTCAGCACGCGTCCGCGGTACTGCGAGAGCGTGCGCGGGCCGAGTTTGCGCATGTAGCCTGCCAGCACGATCAGAGTCACGCCGTGCTCGCGCAGGGCTTCGAGCATCGCGGTGTCCAGCTCTTCGGGCGATGGATGAGTGCGGGAACTGAGATGGCGCGTTGCGATTCCGGCGCGGCGGGCGCGCTCCATCACCTGCGCATCGGAGTTGTTGCAGATGACCACGCATGGGGTCGCGTCGAGCCTGCCCGAACGGCACGCATCGATGATCGCCTGCACGTTGCTGCCGCCGTGCGAAGCGAAAAATCCGAGGCGTAGTTTCATCTTCCTTTCTTCTAGCAAGTAACGCGTCTCGCGGAGAGTGCTTGCCATCGCTAGCGGACCCGATCGAAGGCCTTTTCGACACGAGCTTGCGAATAGGCGCGCGACCCTCATCCGGCGCGCAGCGCGACCGAGGATCCATTCGTCGCGATGCTCCTCAGGACGGCTCGCTAGCGCGCCGCCTTCTCCCTTCGGGAGAAGAACTGCCCCGCTTATTTCTAGTGGGCGGCTTCCCGTTTGGGAGCCGGGCGTAAGAGATCGGCGCGGGCGAGAGTAACGCGGAACGGCGACTTGAGCGCCGCCATCATCTCGGAAATCGACTTGTTGAGCTTGGGATGAATCAGCGTCGGCGCGAGCTCGCTCATCGGGGCGAGCACGAAGAGCCGCTCCTGCAGCCGCGGATGCGGGATCGTGACGGTGCGGGTATCGATGGTCTCCTTGTTGAAGAACAGCAGATCGAGGTCGATGACGCGCGGGCGGTACTTGCCGCGCGTCGGCTTGCGGCCGCGCACGCGCTTGCGGCCCATGATGCGCTCGATGCCGAGCAGCCGGCGCATCAACACGTCCGCGCCGATGTCGGTTTCGACTTCGATGACGCCGTTCAGGAATGCGCCCTTGAGATCGCCGACCGGCTCGGTCTCATAGATCGACGACTGACGCACGACCCGCGTCTGGGGTATCTGAGCGATACGCTGAATCGCCTCGCGATAATTGGCGGCCCGATCGCCTAGATTACTGCCTATTCCAATGAAAGCCCTATTGGGCATCCTGCCGTTACAGCCGAAGCGCCTTAATCCTTGCCACTGCCTCGTTTAGTCGTTCGCTTGGCACGGTCAACGAAAAGCGAACGAACCCCTCACCACCCTTGCCAAATCCGGAGCCGGGCGTGATGACTACTCCCGCCTCCTTGAGCACGCGCTCGGTAAACGACACCGAACTATAGCCTTTGGGAACATCAGCCCAGATGTAGAACGTTGCGCGCGGGGACATGCAGGTGATGCCGATCCCGCGCAGCGCGTTCACCAGCAGATCGCGTCGCTCCTTGTAGATCGCGCAATACTCGCTGAGCTTGTCGCCGTCGCCGCCCTCGAGCGCGGTGATCGCGGCTTCCTGGACTGCCTGGAATACGCCGGAATCGAAATTGGTTTTGACTTTGCCGAGAGCGCCCACCAGTTGGGCGTTCCCGAGAACGAAACCAACCCGCCATCCGGTCATCGAGAAGGTCTTCGAGAGCGAATGAAACTCGACCGCGCACTCGCGCGAGCCTTCGACTTCGAACACGCTGGGGGCGCGATAACCGTCGTATGCGATCTCGGAGTACGCGTTATCGTGGGCGAGAATAATGTTGTGCTTGAGGCAGAACTTGACCGCCTTCTCGAAGAACGAACGATCGACCGTGGCTCCGGTGGGATTATTCGGATAGTTGAGCCACATGAGCTTGGCGCGCCTGGCGACTTCACCCGGGATGGCGTCGAGATCGGGAACGAAGCCGTTCTCCTTCTTGAGCACCATGAAGTACGGCTCGCCGCCGTTGAAAACGCATCCGGAGAAATAGACCGGGTAGCCGGGGTCGGGGATAAGCACTATGTCGCCGGGGTCGACGACAGCGGTTGAAAAATTGGCGATGCCCTCTTTGGAGCCAATGAGGGCGCAGACTTCTTTCTGAGGATCAAACTTTGGCCCGAAACGTCGGGCGTACCAATCCGCCGATGCGCGTCGGAATGATTCCAGACCTTCGTAGTCGGGATATCGATGGTTCGCTGGCATCATCGCGGCGCGCCGGACACTTTCTACAATATGTTGTGGGGTAGGTAGGTCTGGGTCCCCAATACCAAGGCTAATGACGTCCACGCCCTTGGCCTGAACTTCCTTTTTCAGCCGGTCCAGTTCGGCGAAAAGGTACGGCGGCAGAAGCGTCAAGCGTGTGGCAGTCTTGAGTGGCACCTTACCGGCAAAACCTCAGAAAACACAGAATAACTTCGTAAGTAACACACTTTGAAGGGCTCCGAAACTTCCCTTCCTCCCGATTTCCCACAATCGATGCCGAAATCCACAGATGGCAGATCCGCCGGGTTGAGCTAGTCCGGCTGCCGAAGCCATCTAATTACTGGGCTCGTTTCAGTGTCGTTGCGGACTGCCATTAGCATTTCTCAATTGACTGCCACCGTTACTTAAGACATTTTTAGAGGCCGAAGCTGGAAGTCCGCGCGCGATTGATCATAATCAGGACTCGGGCCTAGTTTCCCTGAGAATAATCGGGCGCGCGCAGCCTTCTGGCATAGAGAGCTTGAAAGGCTCCGACTGCTGCGCGGCTCATCCGTCGGACTCCGCGTGCGGCTGCTGTTTGACCGCTTGATGCCGAGATGAACCGGATACTTCTGCCCCTTGCGGCTGTCCTGCTGATCCTTGGAGCCGGCGCAATCGCCGTCTCGGAGCGCCCGTGGGCCCCGCGTGCGGATGTCGTCCAGCCGGTGCCGTTCAGCCATCGCGTCCACGCCGGCGTCAACAAGATTCCCTGCCAGTACTGCCACGAGTATGCGCGCCGTTCAGAAAACTCTGGCGTGCCGCCTATCGCGCGATGCGTCGGATGCCACGGCAGTGGAGTAACCGGGGGCATCCAGCCCGTCACACGCGCGTGGAACGATCACGAACAGCCGCCGTTCGAGATTCGATGGAACAGGGTGTACACGCTCCCTGACTTTGTGAAGTTCACGCATCGCCCGCACATCCATGCCGGGGTGGCGTGCCAGCAATGTCACGGTCCGGTCGAAACGATGGACCGGGTGGTGCCGGTGAAGGAAATCAACATGGGCTTCTGCGTGGAATGCCACACGCAGCGCAACGCGACGCTGGACTGCGTCGATTGTCATCATTGAGCGAGGAACGCGATGCCTGAGGGCCTGTCCAGGCGATCTTTCATAAAACTCGCCGCCACTGCGGGAGCGGCGGCAGCGGTTCCCGGATGCGAACCGGCATCGCGCAAGCTCATCCCGTACGTCGTTCCCGACGAGAACGTGACTCCGGGAATGCCGACGTACTACGCGTCAACCTGCGCGGAATGCGGCGCCGGATGCGGCATCGTGGCGACGGTACGCGAAGGAAGGGTTACCAAGCTCGAGGGCAATCCGGTCGACCCGATCAGCGCCGGATCGATCTGCGCGCGCGGCCAAGCCGCGCTGCAGGGCCTCTACAATCCCGATCGCCTCGCGTACCCGATGCTGCGCGGCGATGGCGGCACGCTCACCAGAATTTCGTGGGATGAGGCTACGCGGCTGCTGAACGATCATCTGGGCAAAGCCGCGAAAGCCGGCAAGGATCGCGTGGCTTTCTTTTCCCCGCCGCGCGGACCCGCCTTCACCAGCATCGTAAGCACCTTTCTGTCTGCGCATGGGTCGAGCCGCGCGATCTACTACGAGTCACTCTCCACGGAGTCCCGGCGTGCCGCGGGCAAGTCCGTATTTGGGCGGCGCGATCTGCCGGTCTACCGCATCGACCAGGCCGATACGCTCATCTCCTTCGGATCCGACTTCCTCGAAACCGGAGATTCCCCGGTCGAATACGCACGCCAGTTCGCGACGTTTCGGACTCCGCGGCAGCATCGAAACGGCCTCGACTACGGCCGATCGTTTTATGTTGGCCCGCGGATGAGCATGACCGCGGGCAAATGCGATCGATGGATTCCGGCGGCGCCCGGAAGCGAAGCGCAGATCGCATGGAGCATCCTGCACGTGCTGATCGCGCAGCGCTGGGTGTCGCAAAACTCGGGAGTCGATCTCAATGCCCTGACCACGATAGTTGCGGCGTACGATCCTGCATCGGTGAGCCAGCGCACCGGCGTGCCCGCCGAAACCATCGTCGCGATGGCGGATGCCTTCGGGCGCTCGGACAGCGCGATCGCGTTGTCGGGCGGCGATGACGAGGTCCTGCACACCGCTGCGTATGTGCTGAATGCGGTGACCGGCAATCTCGACCGCACTCTCGTGTTCCAGGCCCCCGCGCTTCCCGAGAACGCGACTCCGCCGGATGACGTCGCCGAAGCAATGACCGCGATGCGTGACGGCAAAGTCGACGTGCTCGTGATCGAAGGCGTGAATCCGATGTTCACGATGCCGCCCGCGCTGCGCGCGGTGGAGTCGCTGCAGAAGGTTCCCTTCGTGGTGTGGTGCGGGGGAGTGCCCGATGAAACTGCGCTGATGGCCAACCTGCTGCTACCGGTTCATCATCCGCTTGAAGCCTGGCGCGATACAGCGCCCCGCGCCGGCGTGCGCGGCCTCGGGCAGCCGGTTATGCAACCGGTGTTCGCCTCGCGCGCCACCGGCGACATCCTGCTGGCGGCGGCACGTGCCGCGGACGCATCGAATCTGCCGGGCCAGACCACCCAGGATGTCGTTAAGGCTCAGTGGCTGGCGATGGCTTCCCAGGCAGGTGGGTCACCGGAGGAATTCTGGACTAAGGCTCGCCGGGAAGGCGGATTTTTTACCGATCCGAAAGTTGCAGCCGTCAAATTGAACATCGCGGGATTGCAGACTCCCGCTCCATCGGAAGCGGCGCAGGAACTGACGTTGCTGACCTACCCGCACATCTTCCTCTACGACGGGGATGGCGCGGACAAACCGTGGCTCCAGGAAATTCCGGAACCGATCACGCAGATCGTATGGGACAACTGGGCGGAGATTCATCCTGGCACCGCCGCGAAGCTGGGCATCGTCAAAGATCAGATTGTCGAGCTGCGCACCGAGCATGGCGTTATCTCCGCGCCCGCGCTGCTTTCGACCAGGGTACATCCGGGCGCGGTCGCGGTGCCGCTCGGGCAGGGACATCGATCGTACGGCCGCTATGCGAAAGACCGCGGCTCGAATCCATGGGAAGTAATCGAGCCCGGTTCGCTGCACATCGCGGTAAGGTTGAATCCGACGAGCGCCAGCCGCGAACTCATCACGCCGCTCGGCAAGAGCGAGACGTTGGGACGTTCGATCGTCGAGGCGATGAGTATCGAACAGCTTGCCGGCGGCGGCACAGCCGAAAAACCTGAGGCGCCCGAACCGTACGAGATGTACGCGCAGTACGACTACAAGCATCAGTGGGGCATGACGATCGACGTCAACGCCTGCACCGGATGCAGCGCGTGCGTGGCGGCCTGTTACGCCGAGAACAACGTGCCGGTAGTGGGCAAAGACGTGGTGAGCCAGGGGCGAATCATGTCCTGGATTCGCATCGAGCGTTACTACCCCGCGGAGAACGAGCCGGGGCCGAGCGTCTATCTCTCCCCGATGCTGTGCCAGCAGTGCAATCACGCGCCCTGTGAGCCGGTCTGCCCGGTGTTCGCGTCCTATCACACCAAGGAGGGCCTCAACGGGCAGGTCTACAATCGCTGCGTCGGTACGCGGTATTGCGAGAACAACTGTCCCTACAAGGTCCGGCGCTTCAACTACTTCGAGCCCGAATGGCCGTCGCCGCTCGACTTGCAGCTCAATCCCGACGTGACCGCGCGCGGCGCGGGTGTGATGGAGAAGTGCACCTTCTGCATCCAGCGAATCCAGCACGCGGAGATTACGGCACAAATCGAAGAGCGGCCGCTGCGCGACGGCGAGATCGTCACCGCATGCGCGCAGGCGTGCCCGGCCAGGGCGATTAGTTTCGGCGATATGAAGGACGAGCAGAGCGCGATGATGCGGCGGCGGGTCGATAATCAGCTGCGCGACTATCGTTCGCTCGAGGAGCTGAATACGCAGCCGGCAATCGTGTATCTGCGCGACCTGTATCGCGGGAAGGGGAAGGCGTAAGTGGCCGCTGCAGTTCAGGACACCACCACTCCCAGCTTCCGCGATGTCGATCGCAGCGTGCTCCGGGTCATGGAGATGCCGGGGCGCATCTATTGGCTCTGGGTGGCCTTCTGTTTCTCGCTGGTAGCATTCGGCGGGGCGATGTGGGCGCGGCAGATCTACCAGGGCCTGGGCGTGACCGGCCTGCGGCAGCCGGTGATGTGGGCGATTTATATCACGAACTTTGTGTTCTGGGTCGGCATCGCGCACTCCGGCACGCTGATCTCGGCCATCCTCTTTCTTTTCCGCACCCGCTGGCGGACCGCGGTCTACCGTGCCGCGGAGACGATGACGCTGTTCGCTGTCGCGACGGCGGGTTTGTATCCGCTGATCCATCTGGGACGCGTGTGGAACGCCTACTGGTTGCTGCCATATCCGAACGAGCGCTACCTGCAGCCGAACTTCCGATCGCCGCTGGTGTGGGATGCGTTCGCGGTCTCGACCTATCTGACCATCAGCGCGCTGTTCCTGTTCATGGGATTGATTCCCGACGTCGCGAACGCACGCGAGCAATCGACCGGATGGCGAAAAACCTTCTACTCGCTGCTGGCTCTGGGATGGCAGGGGACGGACGAGCAGTGGCGGCACTACTCGATGGCCTACCTGCTGTTGGCGGGTCTCGCGACCCCGCTGGTGCTGTCGGTGCATAGCGTGGTGTCGTGGGACTTCGCGATGGCGCAGTTGCCCGGATGGCACAGCACCATCTTTGCGCCGTACTTCGTCGCGGGCGCGATTTTCTCCGGCGTCGCGATGGTTATCACGCTGCTCATCCCGATGCGCAAATGGCTGCATATCGAGGACCTCCTCACGCCGTGGCACTTCGACAATTTGGCCAAGGTGGTCCTGCTGACTTCGCTCATCGTCAGTTATTCCTACGCGACCGAAACCTTCATGACCTGGTACAGCGGCGACAAGATCGAACAGATGACGTTCCACATGCGCTACTTCGGGCCGTGGGGTTGGATGTTCTGGGTGATGGTGCTGTGCAACTGCACTATCCCGCTGCTGCTGTTCTCACCCCGCATCCGCGTCAACCTGACCGCGCTGTGGATCATCTCGATCTTCGTGAATATCGGGATGTGGTTTGAGCGCTTCGTGATCATCGCGGGTTCGCTCGCCGTGAATTTCAACCCCTCGCAGTGGGCATTTTATCGTCCGTCGTTAACCGAGCTGTCGATCACGGTCGCCAGCTTCGCCTGGTTCCTGGGATTGTTCTCGCTCTTTGCGCGCTTCCTGCCGATCGTCTCGATGACCGAGCTTAAGGAAGGCATTGGTTGGCTGCGCAAGGCGCTTCGGAAGGATTACGAGAAGGCCGCATGAGCCCATCGATCGAAATAGTCGGTTCCTTCGCCGACGAGATGGCTTGCACCCATTGCATCGAGAAGCTGCGTGCCGTGAGGCCCGCGGCGTTGCGCGTGTTCTCTCCCATCCCGAGTCATCACATCGAGCACGCTATCGGCAAGCCGAAGAGCCGCGTGCGCGCATTCGTGCTGACCGGCGGAGCTCTCGGTATCGTCAGTGCGATCGCGCTGACGGTGGGCACCTCGTGGGAATGGAACCTGGTTGTCGGCGGCAAACCGATCGTGTCGTGGCCTCCTTTCATTATCATCATGTTCGAGCTGATGGTGCTGTTCGGCGGCATCTCGGCGGTGTTGAGCTTTCTGTTCAACGCGCGCGTGCCCGCTTTCGAGATCGAGCGCGGATACTCCTCGCGCTTCAGCGAAGATCGTTTCGGCATCGTGGTGCGATGCGACGAAGGCCAGGGCGCGCAAGTGGAGTCCATCTTGAAGGAGTCGGGTGCGGAGGAGGTCGTTCGCGAAGCGGCCTGACGCCGCCGCGACGAAGCTGGTCTGAATTATGACCGCCGAATCACAAGCGCTGCGCACAAACTCTCCCGCCGAGGCTCCCGATGCGACGCCGGTGGCAAGCGGTGCGTTCAAGGGATTGCTCGCGGTGCTGGTGCTGACGGGAATCGTCGGATTCGTGGCGGGACTTTCGAGCGGCTACGCCGACCGGGTGTGGCAGGCATACCTTGTGAACTTCCTGGTGTGGATCGGAATCGCGCAAGGCGGGGTGGTGCTTTCCGCGGCGTTTTACCTGACGCAGGGGAGATGGGCCGGCACCACGCAGTTTCGACTTGCAGAAGCGTTCGTCGGATTCATTCCCGTGGGCTTCGTGCTGTTCTGGGGGCTCTACTTCGGCCGCACGATGATCTTTCCGTGGGTGCTGCATCCGATCGCGCAGAAGGCCGCGTGGCTCAACACGCCCTTTCTGTTCGCGCGCGATGGAATCGGGCTGCTGCTGATGACCCTGCTGAGCCTGGCGCTGGTACGTATCTCACGCGGGCCGCAGGCCGCCGCATGGCAACGCAATCCCAACGACATCGAGCTGCCGCCGCCGGCAATCCGCAAAGTCGCTCCCACCCTCGGCATTCTTTTCGTGGTGGTGTACTCGCTGATCGCGTTTGACCTGGTGATGTCGCTGTCGCCGCAGTGGCACAGCACGCTCTTCGGATGGTTCTTTTTCGCCGGAGCTTTCTGGAGCGCGATCGTCGCGATCGCGCTGACCGCGGTGATCCTGCGCGGGCGGCTGGGCCCTCGTAACGCCTTGCGCAATCCGACCGTCCTGCACGACATCGGCAAGCTGGTCTTCGCGTTTTCGATTTTCTGGATCTACCTGGTCTTCGCCCAGTACATCGTTATCTGGTACGGGGACATCCCGGTCGAAACCTTTTTCATCGTTCATCGCTTCTACGTCATGCCGTGGCAGGCGGTTTCCTACGTCGTGGTGTTCCTGATGTGGGCGGCGCCATTCATCGTTCTACTTGGCGTGCGGCCAAAGAAGACGCCGGCAATCCTTGGAACGATCGCGCTCGGCGGAATCGTCGGCGTATGGCTCGAGCGCTACCTGCTGGTCGTGCCGTCGCTCTCGCCGCACGTGCTGCCGCTCGGATGGGTCGAGGCGCTGATCACGCTCGGCTTCTTTGGGGCGTTCATGCTGTGCGCGTTGCCAGGGCTCGACTTGGCGGCGGCCGCCGCGACCGCTGAAACGTGGGAGGGTCACGAATGAGTCGGCGTTCCGCTTTGATCCGCACCATCGCGCTGCTCATGCCGGTGCTCTCGGGATGCACTGCGAGCCGCGAGCTGCCGATGACCACGCTTGCGCCCAAGTCGGACCTGGCCGACTGGATTTATCACCTGTTCCTGGAAGTCACGCTCTGGGATGCGGGTATCCTGGCGATCGTCCTGGTCGCCTTCGTGCTGGCCGTGTTTGTTTTCTCGACGCGGGTCGGCGAGGCGGCTCCGCCAAAATCTGCCGCATCCGACCTCGGCCTCGAGGTGGCCTGGACCATCGGGCCCGCGCTGGTGGTGCTGATGATCTCGATCCCCACGGTGCGGACTATTTTCCGATCTCAACCGCGAATCGCACCCGAGGGTGCGTTGCATATCAAGGTCACCGCGCATCAATGGTGGTGGGAATTTCAGTACGAAGATTCGGGGGTCAAGACCGCCAACGAACTCCATCTTCCGATCGGACGTCCGATTCGTCTCGACCTGGTCTCTGCCGATGTCATCCACAGCTTCTGGGTACCGCAGCTCGGCGGCAAGCGCGACGTGGTGCCGGGGCAGATCAACGAGCTGACCTTCGTCGCGCAGATCCCGGGCACTTACCCGGGCCAGTGCGCGGAATTCTGCGGCGACTCGCACGCCAACATGCGCTTTCGCGCGATGGTCGAGACGCCGGATCAATTCGCGGCGTGGACTGCCGAACAACTCAAACCGCCCCTGGCCGCCAGCCAGATAGCCGATCCCGCGGCTGCGGACGGTGCGAAAATGTTCGCTAACAGCCCGTGCGTGACCTGCCATCGAATCGAAGGGGTATCCAAAGGTTACATTGCGCCGGATCTTTCGCACTTCGGCGGACGCACCACGATGGCCGGTGGCATCATGCCCAACACACCCGAGAACGTCGCCCGCTGGATCACTGATCCGCAAGCATTGAAGCCCGGAGCGGAGATGCCGGCGCTCGGATTGCGTGGCCAGCAACTCAACGACCTCGTCGCGTACCTGGAGAGCCTCAAGTAAGGGAGCGCGGTAATGGCTGCCCAACCGAAATCAATTCACGTCGAGTCGGCGAATTACCTGCGGGGTGGTGGACTGCTCGGCTGGCTCACGACCGTCGACCACAAACGTATCGCGGTATTGTACGGCGTCGCGGCGTTGTTCTTCCTCGCGCTTGGCGGCCTCGAGGCGATGTTCATCCGGATCCAGCTCTGGGCCCCTGGCGAACACTTCGTCAGCGCGCGGACCTACAACGAGCTCTTCACGATGCACGGGACCTCGATGCTGTTCCTGGCGGTGATGCCGTTGCTGCTGGGAACGTTCGCGAATTTCATGCTGCCGCTGCAGATCGGCGCGCGCGACGTGGCTTTTCCGCGCATCAACGCCTTGAGCTTCTGGGTCTCGCTGATGGCCGCGATCATCCTGCACCTGGGATGGTTCTTCGGCGGACTACCGAACGCAGGATGGTTTGGGTACGCAAACCTGACCGAGCGGATGTACTCGCCGGGACTGCCCCTGGATTTCTGGACCGTGGGCCTGATCGTCTCGGGAGCGTCGACCATCCTCGCGACGCTGAATTTCCTGGTGACGCTGATTACGATGCGCGCGCCCGGCATGACCTATATGCGCATGCCGATGTTCTGCTGGGCGATCATGATCACCTCGATCCTGGTGCTGCTGGCGTTCCCGCCGCTGACGGTCGGCCTGATTTTCCTGCTCCTCGATCGGTTCTTCGACACGCACTTTTACGTGGTGGCCGCCGGCGCGACGCCGATCCTGTGGCAGCACCTGTTCTGGCTGTTCGGGCATCCGGAGGTTTACATCATCGCGCTGCCGGCCTTCGGGGTAATTTCCGAAGTGGTCCCAACCTTCTCGCGCAAGCCGCTGTTCGGCTACCCGATGATGGCGTACTCGATCTGCCTGATCGCTTTTCTGTCGTACGGCGTCTGGGGCCATCACATGTTCGCGACCGGCATGGGGCCGGTGGCGGATGCCGCGTTCGCGGTGACCTCGATGCTGATTGCGATTCCCACCGGGATCAAGATTTTCAGCTGGATCGCCACGGTGTGGGGGGGGTCGTTGCGGATGACGACCGCCTTCTACTTTGCGCTCGGCATGATCGTCGAGTTCACCTTCGGCGGCCTGTCCGGCATCATGCACGCCTCTGCGCCGATCGACCTGCAGCAGACCGATTCGTATTTCGTCATCGCGCACTTCCACTACGTGCTCTTCGGCGGCGCGGTCTTCGCGATCCTGGCCGGCATCTACTACTGGTGGCCGAAAGTTACCGGCCGCATGATGAGCGAGCGGCTTGGCAAGCTGCAGTTCTGGCTGACGATTGTCGGTTTCAACGGCACCTTCTTCCCGATGCACTTTCTTGGGATGTGGGGCATGCCGCGGCGCATCTACACCTACGGCGAAGGGCTGGGATGGACGGGACTCAACCAGCTCGAGACGGTGTGTGCGATGATTCTCGGCCTCGCGTTCCTGGTCATGTACATCAACATGATCTGGAGCATCGCGCGCGGCGAGAAAGCTCCCGCCGATCCCTGGGATGGACGCAGCCTCGAATGGTCGGTCGCGTCGCCGCCGCCGGTCTACAACTTCGCCCGGATTCCCGAAGTGCGTGGTCGCGACGCGTGGTGGGTGATCAAGTACGGTCGCACCGGGTCGCGCGGAATCGCGGCCTACATGTCCGGCAGGCCAATCCAGCCGTCGGAGGCCGACCTCGCGCCGCCGACCGAACCGATCCACATGCCGGCCCCGTCGATTCTCCCACTCGTCATCGCGCTCGGCGTGTTCATCGCGAGCCTCGGCTTCGTCGTCGGACAATGGCGCATCGTGATTCTCGGTGCATTGACGGCCGTGATGTCCGTCATCGGGATGGGCTACGAATACCCGACCTACGGCGAAGAGTCGCATGATCCGATGGCGGCGCCGTCGTCGGGTGGAATCGACGTGCGCAAGGTGGGTGTGTGGGGCTTCATCGGATCCGAGTGCCTGTTCTTCGCGAGCCTGATTGCCACCTACATCATCTATAAGGGGCGCAACGTGGGAGGGCCCGGCGCGGAAATCCTCAAGATCCCGCTGACCTCGTTCAGCACCTTCGCACTCTTGATGTCGAGCCTCGCGATGGTGTTGGCGCTCAACGCGATACAGCGCAACGACAAGCGCTGGATGCGGGTGTGGCTCGGATGCACGATCGGGTTGGGTCTCGTGTTCGTGGGCGTGGAGGCTTACGAGTTCACGCACTTTTATTGGGAAGGGCTATCGCTGCAGACGGACCTGTTCGGGCAATCGTTCTACACGCTGGTGGGGTTCCACGGCGCGCACGTCAGTATCGGAGTCTTGTGGCTGGCGACCTTGTGGTGCGCCTCGTTCAGTCCGAAGTTCGACGCGCGCCGATCGCTTGCGGTCGAGCTGGGAGGGCTTTACTGGCACTTCGTCGATATCGTGTGGGTGATAATTTTCACCCTCGTCTATCTGATGCAGCAGGTTAAGGGAGCATGAGCGAGGCAACACACGCGGCGGAAGCCATCGATACTCACGGTCACGAGCAGCATCACCCGGGTGTCGGCATCTACCTGATTGTCGCGCTCTTCCTGTGTGCGTTGACCGCGATGGAGATCACGGTGTTTTACGTGCCGGCCCTGAAGGCCGTGATCGTGCCGGTCCTGCTCGCACTTGCGGCAGCGAAGTTCGCGCTGATCGCGATGTTCTTCATGCACCTGAAGTACGACAGCTGGACCCTGAGCGGCATCTTCATCTTCCCGCTTATGATCGCGACCGTGATGCTGGTCGCGATGCTGATGTTGTTCGCTTACCTCTCGCATCACATGGCGTGAGGCCGGGTCACGATGGACTTCGACTTCCTGGGTGAGCATCCAAGTATTCCAATCGGATGCGCAATGCTGGCCGCCCTCTATTGCGGCGCATGCTGGCTGACTGGACGCCGACCAACGCGCCGGCAGGCAGCGTGGTTCGCCCTTGCCCTGGGCGTGATTCTCTACACGCATACCGGGATCGATGAATTCGCGGACGATCGGATATTCTTCATGCACATGCTGCAGCATCTGCTGCAGACCTTCGTCATCCCGCCACTGCTCCTGCTCGGCACGCCGGATTGGATGCTGCGGCCGTGGGTGCTGAGCCGACCTATCCGGCCGGTCGCCCATTGTTTGACCAATCCGCTGGTGGCGTTTTTGATCTTCTCGGCCATGTTCGTGAGCGCGCACTTTCCCGCTGTCTTCGACCTGATGTGCCGCGACGAGAATTTTCACATCTTCCTGCATCTCTGCTTCATGGCGAGCGGCGTGCTGCTGTGGTGGCCGATCCTTAGCCCGTTGCCGGAGCTGCCCCGGCTCTCGTATCCCGCGCAGATCATGTACCTCTTCCTGCTGATGATCCCGATGACGGCGGTTGCGGCGCCAATCACGCTGGCCAACTCGGTGATCTATCCGTGGTACCTCGAAGGTCCGCACGGATGGGGCATCAAGCCGATGGACGACCAGGTGCTGGGCGGGTTGCTGATGTGGATAGGGCAGGGGACCTACCTGATGGGGGTGTTCACGGCGATTTTCTTCAAGTGGTCACGCAAGGAGGATCAGGACACTCCCGCCCTGGTAGAATCCCGACCCAAGCTACAGGTCGTATCCTGAGGTTCGGCCAGGGTCCGCGAGAAATGGGGTGACGCAAACTGGCATCACCGTACGCCCTATCTTGACCTCAGAACACCCCGCGTAGTAGAAGTGGCCACCTTACGCATCTCTGTTCGACGTTTGTCATACGCGCGCTTTTAGTTGGCCTCGCCGACGCTTCAAATCTCCGGCAGAGTGCATCGAGTACATCCGAAGTTCAGAATCGTCCGGAAATGCAGTCACCGCTACAGGTAAGGGGGCGAGATGGATAGCAACTCACCGGCGCCTACGAGCAAGCGATCAACCATATCCGTGGTAGTCAAGGCATCAGCCGCCTTGATCATCGCACTCGCGGTTCTGGTAGGCATAGTGGCGGCACTGGGAGTTGGTCCCAGAACTGCTGCTGCGACTCCGCCAGGCAATCCGTCCTATACGATTCGACCTGAGACCGGCGGCAGCTGCCCCGCCGGTTCGCGAGCAATCAATTTCACCAACAATTGCAGCTTCGACGTATACATCGGCGAGTCCATTGGCCAGCCGCAGGTGGATGGAACTCCCAATTGCACGGCGCAGAGTGATTGCACCAACGGTACCGTCAACGCCACGGTCAAGTGTGTCGCTCCCAACAACGGGCACAATATGGGCACCACGAGCGGCAAGTGTACGATTACGTGCGCCCAGGATTCGGATTGTGGTCCCGAGCAGATCTGTAACTTGGGAAACAACGGGGGCACAGCCGGAAACTCCAACTATTTAGTAAACAGTTCGACCGCCGTGGGCGTCTGTTATTTTGCGAATTACGAACCGTCTCCCGTGTCCTCTCCCACCCCGGCTTCCAATTGGCAGCTTTCCGCGAACGGCGGGCAGGCGCAAATGTGCCTTCCCGAGGCTACGCCGATTCCGGGTGGTTTTCCCGAGGGCCATTCGTGTACGCAGCATTCCGACTGCGGAAGCTTCAATTGCTATGACACAACCCTCGCGCAGCAGTGCACGCCTGGCGATGCCAACTGTAAGTGCGGTGCACTCTTCACCTGGAGTGGCAATTTTTGGGGACGCACGAACTGCTCGCTCGCGAGCGGTCAGTTGACTTGCGACACCGGAAACTGTGGTGGCGCCAACGGAACCGCTCAGAGAGTCGACTGCAACGGCAACTCCTCGCTGACAGTGCAGGGACCTCAAAACCCGCAGAATCTCGCTGAGTACACTTTGCTGAGTCCGGCCTACGGAACGGGAGTTCAAGACAACTACGACAACAGCATGGTTAACGGTTTCAATGTCGGGATGGCGGCTGCGCCCGTAACTGGGACGTTCTCCGGCACACCTGCAAAGGGCTATTGCAGTTCGCCCGGGCAGGGGTGCTCGTTCGATCTATTGAGCACGTGTCCCGACGTACTGAAATATGAGAACGGAAGCAGCACCGTCGTCGGCTGCTGGTCGCCCGCGCAGGTTTGCGAACAGGGAACTGGATCACAGCAAACCGCCCTGGGATGCAACAGCCAGGTTCCGTTTCTCTGCACCGCAGCCAGCGATTGTCCTTACAACGCCGCCGGTACCTTCCAGACGATGACCTGTAACATATCGGGGGGGCAGGCGTTCGGTCAGTGCCAGTGCAGCACCACCGCTGATTGCCCGTCCGGCTTTACCTGCAGCTCCTCGGTTTGCACCACGAGCAGCGGGGCGAACTGGGCAGACCTTTACGGGTGCCAGAATTTCTACAATCTGTCGCCGTACAACGTCGACACGACCACCAACAAAGACGTTGGTATCATATGCGGCTGTCCGACATGGTCATCGCCCCCCAGCGAGTGCATTACTCACAATGTCAATTGGGAACAGGTCCCTTCCGGCAGCACGAGCCCGGTCGCATCTCCCGCTCCGACCACCTCTGCCAACGACCTCTATCTGATTTTTCACAATGCCTGCGCTACCGCCTATACATACGCGTATGACGACAACAGCGGGACGGTCGGCTGTGCGCCGGCTTCGGGAGCGCAGGTTGGTCCTTCGTACAATATTACCTATTGTCCTCAGTCCACCGGCCCGACCGCAACGGCGACACCGACTTCGACACCCACGGGAGGCGCTACTCCGACTGCGACGCCTACCGGCGGCGGGACTCCCACAGCGACCCCAACCAGCTCGACGCCTACGGCTACACCAACCTCGAGCGTCGGTCCCACCGGCACGCCGACCACTGGTCCTACTCCCACGGTGACCGCGACCGCCACTCCGCAGCCGAGCGGAGTAGCGACGCCGATTTCGGAAGGAAGCGGTACGTTCGCACCCGGAGCGACGGCTGACCTCGGCAGCTTCGGCTACACCTCCACCAGCATGAATCCGCAGGTAATCAATTCGGTCAGCCTCTCGATAAGCAAGCCGAAGATCTTCAGCTCGATAACCGTGACCGCATCGATCGGCGGAACCCAGGTCGGCACCGCAACCGTCAGCTCACCGGACATCGACAAGACCACGATTTTCACATTCGAGGAGCCGATCGATGTCGCTGCGGGTGCGTCGGTAACGTTCGCGATCAGCGGCGTAATCTCCGGCGGTGGTTCCGGGCAACTGGACCTTCAGCGCCAGGTGAGACTCGCGGGAATCATTCCGGCCGGCGATCACGGTGGCCTCGGAGGAACGGGTCGCCTGATGCTGGCGCTTAGCCTGATGGGTTTGGTCATCGCGCCGCTCACCAGCTCGAAGCGTAGGCGCAATACCGCGATTCTTGCGGCGGTAATGATGGTGCTCGCGACCGGAATGGTAGGTTGCGGCAGTTCTTCGAGCTCCAGCAGCTCGACCTCCGGCACATCCA
>Ga0335085_10000686_pt1 | contig 88539 bp, 75 predicted proteins | sample Lox_Sample_45_FD_206712 | JGI IMG/M metagenome (GOLD analysis project Ga0335085, IMG submission 206712) | Soil microbial communities from Loxahatchee National Wildlife Refuge, Florida, United States - Lox_Sample_4.5 | ecosystem: Environmental > Terrestrial > Soil > Wetlands | place: USA... | reverse complement strand
CTCTCCGGGAGCGGCCCACCCATGCTTCACTGGAGGATTCGATATGAAGACTTACTGCGTCTTTGTGTGGGTTCTGGCATCTGTGTTCGCGTTCAACATGCCCGGCTTCGGCTGGGAAAACGAAGGCCACATGACGGTCGCCTATGCGGCCTATCAGAAGCTGACTCCCGCGGCGAAGAAGCGTGTGGCAATCCTGATCAAGCTCAACCCCGACTACAAGAACGGGAAGTGGACGAAGATGATTCCCGCCGGCACTCCAGCGAAGTTCCGTCCCATGATGTTGTTCATGATTGCGGCGACCTGGCCCGACCAGATCAAGAGTGAAACCGGATATACGGACGATGGACCGGATCCGAACGGGAACCGTCCCGACGGCGCCACCTCGTCCCAGAACATCGGCTACACCGACCACCTTCACCACAAGTACTGGCATTTCGTGGACACGCCGTTTTCGCAGGATGGCACCTCCATCACAGGTTTCACCATTCCCACACCGAACGCGCAGACTCGGATCAAGGATTTTCGCGCGGTGATTGCTTCAACCGATTCCGACGATCTCAAGTCCTATGACCTGGTCTGGCTCCTGCACCTGATCGGCGACGTGCATCAGCCCCTGCACGCGTCGACGCGAGTCACAGCTGCCGAGCATGAAGGCGACAACGGCGGCAACAACGTGTTGACCTGTGGCACGCCATGCAAGTCAAAAACCAAGTTGCATGCTTTTTGGGACGATCTCCCGGGTACCAGCAAGGATCCGAACGCTGCCGTAACTTTGGGAAAGAGTCTGCCCAAGCCGGACGGGACTCTCGCAGCCGATACGGATACCGATCACTGGATCGCGGAAAGCTTCGCCGCCGCGCAGAGTTCGGTTTACGTCAATCCTCCGATTGGCGCGGATGACGGCCCTTTTTCGCTGACTGCCGCATACAAGACCGCGTCGAAAACGCTGGCAAAACAACGCGTTGCTCTGGCTGGTGCACGACTGGCCAAAGTCATTAACGAGGAACTCAAGTAGCGGGCGGCCAAACCCTGTAAATTAGAAAGGATGGCAACAATTCGCTGCAGTGCTCTGCTTTTCGATATGGACGGCGTACTGGTCGACTCCACGCATGTGGTGGCGCGGGTCTGGCACAAGTGGGCGATCGAACATGGCGTGGATCCGGAGAGAGCGGTGCGCGCGGCTCATGGGCGTCCGAGCCTGATGACGGTTCGTGAACTCCTGCCCAATGCAGACGCTGAATCCGAGAACGAGGAAATCGAACGCCGCGAGATCGAGGATCTGGATGGCGTCGTCGCGATGCCCGGCGCCGTCGAACTCGTAAAGAGCCTGCCTCCGAAGCGCTGGATAGTCGTGACCTCGGCAACGCGTCCCCTGGCGGAGGTTCGGCTGCGTGCCGCCGGTATTCCGATTCTGGACGGCCTGATCACCGCGAACGATATCCGCCATGGCAAGCCGAATCCTGAGCCCTATCGGAAAGGCACAGAGCGGCTCGGCTTCGCCGCCTCCGACTGTGTGGTCGTGGAAGACGCGCCCTCGGGAATTCGCGCCGGCAAGGCGGCCGGCGCGCGGGTGATCGCATTTCCCACCACGTCGGATCGAGCCGGTCTGGAGACGGCCGGCGCGGATTGGATCGCGCGCAACTGTGCGGACATCTCAGCGAAGTTGGATGGCGATGGCCTAGTCCTGACTCTCCCGTGAGAGGGACGGAAGCCGATCGGCAGAGGCGTTCTGCTGTGCGAAAGTCATTTACGCACGACCATCCGTTCATCTAGAATCCACAGTTCCTCAGAAGCACTCCGCAAAAGTACGGAACAGGCGGGCCTCTTGATTATCGGTGTTCCGAAAGAAAGTTATCCCGGGGAGCGGCGCGTGGCGATCGTTCCGGCCGTGCTCCCGACGCTGACCAAAGCCGGATTCGAAATCCACGTACAGGCCGGAGCTGGAATCGAAGCCGGCTATCCGGACGCGCAATACGCCGAAAAAGGCGCCAGGGTCGTAGCGGAACGGGCCGCAGTATTTTCTGCGGCAGACATCATCGTGCAGATCCTGTGCTATGGATCGAACGACGTCACCGGCAAAGCTGACGTACCGATCTTTCACCGCGATCAGATCCTGGTCGGTTTCCTCCGCCCGTTCGGCGAGAAGGAAGTTGTGCAGGAGATCGCGCAGGCGGGGGTCACGGCATTTTCCGTGGAACTCATGCCGCGCACGACACGGGCGCAGAGCATGGATGCGCTTTCTTCGATGGGTACGATCTGCGGATACAAAGCTGTGCTCGTCGCCGCGACTTCTCATCTGCGCATCTTTCCCATGCTCACCACCGCTGCCGGAACGATCACGCCCGCGCGAGTGTTCGTCATCGGCGCCGGTGTAGCCGGGTTGCAGGCGATCGCAACCGCACGGCGCCTGGGAGCGGTGACGTCGGCCTATGACTTGCGCCCCGCGGCGAAGGAGCAGGTGCAGAGCCTGGGCGGACGCTTCGTCGAATTGCCGATCGAAGCGAAAGACGCGCAGGATGCACGCGGTTATGCCCGGGCGCAGGACGAAGATTTCTATCGCCGGCAACGCGAACTTCTGGGAAAGGTCGTGCAGGAGAGCGACGTCGTGATCACCGCGGCCGTCATTCCGGGAAAGAAGTCGCCAGTGCTGGTCACGGAAGACATGGTGAAGGGCATGGCGCCGGGTTCGGTGATTCTCGACCTGGCGGCCGAACGCGGCGGCAACTGCGAACTGACCGAGAGAGGCAAGACGGTGATCAAGTACGGCGTAACCATCATCGGGGCAATCAATCTTGCCTCGGGAGTTCCATACCACGCCAGCCAGATGTACGCGCGCAACGTCACCGCGTTCCTGACTCACCTGATCCAAGATCAAAAGCTGAATTTGAACCTCGCGGACGAAATCGTGCGCGAGACGCTGGTGACTCGCGGCGGCGAAATCGTCCATCCGCGGGTCCGTGAGTTTTTCGCTTTGCCGGCGCTGGTAACTGCGAGTTAGCCGGAAGATCGACCGGAGGAGAGATGAGCAGCAGTTCGAACCTGATCGATGCCCTGTTCATATTTGTACTGGCGGGATTCATCGGATTTGAGGTGATCCGCCGGGTCTCGCCCCTGCTGCACACGCCGCTGATGTCGCTGACCAATGCGTTGGATGCGATCGCTGTGGTCGGCGCGATTGCGCTGGTAGGCGAGCATAAGAGTTCGCTCTCCGCCGCCCTGGGATTCATCGCCGTGATTGCGGCGACCAGTAACATCGTCGGCGGCTTCCTGATTACCGACCGCATGCTGCGCATGTTCAAATCCAGCCGTCCCGCACCCAAACCATGACCGCCGAATTCGCAGGAAACCAGGTTGTTATCGAAGCCCTGTACCTGATCGCGAGTGTGCTCTTCATCCTCTCGTTGAAATGGATGAGTTCGCCCACCTCGGCGCGGCACGGCATCTGGGCCGGCGAAGCTGGCATGCTGCTGGCTATCTGCGGGACGCTGCTTCACCACGGGATCATTGACTATCGCCTGATCGCCATCGCGCTGGTCCTGGGCACGATCATCGGTATTCCACTTGGGCGGGTGGCGATGACCGCCGTTCCGCAGCGAACCGCGCTCAGCCACGCCTTCGGCGCGCTTTGCGTCACGCTGGTCGGTTCGGCGGAGTTTTATCTGAGGACCCCGGACATCTCGCGCTTCATGATGTCGGTGCTCTCGATCGAAGTGATCCTTGGTGGCTTGACCTTTACGGGAAGCCTGATGGCTGCGGGCAAACTGCAGGAAATCCTGCCGCAGCGGCCTCTGACCTACAAAGGCCAGAACCTGGTGAACTTCCTGCTGCTGGCCGTCGCCCTGGGCATCGCGGTGTTTCTTGTCATGCATCCGGGGGCGCGGAACCTGTTCCCATTCATGATCCTGATCGCGCTCGCGTTCGGTGTTCTGTTGATCATCCCCATCGGCGGCGCGGATATGCCGACGGTGATCTCGCTCTTGAACGCCTACGCCGGACTGTCGGCCGCGGCCATGGGTTTTGTGCTCGACAGCAAACTGCTGATCATCGCGGGCGCGCTGGACGGGTCGTCCGGCTTGATTCTGTCGATCATCATGTCGAAGGCCATGAACCGCTCGTTCACGAACGTTCTCTTTGGCGCGTTCGGACAAGTGCAGACGTCGGCCGCGGGGGGGCAGGAGGAAAGAGCCGTCCGCAGTGCGACCGCCGAAGAGGCGGCCGCAATTCTCTCCGCTGCGAACAAAGTCATCGTGGTTCCGGGCTATGGGATGGCGGTGGCCCAGGCGCAACACAAAGTGCGAGAACTGTATGACGGTCTCAGCAAGCGCGGCGTCGACGTGCGATTCGCTATTCATCCCGTGGCCGGCCGCATGCCGGGGCACATGAACGTGCTGCTGGCCGAAGCCGACATCCCCTACGACCGCCTGGTCGAAATGGACGAAATCAATGGGGATTTCCCCGCAACAGACGTTGCGCTCGTAATCGGCGCCAACGATGTTACCAACCCCGCCGCGCGGTCGGATACGACCAGTCCCATCTATGGCATGCCGATCCTCGACGTCGACAAAGCCCACACCGTCATGGTCATCAAACGCAGTATGAACCCCGGATTTGCCGGCATCGACAATCCCCTCTACTACCTCGATAACACGCTTATGCTCTTTGGGGACGCCAAGGCCTTTGTTGGCAGCATCGTGCGCGAGTTAAGCGGTGGGCATGGCTAGGCTTATCGAGTTATTTCCGTTCGGCCTAAGAACCTAACGGGGAAGAAAAAATGGTCCCTTTTCAAGGGACCCTTTTTTACTGACAAGGCGGGCAGCAAACCGTGCCAGGGGAAGTGTCGCATGGACTGCGGCCCGCTCCCGGCTAAGCGGCCTTCTTCATCTGCCGCATCTTGGCCCAGCGTGCTTTTTGGGCAAGAGAAATTCTCCTTCGTCCTGCCGCGGAAAGTACTCGCTTGGCACGGCCAGGCACGCCGGCAGCGCCTTTCCCTCGCGTCAGCTTTTCCAGAACGGAAATCGCCTCCGTGAGTTGTTGTGCTTGTCTTTGCGCGTCGCGACGATCCTCGCGGAGCCGGGCTAGCGCTTTAGCTATATTCGTCATTATTGAACCCCCTCGGGTGAGTTACGTGAAGCATTCTAGTGGTAACTCTGAACTTATGCCAGTCAATAGTCAAGCCGCCAGGCGCTCCTGAACCGATTTAGGGGAAAGCGGGGCGCGCAGACGTGGGGAACCTTCGAGACCCTACCCAAGCGGAGGCAGCAGACCCGACGAACCGAAAAGAAAGAACGTTCCGACCGCCAAACTGTAAATTGCGGTGAGGGCGGTGACCACATACTGAAATCGCGGTATGCGGGAACTGATCCCGAAAAGACCTACCGCCGACGCAGTCATGGCAGTGTTCATTGCGAGCAGCCCGGCGATGAACATACTCAAGCCAAGGAAACCCTTGCCCACTCCTCCCAGGTTGGCGGTGAGCAGAAAAATCATCAGTTGACTCGGGGTTTCAGCTCCCAGTCCGTGAATGACTCCAATCATCAAGACCGACTTCGCCGAGTAGTTCCACTGTGTCGCAGCTGGCCGCGGGATCTCATGATCGTGGCCGTAGCTCTTCATCTTCCAATGCATCCAGCGCAGCGCGCTCGCCACAAGGTGAAAACGGCTGCGCGGTGCTGAATTCCCACGGAATAGCGATCCCAGGACATACACGCCGAGAAGCAGCAGCGTGATGCCCACTAATCGTTCGGCAACCCTGTCCATTCCATGCGGAAGGGAAAGTTGAAACAGGATCACTGCGCTTCCCAGCAAGGTGACGGTGGCAGCGTGACCGAGCGCGTAGAGTAAGCCCAAACGCATGCCGCGCCAGCGATTGCTCTGTACGCTGGTAATGTCAGTGATGGCGGCGATGTGGTCGTAGTCGAACCCATGATGCAGCCCCAGTACCAGTGCGGAGAACAAGGCAATCTGGAGGCTGCTGGCCGAGCCGGTCATGAAGGTCCCACGGGCGGTCCGCGCCCCGGATTGTTCATTGTTCCACACCAGGCCCGGAATCAAAAGTTGACGCCAGGATGGGAGCGTTCGCGAGATTGCTACGACGCCCCATCAGCAACAGAACACCCTTCGTTACTGTTCTCTCCCTCCGAGCGAACTTCCGTACTTCTTCGAAGGGTTACCGCTGCGTTTCTGGGCCTCAGCGGGAATATAGGCTCTGCGGCAAAAACGTCCTAAAATGAGTTAACCCTAACCCCAAGGAAAGCAGCTACAATAGCGGCAATTTCTGCAACCGGAGGTCGCTGTGAAGCGCAAGCATGCGGTTGGTGTGTTTGTGGTCTCCATGTGTGTACTGGTGTTGATTTCCAGCCCCAGTGCTCAAGACAGCCCGAATCCCATGCGGATCGGACTTCCTCAGGATTGGACCCAACACCACATTCTATTCACCCGGGACGGCCTGATGAAAAATCCCGGCCTTCTCTATAACGAGCCTCGGGTGGTCCACCAGGCCCTGATGCGCTGGCCTGGCGCTCGGCCGCAACTCGCGGAGGGCAACGGCGGAGCAGACTTCACTCCAGCGCCCCGACCGCAGCGTGATTGGAACGTGTCGCTGAACAATGGCCGCATCGCCCCCAATATGTTTCCCGCCAAGTATTCGTTCGACCCGTCTGCGGCGCCAGACTGTACCAACGACTATGTCGTCTTTGGCCTGAACCATGCTGGAGCTGCCGCCCAGGCCAATCTGGTGGCATTCAATAATCTCTATGCTGGCAGCGCGCCTGCGGGAATCTGCGGGGCGGCGCCGACTGTATTGTTCGCTTACAACATCAGTACGGTCACGGCCGGCAGGATTTTGACCTCGCCGGTGCTCTCCCTGGACGGCAAGAAAATCGCGTTTGTGGAAAGTGGAAACATAAGCGGAAATCAACTCTCCGTTTTTCATGTTGTGACCTGGGCCAGCGGCGCCGGCAACGGCACTGCAGCGAACCACCCTGCAGTCCCGGGAGTGGGCAACACGGCCAGCATGACCAGCCTTACGTTCGCCGCGGACCTAGACACGCGGTCCTCTCCCTGGGTCGACTACAGAAGCGACACTGCGTACGTCGGCGCCGATGATGGCAAGATTTACAAAATTCTCAACGTCTTCGGGGGGACTCCCACACTCGCGGGAGCGCCTTGGCCCGTGACAATCAGCCCCAACACTCGCGCTTCGGCGCCTGTTTTCGACAACCGACTCGGCTTGGTGATGGTCGGCAGCCAAAGCGGGACGTTTTACTCCATCAACGCCACCACGGGTGCCGTCAAGTCTCTAGTGGTCGGTAGCGGCACCAACCACGGCATTCTCGCACCGCCGATTGTGGATGTTGGGAATGGCACCAGTTTCGTGGTCAGCGCCAATGACGGCACCTCGGGCGTGCTGATTCAAGTGGACTCAGCCACGATGACGCGGATGGCCAGAGGCCGCATTGGGCTCGCTTCCAAGTCGGGCACCGCAGTCAACCTTTACCAGCCGGCATTCAGCAACGACTATTTCAACAATCCTGCGTCGGGTGTTGCGCGTCTGTGCGGTACTGGCGCAGCCGATACCACTCCGTGGCAATATGCCTTCGGTTTCACCGGGATCACCATGAACACGACGCCGGTTTCGTCGGCGCAGCTATTAACCTCGACGACAGCGGGCTGTACCGGCTGGACGGAGTTTTTCAATCCCAATGTCGGCGCGGGAGGCACCGATTTTTTCTTCTTCGGACTGACGGCTGACTGTACCGGGGCGGGAACGTCGGGTTGCGTGGTGGCGCGCAATGCGAATGGAACGCTGACGACCGCGAACATCACGGGCGGGCCCACCGGAGTCGTGGTCGACAACTTCAGCAGTCAGGCGCAAGCTTCCAGCATCTATTTCACAGGAGCCGCGACGCCAAATACGGCGTACAAGTTCACTCAAAACGGGCTACAGTAGGGAACAATACAAGAAAGCCCTGCAGCAGGCTGCCCATCTTGGGCAGACGGCAGCAGGGCTCTTTTTTGTTCCGGATCCCAGCGTCGATCTTACTCTGTCGCGATCTTCCAGCCCTTGTCGACCTTCACGAGTCCAACCACAACCTTCGTCGGTGCGTCGTGGTAGAAATTCGCGCCGTGTTTATCGATCAGGGAAGAGCGGTCCCACGTGTTGAATGCTTTGACCGCAGGGCCAGCTGCATCGAACAGGTCGCCGGCCTTGTTGGTTTCCCATTTCCAGGTGTACTCGACCGTCGCCTTGGACGGAGTGATCATGGTGATCGTTCCGATCTCCACTAGTTTGCGCTGCGCCAGCGGAACGGTGTAATCGTCGTTGTCATCTTTGTTACGGACCTTCTTCACGCCCGTCAGATCCGCCAGGAAAGCTTCCCCCTGGGGCGTGAGCGCAACCGGCGTCTTCAGCTTCGCTTCTTTGCCGATCTTGAGATAGCCGGCTTTCTCCAACAGCCGATAGTGCGGATCGTGTGGATCTTCGCGACCGCCGGCTTTGAGCATTCCCGTCGAGAAACGAAGTGTAGGGGAACCCTGGTTCTCGATGCTTGCCAGGATTACGGGAGCGGCCTCAGCGGTCGTGAGAACTTTCCGGCTTTCGGCCACGAAATACAGGGCGACGCCGACAACCGCAACGATCATGGTCACAATCAGAAGCAGCGGAACGATGGACGATTCCTTCTTTTCCATCTCAATCTCTTGCTCGAACATGGCATCCTCCGGCGGATTCGAGCTTTTGGCAGATCGCGCCGTAGCTCACTGTTATTCTCCGCCCGACTGCTTCCATCACCCAGTGACGTAGCTCACAGCACGATGTTGGTCACGTCACTAATGGGGTCCGAACGAGGATCGGACTTTCACTGCGAATGATTTGCAACCCCTTTCACTATCACCCTGCAGATTCTCGCCAACCCGAGATACAACTCAATATTTATCAGCAACTTAGCCTTAAACCATCGCTGGAAGCTCAATTGCCCTTCTCCATCGTGACGTCGTTCTCTCTGACTGGCCGCATGAGATACGCGATGATCCGCGGGTTGCTGGCCCCGAGCCTCTTCACACTGGGCTTCGGTGTCGCCTTGCTGGGCTGGAGTGCGACTCTGCACGCTTCGCGATTGGAAGGGCGCCAAGTTGCCTTCGAGCGAGTGGAGGAGAATTTGCGCCGTGTGCCAGCACACATCTCCGAATTCACTCCTGTTTCTGAACCTTTGGCCATCCCTCGCTGCGGAGACGTACGCCCGCCCGAGGCGCTGGCCACGCCCGATCCGTTGCTCCAACTCGACCAGGAAGATCGGCGCGTGCGTGTCAGTTTCATCGTAGGCGCCGACGGACGCGTCTATAGCCCCTTCATCCTCGATAGCGGGGGACCTCGGGAAGATCAGGTTGTGTTGCGTGTCGTCCGCCGCTGGCGCTACCGCCCCGCCCTTTGCAATGGCGTTCCGACCGATTCCGAGGCCCGCGTACAATTCGACATCCAATAGTGGACAGATTCTCCTACAATGGCACCGGTGAGGTTGCCTTGAACCCTGAAAAGCCGACGTCGCCGGATCCCTCCGGCGGCTCTCCGGATGGTGCCCCGGAAAATCCCGAACTGGAGGAGTTCTTTCAGCGTCTGCCGGCCAACTTCCGCTGGCCCAAACCCAGCGCGGAGGCCGTGGCCGCAGCGGTGGAAGCGATTCAACGGATGTCGGGCGGTGGAACTGCAGAAGAGGCCACTGAATCGCCCGGCTCCGTTCCTCCCTCCTCCACTCCAGCGCCCGAGGACACGTGTGCGGGGTGCGGCGGTTCCCTGCCGCCGGGCGCGCGTTTTTGTGTCTGGTGCGGGAAGGCGAAACTCGCCGGAGATTCCGCGTCGGCAGGTCAGACGTCAGGCGGAACACAGCATCATTATCACCATCACTACCATCACATCGTTCCGGCGACGGGTGGCGCAACCAGTGCTTCCGCTGCGGACGCGGTCGCCCCCGCGCCGCGCGGCAAGGCCCCCAGCACGTCGTCGGGAAACACCCCCCCTGGGCGCGCCGAGATCGCCGCCAAGCAGGTCGTGCAGGATTGGGCGCAGGCCTGCAACACCAGGCATCTGGATGACCTGCTCGAGCTCTACGCTTCCGATGCCACGGTCATCCGCTCCAGCCTGCCCCCGGTGCGCAGCCTCCCTGCGATCCGCGAATTTTTGTTTTCACTGCTCGAAGCGGGATTGGGTGACGTTGAGATGGAATCCTTGCGCACCGACGTCATGGGGGAAGTGGCGATGGACCTGGGCCGCTGCAAAATGTTGGTGCCGGTCGCCATGGGCAAGCGCCGCGAGGAGCGCGGCAAATATCTGGTCGTCCTGGTGCGCCAGCCCTCCGGCGCGTGGAAGATTCTCGCGGATTCCTGGTCCAGCGACCTCGTGGTAAGCGCGGCTCCGGTTCCTGACGCTGGCCGCAAAGGGACCGAGCCCCCTCCCGCCCGAAAAATCCGGTAACAACGTGCTCGCAGCAACGAAAAGCCCCGATCCGAGAATCGGGGCTTGTTGGTTGGTGATGTGGACGGTTTAGTAAGTGCGCGTGGCAAACAACTGACGATAGCCCAGCGTATCCACGTCGCGGAACAGCGGCGTTCCCGGCGGGAGTCCGCCCGGCAATGCAAAATCCGCATCGAAGCTGTAGTTACGCGTCGGAGGCGAATAGACCACGGTGCAGCACTTGAAGGGCGCGGTGAGATAAGTGGAATAGTACAGGCTCACCAACGACCCCTTGTAGTTGAGCGTCTGTCCTCCCCAGTTTTCCAGATAGCGGAGGAAGTTGTGCGTCCCTCCATCCGTGCCAAAATCGTTGGCACCCCATGCGGGTTTCGGGAAGTTCATATTCTTCCCGCCTGCGATGGCCAACCGGTAGTAGGTCGTGGCAGCGTTGCGGTTGCCGACCGTGGTTGGATTGGCAAAACTGTTCAGGTCCGACCAGGCGTTCGAAAGAAGCGTGACCGAGTCGGCGATCACAGAAGCGGCCGCGTGTCCGGCCTTATCCGCGCCTCCAGCCCAGGTGGTATCGGCCGCGTCGGAGTTGAAGTTGCCTTGAACATAGACAGGGTTTTCCGAAGCGACGGTTAGGCCGCCAGGGCTCTGCAGCGTTCCGCCCATGGCTGCCGTCCGGTACGGCACGTTCCCGAATGCCCCGTCGACGAGCTTCAGAGCGTGGCGAGCACCGCTCACCCAGTTCTTCCGTCCCGTGCTGAGGCAACTCGTAATGCGCGGCAGATACGGGTTGTTCGAAGCCGCGATTCCGCCCGCACCGGCGTTGACGTTGGTGGCTCCGTTATAGAAGCCCAGCCCGAGGTTCTTTGGGCCAAAGTTGTCCAGTACGGTGTTTTGGTTGTCATCTTCAGGCGAGAACTTATTTCCACCTGACTTAGGCTCCAGAACTCCGTCCGGGACGCCGGCAGCAGAGCCGGAATTGATCGAGTCTTCCAGTCCCGAGTCGCCCGACTTCACTCCGTTGTAGGGCGGGTTCGGATTCGGCAGCATGCCGCGGCGATCGGAGAAGTAGAGCACCCAGCCATTTTGAGTCTGGTAGTCAGCGTTGGCGCCGCTGACCCCGATCTGTCCCCAGAGCCATCTCTGCAGGTTGCCTACGTCGAGCTCAACCGCGTTCATGACACCGACCGCGGCACAGGAGTTGTTCCCCGCAGCCACGTCGCGTGTTTCGCCTTCGCGCGTGTCGTACGTGTTGATGGGGTACCAGTTGTACATGCTCATGCTCTGCGCCACTGTGCCGCCACTCGTGATGCCGAAGAATGCACTGTTGCTCCCGGCACCGGATGCGGTCAGATCGCTTACCACCTCCGGCGGCCGGCCGTTCTTCCAAGTGTTCCATTTGCCATTGGCGGCCTTCGTCTGACCCACGGGCGCAAGGCCAGCTTGGTCGATCGCTCCATCCCCGTTGCGGTCGGCCGGTTGTTGCAGGAGCAGAATCGCATTGGGATTCACCGGATTCGCTCCGATTGCATTCGGCGCTGCGGTTCCTCGGGCAAAACCCAAGCCCAGCCACTCCGTCGTGACAGGGTTCCAGTTGCCGGCCGCATTTTTGTATTCAACGCGCAGCCAGCCGTCGATCAAGTTCCATCTGGCGGCGTTGCCCGGCAGAGGATAGGGCGCCGCTCCGTTCGTCGCATAGTACGGAACCGCGGGCGCGGCCGGGCATCCTGCCGGCACGGCCGCGTTGATGTTGGCGGGAGGGCAAAGTGCAAATGGCGGGGCGGCAACTCCCGGGTTCGTAATAATCGGAGCGGTTGCCGGTATCACGTTGTCGCCGACTGGGTGCGCGGCCGGGGCCAGCGCCCAGTCGTTCGGCATCACCGTCGGTGCGGCATTGGTTCCGCAGTTTGTGTTGGCGCAAGGGGTTTCATCCGGCAGGCCCTGGCTCGCAGCCGCAAAGTACAGGTTATAGGTCGATCCTGCAGCCAGCGCGGGCACCACGCCGCCTGGAAATGCAGCCGCAGCAACCGGAGTTGGGATTCCATACTGGTTGCTGCCTGCGATATTGGCCAGACGCACGTTCTGCGGGTCGCCGCTTCCGCCCGGAAGTTCGGCTGGATCATCAGCGAGCAATACGCGAATCTGCGCCATGTTGTATTCGCGCGACGCCCCCAGCGCGGAACTCGGACTCTCACCGTTCCGAGGCTGGCGAATGATCTCGTAAGGGAAATTCGTGCCGTTGACAAACGGCAGGGAGAGGTTCTTCGCCCCCGTGCCGCCGGTGTTGCCGTAGTTGCCGTCAATCACCTTGGAGTTGTAGTTGCTAAGCGAGACGGTGGGCCAGATTCCGTTTTGCCCCGACTGCGGCGGATTGCCGCCGGCGCCGGTCACGCTGCCTTCGCCCAGGGCAAGCGCTCGGCAGGCAGGTTTGGCTCCGTCACAACCCTGGGCGGCGGTGGGCATCAGTACCGCGCCGTTGTAGTTCGTGGCCGTGGGAAATCCGTTCGCCAGTTGGGCGCGCACGAGGTTGCCGTAGGCGGAGATCTTGTCGTGGAAGGTGAGGGTGCTGCCGCCGCCGACCTCAGGATACAAGTCGCCGTTGGTGTGGACGCGTCCGGCAAAGTCGAAATTGGGACCGCTGAAGAACGAGAGATCGCTGTCAGAAAAAACGCCGAACTGGAATACCGGAATCAGCGCTACTTGCGCGGTGCGCATCATGCTGACTTCCTGACCACCCGCCTCAGCGGCAGTCGCCATCATGCTGACCGGAATAATCTGTGCCCACAGTCCCTGGTTCGGGCCGGACTGGATCTGTCCGAAGTTATTGGTGAGCGGGGCCACACAGCCAGAAGATGGCTGTACCTGGTAGTCCTTCCACGTTACTCCAGCGATGTAAGGCTGATGGGCGCTGAGGGCGCAGATCTGGGCGGGATTGGGCGCCTGGACCGACTGGAACATGGCCGCCAGGTCCGAGGTCATCTGCTCGATGCCGCCCTCGGCATTGTGGTAGGCCACGTTGTTCTGCACGTCTGCGCTGCCGACCTTGCCCTCGGTGTTGACCATCATCATCAATCCGATGGCGATGCCGGACAACAGCAACAGGATCATCAAGCTTGCAATCAGCGTGAATCCCTTTGAACGAACTCTCGTGCTCCTCATCGTGTGGCTCCTCATGATTCGCCCCAAATTCCGTCAATCCCTGTACCGCTGCTTACGGCGAAGACAGCGGATAGTCGTTCTTGAACGTCAGGTCGCGCGCGCTGACCGAGGTTTGCAAGTCCAGCCCCTGGTACCCTTTCGCTCCTTGCATCGTGCTCGCCATACTCATGTGTTTGATATTGATCTTTGTGATCTGGCTGGGGGTCATGCCTTGGGAGGCGCCGCCATCGGGCTGTTCCGTCAAGATGGCGCCCGTGTTGAAGTTGTAGAGGTCGTAGGTGAACTGCAGGAACGAAACGTTCTCCACTACCGGCACTGGCGAGTGCCCGCTGACCTGACGCATCAGACGCGTCGGAGTGACGGTCTTGTCGAGGTAGTAGCTGATGACGTTAATCCTGTTCCCGGAGCCCGCCGCGCCCACGATGTTTCCGATGCTGCCCGCGGCCGCCGCCGGCTGGTTCATGCGCAGCGGATCACCGGCGGCGAAGGTGACGTCAAACTTGGTCGGTGAAACCCGCAGGACGTTGGTGACCTCGCCGATGATGCTCGAACTCTGCGCCCCGGCACCGGCGCCGATGGTCACATTGAAAAGCACCAGATCGCCGGGTGTGAGCCCCGTGACGGGATCGTCAATTGCTTGCGGCGCCAGCAGGGGTGGCGGAACAACGCAGGTGACGGGCAGTGGGGCCGGCAGCGTAAAACGGACCACCGTCGCAGTGGTCACCGTCACGTTGTAGCAACTGAGAAGGAAATTGGTGTCCGTATTCACTACCGTGATCACGTCGGTGGGTCCGGCAGCCGCATTGATCGTGGGACCAAATCTCCATCCCGGAACCAGCCCGTAAAGATAGGGAACGTTCACGCCCCCCACCAGCTGGGTGGGATAGGCCACCGCCGTGCCGTTGATATAGCACTTGGGAATCTGATCGCACCCATACACCGGGACAACGGTGCCGGCACCCGATGGCAGAGCAATCTGAACGTTGCTCCCCATGCTGGCTCCGGCCAGGCTGATGTCTTTGGTCAGCATGTTGGCGGCGGCCCGGAAATCCTGCTGCATTTCCGCGCGCTGGGAAACAATCCAGGTCGCGCCCACGCCTTTGCTGTACATCTGCACCGCGGCACCCAGGACGATCATGCCCAGTGCCATGGCGATCATCATTTCCAGTAAGCTGAAACCGCGGTCGCGAATTGTGAATCGTCGGCGCATATCTCCCCTCTTACCGGAACTGTGAAATGAACGAAGTGAGAACATAGGTTTTCGGGAATCGACTCCGGGGAACGTAGTATTGGACCGTGATGTTGATGGCCCGGAGCGTGGCCACGATGTTCCCGTTGACGTCGGTGACAGGCTGAATCTGGATCTGCCGCTGATAGTTGGAGAGCGGCAGCTTGACGTCATCACTGGTGCCGTAAATGCCGTCCGGCCCGGGTTCGGTGATGGTCACATATTGGCCGCTCGCGACGTCGTCTGCGGTTCCCAGAATGCCGTCGCCCCCCGGCAGATACATGGGCTGATAGCCGTTCAGGAAGATGCCGCCATCCGACACGTTCTGGATGGAACTCCACTGCATCTGCGCCGTGTCACGCGCCGTGATGATGCTCTCCAGAGACTCATTGGCCAGCTGCTTGGCGATCATGTTCTGCTGGCTTTCCTGGGTGGCCGAAATCGCCAGGCCAAACACGCCCAGCAGGCTGACCAGGCCGATCGTCAGAACGGCCATGGAGACTACGACCTCGATCAGCGTGAAGCCGCTCTGGCGGGCCTTCCTGCCCGCGCCAATTTCTAAGCGTCCGTTTACTGTCGTACCCACTTGTGGCCTCCTGCTCCGGTGGTTAACAGCCGCCATCCTCGAATCCGGCCGGTGGCTCCCCACACTGTGATTGCACGGGAGCTCATCAGCTCGCCGCGACGCGCCATGTAAACTACCCCGCAATTGAAGTTGCCGGCGCATTGCCCGGCGCCTCCGGCGGCATCTTGCGCCGACCCGTCAGGGCAAAAATAGATGACGTTCTTTCCCCCTACGCCCGTTCCCGATGCGGTATAGCCGAAATCAACGGCTGCCGCACCCGTTCCAAAGCTGTCTGGCGTCTTGGAGTTGGCCGTCGGAATGCCGCTTTCATTGTCGAAGACCACGTCATTCGGGAGTGCGTAGGTGACAGGCTGGAGGGCGCCCTGGAACGCGGCGAACGTCGGGGCCACGGTGATCGTGTGGGGCGTCGTTGTTGTGTCCATGGTGACCGTGTAGGACGTACGCTGCGCCACGGCACTGTCTCGCGCCTGACGCATCGCCGAGAGCACCGTGTTATACGCGTTGTTCACTCGCTGCTGCTTGAGCATGGGTTGCAGGCTCATGAAGCTGATGCTTGCCATGATGATGAGGATCGCGACCACCGTCATCATTTCAAGCAGACTAAAGCCACGGGCCCGACTCCGACGCTGCGACGGATTGCTTCGCGGGATATGCATAAGTGTTGCCTGAATCGGCAGCTCCTGATCCTTTTGCCTGCAAAAAGTCAGCAGCCAGGTTGCAGCGCCACACTGCGGGGAGCGCTTTGGCAACCCAAGGCTGAATATGCTGATGGTAGGAACACTAAGAACGTGCGTCAAAGTACCGGGGTACACCGCACCTTTGCACAATGTCCTTTGGAGATGTAATGCCAGGGAAGTTACAAAAGTCACGAAGAGGCTGCGTGCGAATAAGTGGCAGTCCCGGACTTCGTCGTTCCCCGCCGTGTGCTCGGAACGTATGCGCACGAGCGAAAATCGTAGTGCTCGGCCAGACAATCACCGCAGAGGTGTACTTGATGCACGCGGCATTGAATTACCGGCTCATCCTGTCCGCAGCGATCACAAGTTGCCTTACGGCCTCGTTTGGTGTCTGACACCGAAGCGGCGGCGGCCGATCCGATGAAACGTGCTTTGATGTACACGCTCCCCGCCATTAGCAACAGTCCGCTGGCAAGGATCACCGAACCCGCGCCCAGCATGGTGCGGTCCGGGTCCGGGCCGAATGCCGCGGGCAGAAAGCAGAGACCCACGAACGCGATGAATCCACCGCATGCCATCAGCCACGTGCTCATCTTTCCTGTCATGCCCGCTCGGTTTCCAGTTCTGAGAGTGTGCGGATAACGAAGACCGTGCAATGCAACGTCAGATTAGCCCCGGTGGTAAGGAAACTCCAGATGACTAAAGTTTCCGTGACAGCGGTAACTTGTCCCTGATACCGATGCGCTCCTAGGATGCTCTCATCATGGAATTGCGCGTTCTGGTCGTGTGCCCGGATCAGGATTCGGCCAACCTGCTGAGTCCTGTCCTGGGAGAAATGGGGATGAAAGCGGAGCATACCCCTTCCATCTCGCGTGGACTGGAACGCCTTAACGAAGAGCCCTTCGATGCGGTCATACTGGACTATCACGCCAACCAGAGTTCTGAGGACTTTCTCAGCAAACTGCGGCAAAACGGAAAGAACCGCAGCGCTCTCTTAGTCGTCATTGTGGACGGCGATTTCAGTGCGCGTCCGGTCTTCGGGCTGGGCGCGAATTTTGTTCTCTATCGCCCTCTTTCTCCGGAACGCACGCGGCTGAGTCTGCGCGCGGCACGCGGGCTGATGCGCCGCGAACGCCGCCGGACACCCCGCATTCCCGTGAATTCGCTGGCCAGCGTCGCTTATCCCGGCACTGAAGACTTGCGCGCCACGCTGGTGGACTTGAGTGATGGTGGAACTTCGCTGCGCAGCGGCAATACGTTGCCTCCGGCCTGCAAGGTTTATTTTCAGTTTTCCCTCCCGGGGCAGCAGCAAGCCGTGCGCCTCTCGGGCGAAGTAGCCTGGCAGGACGCCAGTGGGCGGACGGGAATCCGCTTCGTGGACGTGCCCCAATCCTCCCGCCGCCTGATGCATGCATGGCTTTTGCAGAACAGCTTCCGTCAGACCAAAGGCCAAGCCGCACCGCCCGCGGCGCCGGCGCCGCAGCCCGACCGCGGGACTAAACCGGCGGGCAAGATCAATCTGGGCAACCGCCGCGGAGAACGTCGATTCCCCTGCAAGTTGGGAGCGGAGGTCTACCGTCTCGGCTCCAACGTGCCCAACCGCTGCACTCTCTCCGATCTCAGCGAAGGCGGTTGCTATGTGGAAATGCCATCACCTCTCGACGGCCAAAGCAGCGTGGAGATTGTGGTGCGCACGGGGGAGATGAAGCTTAAGATTCGCGGACAAGTTCTGGCCGTCCATCCCGGTTTCGGGATGGGTGTGCGCTTCATATTCGAAGACGATGCTGAACGCGAGGAGATCTTGCGTCTGCTCGGGGTGCTCGCCGCCGGTCCTTCGCTCGATGAATTGCCCCGCTAGCGAACCGCGCTCTCCCGCACCGCCTTGCGAAAATAGTCCAGAGAGAGCGTGAGGCCTTTGTCCAGCTCCACCTTGGGTTCCCATCCTAGTAACTGACGGGCTTTGGAAATATCGGGACGTCGCTGCTTGGGGTCATCCTGGGGTAACGCTTCGAATTGCACCTTGCTGGTTGAACCCGTAACCGCGATCACCTGTTCCGCACATTCCAGAATGGTGAACTCATTCGGATTACCGATGTTCACGGGTCCGTGTTCCGGCGAACGCGACAGGCGGACGATGCCGTCGATTTCATCACTCACGTAGCAGAAACTGCGAGTCTGGCTCCCATCGCCGTAGACCGTCAGGTTCTCCCCGCGCAGGGCCTGGCACATGAAGTTAGGGATCACGCGCCCGTCGTTGATCTGCATGCGTGGGCCGTAGGTGTTGAAGATGCGCAGAATCCGCGTGTCGACGTGGTGATAGCGGTGATATGCCATGGTCACCGCCTCGGAGAAGCGCTTGGCCTCATCGTACACCGAGCGCGGCCCAATCGGATTGACGTGCCCCCAGTATGTCTCCGTCTGCGGGTGCTCCAGCGGGTCGCCATAGCACTCCGAAGTGGAGGCCATCATGAACCTCGCCCGATTCTGTCGCGCGATTTCCAGCGCTTGAAAGGTTCCATACGAGCCCACCTTCAGGGTCTCGATTCCGTGTTCGGCGTAGTCGACAGGACTGGCGGGACTGGCGAAATGAAATACGTAGTCCACCGCGCCGCATCGGATCGGCTCGCAGACATCCTGCTCCAGGAACTCAAAACGCGGGTCATTGCGCAGATGCTCGATGTTCGAGAGACGGCCTGTGAGGAGATTGTCGGCGACTACGACAGCGTAGCCTTCTCCTAACAACGCATCGCACAAATGGGATCCGAGAAAGCCGGCTCCACCGGTGACCAACGCACGCGCAGATTTCATCAACTCAGGCTCTCTCCCGTTTGTCCTCGCGCATGCCGGCTTTTGAATTTTCGGCCAGCGCTGCCGGACGCCCGACGCTGTAATATGAGAGCCCTTGCTCGGTCATCTGCGTCGGGTGGTACAGATTTCTGCCGTCAATCACGAGAGGGTACTTTAGCAGCCCGCGCACCCGCGCGAGATCGAGCGAGGAAAATTCTTCCCACTCAGTCAGGATGAGCAACGCATCGGCGCCGGTCGCTGCCTCATACGGGTCGGCTACGTAATCGACGCTGGAGGGAAGAACTTCCTTCGCTCGCTCCATCGCTGCCGGATCGTAAGCGCAAACGCGGCACCCCTCGCGCAACAAATCCTGCACCAGCAGAATCGCCGGCGATTCACGGATGTCATCCGTGCCGCCCTTGAAAGCGAGTCCCAGCACACCGACTTGTTTGCCGCGCAACGTCCATAACACGCTGCGCACTTTCTTCAGGAACCGGTGACGCTGGTCCTCGTTGATGCGAATCACTTCATCCAGCAGCCGGAAGTCATAACCGCACTCCTTGGCGACCGCACGGAATGCCATCAGATCTTTCGGAAAGCAAGACCCGCCATAGCCGATGCCCGGGTTCAGAAAGCGCGGTCCGATGCGGCTGTCGGCGCCGATGCCCTCGCACACCTGCTGCACATTCGCCCCCACCGACTCGCAGATCGATGCCACCGCGTTGATGAACGAAATCTTCATGGCCAGGAACGCGTTCGAAGCGTGCTTGATCAGCTCCGCGCTCTGGGTGCTGGTGACGATCAGGCGCGGGGGAATCTGGGCCCGGTCCGGACGCGGAATGGCGTCGGCGCGTGTGTAGTATTCTCCGCTGGTCAGGGGCGCGTAGACTTCCCGCAGGACGCCGGCACATTTCTCGCTCTCCACCCCAACGACGATCCGGTCAGGATAGAGAAAATCTGTGACGGCCGTCCCTTCCCGCAGGAATTCGGGATTCGACGCAATGTCGAATGCGGATGGGTTCGCTCCGTTCCGGATGATCACCGTCCGTATCCACTGGCTGGTGTAGACCGGGACCGTGCTTTTCTCGACCACCACCTTGTAGCGGTCGACCGCGCCCGAAATCTCGCGGGCCACCGACTCTACGTAGGAAAGATCAGCCTCGCCGTCATCGGTCGGAGGCGTTCCCACGGCGATGAAAACCGCCTCGCACTCGCGTGCCGCAGTTTTCAAATCTCCAGAGAACCGGATGCGATTCCACCGGTGCCGCCCGATCAGTTCCGGCAGAAACCGCTCATGAATCGGCATCTCGCCCGCCCGCAGAGCCGACAACTTCTGCTCGTCATTGTCGACGAGGGTCACTTCATGGCCAAGATCTGCAAAGCAAGCCCCGGTTACCAGTCCGACATACCCGGAACCCACCACCGCGATGCGCATAGATATCTCCTTGGCGTTGGCACGCCCGTATCGTGGAGGGGAGACAACCTAACTGTATCAGTATTCCCCGGGTTCTCCTCGCGCTTTTCACCGCACAAGGTGGATATCACAGGTTCCAGTGATCGTGGTCACCGCTTGTTGGGTCACGCGGATTCAGAATTCATTTCGGGAGGTGCCCTATGCCTATCCTTATGGTAGCTCTGATTGCCCTGGCGGCCTTTGGCTTGATTGGGATCATGCTGGCTCTGGCGGTGACCCTGGAACAGAAAAAGGGCCATGCAAAAGAGCCGCGGCCGGGCAAAATTGCCTGAAGCCTGCCAAATTCTAGGATCGAAACCGCGCCGGACTGCTGAGGCAACAATCGCCGCTCCGCAAAAGTCCGAGCACCCTGAGTCGTCAACCGGGCGCACTCCGTCCTTCCCTGAGAAACTCTTTCCCCTTACTCTCGGGCCCAAGGCTCACCACGAGCGCCAGCAGGATGATGACGGCGATCTCAAATCCTGCCAGGGCCCACGAATACCCGAAATTGTGGTGCAGGACATCCTCGATTCGATTCACCGGCGAGGCGACGAAGGTTCCCAGTTGGTACGCCAACCCGGGAAGCAATCCGCGCACTTCGCCTGGTGACAGTTCGTTCAGGTGTGCCGGTATAATCCCCCACGCTCCTTGTACCCCGACTTGCATGAGGAACGCGCCGACTGCCAGCACTACGAGGGTTTTTCCAAAAGCCCACGCCGGGATAATGCACAGGGCCACCATCGTGGCGGCGACCAGGCTGCGCCGGCGTCCGATCCGCTCGGAGAGCTTTCCGAAGATCAGCGCCCCCACCAGAGCCCCAATGTTGTAGAAGATCGCGATATTGGCCACGGTCGAAGTGGAGAAGCCATGCGTCGATTGAAGGAAATGCGGGTACAAGTCCTGCGTTCCGTGGGAAAGGAAACTCATCAACGCAATGAGGCCGATCAGATACACGAACAGCTTCCAGTGCGCCGCCGCGGCTTTCGCAATCAAGCCGAAGCGTGGCATCCGATTTTGTTTCCAGGCTTCGGTTTCCTTTACTTTCCAGCGAATGTAGAAGGCCAGCAGGGCCGGCAGCCCTCCTGCCCAGAACATCGCCCGCCAGCCCCAAAGGGGCAGTACAACCTTAGCTGCGATCGCCGCCAGGAGATATCCGGAGGAGTAGCCGGACTGCACAATTCCCGAAATCGTGCCTCGCCACTTCGTCGGCACGCTCTCCATCGCCAGCGACGATCCCACTCCCCACTCGCCACCCATGCCGATGCCGTAGATTGTCCGCAAGATCAGGAACATCGTGTAGCTGCGGGAAAACCCGCACAGCAACTCGACCACAGAGAAGAACACCACATTTGCCATCAGCGGTGTTCGTCGCCCGTAGCGGTCGGCGAGAAACCCGAAGACGACCGCTCCCACCGGGCGCATGGCCAGTGTCGCCCAGGTGGTGTCGATGATCTTCGACGCGGATACATGAAACTGGGCCGCCAATGTCTCCACCAGAAAGATCGCCACGAAGAAGTCGAAGGCGTCGAGCGTCCAGCCCAGAAAACTGGCGCTGACCGCATGCCACTGATCGGAAGTGAGCGGGAAGCGTGAGGAGCGATCCGCGGTCATTGAGGGCGTTGCAAGGGAACGGTCAGCATTCTATTTGGGTACCGGCTACTTCGTCATCCAGCGGGAAGCCTGGGGCACATCCGAAAGGCACTGACTCGCCGCCCTCGTCGTAGCAGGGGATGCCGACTTCCGGTGGTTACTGACGGAGATTTGACGATCGAAAGTGCCCATTATAATAAGAAAACGATGCCGGGTTGCACACCCTGGCCGCATCTAACAACGAAGTGAAATACACCCTGTTACACGCCGGAGTCCTGACTCTTTCCCTGCTTGCGCTGGCGTCGGGATCGGCGGCGCAGGATCACTCGGGTGAACTGCATCTCTCGGTATCCGACGCCTCCGGTGCTGCGTTGCCCGCGCAGGGTTCACTCACCAGCAAGGCCAATCACTTTGATCTGAGTTTCGAGACCGGTCCCGACGGCGTATACCTCGCCCGGAAACTGCCTCTCGGAAGCTACAAACTGAGCCTGGAGCACCCGGGCTTCGCTCCCTACACCACGCTGATTGAGATCCGTTCCGAACTGCCGCTGAATGTTTCCGCTTCCATGAACGTGGCTGCAGTGACGCAGACGGTCAATGTCCGGGATTCGGACACACTGCTCGACACCATCAACGTTGGCAATACCTATCAGGTAGGCAGCGCTACGCTGCGAGAGTGGCCCTCGACGGTGCCCGGCAGGCAAGCCATCGACGTGGTGCAGTCGCAGCCAGGCTGGCTGCTCGAAGCGAACGGCGTTCTCCACCCGCGGGGTTCGGAATACGACACGCAGTATGTCGTGGACGGGTTACCGATCCTCAATAACCGCTCCCCTGCGTTCGCGGTCGCTGACGACCTGGAGGATGTCCAGTCGGTGAAGACCTACACTTCCGGGATTCCCGCCGAGTTTGGCCGCAAAGTCGGAGGTGTGATTGAGACCACCACCGAGCGCAATCCCGGTCGTGGAATCCACGGCACCGTGATTCTCGGTGGAGGCAGCTTTGGCACCGCCAACGCCTTCATGGGCAATAGTTACTACGACGGGCGCAACCTTTTCGGAGTGAGTGTGGAAGCCGCCCGGACCGACCGTTTTCTCGATCCTCCGGTGCTGGAGAACTTTACCAATCGCGCCACTGTCGCCGGCGGCAAAGCCAGCTTCGAACGCGACCTGACCACGAAAGACCGCCTCCGCTTGGCGGCTTACTTCAATCGTTCCGGCATGCTGGTGCCCAATGAACTGTTGCAGGAGGAAAATGGACAGCGACAGGACCGCGGCAATCGCGAATTCTCCGGCCAGGTCTCGTATCAGCATGTCTTCACCCCACAAGTGATGGCCTCTGTGCAGGGGCGCGTGCGCGATCTCGAGGCTGACCTGACTTCGAATTCGCTGTCCACTCCCATCGAAGTTTTCCAGGACCGCGGATTTCGTGAAGGCTACTTCAGCGGCACCGTTTCCGCCGCCTTCAAACACCATGAGATTAAGGCCGGCGCCGATCTCATTTATTCCTTTGTTCACGAAGCCTTTTCTTATCACATCACCGCGACCGAAGTGAACGGCGAGCCGATCTTTGATCCTTCTACGCCACTTGACTTTGCGTTCCACCAACCTGGCCATGACCGCGAACAAGCGGTCTTTGTGCAAGACAATCTGCACTTCGGCAACCTGAGCGTCAGCGCCGGGCTGCGCTTCGACCATTACTGCGCGCAGGTGGAGGAATCGGCCTGGAGCCCGCGTCTTGGTTTTGCCTGGTATGTGCCCAAGGCGGGATTGGTGGTGCGGGGTTCCTACGATCGCGTCTTCGGCACACCTGCAATCGAAAATCTCCTGTTGAGCACATCGGCCAATGTCCGCACGCTGGACGAGACCGTGGCGCAGTTGCCGCTGCGGCCGTCGCGTGGCAACTACTACGAACTCGGTGTCACCAAAGAACTCTTCCACCAGGCGCATGTCGCGATGAATGTCTTCCGGCGTGACGTCGAGAATTTCGCCGACGATGACGTCTTGCTCAACACAGGAGTTAGCTTCCCCATCGCGCTCAAGACTGGGAATGTTTACGGCGTGGAGAGTCAATTCGTTCTGCCCCAGTGGGGACCGGTCACCTCTTGGGTGAGCTACTCCTACCAGGTCGCCTCGGCGCAGTTGCCGGTGGTCGGAGGCCTGTTCCTGGGTGACGATGCGGCGGAGGAATTGAATTCGCATGCCCGCACCTGGATCTCTCAGGATCAGCGCCACACCGTGCATGGACAAGTGCGCTACCAGCCGTGGTCGCGTTTCTGGATGGCGCTCGGAGCGTCCTATGGCTCCGGTCTTCCGGTGGAGTTGAGCGGGGAAGATATCTCCACCTTGATTGACGAGTTTGGCCAGCAGGTGGTGGATCGAGTGAATCTGGAAGGCGGACGAGTCAAGCCAGCGCTGGCGGTCAACGTGTCGGGAGCTGTTGAGATCTACCACAAGGAAGGGCGCTCGCTGCGACTGCAGGGCGATATCCGCAACCTCAACGACCGCTTAAATGTGATCAACTTCGCCAGCGTGTTTTCCGGAACCGCCATCGGGGCTCCCCGCGAATACGCTTTGCGACTCCGCTACGATTACTAACCGCTTGCCGGTTCAGCCGCTCTCCACTCCAGTCCAGTGACTCAAAAAGTGCAAACAATTGCAGACCTCCAATTTCCCCGGCGCTGACTCCGATCCTGTGGTATAAGGAAACCACGATCTGAGAACTGCTTAACGACTTAGTTGTCAACCTTCCCCTGGTTTACAACCTGCTCTTTTCCCCCACACGTGTTTCTCGGCACCGAAAACCTAACCTAGTCGGTTGGAGGAGTTTGGCAATGCTGTTCAGGAATTTCGTAAGTCATGTGGAGGATGGGTCTGGCTCTCAGTCTGCACAAACCGGGTGGTCAGGGAAACACCGACTTGGAACCCTCTCCCTGGGTGTGGGGTTGGTTGTTTTGGGATTGCTTTCAGTTGCAGTGGCACAAGCTCCATTCCTCACCAGCCATGGGGACAACACGCGCACCTCGGCGAACACCACCGAGACCCTTCTGGATCCGAGTAATGTCAATAAGACGAACTTCGGACGCCTGTTCAATTACCCCATCGACTATCAGGCGCTTGCGCAACCGCTTTACATGCCCAATGTGGCGATCGCTGGTAAGGGAATCCACAACGTGGTGTATGTGGCAACCATGGCGGACTCGGTATACGCCTTCGACGCTGAGAACAACACCGGCGGCAACGCAGATCCTCTCTGGCATGTGAACTTCACAGATCCTGGCAATGGCATCACCACCGCCAGCGGTGACTTCCTGCCATGCGCCAGCACCGAGGACCGGGGTCCTGGGTTCACCCAGGAAGGGATTGTAGGAACGCCGACGATCGATGCCGGCACGAAAACCATGTACCTCGTTGCCAAGACTCTGGAGAACGGGACGGTCCGTCACAAACTGCATGCGCTTGATCTCGGCAGCGGCGCGGAGAAGTTCGGCGGTCCGGTCACCATTGACGCCACGGTAACGAGCAACGCTGGTTCCGTCGTGCACTTCAACAGTCTTCACCAGAAGAATCGCCCCGGCCTGCTGCTCATGAATGGAGTTGTCTACCTGGCCTTCGGCTCGAACTACTGCAATGACAGCAACTACTCATGGGTGATCGGATACAACGCTACCACCCTGCACCAAAGCGGCGTGTTCAATACCAATCCCGATCACGGCCTGACCTCGATCTGGCAGGCGGGCGGCGGATTGGCAGCCGACGACGAAGGCTTCATCTATCCTTTGACATCGGAAGGGAACTTCGACGTAGACGTGGGCGGTCAGGGCTATACGCACGCCGTGCTGAAGCTTTCCAGCGACCTGGATCTGATCGATTTCTTCATTCCCTGGGATGTTGCTTTCCTGAACAGCCACGACCTCGACTTAAGTGGTTGTTCTCCGCTGATTCCGCCCGATCAAGGGGGCGCGTTTCCTCACGTCATCATTGCGACCGGCAAACAGGGAACGATCTACGTACTCAACCGCGATAATCTCGGCATGTACGCCCCGAACGACAGTCAGATTGTTCAGGAACTGGTCGGGGTCATCGGCTCGATGCGTGGCGCGCCAGCCTACTGGAATGGCCGGGTCTACTTCAGCGCCAAGGCGGATGCTCTGAAGGTATTTTCCATCTCCGGCGGAATGCTATCGGCCGCCCCAATCGTCCAGACACCCACAGTACTGACCGGCGCTCACGCGCCTTCCATCTCTGCCAACGGCACTACGAACGGCATCGTTTGGGTCCTGAATGGCGGCAAGCTCTACGCCTACGATGCCATCACTCTGAAGATGCTCTACAACACCCACCAACTGGCTCGTGACCTCTTGCCCCCCATTTCCCATTTCGTCACACAAACCGTGGCCAACGGAAGAGTATATGTAGCCACTCGCACCACGCTCGAGACCTATGGCTTGATTCACTTCATGGCGGTGAGGGCAGGAGGCAATCAGTCCGCGACCGTCGCCACCTCCTTACCGCAGACTCTCCAGGTCCAGGCGGTGACCGGTTACACCAATCAGCCTTTTCCGGGCGTGACTGTCAATTTCAGCGACGGCAACAAGGGCGGGACCTTCAATCCACCTTCTGGTGTGACCGACGGCAATGGATTTGTCACCACCAGCTACACGTTACCCCAAAAAGTCGGCACCTACACCCTGACCGCGACTGCGTCTGGATTTGGCGACCTTAAAACGACTGCGACCGCGACGGCCGGAGCTGCGGTCGGCATGGTCAATGGAGGCGGCAACAGTCAGACCGCCGCGGCGGGTTCGGTATTACCCCTGTCCATCAGCGCGAAAGTCCAGGATGTTTTCAAGAACGGTGTGCCTGGCGTCACGGTGACCTTTGACGACGCCGGCCAAGGGGGGATTCTGTCTCCGGTGACGGTCGTCAGCGGGCCCGACGGAAAGGCCAGCACGACTTATCAATTGCCCAACATCTCCGGCAAGGTCACCGTGAAGGCCAGCTCCAGCGGACTCAAGACCATCAACTTCGCCGAGCACTCGGTCATCCCGGCAAACGTAGTCATCGTGTCCGGTAACAACCAGACGACCAGCGTTGGCACCGCATTCCCGCAACCTCTCGTGGTCCAGGTCACCGACAGTACAGGAGCCGCTGTTCCGGGCGCCACGGTAAACTTCACCTCTTCCTCTGGAACCTTTACGGGTAATCCAGCCACCACCGACGCCACCGGTACCGCGAGTGTTTCCTACACCGCGGGCTCTGGCACTGGGTCGGTCACGGTGACGGCGACCGCCGCTTCAGCATCGGCTCAGTTCGGCGAGACGGTCACGCCGTAAGTGGGTAGGAAGAACAGCTAAAGCTGCCAGAAGCCGTAAAACAAGGGCCGCTGACGCCAGCGGCCTTTCTGTTTGCAGGCGCAGCACTTTGAACGATTGACTTCCCCCGAGATTCGCGGGAAACTCGCCCCAAGCCTGCTTTCGACCGGCGTCGTTCGCGCCTGGCAGGCCATCGGGACACCGCCATGCTCCCGCAACCCATGTCGTGGTCAGAGCCGCAGGAAGAAGCTTCGAACCCGCTGGCGCAGCCGGACCTGGTGCTGGCGTTGGAGCAGGAAATTGCCGCCGGCTTCCCCCCTGGCCTTGCCCTCGACCTCGTCCTCAATGAACTTGTAGTCCGGGCAGCGACCGCTACCCGCGCGCACGCCGCCGCCCTCGCCCTGAAGCGTGACGACGAAATGGTCTGCCGCGCCGCGACCGGCGAAAACGCTCCCGACCTCGGCATTCCACTGAACACCAGCGACGGCGTCTCCGGCGCCTGCCTGCGCACCCGCAAGTCGCAACTCTGCCTCGATACCGAAACCGATCCGCGCGTTGATGCCGCCACCTGCCGGCGTCAGCACATCCGCTCCATGCTGGTCGTGCCAGTTCTGGACGACGGTGAACTGGTCGGCGTACTCGAAGTCTTCGCCACCGAAGCGGCCGAGTTCGTGGAGAGCGATCAGAACCTGCTGGAGATCTTCGCTCGCGAATGCAACCGCATCCGTCGAGCCGCTCTGGAGATAGGTCAGCGCACGCCCGAGCAAAAGAGACAAGCCAGCTCTATACTGCCCACCTTGACGATGGGGCCCGCCTTCCCCGTCATCAAGACTCGCGCGCCTTACGAGACCTGGACGCTCGTGATCGGGGGACTCGCAATCCTGCTCATCATCGCGTTCAGCTTCATGATCGGATCGCGGATCGGATGGCTGGGGCGAGAACCGGTTCAGAAGACGCCGGTGTCGGCGCCCACGTCGGCCGCGATCCCAACTCCGGCTCCAGCGTCTCCGCGAACGAAGACATCCGGTGGCTCAGCAACAACAAAGAACGCATCCTCCGCCGACACCGGTGGCCTTGTCGTTTACGAGCAGGGGAAAGTGATTTTCCGCATGAAGCCGTCGCCCCCTAAGGGAGTCGCCGCACAGGTTCCGGCTCCGGGAGCCGGCACTCCGGCGGAAATCGCGCGGGTCTGGCTCGCCGCCGATCTCGCGGAAAGCCGCCTCCTCCATCGCGTCGAACCCCAATACCCTGCCGAGGCACGAGCGGACCATCGCTCCGGAGATGTTGTCCTGGAAGTTCTGGTCAACCAGGATGGCACCGTAGCGTCCATGCGTCCGCTGCGAGGCGATCCGCTCCTGGCGACAGCGGCATCCGATGCCGTCCGCAGCTGGCGTTATGAACCGTACAAAGTGAAGGGGCGCCCCGCCGAATTCCAGACCGACGTCACCCTTAAGTTCTCCTTGCCCGACTAGTGCTCCGACTACGAGAACGCCAACTCTTTCGCACGCTGTACGGCCTTCACCACCGCCTTGATTAGCGTGACCCGCAGTTTGCCTTCTTCCAGTTCCATGATGCCGTCGATTGTGCAGCCCGCCGGCGTAGTCACGGCATCTTTCAGCAGCGCCGGATGGTCGCCGGTTTCCAGCACCACGCGGGCCGCTCCGAGCGTGGTTTGCGTGGCTAGCAAGGTGGCGACGTCCCGCGGCAGGCCGACTTTCACTCCCGCTTCGGCCAACGACTCGAGAATGATGTAGATATACGCCGGACCGCTGGCCGAAAGGCCGGTCACCGCGTCCATGTGCTTTTCGTCAACTACTACCGTGCGCCCGACCGCCTCGAAGAACTTGGTCGCGATATCCAGGTGGTTTTTCTGAGCGAAGCGTCCTTTGCAAATCCCGGTCATTCCCGCGCCCAGCACGCACGGTGTATTCGGCATCGCGCGGACCACGGGCACTTCTTTCTCCAGCCCGCGCTCGATCGTTTCGGTGGGCACCGACGCCGCCACAGAAATCAGCAGCTGATTTCGATTCACGTGCGCGCGGATTTCACGCACCACATCCACCACCACCTGCGGTTTCACGCATAGAAAAATGATGTCCGCGTCTTTCACGGCTTCAAGGTTGTCGGTGCCGGTATGCACCTTCAGTTTCTCTTTGAGCGTGCGCGCACGCTCCGGATGCGCCACAGTCGCCCAGGTTTGCGACGGCGACAGCAAACCATCGCGCAACAGCGCCTGCAGCAAAATGCCGCCGATCTTGCCCGCTCCTAATACCGCGACTTTCTTCTTATGAGTGGCACTTTGGCCCATGGTCTCTCCCTGACTTGCCAATAAGAGCATCCAGACTACACCAAGGGTAAGGTCTTTTGCGGAGGGGCGGCGGCAGTTAACCCTGCAAAAATTGCATCGGAACGATCTTCAGAATTTCTCGCCCAATGGGCAGCGAGGCGGTGGCCGCCGGAGACGGGACATTGAGCACGTGCAGGAAATGGTCGCGTGGCACGAACCGGAAGTCGTCCACCAGGTTGCCGTCCGGTGCCAGCGCCATGGCGCGCACCCCCGCCCCCCCTGGAACCAGATCCGCACTACGGACCTCCGGGACCAACTGCTGGAGGGAATGCACGAACTCGCTCTTGCGCAGAGAGCGGCGATACTCCGCCAGCCCATAGCGCCATTGCCGCCATGCCATCTTGCGAAAACCACCGTATGCGAATGTGGCCATCGCTTCGCCCAGGTCGAAGTCCGTACGTTTGTAACCCTCCCGTCGCAGCGCGAGCACAGCATTCGGCCCGGCATCGATCGTGCCCGTGACTCGCCGTGTGAAGTGAACCCCAAGGAAGGGAAAGCGTGGATCCGGCACCGGATAAATAAGGTTCCGCACCAGGTTCGCGCGCTCCGGCACCAGGTCGTAGTACTCGCCGCGAAATGGAACAATCTGCATCTGAGGATCGTGCCCGGCCATGCTGGCGACGTGATCGCTGTACAGGCCCGCGCAATTGATCACGTAGCGCGCGGAAAAATCGCCGGCGTGCGTCTGAATCGCGATTTCCGTCGACGAATTGCGGAACCCTACAACTCCTGCTCCGGTTTTCAACTCCGCGCCCCGCGATGTCGCGAGCTCTGCGTACTTCTGCGCCACCAGCGCATAACTCGTGATTCCGGTAGAAGGCACTTTCAGGGCGCGCACCCCGGCAACGTGCGGCTCGATCTCGCGCATCGCCTCGGACCCCAGCAGTTCGAGACCCGTCAGACCATTGGCCTCTCCGTGTTCGCGCAAGCCGTCCAGTCGGACCGCTTCGTCGGCAGTCGTGGCGACGATGATCTTCCCGCAAACCTCGTGCGGAATCCCATGCCGGGCGCAGAATTCAACCATCTCCCGCGCCCCCTCGACGCAGAGCTTCGCCTTGAGCGATCCCGGCTTGTAATAGACCCCGCTATGAATGACGCCGCTGTTGTGTCCCGTCTGGTGCTGGGCCACGCCCTTCTCTTTTTCCAGGATCAGCAGCTTCAGGCGCGGGAACTGCTCGGCCGCCTGCATCGCCACCGAAAGTCCGACAATCCCGCCGCCGATAATCGCGATGTCGTAGGTTGAATTTGTAATTGGCAATTTGTAATTGGTAATTGGAACAGCCTGAAAACGTGCTCCCCCCACCAAAATAACAGATCGGGCCTGCTCAGCCCGGCAATCGTCCGTAACCTCCGTCCCAGGAGCGCCTCTTTGAAAGCTTCTAGTGTGGACTTCGCGATCCGGGCGGCAGGGAAATTAGAAATTACAAATTGCCAATTCCAAAATTTGACTACCTCACTTCACTGTCAACGTCACCGTCTGCGAGTGAGTCACGACGCCCGCGGTCGCACTCACCGTGATGTTGGGGAATGTGCCCAGGATTGTAGGTGTGAGCAAACTGATTCCTCCCGTCCCCGACTTGCTTGGATCTGCCTGTGCCGTGGCGGTCACAGCCACACTGGCGGGGTTGGGAACGATAGCCGCAGCCGTATAGAGACCACTCGAGTCGATCGTTCCGTTAGCATTGCCACCCGCGACTGCCCACGTAACAGTCTGGTTTGTGGCGTTCTGCACCGTCGCCGTGAACTGCTGCTGCGTCGCGCTCGCAGGCCACGCATTCCCCGCTTCGTTCGCGTACAAACTCACTGCGGTGCTCGGGCCTACCGAAATACCAACCGCCTGTATGTTTACGGTCGTCGATCCCGACCTCGACGAATCCGAGGCGGTGATTGTGACCCTGGCAGGCGTCGTACCCGACGCCGGAGCAGTGTACGTCGCCGTGTTCGTTCCCGTGCTTATGATGGTGCCGCCAGCGCTTTCTTTCACTGTCCACGTTACCGTTCCCGCGGCGTTGTTGGCCGTGAAGTTCTGGCCTGCGCCAAGAATCACGTTGGGACTCGAAGGGCTGATCGTAATATTGCCGGGCGGTGGAGGTCCTCCTCCTCCTCCTCCTCCCGCGACTCCTCCGCAGGCGGCCAGCGCCGCCAGGAGTATTGCCAACGCCAGCACCGTCGCTAGCCGGACCTCGCGCGTCAGTCGCTTCCTCTGTATTCCCACCAACACCATGGTCGCAGCCGGCAGCACCAGCAGCCACCACGGTACCCGGCGATCAGCCCCTTGCCGGGCTGAGCCCCCGACGCCACCGTTCGGACCTTTGGTCGTGACGGTCAAGAACACCGGAGTTGCACCGGATCCAGCCGCAATCTGGCTCGGATTGAATGCGCACCCGACAGTAGTGTCGGGCAAGTTGGAACAAGCGAATGTCACGGCGCTGGTGAACGTTGGCGATCCGGTGGGTGTCGCTGTGAAGTTGTATGCAAGAGTACTCTGGCCGGCAAGCACTGTGTGGGAGCCCCCGCCATTCCAGATGAAATCCGGCGGCATTGTCACCGTCAACGTGAAGGACTTGGTCTGTGCCGCAGGGGCTCCAGCCGCGGTGGCTTGGATCGTTACGGTATAGGTGTTCACCGCAACTCCAGCCGGCACGGAGACGATCACACTCACGGTGACCGGCGCGCTTGCCGTGGGATTGACGATCGCCGCCGGAGAAAAGTTGCAGACCGCCCCGGCGTTGATCACTGTTCCTTGGCAAGTCAGCGTCACGCTCCCCGAAAATGCGCCTGCTGCGGTGACCTGAAACGCCGTCGCATTCGACGTTCCGCCTTGAGGCGCCGTCACCGTTCCCGGATTGGGGTTCGTCAACCCGAAATCCACCACGTGCAGTGTGATGGCGGCGTCGTGAGTCATGGAATTGTCGTCCGTCCCCTCACCACGCCCACTGAAAGTGTAGTCTCCAACGGCTCCGCCAGCCGTGATCGTATACGGCGTCCCGCCGACAGCCGGCGTTGCCTGAGTAGGGTTGAGAGCACAAGTGGCTGGCAGATTTCCGGAACAACTCAGGTTAACCGCGTTACTGTAACCATTCTGTGCAGTCAGCGTACCGTGAAACACAGCGTTCTGCGAGGGAAACACCGTTTGCGTCGAATCGGAAACGACGTTCGTGAAGTCCGGCGTCGTTGACGGCGCGAATTCCCACACGCCACGTCCGTAGGTGGATACGCGCAGCTTCTTCGTGTCTCCGGAATTGAACATTCGGAGAGCGGTAACCGCCACATTTGGCAGATAACCGCTCGCTCCCGGTTGAGCATCAGGTCCAACCTCGCCCCAGATCGCACTCGATATCGGACTGCTGAATACGCCAACATCGGTTCCCGCATACACGATTCCCGCGGACGAATCCACGAGCAACGCATTCACTGGCGCGTCCGGCAGACCAGTTGTCGTGTCGCCAAACGCCGTCCAACTCTGCCCCGCATTTGTGCTTTTCCAGATGTGCGCGTTTCCCGCTCCCACAAATCCCATCAGTGCGACATATGCCGTCTTGCCCGTGACGTCGGAATCGTCCAGTGTCACCGACGAGATCGTGTAGTGCAGCGGATTGATGTTTCCGGTTACATGGGACATCTGCGTGCTGGCAGCACTGGTTGTGACCCAGACCTCACCGCCGAATGGCGCTCCGCACGATCCGGCGCAGTTCGGACCCGAGCCTTCGGTTGTGGCATACACCACGTTCGAGAAATTATTCTGCTTGGGGCCTCCGGCCGCCAGGCTGCGCACCAGGTTGAACTCGTCGCCGGTGCACGTCGTGCTGCTCAACATGTCGAAGTTCGGGCTCAACACGGAAAAAGCTGACCCAGCCGTGCTCCCCCTCCAAACCCGGCACGTTCCCACAAGTAGTTCGCCGGTGTTTTGCGGATCCAGAATGTAGGGCGTGTAGAAAGGGCCGGCATCGCCTCCCACCGTGGCGTTCGTCACCACCGGGACAAATGTGGTCGCGTCGCAATCGATCCCGCTGTTGCAGACCTGAATGCTGACATCCGTGTAGGCGGTAAACCACTGCGTCGGGGTTGCCGGATTGATCGCATTGTAGCCGCCATCTTCGCCATTTACCGTCACCCACTGCGACTCCGACGTAGCGGCCGCCGTCGCAGGTGAGCCGTTGCCTTGCGCGCCTCCCAGAATGGTGCTCTGCTCCGTGGGATGCTGCGAAAGAGACACAAACTGGGTCATGGAACCGATCGTCCCGTTCAAGTTGTCGAACTGGTTGTCTCCCTCCGTGTTGCAGGACCCAACTTGCAGGCCGGAGTAACCATCGAGCGCACGCCAGACTCCGCCGTCGTTGGCGAGATACAGAATTGCCTTTCCGTCCACCACTGCAAAATCAATTCCGTGCTGCGCCGGATGAACGTTTGCCTTACTGCTGCAGGTACCGAAAACGTGGGTCAGGTTCAGCCACGAATTTGGCAGGTTGGCATCGACAGTTGCGCACGCCGTCTGGTTGTTCAGCAGCTTGCATTTGAACAGGTTTGCCGCCCCGGCATAAAGGTCGGTGACTCCCGCTCCGTCCGGAACTGCCGTGAGCGTGAGGTTGAAATATCCCTGGCTCGCGCCGCAACCCGCGGGATCACCGCAATTCGTCAGCCCATCTTCCGAAATCGCTATCCACGTCCCGCCATTGATCGACCGCCAAACGCCGCCGTCCACCACCTCGCCGTTGAGGTCAATGTCAATGAACCAGAAGTAGACCTCATCACGCCCCGGAACCACCGCTAGCTGTCCGCGATAGATTGGGCAATTTGCCTGGGCGGAGCATGCTGCGGTCAACACCGGCGGCTGATTAGCTACCCGTGTCCAGTTCGTCCCATCCCCCGACGTGTACAAGCCGTGGCCCCGGACAGCCGCTATAAACTTCCCCGCGCCCGCGTCGTATACGACATCCGTGGCCGAGATCGGCGGGCCGTCGGGCAGCGCCTGATAACTCCACGTCTGTCCGCTATTCGATGACCGGTACAACCCGCGATTGGTGTTCCCAGTGACGGCGCCTTCGTCAAAACCCTTGGCTGTGACGCCCATGGCGGCAACAACAGTATTTGTCTGTCCCGGGGCCGTGCTCCACGCAAACTTCGCCACCCCCAAACCTGCAAATGGATGCGCCCCGCCATCGGCAGCAGGAACCAGAGTCCAGTTCGCGCCCCCATCCGACGACCGAAGAACTCCAACGCCGTAGTAGCTGTCGAGAGAACTATTCGGCTCTCCTGTGCCCACCAGCACCACCGAACCGTCCGCCTTTACTGAGACTGCTCCGGTAGCCAGCGACGCCTGTTGGTCCGTTACCGGACTCCATATCACGCTCGAAACCGGAGTCGCCGCGGCGTTCGTCGACTTCCACACTCCCCCGTAAGCGCCGCCAACGTAGACCGTATTACCAGTTGGATCGCTCCCGTCGATCGCCACCGAAGTCGCGCGCCCGGAAACCAGTCCGTAAAAATTACGGTCCGAGACCAGCGGTGCCGGTCCCAACGCGACCCAACCCGGACTTCCCGCGGCTGGCCGCGCGTTGCTCACCCTGGCTGCGGCCGCTTCGCGTCGCGCGCGCATCTTCTGCCCGTGCGCCCGCACCCGCATCGACGCGGGTGACTGTCCCAGCGGCGCCTCGCGACCGCGCATCATCCACGCCGCACGCTTTTCGGCGTGCGCTTTGTCGTTGCTTAAACTGGAGTCGGCCTGACGGTTGGGGTACTGAGCGGATCCGCTCGGAACCAGCAAGGATAAAATAGCCAGAAATTCAGGAATGCCGTAGAACTGACGACTGCTCATAAGTTTGCGGACGCGTTTATCCGCCAACCCTACAAGCGAATCCGGGCGTGGTCAGTGACTCCAGTCACCCCGAAATTGTTCGGTTTTCGCCGGCCATGATTGGGCGCCGCCTACACCCTTCTCCGCCCATCCGCTATACTGATCAGGCAATGTCCGTGATCAAGAACATCGGCGCCATCGCCCAGGGTATGAGCATCACCTTCAAGGAGATGTTCAAGCCCACCATCGTCGAGAACTATCCCGACGGCCCCGGGCCGCTGAAGGGCGCGAAGTTCCAGGAGCGTTATCGCGGCATGCACGTGCTGCAGCGCGACGAAAACGGCCTGGAGAAATGTGTGGCCTGCTTTCTCTGCGCCGCCGCCTGCCCGGCGAACTGCATCTATATCGAGGCGGCCGAGAACACCGACGAACATCGCGTCTCCGGCGCCGAGCGCTACGCCAAGGTCTACAACATCGACTATAACCGCTGCATTTTTTGCGGATACTGCGTGGAGGCTTGCCCCACCGACGCGATTACACACGGCCATGGGTTTGAACTGGCCTCCTTTAACGCCAGCAACCTGGTGTATCGCAAGGAACAGCTGCTGTCCATTGCGCCGGCGCATATGGGCGCCAACGCGATGTTCAGCGGCGCCGAGCCCGAAGGCGCCATTGCGCCGGGGACGCAAGGGAGCTGACCGACTTCGGAATTTCGCGATCAACCTACGCCGGTCCCCACGCGGGCCGGCGTTCGTGCATCACGCAGCTCCTGGCTTCTAGCTCTTAGCCTCGAGCGGAGCCGATTCAAGCTAAAGGCTAAGAGCTAACCGCTAATGGCTGATTTCCTCCAACTCGTGAACGACCGCGTCGTCGTCTACGACGGCGCCATGGGCACCAACATCCACAAGCGCAACCCCACCCTGGATGACTATTGGGGCAAAGAAAACTGTAGCGAAGTTTTGAACCTGAGCCGGCCCGACATCATCCGCAGCGTACATGCCGGCTTTCTGGAGGTCGGCTGCGATGTGGTCGAGACCAACACATTCGGCGGCATGAGCATCGTTCTAAATGAGTTCGGCCTTGGTGATCGCGTCCGGGAAATTAACGTTGCGGCGGCAAAATTGGCGAAGGATGTCGCCGCTCAGTTTTCAACAAACGGGAAACCGCGCTTCGTCGCCGGATCGATCGGGCCGGGTACAAAAATGCCGTCTCTCGGCCACATTGGCTATGAAGAGATGCTCAAGTCCTACGAGGAACAGGCGAGTGCGTTAATCGAAGGCGGTGTGGACATCCTGCTCATCGAGACTTGCTTCGATCTGCTGCAGGCAAAGATTGCGGCGATTGCTGCGCTCGACGCCATGAAGAAGGCAGGCAGGCGCTTGCCACTGCAAGTGCAGATCACCCTGACGGAATCTGGCGTGATGCTTCTCGGCACAGAGATCAGCGCCGCATTAACCGGTCTGGAATTGCTCGACATCGACATCATCGGACTGAATTGTTCGACCGGCCCCGATCTGATGAACGATGCGGTCCGCTATCTCTCGATCAACTCCCCAAAAGACATCTCAGTTCTTCCCAATGCCGGTCTGCCCGAAAACGTCGCTGGCGCCGCTGTTTTCAAGCTGACTCCGGAAGAGCTCGCAAGGTACCACAAGCACTTTGTGCAGGATTATGGAGTTCGCATCGTCGGTGGCTGCTGCGGAACGACTCCCGAACATCTGAAGGCGGTGGTGGATGCGGTTTCGGGAGCAGAACCGGCAAAGCGTGCAGTGAAGGCGGTCGGCGCAGCGTCCAGCGCATATACGTCCGTGCCCCTCGATCTGGAACCGAAACCGCTCGTCGTCGCGGAAGAGATGAACACCACCACCCGCGTCGAGCACTTCCGCAATCTGGTGCGCGCGAAGAAATACGACGACATCCTGGCGCTCGCGAAGAAACTGGTGAACGAAGGTTCGCACATGCTCGACCTGTGCTGTGCCATCGTAGGTGAAGACGAGAAGGGCTACATCAGTCGCATTCTGGAAAAGATTGCCACGCGCGTGCCCGCGCCGATCCTGGTCGATTCGACCGAGGCCGACGTGGTCGAAGAAGCGCTCAAGCGCATTCCCGGCAAGGCCATCATCAACTCGATCAATCTGGAAGACGGCGAGAAGCGAACGTCCAAAGTTCTTCCCATGGCGAAGCGCTACGGCGCCGCCGTCATCGCGCTCACGATCGACGAAGACGGCATGGCGCTCACCGCCGACAAGAAAGTGGCTATCGCGCACCGTATTTTCGATCTCGCGACGCGAAAATACGGCATCCGCCCCGTCGACATCATCTTCGACGCCCTGACGCTCCCGATTTCAACCGGACAGGAAGAGTACCGCACCGCAGGCATCGAGACGCTGAACGCTGTCAAGCGCATCAAGCAGGAGCTGCCCGCAGTCAGCACCGTGCTGGGCGTCAGCAACATCAGCTTCGGCCTCGATGTTTATCCGCGCCGCGTCCTGAACTCGGTCTTCATGCACGAAGCCGTCGACAACGGCCTCGACATGGCCATCGTCAACTATTCGAAAATCTATCCCCTCTACAAGATTCCGCAGGAAGAGGTTGAACTCGCGCGCAAGCTGATCTATCGCGACGCGTCCAACGGCGATCCGCTTCAGGTCTATATGCAGCATTTCGCCGGGACCAAGGGCAAGCCACAGGCGCAAACGACCGCGCATGTCGAAACGCTCTCGGTCGAAGACAAACTGAAATTCGCCATCATCAACGGCGAGAAGTCGGTCGGAGAGGGCGCCCAGAAGAAGTCGCTCGACGAATTATTGGAAGATGCACTTCAGCAGTACTCGCCGCTCGAACTGATCAACACCGTGCTGCTCGACGGCATGAAGACGGTCGGCGACCTGTTTGGCGCGCGTAAGATGCAACTGCCGTCGGTGCTCGACTCGGCGGGCGTAATGAAAGCCGCGGTGGCGTATCTCGAGCCGAAGATGGAGAAGAAATCCGGTTCGCAGAAGGGAACCATCGTTCTCGCCACCGTGAAAGGCGATGTCCACGACATCGGCAAGAACCTGGTCGACATCATCTTGTCGAACAACGGATACAAAGTCGTCAATCTCGGCATCAAGCAGTCGGGCGACACGATCATTCATGCCGCGCAAGAGCACGGCGCCGACGCCATCGGCCTGAGCGGCCTGCTCGTGAAGTCCACGCTGGAGATGAAATACGTCATCCAGGATCTGGAGCGCCAGAAGCTCGAATATCCCGTGATCTGCGGCGGCGCTGCACTGACGCGCAAGTATGTCGAAGACGATCTGCGACGAGAGTATTCGAACGCAGTCTTTTATGCCGAAGATGCCTTCGCCGGCCTCCACGTGATGGAAGACCTGGCGACCGAAGACGGCAAGCGCGAAGCGCGCCTCCGAGAGGGCAAAACCGTCAGAGAATACGCGAAGGCTGCCGCCGTGGACGAAGAAACCGGCCCCGTCTTCGCCGAGCGCAGCCCGGTGGTCACAGACGCGCCGAATATTCCCGCGCCGCCTTTCTGGGGCGTGCGCGTAGAGAAGTCCTACGACCTGCGCGAGATCTTCAACTACATCAACGACACCGCCCTGTTTAAGAACCAGTGGCAACTGAAGACGGCGTCGCAGGAAGACTACGCACGGCTGGTGGAAGAGAAATATCGTCCGATCAAGAAGAAGCTCGAAGAAGAGGTGCTGGCCAGCGGCCTGTTCGAGCCGAAAGTGGTGTATGGATATTTCCCGGCGCAGGGTGAGGGAAATGACGTCATCGTGTACACGCCGGAAGATCATAGCCACGGGGAACACAGGGGATCACAGGGGAAAGAACTTCTGCGCTTCACCTTCCCGCGGCAGAAAGAAGGGCGCAAACTCTCGATTGCAGATTTTCTGGCTCCGAAATCCTCTGGCAAGATGGACGTGCTCGGCCTCTCGCTCGTCACGATCGGCCCGAAAGCCACGCAGGAAACACAGCGCCTGTTCGAAAATGGCGAGTACACGCGCTATCTCTACCTGCACGGCCTGAGCGTCGAAACGGCCGAGGCCCTGGCTGAATACCACCACAAGAGGATGCGCGAGGACCTGGGCATCGCGGGCGACGACTCGCCGCATATCCGCGACCTCTTCCACCAGAAGTATCGGGGCTCGCGTTACTCGTTCGGATATCCGGCCTGCCCGAACCTCGAAGACCAGACGAAGCTGTTCAAGCTGCTCGATCCGGAGAAGAACGTCGGCGTGCGCCTGACGAGCGGCTTCCTGCTCGAACCGGAGCAGTCGACGTCCGCGATCGTCATTCACCATCCCGCCGCGAAGTATTTTGTCGTGTGAGGAATCCTTCCGCGCACGAACGCCGGTTTACTCGTACCGCAAGGCCTCGATGGGATCGAGACGTGACGCTCGTATCGCCGGGATCATGCCGCTGATCAGTCCGACCAGCGTCAGAATCGCGGTGGAAACGAACACACTTGATGGCGAAATAATCAGTCGAATGTCGCCCATCTCTCCGTGCTGCGCCAGCGAACTGTAGAAGGTGAGGTTCCCCGCGGAGAAGGAAACGACATAGGCGAGCACGATGCCCAACAGGCCGCCCAGAAACGTGATCGCCAGCGCTTCGGACAGGAATTGCACAAGAATGTCAAAGCGGCGGGCGCCCATCGCCTTCTCGACGCCGATCTCGCGCGTTCGCTGCGTCACGCTCACCAGCATGATGTTCATGAGGCCGACGCCGCCGATGCCCAGCGTCAGAGTGCCGATAAAGGCGAGCAATACCTGCAGAGCCATGCTGATGATCCGGAATCGTGAGAGTTGCTCCATCAGGACGAAGACCCTCAAAGCCTGCTCATCGTCGGGACGAAAATTATGCGCCGTCGCCAGCGTATTGCGAATCGACCGCTCTACCCCTTGATAGTCAAAGCCCTGAAAATCCAGCCAGATCATGTCGATATAGTGAATGTCCCGGAAGTCGCTCAGGGTCGGGAACGGAGTGTAGACGACACGGTTGATGCTGTTCTGGCTGCCCCCTTCCTGTGGCCTTGGCTTCAGTATCCCCACAACCTCGTAGGGAATGCCGTTGATGCGAATCCTCTCTCCCAGGGCATAGCGGCCGGAGAAGAGCTTCTCTTTGGATTCCGAGCCTAGCACACACACGCGAGCGCGCAACTGCAAGTCTTCGGCATTGTAGAAACGCCCGACATCTACCTGCAGATTCTGAATGTCCGGTAACACCGGAGTGCTGCCATCGACCTGCCAGGTATAAGAGCGCCCCTCGTAGCTGATGAGAGCTTCGAGAAACGATTCCTGGGTGATCCGGGTGACTTGCGGCACGTTGGCCACGAGGCGGTCCACGTCATCGTTGGTCAAACGGATATTGCTGCCGGCTTTGTTCCCTCCTGCCTGCATGGACGTCCGCCCGCCGACAACGCCAACCGATTGCATGCTGGCATAGGCCTTGAAGATGTTGATGATGGCGGTGGAAAAGCCCGTGCCATAGGCCAGCAACAAAACCACGGTGGCGATGCCCCATGCCATGCCCAGCATGGTGATCGCAGTCCGCCGACGATTTTGCCGGAGTGCGTTGTAGGCCTCCGAGAACACGTCCTTGGCGAGGATCATTCATTGCTCCTGACGAAGCGCTTCGACCGGCGTCAGCAAGGCCGCCTGCCGCGCAGGATAAAGCCCGGCGACAATGCCGGCAGCCGCCAGGCTACCTGCGGCCAGCAGAGCGCTCGCCGGGTAGATGTGCGGCAGTTCGAATCCATCGATCGGCGGCGCCAGTCCGAACAGCCTGGTGATTCCGTAGGCCGCCGCCACGCCAACTCCGCCGCTGATAGCGGTAAGCATCAGCCCCTCCAGGAAGAACTGGAACAGGATGCTGCGCCGCGTGGCTCCCAAGGCCTTTCTCAGGCCGATCTCGCGCGTCCGTTCTGCAACCGACACCAGCATGATGTTCACGACTCCCATGGCCCCCAGGGCGAGCGTTACCAGGCCGACGGCTCCGAGAAATGCGTCCATCGCGTCGGAGATCTTGCCGACCATTTCGGTGATGGCGATGGTATCCATATCATCAAAGGCGTCGGGCGTATCGGGATCGAAGCCATGATTTCGCGCCACGATGCGATGAACCGCATCTTTGGCCCGGTCGTGCTGGTCCCGCGCAATGGGCCGGTAGGCCACATATTTGATGGCCTTTGCGTTGCCTTCTCCCTTCAGCGGAAAATACATAGCCATGGTGTTGTAAGGCATGATCAGCCGCATGTTCTGATCATTGGTGTTGCCGTGGCCGATGCTCTTGATCGTCCCAATTACCTGGAAGGGCACACCGTTGATCAGGATCCTGCTACCCACCGCCGGGTGGCCGGGAAACAGTATGCGCACGAATTCCTTGCCGATAACGCAGACGTTGCTGTGCTCGCGTTCGTCGGTCCAACTCAGCCAGCGCCCCTGGTCAACCGGCTGGTTGCGGATGTCATAGAACTGCGGCTCGGAGCCATCCACGTAACCGTTGCTGCTGCCATACTCACTCACCAGACGCAAGTCGCCGCGGTAAATGACAGGGGCGGCATTCCGGACGTAGGGCGAAACGCGGATGTCGAGATAGTCCTGGTAGTTCAGGTAGTACTGACGAGAGGAAAGCTGGCTGCCGCCAACCGCCGGCACCCGGCCGTTCATGATCTGCATGTAGTCTTCGCCGAAAGCCGCCAGACTCTTTTCAGTTCCCGCGCGAAAACCCTCACCGAGGCCAATCAGGAGCAGCAGCGATCCAACGCCCCACGCGATTCCGAACATGGTGAGGAAGGAGCGCAGCTTGTGCGCCCACATCGCAGCCAGAACTTGGCGAAAGCTATCGGCGAATCGCAGCATACCTTTATCTACGAGTATTAGACGAACAAGGTTCCTGTTTACTCCCGATTCCCAAAGCGGGAAAGGATGGCGAGCACACAACGCTGTGATGGCGCGGACGAGGCCCGGTTTGCCCCCCGTCGCCCCCGCCAGTTACACTCTTACCTTCGGAGTTATCCCATGCTCGTGGTCATGCGCGCCCAAGCCACTGACGAAGACATCCGCGCCGTCTGCCGTAAGGTCGAAGCGCTCGGATATCGCGCCCACCCGATGCCTGGGGCGCAGCGCACGGCCATCGGCATCACCGGCAACCCGGGCGAGCTCGAGACCGGCACGTTCGACGATATGGCTGGGGTCCAGGAGGTCATTCGCGTGTCGAAGCCGTACAAACTGGTGAGCCGGGACGTGAAGCCCGACAACACCGTGATTGCCTTTCACGGCTCGTCCGCGACGATTGGCGGGAAGAGCTTGGCCATCATCGCCGGGCCCTGCGCCATCGAGACCCGCGAGCAGGTCTTCGCCATCGCTGAGCGCGTTGCCCGCGCTGGAGCCCAGTTTCTTCGCGGCGGCGCCTACAAGCCGCGCACTTCCCCTTATTCTTTCCAGGGCATGGGGGAAGAAGGCCTCCGCATCATGGCGGAAGCGCGCGAACGTTACGGGTTGCTGATGGTCACCGAGGCGGTCGACTACGAATCGCTGGAACTGGTCGAGCGCTATGCCGACGTGATCCAGATCGGCGCCCGCAACATGCAGAATTTCTCTCTCCTCAAGCGCGCCGGACGCGCCCGCAAGCCGGTCCTGCTGAAGCGCGGCATCTCCGCTACGCTCGAAGAATTCCTCATGGCTGCCGAGTACGTCATGAGCGAAGGAAACTACCAGGTCATCCTGTGCGAGCGGGGCGTGCGCACCTTCGTCGACCACACGCGCAACACGCTCGATCTCAGCGTGATCCCCGCCGTGCAGCGTGTCAGCCACCTGCCCATCATCGCCGACCCCAGCCACGGCACTGGTAAACGGGAAAAAGTCACGCCGCTCGCCCGCGCTTGCGTTGCCGCCGGCGCTGACGGCTTGATCATCGAAGTCCACAACGATCCCGACCGCGCCCTCTCCGACGGCATGCAGTCGTTATTTCCAGACCAGTTCGACGCGCTCATGCTCCAAGTGAAGCAGATCGCCGCCGTGCTGGAGCGCGAGGTCCTGCCCATCAACGCAGCGTCGTCGCCTGCTTCGAAGAATGTTCCTGAACCCGCGCCCGCGAGGTAGATATGTTGCGCAGATGCCTCTGGATCACCGGCAGCGTGCTGTTCGCATGCACATCCCTGTTCGGGCAGGATTCGTCTTCGGAAACAACTCCCTCGGAAACGACGAAACCTTCCGTGAGCGATTCTCCCGACGATCACGGGATCTATACGAGTGGTTTTGAAGTCCTCGAAGCGGAGAGAAGCTTCGCGGACTTGAAAGTCTACCCCGACCAAATCCTCTTCCGCGTACGACGCAACTGGTACGCGAAGATACCCGACGCAACAGTCGACGGGCCACAAACGCGGCACGACGGCTATCGATTTCGAGATCAGCAGAGACGGTTCGGTGGAGAAAGTGAAGACGGTTGAATCCGCCGGCGATGCCTCCCTGGACGCCGCTGCCTCACAGGCAATCCTCTCATCTGCCCCTTTTGCCCGTCTTCCGGAGCCGTACCGCGAGAAAGCGCTGAAGCTGAGAATGCATTTTGGTTACGACCAGCCCCCCAGCGCAGCAGCGCCCTTCTGCGAAGGTCCGAATTGGGGTGCGCATCCCGCCCCCTACGTTGTGCACCGCCTCAAGGAAGGCCTCACCCCGCCCAAGGCGACTTACTCTCCCGACCCCGAATATTCCGAACAAGGACGCAAAGGGAAATACATGAGCGTAGTTCAGATTGCCGGAACCGTCGATCCGCAGGGGGCTTTCACGGATTTGTGTGTGACCCAGGCCGCCGGCATGGGCTTGGACGAACACGCGATGGAGGCTGTCTCGAAGTGGAAGTTCGAACCAGCCACCTTGCAGGGAGAGCCGGCTGCAATCCGTCTGCAAGTGGAAGTCAGCTTCCGCGTTTATTGATCGACGGTCCGCCCATAGCGTAATCTTTCCACTCCGGGACAATTCGTCCGTTGAGAAAACTCCTCCTCATCGCATTCCTGGTACCCCTGGCCCTGGCCGGCGGCTGGTGGTACTACCACCAACGTACCCTCAGCCCCTACGGCCCGCTCTACCGCGAGTACGCTTACATCACCAACGGCAAGAGCAACACTGTCACAGTCATCGACATGCGCTACCTGCAGCCGGTCCGGACCCTGCAAGTCGGCACCGAGCCCACCGGGGTTGCCGCCAATCCAAAGAAGAATGAGGTCTACGTAGTCAACACTGCCTCCAACAACATCACCTTCATCGACGCCGAGCAGAACAAAGTCGTCGCCACCATCGGAGTCCACGGCCATCCTTACTTCATCGACGTCGCCCCCGACGGCCACCGCGCCTACGTCGCCAACTCCGGCTCCGCCAATGTCTCGGTCCTCGATCTCGACCAGCGCAAGCTCCTGGCCACCATCCGCGTCGGCGGAAACCCCGGCCTGGCGCGCGTCTCGCCCGACGGCGCAACCGTTGTCGTCAGCAACCGCTCCGATAACACCGTCTCGCTCATCGACACCGCGCATCTCAACGTGCGCTCCGCGATCACCGTCTGCCTGAGTCCCGAAGACATCGCCATCCTGCCCGATTCGTCGAAGGCCTTTATCTCGTGCTCGACCTCCGGCCAGGTCGCCGCCGTCGACATCCAGCACGACAAACTACTCGCCCTGCTCGATGTGGGCAAGTCTCCGGTGAGTCTGGCGCTCAAACCCGATGGCGGCGAACTGGTGACCTGCAACTTCGGGGCCGATAGCATTTCCATCGTGGAAACGACGCCCAACGAGGTCCTGAGCAGCTCGCTGATCGGCAGCCAGCCCAGTCACTCCATCGTCTCGCTCGATAACTCCCGCCTTTACGTCTCGAACTTCGGCGCCAACAACGTTGCCGTCTACGACATCGACGTTGGCAAAGTCATCGCCGTCATCCAGACGGGTACTCATCCCGACGCGCTCGCGCTTTCACAGAACCAGAATTACCTTCTCGTTCTCAACTCCGGTTCCGGAGACGTAGCCGTCATCCAGAAACGCAAGCCGAAAAAGTTCGAGCCGTCGGAGTACTCCTTAATGAACATGATCCCGGTCGGCATGCAGCCCAACCAGATTGTGGTGAAATCATTCCTGCTGACCAAGCCGTTGTCTGAGAAGTAGACCCTCCCGCTTTGCCGTATCGCCACACTTATCGTCAATTCATGACACTAGATGCCATATATAACTCCGCAGTATGGCATCGGAGCAGTCGTCGCGCGGATCGCCGGCGGTGAGACAAAATTTGCGACGGTCGGGGCGCACTGGAAATCTTAGTGAGCATTGCCGGCGCTCCCATCAAGGAGGTTTCGTCGTGAAGCTCAACCATCTGAACTTGACCGTGTCGAATGTGCCCGAGACCCATCGTCTCCTGGAAAAGCATTTTGGCTTGAAGAGTTATGGCGGCACGGAGCCCAGGGAGGCCATGAGTTTCCTTTCCGACGATGACGGCGCGGTCTTGGCCTTGTTTCGAGCGGAAGGGGGAAAGCAAGTCAACTACCCTCCCGGCTTTCACATCGGTTTCATGCAATCAAGCGAAGAACGAGTCAACGAAATCAATCGGCGCCTGCGCGAGGACGGTTACAACGTTCCCGAACCGGCTCGCCTTCACGGTTCTTGGACCTTCTATTTCAAGTCGCCGGGAGGCTTGACGATTGAAGTCCTTGCCTAGTGCTTGGATCGGCCCGAATTTGAAGCCGTCCACCGCTGTCGCACGCCGGCCATGAACTTTTCTTTGTCTCTCTGTATTTCCTGAACCAGGGCTTGATTCCCCGTATCCTCATGACGCGCCGCCCACAACACCATCTCCGTGAGTACCGGCGCGAGGTCAATGCCCTTCGGAGTCAGCAGATAAATCAGTTTTCGCCCGTCCAGAGGATCCCGTTCCGCCCGAATGATTCCGTAGCCTTCCAGGCGGTGCAGTCGGTCGGCCAGTATATTCGTCGCAATCCCTTCATACGATCCCAGGAATTCCTTGAACGTCCGCGATCCACGCAGCATCATGTCGCGGATAATCAGCAGCGACCAACGGTCCCCCAGCATCTCAACCGATGCATTCAGGGGACATCCGGAACGCCGATTTCCCTTGCCGGCTGTCGGTGTTTTTTTCACAGGTTAGTCGCTTGCATTTTGCAAGTGATTATTATAATCTCCCTCTCCGTGGGGTTCAAGCGCTGATTCACATCCGGGAGTTGTATTTGTGCAGCTGAATTCGCATCTTCACTTCGACGGACAATGCGAGCGGGCATTTCGCTTCTATGAGCAGGTCCTCGGCGGCAAGATCGTCGCCATGCTGACCCATGAGGCGTCGCCGATGGCCGCGCAGGTGCCGCCGGAATGGCGAGGCAAGATCCTTCACGCCACTCTGGACGTGGGCGGGCAGATCCTGATGGGAGCAGACGCTCCGCCGGACCACTATCAGAAGCCGCAGGGCTTCGCCGTAACCGTCGGAATCAAAGATCCTGCCGAGGCGGAACGCGTTTTTCGCGCTTTGTCCGAAAACGGCACGGTGCAAATGTCGCTCCAGGAGACTTTCTGGGCCATGCGCTTCGGCATGCTCGTGGATCGCTATGGCATACCGTGGATGATCAACTGCGGCAAGCCGGCCTGACTGTCGGCCGCCGAACTGAAAAGGTGCTGGGTGATGTCGATTTCCTGATTCCTTACTCGACGTACAGGCAGAGGCAGAGACAGAGACTGGTAGCAGGGGTAAGAATGCAACCTAAGACTCCAAGAGACCCAAGCACGAAGACACTCTCTTCCACTTGTGCGAAGAAGCCGGTTCCGCGACCTGATTCCACTTCGAAGAGCCAGTTCCCCGAGCATCCGATTTTGCAGTACTCGATCTCAAATGACGGAGGTACCATGAAGAAAGTCCCATTGCTGTTATACGCGTTGCTGGTTCTTGCCATCGCCGCATCCGCTCAGACTCTATCGCAGGCCGATCGTGATAAAGCCGCGAAGTATCTCGAGCAAACCCGCGACGGCGTCGTCGCCGCCAACCAAGGCCTTTCCGACGCCCAATTGAAATTCAAACCCGCCCCCGACCGCTGGTCGGTCGCCGAAGTTCTGGAGCACATCACCCTGGCCGAGGATTTCCTGTTCCAGAACATCACCGCCAACATCATGAAAGCGCCTGCCGGCCCGGCCGACCGCGACACCGCGAAAATCGACGCGATGATCCTCGCTGTCCTTCCCGATCGCACCCAGAAAAGACAGGCGCCGGGACCTCTGGTGCCAACCGGCCGCTGGACTCCTGCCCAAACTCTCGATCATTTCCTCAAGAGACGGGCACACACGATCGAGTTTCTCCAATCCACTCCGGACCTGCGCGCGCATGCGTCCGCCGACAACCCGTTCCAGCAACCGCTCGATGCCTATGATTGGATTCTGTTCATCGCAGGCCACAGCGACCGCCACACCAAGCAGATTCTCGAAGTGAAGGCAGACCCCAACTTCCCCAAGAACTAGAAAGGAGACAATACGATGGAATCAAAACCTACACACGAACAGGCACAACTTCAATTGCAGCTGTATGACCTTCGCCGCGAGGCGCGGTTGCGGCAAGCCCGAGACTGGTTCAACAAAAACTTCTTCGTCGACAAACCGGAAGACTTCATGAAGGTCGCCGGTCCCGGAACCGAAGGCGGTACGTTTGCCGGAATGGTGTTCGGCTACTGGGAACAGGCCTGCGCTTTCCTGAACTACGGCCTGCTCCATGAAGACCTTTTCTTCGAGACGAGCGGCGAGTTCTATGCTGTCTGGGAACGCCTGCGAGGAATTACTCCGGCGTTGCGGGAACAGTGGGTGTACAAGCAGCTATTCATCAACCTCGAACAGGCGTCGCTGCGTTATGAGAAGTGGGTGGAGAGCCGTTCCCCCGGACACATCGCCGCCATGCGCGAATTCATGAAACAGATGCGTGGCCAGCTTACGAAAGCGGCGTAAGCTTAGCAGTCTGCGAGTGAGCCTGCGAACACAGGCTCACTCGCCAGATTTTTTTTTGCAAGGAGATCGATGCATGAGCACAGTGCGAGTTCTGGTAGGTACGCGCAAAGGCGCATTCCTTCTGACCTCAGACGGCAAGCGCGAAAACTGGCAGGTTGACGGCCCCCATTTCTCCGGATGGGAGATGTATCACCTGAAAGCTTCTCCGGCGGATCCAAACCGCATCTACGCTTCGCAAACCAGCGGCTGGTTCGGACAGATCATCCAGCGGTCCGACGACGGCGGCAAAACCTGGAATCAGCCCGGCACACCGCCGGGCGCGCCACCCGAGCCCGGTCCGCCCAAAGCCGCGAGTAACAAGTTCGTTTACGACACCTCCGCGGAGACGGGCAAGCCGCTTACCACGCATCAGTTCTACGACGGGACGCAGCATCCCTGGGAATTCAAACGTGTCTGGCATCTGGAGCCGTCGCTCACCGATCCCAACACGCTGTACGCGGGAGTGGAAGACGCAGCCATCTTCCGCTCCACCGATGGCGGCGAGAACTGGCACGAACTTTCCGGACTGCGAGGGCACGGCACTGGCCCCAAGTGGCAGCCCGGCGCGGGTGGGATGTGTCTGCACACGATCATCCTTGATCCCAGTAACCCGCAACGCATCTGGATCGCGATCTCCGCCGCGGGCGCCTTCCGCACCGACGACGGCGGAAAGAGCTGGAAGCCGATCAACCGCGGACTGCGCTCCCAGTACATCCCCGACCCCAATGCCGAAGTCGGACACTGCGTGCACCACATTGCCATGAACCCCAAGCGTCCAGGCGTGCTCTTCATGCAGAAACACTGGGACGTGATGCGTTCCGACGATGCCGGCGACAATTGGAAAGAAGTCAGCGGCAATCTACCGACGGATTTCGGTTTCGTGATCGACGTCCACGCGCACGAGCCGGAAACGATTTATGTCGTTCCCATCAAGAGTGATGGCGAGCACTTTGTCCACGAAGGCAAACTGCGCGTCTATCGCAGTAAGAGCGGCGGCAATGAATGGGAAGCACTCACCAAAGGCCTGCCTCAAAAGGACTGCTACGTGAACGTGCTGCGCGACGCGATGGCGGTCGATTCTCTCGACAAATGCGGTATCTATTTCGGGACTACTGGTGGACAGGTCTACTGCTCACCCGATGCCGGTGACAGCTGGAACCCGATCGTGCGCGATCTTCCGGCGGTGCTGAGTGTGGAGGTGCAGACGCTGGCATGATCCGGGTCGTGTTGCCATATCATCTGCGGACGCTCGCGCATGTCGACGGCGAAGTGACTCTGGACGTCGCAGCGCCCATCACGCAACGGTCGGTGCTTGACGCTCTCGAAGGGCGCTATCCCATGCTGCGTGGTGCGATTCGTGATCACGTCACCCTGCAGCGGCGCGCGTTCCTGCGTTTCTTTGCCTGCGAGGAGGATCTTTCTCACGAATCGCCCGATGCTCCTCTGCCCGATGCGGTCGTATCGGGCAAAGAGCCGTTCGTCGTGATCGGCGCGATCGCGGGAGGATAGCCGCGGGCAATTTTCATGAGGAGAGAGGTGTTCCCGATGAAATCGTCAAGGATGGGGGCTCCGGCGAAGGATATCGATGCCTACCTCGCTACTGTCCCAACCGACGCGCGCGTGACGCTCGAGAAACTCCGCCAGGCGGTCCGGGCAGCGGCGCCGAAGGCGACCGAATGCATCAGCTATGGGATGCCGGCCTTCAAACACCACGGAGTGCTCGTCTACTTCGCTGCGTTCAAGAACCATTGCAGCTTTTTTCCTGGCGCGGCCGCGCTAAAGAACTATCAGGACGAACTCAAAAGCTACGGCACATCCAAGGGAACGATCCGTTTTCCCGTTGATAAACCGCTTCCTGTCGCGCTGGTGAAGAAAATGGTCAAGGACCGCGTGCGCGAAAACGAAGCCCGCATTCGAACGAAATCCGGGGCACGGAACTAGCGGCTTCTCGTGATGTTCGGGCTGTCGAACTCGGGCAGGTGCGGAACCGATTTCAGGAGTACTTCCTGCGTCGTATCTTCCGCATCCTCACTGGCCGCAGAGGCGCATACTAGAGGAGAACACGGTATTTTGGAGCAGAGCCAGAGCCTGCTCCAGGGCCGCATCGTCACCCGCTGCAACAATTGTCGAAAACCATCTTGACTCCTCCCCTGTATCGCTTGGGTTCATGAGTGGACGTTACGAAAGCGACCCACGATTCAGATCAGCCGGATTCGAATCTGAAGCGAGTCACCGCTGCAATTGTGGAGGCTCGGTTGAATCAGAATGCCGTGATTAAAGGAATCGCCACGCGGACCCTGGGAAGTGTGCCGGCGAAACGAAGTTCGAACGAAGCAGCGTCGAGAGTCGTGGTCGGGACAAAACCGTCATACTGCAAAGTGCGCAAGGTGGGGAACACTCGGGTCTGCGGTTCTGTCTTGAATTGTCCGTAACTATCTAATACAATTAGATTTAATGAAGAGTTGCTCGAGGCTGGGTTTGGCTATCGTGCTGGTTCTAAGCGTGATAACCATCTTTGTCTCTCCAGTCACCAACCTGCAGCCCAGCGCATTAAGAGCTCTGCAGTTGGCGAACATGCTCTTCGCGTTCCTCGCCTTAGCTGGGGTCCTAGTCGTGACCCTTTTCAGTCGGGTGGTTCCGCTCGGAATCATTCGCGAACGTGCCCCTGGTTTCCTGCCCGTGCCGGACCTGGTCGATCTGAATTGTACGCGTCTCTGCTAGCAAGTCTTCCTGCCGCCTTCGGTTCCCAGACTGACCTCGAGGAGTTCGATCCCGTGGCCATATTTCGCAACGGAGATTCTTCAAGCCTGCGAACGCCCAAGGAGGAACTTATGCTCTATCTGGAAACACAAGAGATCTCGGAAACGACGCCCCACAAGATCTCGGACTTCATAGCGAAGGTAGCGAGCGCCTCGTCCCGTGCGCTTCTTCTGGACTACGACGGTACGCTGGCCCCGTTTTCCGCAGACCGTCACCACGCAGCCCCCTATCCTGCAATTCCGGGATTGCTGAGTCGAATGCGGAATCTGACCAACACGCGGCTGGTCGTGGTAACCGGGCGCCGCGCCCATGAAGCAGCGACGCTCCTGGGCCTGAAGGACATCGAGGTGTGGGGATGCCACGGCCTGTCGCGATTGCATGCCGATGGCACCTATCAACTGCCATATCTCGATGAGGCCGCGGTGGACAGAATTGCGGAGGCCAACGAGTTGCTTCGCGAAGAGGGACTCTTCGCGCTATTGGAATTCAAACCGGGAGCCACGGCCATTCATTGGCGAGGCATCGAGGAAGCCGCCACCCAAGTGGCGCAAAGGGTGGAGAAAGTATGGTCGAGGCTGCACAGCCATAGAGGCCTGGAACTGCTGAAGTTTGACGGTGGCATGGAGATCCGTGTCGCGGGTCGAAACAAAGGTGACGCGGTTCGCGCGGTACGGGCGGAGATGGGAGGCACAGCGGCCATTGCTTATCTGGGAGACGATCACACGGACGAAGACGCCTTTGAGGCATTGCGCGGACATGGTCTGACCGTACTGGTGCGTAAGGAATATCGTCCGACAAGGGCCGATGTGTGGGTTCAGCCTCCGCATGGAGTCATCGCTTTCCTGGGCGATTGGATCGACGCCTGTGGGGGTGCGTCATGACAACACGCAGAGACCGAATGGTGGTAGTTTCCAATCGTCTGCCGGTTGTCATTGAGCAGAGTTCAGATGGGCTTAAAGTCGAGCCTAGTTCCGGGGGATTGGTTACGGCTCTTGGGCCTCTGCTCGACGATTGTGCCGGCGTCTGGATCGGCTGGACGGGGACCGATGCATCGCGAGAGGTCGAGCGCGTTCTGGAGGAGCAATCCCGACGGCGCGATTTCGCGCTTCAGCCGGTCTTCATGACTCCGGAGGAGCGCTCGCGTTTTTACTGCGGTTTCTCCAACGAGGTCGTGTGGCCTTTGTTTCACGATCTGCAATCGCGCTGTAACTTCGATCCGGCATATTGGGACACACACCTGACGGTGAACCGCAGATTTGCGGAAAAGACGGCGCACGAGGCGCAGCCCGGTGACCTGATCTGGGTACACGATTACCACCTGATGTCCGTCGCTCTCGGTCTTCGCCAACTCGGGGTCAAGGAGCGACTTGCGTATTTCCATCACATTCCGTTCCCCAGCCCGGACATCTTCGAAAAATTGCCATGGCGGGAGGAGATTCTGACCGCGCTCCTGGACTTCGACGTAGTCGGGTTCCAGACGCTGCGTGACCGGAGAAATTTTGCGGATTGTCTTCGCCAGTTCGTCAAAGCAGCAGAGATCCGGAATGACGGCGACCATTTGATCGTTGAAGAACCGGGGCGCAATACGTTGGTTGGAGCTTACCCGATCAGCATCGACTTCGAAGAATTCGCGCGCGGCGCGTGGGATGAAAGCGTTGTGGCGAGGGCGGGAGAAATTGCCCGCGGTGTCGCGGGTTGCCGGATCGTTCTTGGCGTGGATCGGCTTGACTACACCAAAGGCATCCCAGAGCGCCTTGCTGCATTTCGCTATTTGCTCAACGAGCAAGCAAGCCTGCGCAAGAAGGTCACTCTCGTCCAAGTCGTGGTGCCGAGCCGGGGGGATATTCCGAAGTACGGCGAACTGAAAGCACAGATCGAACGCCTGGTGGGCGAAATCAACGGCCACTTCAGCGAACCGGGGTGGGTCCCAATTCACTACATCCACCGCTCGCTCGATCGAGCTGAGTTGCTGGCTTACTATCGGGCGGCTGACGTCGCTCTGATCACACCGTTGAAGGATGGAATGAATCTGGTTTCCAAGGAGTACTGTGCGGCGCGGGTGAACAACGATGGTGTACTGATCCTGAGCGAGTTCGCGGGAGCGGCGTTCCAGCTTCATCGGGGGGCGTTGTTGGTGAACCCCTATCACACGCGCGCGGTAGCGGAGGCGATTCAGAGAGCGTGCGAAATGCCCATATCAGAACAGAAGAAGCGAATGCGCAAAATGAGGGCTCGCGTGCGCCGCGAGAACATCTTCTGGTGGCGCGACGCATTCTGGAAGTGCTGTGACCAGGCGCGGGCAGTGGAGGGTGAGTCTCAACTTCCCGTTGCCGCGTCAAGAATGAACCCGGCCCCGCCCGTTGCGAAAGTCCCGGAGCAGGCTCCCAAGCCGGCCAACGCGGTTCGCCGCCGCGGAGCCACGGTGTGAAGACAATTGAGCAAACAATTAGAACGCTTGAGGGAGGAGGAATGACAATGTTTCGATTCTTAGTGTGTGCAACACTCCTATTCTGTCTGGTCAGTCCTAGTGTGGCAGAGCGAGCGCCCCAGAGTAGGACGACCAGCACATGCGACTTTCAAGATGGGAGGCAACTTAGCGTTCGTTACAGCAGCCAAGCGCCCGGGAAAGACAATCCGCGTGAGGGCAAGGTGTGGGTACCGGGAGGGGCGCCAGTGTACTTGTTCACGGGGGCACCGCTCCTCGTGAACGATTCAGAGATTCCATCGGGCGCGTACAGCCTGTACGTTATTCCGGAGAAGGATAACTGGACACTGGTAGTGAACAAGAACGTCAGCGACGCGAATCTGTACGACGAACATCAGGATATCCTGCGAGTCCCCATGCAGATCGGCGAGATCAGCCAGCCGGACAAGCACCTTAGAATGGTTTTTGCACATGTTGCTCCGAAGCAGTGCAACATGCGTATCTATTCTGGAAAGACGGGAACCTGGGCGGAGTTCAAAGAAAAGTGATTGGATTCCCGCATGGTTAGGAGTTCGAAACAACCAGGTGTGCCCGTGCATTGGCCTTCTTTGCGAATGGGGCAATGCTTCATTGATACCTCGTAGGGGAAGAAGTTATGCGGCGGTTATCCAGACTCTGAGCACTGTCACAGTTAACAGTTTGAAAGCCGACCGCCCAATCTTAGTCTCGCACCTCGATGGGATTCGCGGGGCGGCGCCAGAACCCGCATTTCGGGCCAGCCCGCGGCAGCCATCTACGCAAACAGGAACGCCAGATGCCAGCCTCCAGATGCTGCAGACGCCATGGTTCGACCGCCACCGGTCGGTTGACTCTGGCGCTCTGCATTGTTCCGTTGCTGCTCGAGGCCGCATTCTCGTGGGTGTATCCGGAGCACCGTGATATCGCAGTGCTGGGTCTCGAGAAGCTCGATCCCGCGCAGCGGGCAACCCTGCAAAAGCTGTTTGACGAAGCTCGGGTCGGCCATGAAGCGCGCCTCTGCAGCCAGTTGGCGGATACGACACAGGCGTTGAATCCAGCGTGCATCGATTATGCGGCATGGACGGCAATCTCGGGAGATCACTCCTGTTCGGCTCGCGACATGCTGCACAACGTGCTCGATACTCCCTGGATCCTCAATGTGGCGGGCGTCGGGGCAAAACTGAAGATGCAGCTCGCGTCCGCTAAGCGGCCCTACGAGCGTGTCAATGCTCTGCGCAATTCCGACTTCTCGCTGCTGCGGGCGGATCCCGAGTATGTGACGCGAGCGCAGTCCAACAACGCCCACTTCCTCCTGGCGCGGCCCGAGGTCAGCATCGAGCCGGAAGCGTATGCGCGGCTGGTATTGGGATCAAGCGCTGAAATCAATGCTCTGGGAGCGTACTCGTGGTATCACCTTCGGGCGATCGCACAAGCTGCGCGTCTTGCACATGACAATCTCGCGTCGGACGTACGTTCCCAGATTGCCCTAGCCGCCCTCGCCGACGAGGCGTTCGCGCTGCACTTTCTGGAAGACAGTTTTGCCTCGGGACACGTGGCGGGCACATGGGGTAATTCCGCGGTGCGCAAGGGAACGCATGACTACTACAGCGAGCATGGGCTGGAGGTGGTCACGTGGAATCACCACCGTTTTGTTGCTCTCGGCGACGCGAATATGCAGCCAGCCGATGCGGAACGTGCCGCAGCCGCGGTTCGCGACAGCCTCGCGCAGCTGGCCGGCGCCTTCGAGGGTAAAGTAGAAGTGAGTGAGTCCGACATCGCCAAGAGCAACCAGGCAGATGGTTTCGATGTGTGTCACGAGGCACGCTTTCCTGCGGCGGCGGGCAGCAGGGCCGAGATTCTGGGGCTCGTACCCGTCATCGAGCAGACCCCGGTGCCCGCTCTGGGAGCGGGCAAAGGAGAGTTGCCCAGGTTCCGGTCGGAACTGGGTGGATTCGTCGGGCTCGCGACCGCAGTCAACGTTGGGATGCTGAATGGCGGCTTCGGGTCCACCGAGACAGGAGCGAGCGTTGGCGGGGGACTGGATCTAGCTTTTCGTGTCGGTCTCGGGCTGGAAGGTGTGCTCAACCAATCGAGCGATGGCTTGGCCTTCCTCGACGTCGGCGTGCGCCAGGACAGTCCGGTGCACGGGTCCGCCCACGTGCCCGGTCGCAGTGCCCTCGCCTTCCGGTTCCGGGCGCCGTACTGGTTGATTCCTGGTGACTTGCTACTGGCAGCTCCGGTGCTGGCCTTCACCGCGCCCAGCAAGCTGCAGAACATGGCGGTGCAATCCGCCAACGGTGGCTTGATCCCATGGCAGGCGGGCATCGCTACGCGTATCGGACGGTTTCAGTTCGTGCTCGGGCGGGAGGTGGCGCTCAGCCTCTATGGGTACACCTCAGATCAGAGCGTTCTTCTCCCCACTCCGGGAGTGGAGCCAGTCGGCGCGACACTGATCAAGTTGCGCTCCATTCGGGTAGACCTGCCCATCCTCGAGTACCGAGCCTTTCGCACGTTCTCGCTCGACCAAAGCTCGGGATTGGCAGTGCAGTTCTGCATCGGGTTCGACAAGCCGACCGATTCGTCAGTGGTCTCGCCGGCCGGCGCTCCTAACCCGAATCTTCGAACTATCGTGACGGGCGGCGTGCGCGTGGTGTTTGACTGGCGACACTACGTACGATGACGACTGCGCCGGCGAATGCTGGTCCTCGCTGAGCGGATTACTTTGAAGGCATGAGAACGGTAATTGCCGCGACGCACCTCCAGGTGCCGTTTATCTTCACCCAGGTATCGACGAAGCGCTCGCGGTTAACATACTTCTTGCCTTTATCCACACCCTTGGTGCGAAAGATTCCTACTACCACTGCTGAGTCGCCATAGACCTCGGCCGAGCTTTGTTCCGTCACTGCCAGCGCGGGTGGACTGTAATCGGGCGCCTTGACGCTAGCCAGGAATTCGTTTTTGGACTGCTGGCTGCCGTCGATGTCCACGGAAACGAAGGTGTCGGCGAGGAGAAGGTCGAGGGCCCTTGTGTCCTTTGTTTCCAGCGCGCGGTTCCAGGAATTATCCAGGGCCAGGATGTGGGCGGCCTCGTCGGAGTGGAGGCCCTGCTGCGCTGACGACATTGCCGCGCAGAGCAGGAGTACGATTCCGACACCCAAAATCCGCGCCCTCCACAAAGAACGCGGAGGCGAGGGGCACCCGTTGGCGAAGATCAGTTTCCTCAGCACGAAAACCTCCCAGCAAACAAAGACACAACGGGTTTGAGTTTCAATTCTCCTAAGGATGCGCATGCAGGCATGACGAGGAAAATATGGTGCGCGGGCGCAAAGCTTGCGGCCCTGCGAGCCGGGACAGGCAAAGGCGTCCGTGCTCCAGATGTTGGTTCAGGCGGGTTCCTGGTAGAGGCCGATCACGTTGCCCGCAGGGTCGCGGAAGCGAGCGGTGATTTCGGGGGCGTCCACGCCGATGGGCTGCACGATCTCGCCTCCGTTCGCGATCACGTCTTCGATCTTCGCAGCTACGCTGTCGACCATCACATAGACCATGAGGCCGGGCGTGGAGGCGGGCGGACGTCCTAAGACCCAGGCGCCGCTGACCTCACCGGCGGCGTCGTCGAAGGCGGTAGCGCCGTCGCCGCGCTTGCGGATATTCCATCCGAAGACGCGGTGGTAGAAATCAGCGGAGCGGGCAATGTCGGTGGCGGGAATTTCGATGTAGCAGATCTTGCCGTTAGCTAGCGTTGGGGGCATACGGGAGTCCTTCCGCAGAATAACATTTCAGACAATGGGGGCGTGTGGCTGCGGCACGGATGGCAGCAGAGTTCCCATCCGAGCGATTAGCGTGAGCGCAAGAATTTCAGGCGCGCCTGGCGGATCGTGCCCGCGCACGCTTTTTCTTCGGAGGTACACCGGGTTGCCTCAGCGCCATGGGCGCGAGCATCGGGGATCGAGGCCGCAAGGTGTATCCCAGATCAATGTTGGGCGTGTGATGCACGATGTATTCGTGGATGTCGATCGGATTCGTCCCTCCGGTGAAGACATGGGTGAACAGGTCGGAGACGTGCTCGATTATGTTGCTGTGCTCGTCCATGTCGCAATCGAGCAGGACGGCATTGCCGGCGGCGTTGGTCACGCGCGCCATGGTGAACTGTAGGTTGCCCTGCTCGAAGGAGCGCTTCACGCTGATCATGGGGGCGGTCAGGGTATAGTCGCTGGGAATGTTGTCGGTGTGCAGGGAAGTATCGCCGGGGAAGAATCCCTGGGACTTGAAATCGTCCAGGTGGGTCGAGATCTGTTCGATGCTGGTGAAGAAGGCGTCGTCCACGCGGGCCACGAAGCGTTCCTGATCGATGACCAGGATCTGCTGCACCATGCTGAACCAGGGATTTTCGCTTACGGGATCGTTTTGCGCGTTGAGCACGACGAACAGATTCAACAAGGCAGTTTTGGCCAGGACAAGTGCGGGAGAGGTCATGCCGTCGTAGACGCCAGCGTTGACAACGCCCACATCGGGACCGTGTTTCAGTTTTACCAAGTGCCCCGATAGGGCCGCTTTCATCGCGTCGAAGCCTGCCGACAGAACGTTCCAAGCGGTGAAGTCGGGACGCCATTGAGCCGGATCGCGGAGCAGGAGTGCAGAGTCATTCTTTTCTTCACCGTCATCCAGGGTGAAGAACTCGGACTGGACGATCCGGTAGAGCGACGGAGTCATGACGCAGCGCAGATTTTGCGCCTGCGGGAAAGCGGGCAGGCGGAAGCGGTGCGGTGGTGGAAACTGCACGTGATTAGCGCGCGCGATGGTCACCTGATCGAGGCGCACGAATTCGATGGTGCAGTTGGGTTCAGTGGCGGCGGTGCCTTCCGCGTTGACTGCATCCAGAATCAGATCCCCCATGTTGTCCATGGTTTCCTCCGTTTCCTGCGTTTCCTGATGGACAGGAGTTTGGTGTGGCGGGAAGTGTGCCCGTGATACTCATGTTCCTTTCTTAAGACGCGAGAGTGGTCGCAGGCAAAGACAATCTGCTGCGGGGAAGTCCAGGACAGGCACTACAAGGGGCATAGTACCTCGGTTGGGATAAAAGGAGAAGCGGATGACGGTGGGCGGGGACGGGCGAGGGAGCCCGTCGCTCCACAAACAAGCACTACACAGTCTTGTGAAAATGTTCGATGATTTTTTCTGCTTGCGTTTTGGTTACGACGGCAGTCAGCGCTGCTACGTCGGCTTGCTTGACTGCTTGCAGGCTGCCGAAATGTTCTAGCAGGCGGCGGGTGGTGGATTCGCCTACGCCGGGAATTTCGCGGAGTTCGGTGGCGCGGTCGCGGATCTGGCGGCGCTTGCGGTGGAAGGTTACGGCAAAGCGATGGGCCTCGTCGCGGATCATCTGGACGAGATGCAGGACTGGGGAGTGGTGGTCGAGGACGACGGGGTCGTCTTCCTGTCCGTAGACGTAGATGATTTCTTCGCGCTTGGCGATGGAAGCCAGGGGCTGGTTGATGATCTCGAGTGATTCGAGTGCTTCGGCGGCGGCGTGGAGCTGTCCGATGCCGCCATCGATGAGGATGAGAGTCGGCAGTGGCTTCTTTTCTTCCTGCAGACGCTTATAGCGACGGGTTACGACTTCGCGCATGGAGGCGAAATCGTCGACGCCTTCGACCGTCTTGATGATGAACTTGCGGTAGTCGGACTTCTTCATCTTGCCGTCTTCCCACACCACCATGGAAGCGACGGTTTCGGCGCCCTGGATGTGCGAGATGTCGAAGCACTCGATGCGCCTGGGGCGCTCGGGGAGAGCGAGGGCATCCTGTAAGGATTCTTCGATCAGGCGGGCATTGGGTTTCATCACGCGGAAGCGCTGGTCGTAGGACTGCTTGGCGTTGTTGCCGGCGAGATCGATAAGTTCGCGCTTGTCGCCGCGCTGCGGCACGGTGATGTGGACGCGCGTCGCCTTGCCGCCGGTGGCGGCGAATTGGTCGCTGAGCGCGTCTTCGAGTTCCTCGCGGTCTTCGAAATCTACCGGGACATAGATGTTGCGCGGGACGTAGGGCTGGGCGAGATAAAGCTGCTTGAGGAGTGTCGAGAAAAATGGTCCCGGGTGGAAAGGTCGCTCGCTTTGTTCACTTGGGCGGACGAAGGCGTCCGCCTCCGCATGTGCGTCGGCGAGCTCGGGCAAGTCCTCCCAGAAGAATTCGCGGCGATCGAGGACTTTGCCGGCGCGCATGTGGAAGAGATTGACGGCCAGCATTTCGTTTTCGTAGTGATAGCCGAAGACGTCCGCGTCGTCGCCTTCGACGGCGGCGATGCGCTGCTTTTCCTGGAGCTGCTCGACGGTGGAGATCAGGTCGCGGCACTTGGCGGCGCGCTCGAACTCTTGGGCGTCGGCGGCTTCGGCCATGCGGGCGCGAAGGGACTTCACCAGGTCCGTCTGACGGCCTTCGAGGAAGAGTTTCACGTCGCGCGCGGCTTCCTGGTAGATCTCAGGTGTGGTGAGGTCTTTCACGCATGGTCCGAGGCAGCGCTTGATGTAGAACTGCAGGCAGGGGCGCGGATGGAAGCGAGTCAGATCGACCTTGCATGAGGGGACAAGGAAGTGGCGATGAATCAGGTCGACGATGCGGTAGGCCAGATTGGCGGGGAAGTAGGGGCCGTAGTAGGCGCTGCCGTCTTTGCGCAGGCGACGCGTGACGTACACGCGGGGGTAGCGTTCGCCGAGCGTGAGCTTGACGTATGGATAAGTCTTGTCGTCGCGGAGCAGGATGTTGAAGCGCGGTTTCTTCTGCTTGATGAGGTGGTTCTCGAGGGCGAGCGCCTCTTTGTTGTTGGCGACGACGACGTAGTCGACGTCAACGGCTTCGCGGACCAGGGTGCCGGTCTTGGCGTCCTCCCAGCGACCTTCGTGGAAGTAAGAAGAGACGCGGGAGCGCAAGTTCTTCGCCTTGCCGACGTAGATGACCTCGCCCTCGGCGTTCTTGTAGAGGTAGACGCCGGGCGAGGCGGGGAGGGTTCGGATTTTCTCCTGCAGACCCACGATGGTTGGATGAGCGATCGGGCGACTTGGGAGCGAGGCTGCCAATGCGCCGTCTCAAGGATATGGGATGGAGGACTTTCCGGTCACGCGGCTGGAAGACTCCGGGCGGTTTTAGCGGGACAATAGAATGTCACGCCACGGGACCCAATGCATTCCAGAAGGAAGCGAGCCGAGTGATGAAACAGCGCAGGGTGGAGATTGCTGCATTTGCCGGAATAGCGACATCAGCCTTGCGTCGCCGCATACGATCTGTTAACCAATAGGCTAGTTGTGGCCAAGGCACCGATCGGCGGCTACCTTCCAACGCTCGACGGCTGGCGAGCCATTGCGATTTTGGCGGTGTTGCTCGACCACGCGGTCGGGTATTCGCCTCTGCAGTCCGTTCCGCGTGTTTTCGCGCTGACGCGAGTCGGTCCCAATGGCGTGAGTCTGTTCTTCGCGATCAGTGGCTTTCTGATCTGCTCCCGTTTGCTCGAAGAAGAGCGCGCATATGGAGTCATTAGTCTGCGCGGCTTTTATGTCCGGCGGGCGTGCCGGATTCTCCCACCCGCGATGTTTTACCTGATGGTGATTGGAATCCTGTCGCTGTTCGGCCTGCTCATTGTGACCGGGGCGGAATGGTGGAGTTCGGTATTCTTTTTTCGCAACTACCTGCCGCCTAGTTGGAGGATGCACGGACTGGGCGAATATACGGTTCACTACTGGTCGCTGGCGGTCGAAGAGCACTTTTATCTGCTCTGGCCGGCGGCACTGGTGTGGTTGGGAAAATGGCGGGCACGGTGGTTTGCCATCGGCTTGGCCCTTGTAGTCGCGGGATGGCGAATGTGGGATTTTCACGCCCACTGGTTTGACCGGTTGATTCCTGGTTTGTTGATCGGGACACGAACCGACATCCGACTGGATGCGCTGCTATTGGGCTGTGTGGCGGCATTGCTGCTGGACGAGGAACGGGTTCGGGCAGCCTTTGCGCGGCACTTTGCGACGTGGATGTGGATGCTCTGTATTGCCGGCTACACCGGTCTGCAACTAATACAGCGAGTGCGCAACTACTCGATCCTGGAATCGGCGCTGCTGCCGCTGATTGTTGCCGGAACGGTGTACGTGCAGCGAGGCTGGATCAATTCCTTACTGGAATCTCGTCCGTTGAAGTGGGTAGGGCGGCTATCGTACAGCCTTTACTTGTGGCAGCAACTGTTCACGTTTTCTGAAGCCGGATCGAAGTTATCTCTGATTCAAAGGTGGCCGCTGAACCTGGGACTGCTCTTCCTGATGGCATGGTTGAGCTACCGATTCATTGAGCGGCCCTTCATACGGCTGGGACACCGGCTGGCGCCTCCTCCGACGGAGGGCCGGGAGGATCTGGTGGCTGTCGGCAGCGGATCGACAGCACCGGAGACCGAAGCCCGGCCTTCGAGAGAGATGCCGGCGTCGGCCTAGCCGTTCCATCGCCGGACAAACTCGATCAGGCTTCGGACCGCGATGCCCGACGGGCCCTTGGCGATCCAGGGTTTCTGGTCTTCCATCCATGCAGTGCCGGCGATGTCGAGGTGAATCCAGGGCGTGTCTTCGGCGAATTCCTTGAGGAACATAGCAGCGGAGATGGCGCCGCCCCAGCGTCCGCCGGAGTTGACGATGTCGGCGATGCCGGATTTGATGACCTCTTTATATTCATCATCGAGCGGGAGGCGCCACATCTTTTCACCGGCCTGTTTGTTGGCTTGAGTGAAACGCTCGTACATCGGATCGTCACTCGCGAAGATGCCGGCGTTGACGTAGCCAAGCGCGACGACGACCGCGCCGGTGAGGGTGGCGGCGTCGACGAGGTGGGTACAGCCGAGCTGGCGGGCATAGCAGAGGCCGTCGGCGAGGACGAGGCGGCCTTCGGCGTCGGTGTTGATGATCTCGATGGATTTGCCGGACATGGCGATCTGGACGTCGCCGGGCTTTTGCGCCTTGCCGGAGGGCATATTCTCGGTGGCGCAGATGATGGCCGTGACCTTGACTTTCGGCTTCAGCAGAGCGATGGCGCGCATGACGCCGATCATGGTGGCGCCGCCGGCCATGTCGTATTTCATTTTTTCCATGCCGTCGGCGGGCTTGATGGAGATGCCGCCGGTATCGAAGGTGATGCCCTTACCGACCAGGCCGAGGTGGACCTTGTCGGAGGCGCCTGCGGGTTCATAGCGCAGGACAATCAGGGCGGGGGGCTCGTCGGAACCCTGAGCGACTCCCCAGAACGCGCCCATCTTCAGTTCTTTGATCTTGTCGGCGCCGTAGACTTCGCATGGGAGTCCGACTTCAGCGGCCATCTTCTTCGCTCGTTCACCGAGCATGGTGGGGGTCATGCGGTTTGAGGGTTCGTTGACCAGATCGCGGGTGAAGTTCTGTGATTCGCCGATGATGCGGGCGGTGGTGAGCGCCTGGTCGAGAGCGGTTTTATCGCCGCTGGCGACGATGGTGACGGTGTTGAGTTTCTGGTCCTTGCGGTCGCTCTTGTAGTAGTCGGGGTCGAAATCACCGACGAAGACGCCTTCCACCGCGGCACGAACGCCCTCGGGATTTGTGAAACCCTCGGGCAAAGCAATAGCAAAACTGCGAATGCTTTTTCCTTTGAGCGTGCGTGCAGCGGCGCCCGCGAGCTTGCGAAGTTCGGCGGCGGAGAAACTTTTGGCTTTGCCGCCGCCAATCAACAGGAGACGGTTGGCCTTGAGGCTGACGGGGCGATGCAGCAGCGTGGTCTCGAAAGCTTTGCCGGCGACTTCGCCGCTGGCGATGACACCCTCGGCAGCGTCGCGCACGGCGGAGTCGCTGGATTCGACCGTGACGGAGGGCTTGTCTTTTTCGCCGCGGTCGAGAACTACGGTGACAAGGCATTCGGTTTCAACTTCTGAAGGCGCGATAAGAGAGAGGTTCGTATTCATAGTCAGAATTTCCAGTATCCAAGAGGAACGGGGAAATGCGCAACTCCGGCATGCGCTTGCGAGATTCGGCGCGGGAAATTGCGTCTACCGGCGGACTGTGGTCAGGTCATAATGTCGGCAGACAACTGGGGAGCAAGCGCCAGACGGGCTAAAGCGCACATCCATGCGGAACTTTTGGACAGCGGCGGCCGTATTGGTTGCCATGAATGACGCTACCGCTGTTGAAAGAACGCCGGGCAAGAATGCTGTGACGTGGTTCGGCGTTTGTTTTTCGATGTTGTCGATGCTGGTGATCCGGCAGGTCTTTCGCGCGATCAACCCCGAGCCCGGTGTGGCACTGGCGCTAGCACGGGAGGCCTGCAATTTTGCCAGCGCGGGTGCTCTCCTCTGGCTGGTTCGGCGAGGTGAAAACTCTTCGCTGCGCTCGATTGGAATCGGCACGTCGCCGGTGTGGAAGTCTCTGGCGTGGGGAGTCGTCATTGCGATTGCCTGCATCATTCCCGCCGCCGTGTTGGCACACTTTACAGGGTACGGACACGGGACCGCTTCCCAGGCCTTTGCGAAATTGCCGCTGTGGGTGATTTCGATCATTGTGGTGCGGGCGGGAATTGTGGAGGAGCTATTCTTTCGGGGTTATGCAATCGAACGCTTGCAGACGCTCGGCTTCGGCAAGCATGGATCATGGGTCATTCCGCTGATCGTCTTTGCTGTCGGCCATTGGACAGGTGGGGCGGCGAACATCCTCATCGCCCTGGTGCTCGGCGGAATTCTGACGGCGTTTTACCTCTGGCGACGGGATCTTGTGTCGAACATGTTCGGCCATTTCCTGGTGGACTTTGTTGCGAATGTGTTGCCGGCACTGGTCTCGTGAATGACAGCAACGGGCCGCGCGCAAACAACCTGAACGTACCGGGATCCCCTACTTCCCAGTTCCGGTCAGCGTGGCGCTGGAGGGACTGCCACCGCCGTTGTTTTTCACGTTCAGCTTGGTATTGCGCTTTCCGGTCTTGGTCGGCGTGAAGGAGATGCTGACGGAACAATTGTCGCCGGGAGCGATCGTGGGTCCACAGGTGTTGGCGGAGATCTGGTAATCGGCGGCAGCAGCGCCCGCCAAAGCGATGCCCGTGAAGGTTACCGTCGTGGCGCCCAGATTGGAAACGGTGATGGATTGCGGCAGACTGGTGACGCCGACCGTAGCGCTGCCAAAGTCGAGCGAGGACGGAGCCAGGACGATGGATTGACCTACGCCCTTCAAGCTGATGGTTTGCGGGCTGGTCGGGGCGTCATCAGTAAAGGTCAGAGTTCCCTTGCGAGTTGCTTTCTTCGTGGGGGTAAATGTGACGCTGACGGTACAGGTGTCACCCGGCGCCACGCTGCTGCCGCATGTGTTGGTTGAAATCTGGAAGTCGCCGGTGGCCACGAGGCTGGAGATATTGAGGTTGGCGCCGCCGGAATTGAAAAGGATCAGAGTCTGCGGGGCGCTGGTTTGTCCGATCACGACTTTCTGAAAGTTGAGCAATGACGCTGAGAGGTTGGCAACCGGGCCACCGCTGCCTCCGCCGCAGCTGTCGAACTTGAAATTCGCGATGCGTGTGCTCCAGTTCGAGTTGCCGTTGCTCTTGATGTACTCCTGGGTATACCAGAAGGTGCAGTCATCGGCGGGGTCGATCGCCATGGCACTGTAGTCGCCCCAGCGGGCCACGCTGCCGGTCTGCGAGCCGGTTCCGCTGACGATAAGTTGTTCGGACTGCATTTGTCCGGCCGGATCGGAGGGGACGCGGCCGGTAAAGGAGACCGAGGGGAACACCGAGGAACTGGAAACGCTGTAACCCAGGGCGATTTCGCCGGATCGATCCATGGCGATCGAACCCATCCAGCGGGTGCTGGAATCGGGCCGAAAGGTGCCCTGCTGGAAGAGGGCGGGCGAGCCGTTGGGATCGCGAATCTCGTACCAGCGCACGCCGGTCGTGATGGAGTGGTTGACGACAAGAGCTTCATGGCCGTCGGAGAACTTGCGATAGGCGAGGCGATACATGAGCCGATCCCCTAACGAATCGAGCCTCTGAACGGTACCAGGCTGGACGACACAGGTTCCGCCCCCACACAACTTCGAGAAGTTGGCGACGGTCAGAGTGACCGGACCGGTGAAAGTGGAGTTTGCAGGCGTAGCGAAATCAACATGAAGCTTCCAGAGGCGCAACGAGTTGGTTCCGAAGTTCATGAAGAAGCCGGGTTCGCCGGGGTCGGGCTGTTTGGAACCGTCGATATCGGCAGGAAGAAGGCTGGAAATGGAAGAGGGTTGCTGGAAGCAGATGATCGTGGCTGCCTGACCCGTGAGCATGCTGGCGCGGTCCATGGCGCAAGCGTTAGCACCGACGAAGTTCACAACGTGGAACATGTTGAACGAGACGTAGTAGGCGTCAGGCCAGACCCCGAGTTTGGGATAGTCAGGGAAGTCGTTGTCGAAGGAGAAGGCGTAGCGATTGTAGGTGCCCGTCGCATCGCTGGTGGTGGAGATGGCGACGCATTCCAGGAACGGAGTGGTACTGACAGAGAACTGAGTGAGGATCCAGCGTTCGGCGATCTTGTCGTATTGGACAATGGGGTCGCCATCGTTGTTGTCCTCACAATCGCCGCCGAAGCCAGCCCAGACGGAGTTGCCCTCAAAAGGTCCGGCGACAATGGCTCCCGTGATCTTGTCAAAGACTGCGTAAGACAGATTCACCCATTGAACGTATTGCGTGGCACCCACCGTCCCATTGGTATCGGGCGGGACGGCCTCCATGGTGAAACCAAACTGATCGAGTCCCAGGCCCTCGAAATTCAAGCCAAGTGAGGCCGACACCGCCGGGAGCGTCTGCTGCTGGAGGGCGGCATCGGCGACGGCGTACGTGGGTTGGATGGAAACGGGCCCGGTGGGAAGGACCTTGAGAATGCGGGGAGAGAACTTGTTGGGTTGGACCGGAGTGAGCCTGCCGAGTTCAGCCAGGGGCGGCGAGACATCATGCTTCAATTCCCGGTACACGCGCAGGGTGGCCTGGGCAACAGCGGACTTTGGGGTCACAAACGCGAGGGCAGAGAGATATAGCGTGACCGCCCAGGTGAAAGACTTTTGCATAAGGCTCCCAGATCGAGCGGAGGAGTATTGAAGTGTGCAATCTTCGGGCCAAAAAAGGCTAATTGATGGTGGGGGGAAAGGGCAAGGTAGGTTGATCTCCTACCGAGCAGTTTACCCTGGGCGATGGTGACGCCGCGAGTGTTTCTGGTCTGGAGGTGGTGGCTCACGCCCGCGAGAGCAGAGGCGCAACCGCGTGTCGTTACCTCCACGCTGGCAAAGGCACAGCCGATGCATCCAGATATGCAAAATATTGCGGAACTGAGACACGGTAATGCAGCAAGTGCGCTGGGAGCTTGAAGTTCTGCGAATCTATTGTCGCCTTTGGCCGCGGGCGATGGCTTCGCGGGCCTCGCGGTCGGCGGTCCGGCGGCGCTCGGTTTCACGCTTGTCCCACTGCTGCTTGCCCCGAGCAACCGCGAGTTCGAGTTTCACCCGACCGTTCTTGAAGTACATGCGGGTGGGGATCAGCGTCAGTCCCTTTTGCTGCGTCTTGCCGATCAATTTGCGGATTTCTTCTTTGTGAACCAGGAGTTTGCGAGTGCGGAGGGCGGCGTGGTTGGAGTAGCTGCCGTGCTCATAGGGACTGATGTGGCAGTTGAGGAGCCAGAGTTCACTGTCTTTGATCAGACCATAGGAGTCTTTGAGGTTGGCCTTGCCGGCACGGACCGACTTTACCTCGGTCCCGGTGAGGACAACCCCGGCCTCGAATTTTTCGAGCAAGAAGTAGTTGTGGGCGGCGTTCCTATTGACAGCGGCATCTCTGTCTCCGGAAGCCGTGGGCTGGCGGCGGGGGGATTTCTCCGGGTTGGACCGGGTCTGGTGGGTGGACTGTTTCGGCATGAGTTACGCTGAGATGGCTGAGATGAAGGTAGCACGTTAGAAGGTCCGAGGTCACAGTTGACAGAGTCCGATCAGGAGGCCAGCGTTGCGGCGTTCCCGAGACCTGTGACCGCTGACCTGTGACCCCAGAGTCCCTGTACCAATGAGTGTAAACAATTTGGTACCAATGACTTCGGGACGAACTTCGGGCGATGCTATAATCCGATTTTCCAGAACTTTTCGCGGGTGACGGCCGACTGGAGCCCCGGCCTGCTGCTTCGGTCGCTGAATCCGGATGGGCGATGAAGCCGCCCGCGAAAGAGAGTTTTCCGAGGAATGTTTTGATGAGACGCCTGACCGGCCCGGCTCTGATCGTGGTGCTGCTTTGTTTCAGTCTTCCAGTTCTTGCCGACCAAGCGAAAACTTTGTATGAGAAGGGAGTCGACGCGGAAGCGCGGCAGAACTACGAACAGGCCTACGACTACTACAAAGAAGCGTATGCGCTGAAGCCCAAGGACCTGAAATACCGTGCTTCGTATGAGCGCACCAAGTTTCTTTCGGCCGCTTCGCACGTGCATCGGGGGCAGGTTCTCAGGGATGCGGGGAAACTGGAAGAGGCGCTGGCGGAATTCCAGAAAGCGATTGAAATCGACGCCTCTTCGTTCATAGCGCAGCAGGAATTCCGGCGCACGCAGCAAATGATCAAGGAGGCTGCGAATCCACAGCCGGAGGCTTCGAGCGGCGACACGGCTCTACGGAGGCGACTGGAATCGGCGCAGGGCCCGGTCGAACTGGCGCCCATCTCCAATGTCCCTCTCACGCTGAAGATGACGGAAGACACGAAGGTCATCTATGAAACGATCGGGAAACTCTCCGGGATCAACGTGCTGTTCGATCCGGAATACACTTCGCGTCGAGTCAAGATCGAACTGAACGGAGTTACGCTGGAAGATGCGCTGGAGGTTGTTTCTTTCGAGACCAAGACTTTCTGGCGTCCCGTGACGCCGAATACGATTTTCGTGGCGCAAGACAATCCTGCGAAGCGAAAAGAGCTGGAACAGAACGTCATCAAAACTTTTTACCTTTCGAACTTATCCCAGCCTACAGAATTGCAGGATGTCGTGAATGCGATGCGCACCATTCTGGAGGTGAGCCGTATTCAGCAGTTGCCCTCGCAGGGAGCGATTGTGGTGCGGGGCACGCCCGACCAGATGGCGCTGGCGCAGAAGCTGGTAGACGACCTCGATCGCGCCAAGCCGGAGGTTGTCGTTGACGTGGCGGTCATGCAGGTGAGCCGCGACAAGATGCGGAACCTGGGGATCAACCCGCCGACGAGCGCGACGGTCGCGTTGCAACCGAACATCGATACCAGCGGCAACAACAATAACAACAATCAGAATAGTCAGACCAATACTGGGAGCTCGAATACGATCAACCTGAACCGGCTGGCCAACCTCGATGCGACCGACTTCCAGGTGACGATCCCGCCGGCGACGGCGACGGCGCTATTGAGTGACAGCAACACGAAGCTGATCCAGAATCCGCAGATCCGGGCGCTGGACGGGCAGAAGGCGACTCTGAAGATCGGCGATCGCGTGCCGGTGGCGACGGGCTCGTTCCAACCGGGAATTGGCGGCGTGGGCATCAACCCGCTGGTGAACACACAGTTTCAATATCTGGATGTGGGCGTGAACATCGACATTACGCCGCGCGTGCATGCAGGGCGCGAAGTTACGTTGAAGTTGTCGCTCGACATTTCCGCTGTCACCGGGCAGTCCAATATTGGCGGCATCAGCCAGCCGATCATCGGCCAGCGCAAGATCGAACATGACATCCGGCTAAAGGACGGCGAGGTGAACCTGCTGGGCGGAATTCTGGAAGACCAGCAGACGAAATCACTGACGGGAATTCCGGGACTGGCGTCGGTGCCGATTTTGAAGTACCTGTTCTCTCAGACCAACACCGAACATCGCGAGAACGAAATTGTGTTCGTGCTGGTGCCGCATATCATCCGGGCACCGGAGCAATCGCCTTCGGGTTCGGACATGCTGGACGTGGGAACGGCGAACGCACTCGAGTTGAGACGGACCAGCAAACCCGCTGTGGCGGCGCCGGCGACTGTCAACCCGCCGCCACCGGCACAACAACCGCAGATGCAGCCGCAACCGGCGCCATCCGTGCCACAGCCCGCTCCGCCGGTTGCGCAGCCGACGACTCCACAAGCGGGGGCTGGCGGATCGTTCCTGTTTGATCCCGCGTCGCTGACACAGGCGAAGGGCACGACGTTCACAGTGAACGTGATGCTGTCAGGCGGCGAGAACATTTACTCGGTACCGTTGCAGCTCAACTACGATCCGAACCAACTGGCGGTGGTCAACGTTTCGAACGGCGGATTCCTGTCGCAGGACGGCCAGGCGGTCGCGCTGGTGCATCGCGACGACGCGTCGACTGGAACGCTGCAGGTGACCGCGACGCGTCCTCCAGGGGCAGGAGGAGTGTCAGGGCAGGGGGCCGTGATTACGCTGACGTTCATGGCGAAGGCAAGCGGACAGTCAGCATTGACAATCACACGAGGCGGGGCTCGCGATCCGGCCATGCAGGCCATTCCGATGAATGGAGCGCAGGCTGCGATTACGGTGCAGTGAAGGATTGAGGCATGGATTCATTGAGGCATCGACTCATTGAATCAGCTGATCCTCGACTAGGAGCCTAATGCCTCAACGTCTCAAAGACTCAATGACTGCATCGCTCCATCAACGTCGGGCGCGTGGTTTCACGCTGATCGAACTGATCGCGGCCACGACGATTCTCATCATCCTTACGGGAATGGCCGTCCCGCTGATGAGGATGAGTGTGAAGCGCGAGCGGGAGCGCGAACTGCGGTACGACCTCTGGACGCTCCGCGATGCGATTGATCGCTACAAAGAGGCGGCCGACCGCAGCGCATTTCAAATCAAGGTAGGCAGTGAGGGATATCCTCCGGATCTGGATACGCTCGTGACCGGCGTGGACGTTGGCGGCAAGAAGCTGAAGTTTCTGCGCAAGATTCCCATCGATCCCATGACCGGGCAGGCGGAATGGGGGATGCGCTCGGTGCAGGACGATCCGACATCGGAGTCGTGGGGCGGGCAGAACGTCTTCGACGTCTACAGCAAGTCGCAAGACACTGCGCTCGATGATACAAAATACAAAGACTGGTAGATGACAGAGCAGAGCAAGTTGCGTTTACAGCGCGGGTTTACGCTGATTGAGATGGTGGTGGTGATCAGCCTGATGCTGGTGCTGCTGGCCATCGCGCTGCCCATGTATAACCGGGCGATTGTGCGGGGGAAAGAAGCGACGTTGCATGCGGACTTGAAAACGCTCAATGGGGTGATTCAGGAGTATTCGCAGAACAAGAGGAAGGCTCCGCAGACCCTGGACGACCTGGTACAGCAGGGGTATTTGAAGTTCATCCCGAACGACATCACCGGCCGGCCGGACACGTGGGTGACGGAGCCAGAAGACCAGGACAAAGCCTGGGATCCGACCCAGCCGGGGATCGGCTGGGTGCACAGCGGTTCCAACGAGATGGCCAGCGACGGCAGCGGGCCGTACTCGAGTTGGACGCACTAGATCAAGATGGAACGAGTGGCCTCAAGAAGTAATCGCGGGTTCACGCTGATCGAGATGATGGTGGTGATCAGCATCATCCTGATTCTGCTGGCGGCGGCGTTGCCGATCTACAGCGGGAGCATCAACACCGCGCGGGAAGACAATCTGCGGAAGAACCTGCACACCCTGAATCAAGTGATCTACCAGTACACACTGGACAAGCAGAAAGCGCCGAAATCGCTGGATGACCTGAGGACGGCGGGATACATCGAGACCGTTCCCAACGATATCACCGGACGCACCGACACCTGGGCGCTTGAGGAAGAATCGGACACGATCATGGCGCCGGACCAGACCGATACCGGCATCATCGGCGTACACAGCGGATCGAATCTGATCGGTGGTGACGGGCGGGCGTATTCGGAGTGGTAGGAGCAGCTCCTAGCTATTAGCTGCTAGCTCGTTCTTTCCGGTTCGATGCTCGGAATGATCAGGCCAGCTTTAGTTCCCTCAACTCACTTGACTGATTATCTGCTACCGTATTTCCTCAATTCAGCTTCAGCTCCGGAGGGTTCCTTGAACAGTCTGAATCGGCTGCAGCCGTTTGCGTTGCTGGTGTTGCGGGTGGTACTGGGTGCGATCATGATCGCACACGGTTACAAGAAGGTGTTTGGCGGGTTTCACACCCATCATGAAATTGTGGTCTCGCTGGGGATCCCAGGCTGGATGGCGTACCTTTCGACGGGAACGGAATTTTTTGGCGGAATCGGGATCGTACTGGGAGTGTTCACGCGATTTTTCTCACTGGCGTTCCTGATCGAGATGGGAGTGGCTATCTGGAGGGTTCACTTCAAGAACGGGCTGACGGGGCAGGGCGGGTATGAGTTTCCGCTGGCGCTGGTGGCGATTGCATTTGCGCTCATCTGCTATGGCGGTGGGCCGTTCGGATTCAACTTTGGGCGAGGTGGTGGCGGCTGGGCGGGAAAGGGGTCGAAGTAAGTGGTGAGGACGCGGTGGCGGGCGGCCGGGGCTACGCCACCTGTGCTGCCTAGAATTCTGCTAGTTCCTTCATGGCGCGGAACAGGTCGCTGACCTGGGGCAGGATGGCGTTCTCGAGGATAGGCTGGTAGGCGACGAAGGTATCGGTGGCGGCGATGCGTTTCACGGGCGCGTCGAGATGATGGAAGAGCTGGTCGGCGATGCGGGCGGCGAGTTCGGCGCCGTATCCCCAGGAGAGGGAGTCTTCGTAGGCGACCAGGGCGCGGTTGGTTTTTCTTACCGAAGCCGCGATCGTATCCCAGTCAAACGGATTCAGAGTGCGCAGGTCGATCAATTCGACGCGGATGTGATGCTCGCGCTCGAGCTTCTGGGCGGCCTGCAGCGCGCGCGGCACGACTGCCCCGTAGGTGATCACGGTGATGTTTGACCCGGGCTGGACGATCTTTGCTTTGCCGAACGGGATCATGAAGTCGGGTCCGGGATAGGGCGCGCGGCCGTAGGTTTCACGGTAAAGGCGTTTGTGCTCGAGGAAGAGCACGGGGTCGTCGCAGCGAATGGCGGTGCGAAGCAGGCCGGCGGCGTCGAGGGCGTTGGAAGGAAACACAACGCGCCAGCCGGGCGTGTGGGTAAAGATGCTTTCGCCGCACTGCGAGTGGTAGATGGCGCCTCCGGTGAGATAGCCGCCGATGGCGACGCGCACGACGGCGGGCGCGGAGAACGCGTTGTTGGAGCGCCAGCGGACGAGCGGGAGTTCGTCGCGGAGCTGCATCATCGCCGGCCAGATGTAATCGAAAAACTGGATCTCGACGACTGGCTTCAATCCGCGAACGGCCATGCCGGTAGCACGGCCCACGATGCTGGCTTCGGCTAATGGGGAGTTGAAGACGCGGTCGGAGCCGAACTCCATCTGCAGGCCGGAGGTCAGTTTGAAGACGCCACCCTTGCCCTTGACCAGCTTCTGTTTCACGTACTCTTCGCGGCTGGCGTCGGCCACATCCTCACCGAAGATCAGGATGCGTTCGTCGCGGCGCATTTCGTCGCGCAGGGTGGCGTTGATCAGGTCGGCCATCGTCTTGGGCTGAGAGGCGGCGCGCTTGCCGTCGGTGCCGGATTCGGGAGCCGCGAATGCGGGATGGGTATCGAAGGCCGATGAAGTGGGATCGAGGCCGGGCGAGTACACGTAGTTGTAGATGGTCTCGGGCTGTGGGATGGGCGCGGCCAGGGCACGGTCGGCCGCAGTCTGGACTTCTTCATCCACTTCCTTTTCGATCTTGTTGATGCTTTTTTCGTCGAGGACGCCTTCGCGCAGCAGGAACATCTGCAGGCGCGAGATGGGATCGCGGGCGGCGTCGCGCTGGCGCTCGGTGTCGGGACGGTAAAGACGTTCGTCGTCGGAGAGCGAGTGCGAGTAGGGACGGATCACGTGGGCGTGGACGAAGGCCGGGCCGTGTCCGGCGCGGCAATGTTCGACGGCGCGGGTGAAAGCGGCGTAAGTAATGATGGGATCGGTGCCGTCGATCTCCTCAAAATGGAAATTGGGGAAGGCGGAGACAAGTCGCGAGATATTGCCGCCGGCGGTTTGGACCTCGACCGGAACGGAGATGGCGTACTCGTTGTCTTCAACGCAAAAGAGTACGGGGAGACGGCGGTTGGAGGCAGCGTTGAGGGCTTCCCAGAATTCGCCTTCGCTGGTGGTGCCGTCGCCGAGGGAAACGTAGGTGACTTCGTCGCCCTGAAAGGTGACATCCTTGAATTGGCTGTAGTCGCCGTCGGCCTTGCGGACGGCATTGGGGTGCTGGGAGAAATAGCGTCCGGCTTCGGCGCAGCCGACGGCATGCAGGATCTGCGTGCCGGTGGCAGAAGACTGGGTGACGATGTTGAGGTTGCGGAAAGCCCAGTGCGAGGGCATCTGGCGGCCGCCGGAACTGGGATCGTCGGCGGCGCCGACAGCTCCGAGCATCATTTCGTAAGGCGTGGCGCCGAGAGCGAGGCAAAGGGCCCGGTCGCGATAGTAGGGGAAAAACCAGTCGTAGCCGGTCTTGAGAGCCCAGGCGGCGGCCACACCCACGGCTTCGTGTCCGGCGCCGGAGATCTGGAAGAAGACTTTCTGCTGACGCTTGAGCAGGATTTCGCGGTCGTCCACGCGCCGCGAGGTGTACATGATGCGGTAGGCGTCGATGAGTTGCTGCGGGGTGAGACCCTGGTAGGCTTTAGATTTCTTTTTGAGGTCGGCGTCGTTCAGTTTGGATTCGACTTTGGTCGGAGCCATTCCTTCGTGTCCCCACCCCAGTTGGGCCGGGTTTTATTGTAAATGGGGATGGCAGATTGAGGAGTGGAAAAGCGCTGCGAGCGGATACGGTCACGGGTGACAGGTCATAGCGCGCGGCACACTACACGGTTTCGGCGCTGCTTATTCGAGCCTTCTCGTTGGACCTGTGGCGGGTTTTCCCTTGTGACCTGTCACCTGTGACCTCTCTCCTGTCACCTGTGACCTTCCTCATTTATTCTGAACGTTCATGATTCGCTTTCTGCGACAGTTTGACCCGCGGGGGATCCGCCTGCTGGTGTTTGATCTGGACGGAACTTTGATCGACTCGCGACTGGATCTCGTTCATTCCGTCAATGCCATGCTGCGGCATTTTGAGCGGCCGGAGTTGCCGGACGAACTGATTGCCAGCTACGTGGGGGACGGGGCGCCTACGCTGGTGCGGCGCGCGCTGGGAGAGGCGGCCAGCGAGTCGGAACTGCGGGCGGCCTTGGAATACTTCCTCGGGTACTACCGCCTGCACAAGCTGGATCACACGGTGGTGTATGCAGGGATTCCGGAGGTGCTGGAGCAACTGGCGGGCCAGGGCGGGGAGGAATCTCAGCCGCACATGACCAGGCTGATGGCCGTGCTGTCGAACAAGCCCGTCAATCCTTCGCGGGATATTGTGGCGGCCCTGGGGCTGGGGGATTTCTTTGTGCGCATCTATGGCGGGAACAGTTTTTCGACCAAGAAGCCGGACCCGCTGGGAGTGCAGACCATTCTTGAAGAGACGGGTGTCGCTGCGGCGGAAGCGATCATGATTGGCGATTCCGGCATTGACGTGCAGACGGGACGCAACGCGGGGGTGTGGACCTGCGGGGTGACGTATGGGTTTGCTCCGCACACGCTGGAAGACGTGCTGCCGGATGTGGTGGTGGAGAAGCCGGGGGAGTTGGGGGAGTTGTTTGAGTGAGGCGCACGGGGGCCTGGCTTGAGCAGGAAGAGCGTCAACCACGAAGGACACGAAGGTTCACGAAGGACGGCAAAGACACCTCAGGAATCCTTTTTCTCTATTCTCAACACTTGCTTGATCCTGTTAGCTTCAAGCAGGCTGCCATCCGGGGGGACGCGACAAGGCGCTTCTCTACGCCGGAGACCAGGATGAGCGACAGCAACCGTTCCCAAGGCTTTACTCGTGCCGAGCTGCGCAAGCTGCGTGGGCTCAAAAATCCGTATGGCATTCAGCGGGCGCTGGATGCCATGCCCTATCACTTGGAGGACACGGCCTGGTCTCCGCGGCGGGTGCTGCGGGAGAATACTTCGCATTGTTATGAGGGGGCCTTGTTCGCGGCGGCGGCGCTGCGGGTGAATGGATATCCGCCGCTGATTATTGATCTGGAGGCCGAGCACGATACCGACCATGTGATTGCTGTGTATCGCGTCGGCCGCTGCTGGGGATCGATCGGCAAGTCGAACTACACGGGCTGCCGCTATCGCGAGCCGGTGTATCGCTCGCTGCGGGAACTGACGCTCAGCTACTTTGAGGTGTACTTCAACCTGCGCGGGGAGCGGACGCTGCGCACATTTTCACGCCCCGTTCACATGAGGCGGTTCGATCATCTTGACTGGATGACGACCGAAAAGCCGGTGTGGTTTGTGGCCGAGTATTTATGCGGGATCCTTCACTATCCGCTGATTTCGCCGGCGCAGGCGAAGCGATTGCACCGGTTGGATGAGAGGTCGTTCCAGGCGGGGTGTTTGGGGAGGGCGGAGAAAGGTCGCTAGTTGCTGGTTTGCATGGTTGGCGAGGGGACGCGGGAGTGGTGCGGTAGGGGTCCTTCGACTCCGTTCGGCTGCGCTCCGCTTCGCCTCACTTCGCTCAGGATGACATCGAGTTAGCGGTGTTCATGAGCCCTTCACAGATTTATTCGGTCGAACTTCCCAGGTCGGCGCATCGTATCTAACGCCATGCATAGGGTTGTCTGCCTGATCCTCGCTGGGTTCATTGTCTGCTCTGCGGCAGGGGCACAGGAGACTTCGCCTGCACCGTCCCCCACCGCTCCGGTTCCGGTACCGCAACAGGCCGAGCCCATTCCCCCGGTCGTTCCAGCTGACCAGAACGTCTCGCCGGCGCCCTCTCCGATCGAGCTCCATCCCGACGCATCGGGCAACGTTCCACAGGAGCAGATCCGGGAACTGCTACGCCGGGTAGCCGAAAAGGATATGGCCAACGACAAGCGTTTGCGTGACTACACCTACATCCAGAGAGAGGAAGAGCACCACCTCGACGGCAAGGGCAACGTGAAGAAAGTGGAGTCGCGGACGTCGGAAGTGCTGATGATCTATGGCGAGCAGGTGGAGCGGCGGATCGCGAAAGACGACAAGCCGCTGTCGGCCGATGAGGTCAAGAAAGAAGACGAGAAGATTCAGAAGATCATCGACAAGCGGAAGAATGAGTCGGAGAGCGACCGGCGCAAGCGGCTGGAGAAAGAAGAGAAAGATCGTGAAGATGGGCGGAAGTTCGTGAAGGAAGTCGCCGATGCCTACAACTTCCGGCTGGTGGGGTCGGAACTACTGGATGGGCACGATACCTGGGCGCTGGATGCGGAGCCACGTCCGGGATACGAGCCGAAGTTCAAAGAAGCGAAGTTTCTGCCCAAACTGAAAGGACGCATTTGGATCGATAAGGCGGAGGCGCAGTGGGTGAAGTTCGACATCATCACGACCGACACGATTTCTTTTGGGGTATTTCTGGCGCGCATTCACAAAGGTACGCGGATTATCGTCGACACGACGCGCGTCAACGACGAAGTCTGGGTGCCGAAACATGTCCAGTTCCACGCTGATATCCGGCTGGCCTTGTTGAAGAACTTCAATGTGGACGTCGAGCAAACTTACCGGGACTACAAGAAGTTTCGGAGCGAGTCGAAGATTACGGTGGTGGGGGAGACACAGTAGCGGGCCACGAGGGAGTAGAGCCAGATTCCGCATGTTGTTGGTGAAATGGTGGTTTTTCATCACCTGAGCCGACCGTAGCTTTCGAGTGGCCAACAATTCTCCCGAAACGAGCGACGACTCTGCACAGTGACAGAGATGAAAGTGTCACACTTTGGTACCCATGAGGTTTTGATAAAAGCAAAGATTGCTTCATGGAACAACTTCGAGTCGTGCGGTTGCGGCTGATCATGGTCCAATTGTTCTGCCTAGCTATCCTCAACGCCGTCGCTCAAATCGCACCTGCCGAACGGAGATCCGGCGACCATCCTTCTCCAACAGAGTCGATGCATGACCTGAGCCACCTCGCCGACGAGGCACATCAAAGCGGCGATGTCAGTAAAGAGATTGGGTACCGGAAAGACCTTTCTCGTCTGGCATGGGACAATTTTGCGCGGAACCCCAAATCTCCGGGCATGTGGAATCGCTGGGGTATTGTGTATTGGAATGATTTACCGCTTGCGCTATTGCTTGAGGGGACACACCAATGGGCAGAGGCTGAAACAGTATTTCGCCACAACCAATTCAATCTCGCACACGAACGACTTGCGGGGAACGACGTAAAGTCTGAGAATCAGCTTCATCTGGCGCGTCTGCTAACCAAGGAGGGCAGGCAGCCCGAAGCGAGAGCGATATGTTCCCATTGGAAGGATCGAGTAAAGCACAACGCAGACTTCGCGCTTTTTGCAGTCAAACACAATGTCCCGACTCCCCCGTTATACGACACGCCAGAGGTAGAAATCGCAGAATGGAAGCTCACCTGCGGCCTGCCGGAAGAGGGGCTTGGGCTACTCTCGCAACAGATTCAAGCTCATCCGGGGATGCTTGCTCCATACATGGTGCTGAGGAACTACGACTTGGCGGAGGGTGACTTTCAAGAGGCACGGGCCGCAGAAAGAGACGGAACGACAGCACTTTTGGGACGTTAGAACCTTTCGGCATCGAAATGGTCGTACGATTCTTGAGGTCCTAGTCAGTTAACGCAATCAAGCGACACCAACGACTGTGAGCAACTTCCTGGACTTGTTGTTCTGGAGTGTCTACTCCACCCGATACTCAATCCTGATGCCGCGCCGCTCGATTCCATCCAGGAATGCTTCTGCCGGCACGTCGCGCTCCTGCAAAACGGCGCCGCGCTTTTCGATGGCACCGGAGCACATCATTTGCAGAACGATCGACGCCGGGAAGGCGGTGGTTCGCATCATGGCGCTCATGTCGCTCTTGGGGTCGTAGTGGTCGACCATGGTGAACGTGGCGACTCGGCCTTTGAGCTTTCCGCCCAACAGTCCGCGCACGCCGGGGGCTTTGACTGACTCGTGGGCTTCGAGGCGCATGATGCAGACGTCGGGGCCCTTGCCTGCGAACTTGCCTTCGAAAATCTTGGACAGGACGGCTCGTGGCACGACTTCGCTGCCATTCACGCGTAGTTTCTCGTTGGAAAACAAGCCCAGTTCTTTGAGTTCGCAGAGCAGGTCGTAGTGTCCGGGATACCGCAGTGTCTTTTCGAAGCATTCACCGACTCTGCCTTCGAAGGTTTCGGGCAGGGTCGAAGTTCCGCCTGAGGTCTGGAAAGCAACCAGGGGTGCGAAGCAGTCCATGTGAAATTCTTCGGGCTCGGTTAGGGGCTCAATGGTGACGAGCTTGCCTTTGCGCAGAATTCGCGCGGGCTCGACGTATTCGTTGATCAGGCCTTCTACGGAGAACACGAGTTGATAGTGGAAGGGCGGCATGGGCTTTTCCGGCAAGCCACCGACGTAGAGGCGGAGGGCGTCGGCGCGTCCGCCTAGACGGCGGACTAGCTCTCCGCCGAGGATCGAAGCCATGCCGGGAGAGAGGCCGCAGTCGGGGGCAAGGCCTACGCCCTTCTTCTCGGCCTTCTTGGCCAGCGCCAATTCCTGGCGGACTACCGTGTTGTTGCCACCGAGGTCGGCGAAATGGGAGCCGGCGGAGATGGCGGCCTGGGCGAGCCCGAGGTTCAGGAAGTAGGGGACGGCTGAAAGCGCGCCGTCATGGCCCTTCATCAGGCGGGCAGCGTCCTTCTCTTTGGAGGCGTCGAGGGAGACAGCGCGGACTTTCCTGCTTTCCGTGATGCGATTCACGCGGGCGGCTACGTCCTTGGCGCGCTTGATGTCGCTGTCGGCCAGGGTTACGCCTTCAACATGGTCTTGACGCGCCATGTCGTAGGCGGCGGCTGAGCCCATCATTCCGGAACCGATGACAAGTAGTCTCATAAATTCATCCTTAAAGATTGACCGTGCGTGATAAGGCCTCGCGAAAACTTGCTACGAGAGGACAACAGAGAGAGCCCACTTCGGGGGCGGATCGCTAGAGACCGCTGGTCAACTCGGGGGCGACCGTGGAGTTGTGGCCTTTGCGCCGGCGAGTTTTCATGGAGAGCAACATTCGATTTAAGTGTATCGGGCAAGGTTCGCGGTCGTAAGTGACGTGGCTCACACGATGGCGGGTCACTTAGGTAGCGATTGACGGTTGTCCCGGTTCAGGCGAGCAAGCGGGTTCGGCGGCGCAGGACTAGAACCGGTCTTGTAAATGATTCCCCCGGTTCTGGCTTTAGGCCCTCAGGGGCTAAAGCCCAGTGTCCTAGGGCGCTGGGCGGCACGGCTGAAGCCGTGCCTTTCCCAAAACCATTTATGAGAGAAGCTCTAATGGGGCAACAGCTTCTGTATCTCCGCCTCGAACACTTCAGCTTTCGTCTGGCCGATGTGGCGGGAGACGATGCGTCCTTGCGGGTCAATCACAAAGGTGATAGGCAGACCTAACACTCCGCCGTATTGCTCGGCGAGTTTGGCGCTTCCCACGGCTACCGGGTAGTTCATCTTGAACTGCTGCTGAAATTCGCGGACGGGCTTCTCGTCGTCGTCCATGGAGATGCCGATGACCTGAAAGCCGCGCGGGCCATAGCGATTCTGCATGTCGACGAAGTGTGGGATTTCCTCTTTGCACGGCGCGCACCAGGTGGCCCAGAAATCCAGGAGAACGACTTTGCCACGATAGGCGGAGAGATTCACTCTGTTACCGGACAAGTCGGTGAGAGCGAAATCGGGAGCGGGTCGGAGAGCGCTGCCTCCCTTGTGGTTGACGGCGGGAGGCCGCAGAAGAATCCACGCGAGCACGACCGCGACGACGGCGAAAATCACCAGGGCTCGTTTCATGATCTCGCTATTCGCCCTTGGTCACGGGGTATCCCTTGTAGGCCCAGTCGGCGCCGAAGTTGTTCGGGAGGTACAAGACCTTTACGTTGGTGAATCCCAAGCCCTGCAGAAGGTCGTAGGCGGGATTCACGTTGGGGCAGTGGCTCCATGGACAGCAGCCGCAGTAGAGGACGATCGCGCTCTTCTTCGACAACGTTTCGGCACGCTTGCGCAGGTTCTGCAGGCCGTCCTGAGTCGAGCCCTGTCCGATGTATTCCGAGCCCGGGATGTGAACTTGCGCGTACAACATGCGCGGGCCGACATAGAACAGGAGTGGTTTCGGTCCTTTCTTCGACTGCAGGGTCTGCAGGAGTTCTTCCGTGGTGAGGGTTTTCATATTTGAGCTGTCGGCGGATCGCGCAAGCGAGGTCAGCAGCGCAGCGGTCACGATGCTCACAAGACAACCAAGAACGAGAGGAAGGGATCGCTTCATTGCAGGGATAACCTCACGTCATTATCCGCGCGTCATTTCACAATCTGCAAATGAGGAAACCAAAGGCGGACCATGATGTTCCGTTACGAACGATGGCGAGGGACGACCCCGTGTTCTCAGGGAGTTACGCGGCTGTTCAAGTACTTCCGTACCGTCTCTAGTACCTTGGTTACTCTGAACGACGTGACCGGAGCATCATTCGCGTAAACACCACAACCGACTGTACCCCACCTGCATCACAACGCAATTAGTAGAGATAACCCGCAACTCAGGCCGACGTGAAATCCAGAAAACACCCATAAAACCCAGCAAAACACGGAGATTTACGTTGACGGGCCTGTGGCAGCGGTTGAGATATGCTCAGCACACCAAAATTCACTCGAACGCATTTGAATCGAGGAACTGGTTCTCCCAATTTCCTCAGCGATGCCGGGAATAGAGGCTGAGCTGAGACTGGATTCTGTGGAAAGGGCAAAACACTATGGCCGACTCGCGAGAAGTGATGAACATTCGCCAGGCTTCGCAGTATCTGGGAGTGAGTCCGGACACGCTCTACAAGTACGTGAATGAGCAAAAGATTCCTGCGTTCAAACTGGGCAACCGCTGGCGCTTCAAGAAATCGAAGCTGGACCAGTGGATGGAAGAACAGTCCATGGAAGTGGAATCGCGGGGCAAAAAAAAACCTAAGGCGGCGATGAAGGCCGCGGGGCAGCAGTAGAAACCGTCGCGGGCAGGAATGCCCGCGCCACACAGAGAAGGCGGGCACATGTTTGGATTCGGATCGAAGACGATTGTTGGTCTGGATGTGGGCTCTTCGAGCATCAAGGCGGTCGAATTGAAGAAGACGCGCCAGGGGATCGAAGTGGCACACCTCGGCCTGGAACCGATCGCTCCCGATATCGTGGTCGACTCGATGATCGTCGACTCAGGCACGGTGTCGAGCGCGATTGCGAAGCTGTTCACCGATACCGAGATCAAGGCGAAAGCCGTGGCCACGGCGGTGAGCGGACACTCGGTGATCGTGAAGAAGATCTCCCTGCCTTCGATGAGCGACCAGGAACTGGCGGAGACGATCCAGAAAGAAGCCGCGCAGCATATCCCGTTCGATCTGGCTGATGTGAATCTCGACTATCAGATCCTCTCCGACGACGCGACCAGCCCGCAGATGGATGTGCTTCTCGTCGCCGTCAAGAAGGACAAGATTTTGAACTACACCAACGTACTCTCGATGGCGGGGAAGACACCCGCTATCGTGGACATCGATGCGCTGGCGCTGCAGAACTGCTACGAGTTCAATTACGAACCCGCGCCGGGGCAGGTGGTGGCATTGCTGAACCTGGGCGCGAGCGTGATGAACATCAACATCGTCAAGGGCACGACACCGCTGTTTCCGCGCGATGTCTCGGTGGGCGGACATCAGTACACCGATTCCCTGCAGAAGGAACTCGATCTGAGTTTCGACGACGCGGAAGCGCTCAAACTGGGCCGCAAGGTCGGCACGGTGCACGACGATGCCAAGACGCCGATCCTGCAGCAGGTGACGGAAATCATCGTGCTCGAAATTCAGAAGACATTCGACTTCTTCCGCGCCAGTGCCGCGGGCGAGCATATCGAGAAAATCTATTTGGCCGGAGGCTCGGCGAAAGTGCCGGGGCTGGTGGAAGCGTTGCGGCAGGAATTCTCCATGCCGGTGGAGTTGTTCAATCCGTTCCAGAAAGTGCTGGCGCCGATGGAAGGCGCGGCGGCGGAACTGGTGGAGCAGAATGCCGGGCAGTTGGCCGTGGCTGTGGGTTTGGCTCTGAGGAGTTTTGAAAAGCTATGATCCGAATCAACCTGCTGGGTGCTCCAAAACCGAAAAGCGGAAAGAAGAGCGTTGCCGTCAGTATGCCCGCGTTCGAAGGCGGAGGCGGTGGCGGCTCACCGGTCCTGATGATCGTGGCCGCGCTGGTGATTTTCGGCGTGGTCAACGGGGGGTACTGGTATCACCTCGACCGGGAAAACAAGGCCATCGAAGCGCAGATGCGGCTGGCGGAGCAGAAAAACCGCGAGCTAGCGGACATCAAGGCGCGTTACCTGGAGCGGCAGAGACAGGCCGATGCCTACAAGCGGCGGGTGGATGTGATTGACCAGCTGCGCTCCAACCAGAGCGGCCCGGTGAACCTGCTGGCCATGATTGGCGAGACCGTGAACGGCACCGAGGCGGTCTGGCTGAGCAGCCTGAAGGACCAGGGCGCGAGCGTGGAGATTGACGGCATGGCATTGAGCAATGACGCCGTCGCCAACTTGATCACGAATCTGCAGAAGGCCGGGTATTTCGGCAACATCGAGATCAAGGAAAGCGTGCAGGATGAGTCGGTGAAGGATATGCAGGCGTTTCAGTTCACATTGACCTGCCAAAAGGCGAAGTCGTAAAAGGCGGACGCTATGAATTTCGGTGAAATGTCAGGGATCAAGCTGTTGGGAGTGCTGGCGCTGGCGGTCATCGTCGGTACCGTGGCGCTCTACTACACCGTGTTCAGGTCGCAGCGCGACGCCAATGTGGCGGCGCAACAGAAGCTGCAGGCCAAGTTGCGCGAGAACGCGGAGTTGGAAGCTTACCGGCCGAAGCTGGCCGATATCGAGCGGCAGCTGGCCAATCTGAAACAACAGCTCGACATCGAGAAGAAGATTGTCCCGGATGACAAAGAAGTGGACAACTTCATGCGCATGGTGGGCGGGGAAGCGCGTAAAGCCGGCATCGAGATTCGCCGCTATACAGCGCGTCCGGTTGCGAGCAAGGAGTACTACACGGAAGTGCCGTTCGAAGTCGAGCTCGATGGGCCGTACTACTCGATGCTGGGGTTCTTCGACCGGGTAGGGAAGCTGGAGCGGATCGTCAATGTCAACAACCTGCTGGTGGCTTCGACGCGCAAGCCGTCGGACGCGAAAGCGAAGAAGATCTACCAGTATGCTCCGAACGAGAGCGTGGTTGCGACCTGTGTGACGACGACCTACTTCAGCCATGACATGGACCCGACCGTGGCAGCGGCAGCGGCGGGAAAAGCAGGAAAGCCGGGACAGCCGGCGAGGCGATAGGGGGACACGATGAAGCACGTCATTCTCGTTTGCACACTGGCTGCGGGCATGGGGTGGGCGCAGAGTCCCCAGGTGTTGCAGAACGTGCGCACGCAGCTGGACACGGTGCAGAAGAACGCGACCGCGGCTTCGAATCAGGCGCTGGGCATCCAGCCAGCCTCGTCGACGGCTAAGTCCAGTTCCGCGGCAGTCAAGCCTGCCGCTGCGGCGTCCCAGATCAAGATTGTGCCGGCGACGTCGAGCCCCGCAGCGGCGAAATCGCCGGCCGCGGCAGTCGAGAAGAAGCCGGCGGGCAAGGCTCCGAAGCTGGCGGTGAAACCGGTAAGTGTCAAGCCCGCGCCGGTAAAGGAAAAGAAGCCGGCGGCGCCGCAAAAGAAGGCGGAGGCCCCGAAACCACCTGCGCCGGCGGCCAGCAGTTCGAGCGACACCGATAGCGCAGGGCCGTCCGAAGAAGCGAAGTCGGACGAAGATGCGGAAAACGACAAGCAGGACAAGAAATGGAGTATGTCGGGCAAGCGCGATCCGTTTATCAGCCCGGTGGTGAATCACGCGGGCGGATCGGGATGCAGCACCGGCAAGAAGTGCCTGGAAATCGGCGCGATCAATCTGCGGGGAGTGGTGCACTCTGACGCGGGATTCATCGCTGTGGTGACCAACAGTTTGAACAAGGCGTATTTCCTGCGGGAGAACGATCCGGTGTTTGACGGGTACGTGGTGAAGATCACCGGCGACTCGATCGTCTTCAAGGAAACGCTGCAGGACCGGTTAGGCAAGACGTTTACGCGCGAAGTAACGAAGAAGATCACGACTCCGGCGGTGTAGGCCGGAAGGCGGAGTTCGAAGAAATATAGGGGGCGAAAGGGCCTCCGATGGGGAGATACGAAATGCGAAAGCAATTGCTGGGTCTCATTCTTCCGCTGCTGGCGTTCGTACTGATCGCGGCCGCGGCTGACATGCCGGGCAAGGGGGCGACGGCAACCGCCGCCCTGCAGCGGCTCGAGGTGGCGCACAGCCCGGAGGGCTTGCGTGTCGAGTTCACAGCCCAGGGCGTGACCGCGCCCAAGCTGACGACGCTCGACTCCCCGGCGCGCATCGTTGTGGATCTTCCCAACACGGTGATGGCCACCGGGCAACACCTGGTGACGGTGGGCCGTGACGGCGTGAAAGCGGTGCGCATCGGCATGAACGGCCAGATGCCGCCGACCACGCGCGTGGTGGTGGATCTGGAAGGCGCGCGCCAGCCGGAACTGATCGCCGGCAAGGACGGCCACTACACTCTCAAGTTTCAGGCGACGACGCTGGCCCACAGCCAGCCCGCGCCTGCCGCGAAACCCGTCGCCGCCAGCCCCGCGCCGAACCTGACGCCGGTGGCGGTGACGAGTACTCCGGCGCGAGCCACGGCGGAAGCTGCGGTCAAGCCGGTAGACTTCGCGTTTGTCGAGCCGCAATACAGCGCCAAGAGCGACAAGGCCGCGACCGCCGCTGAACCCGCGGTGAAAGCGGAGAACGCCGCTGCGCGCTTCGCCGACAAGACAGCCGCTGAACTGGTGGCCGGTAACAACAACCACGCCACCATGAAGCAGGATGCCGGAAGCGGGCAAGCGATCCAGCCGGCGGTGAACCTAGCCGCCGAGCAGCAGGCCCAGATGTCGCAGAGCAAGGCGACTACGGGTCCGAAATATACTGGCGAGCCGATCTCGGTGAACCTGAAGGATGTGGACCTGAAAGACTTCTTCCGCCTGATTCACGAAATCAGCGGATTGAATGTGGTGCTCGATCCGAACGTGCACGGGAACCTGACCATCGTGCTCGATGACGTGCCGTGGGACCAGGCGCTGGACATCGTGCTCAAGAACAACGATCTGTCTCGGCAACTGGAAGGCAACGTGTTGCGCATCGCCACGGTCGACACGCTGAAGAAAGAAGCCGAGAACCGGCGGGCACAAATTGAAGCCGAGGCGCTGGCAGTCGATAAAGTTACGATCACCCGTTTCCTCAGCTACGCGCACTCGAAAGATGTGGTGCCCACGCTGAAGAAGTTTCTCAGCCAGCGCGGCGACATCGTCTCCGACGACCGCACCAACGCGCTGATCATCTCGGATATTCCCGCGGTGCTGCCGCAGCTGGACCGGCTGATTGCGCAGATGGACCGCAAAACGCAGGAAGTAGAAATTGAAGCGCGCGTGGTGGCTGCGACCCGCAGCTTTGCTCGCGACATCGGCACCCAGCTCGGCTTCGGATGGGGCAATGGCGTCAGCCATGCTGGCGGCGTGCCGGCAGTGGGAACCGCTCCAACTGTCGTAGGCCCGGGCTTGGTCCCCGCCCCTCTCTATCCCATTGTGGGCACCGGTACGAGCGGAACGCAGATCCCCTTGTTCTCGAACCTCGGTGTGACGCAGCCAACGAGCGGCTTCCAGTTCGTGAACGCTACCAACAATATGCGCATCGACTTCCTGCTGACCCTGGCGGAATCGCGCGGGTTGCTGAAGATTCTGTCCCGTCCGCGGGTGGTCACACAGAACAACATCCAGGCGGTGGTGAAGCAGGGTGTGCGCGTGCCTATCGTGACACAAGCTCAGTTGGGAGGCCCACCGACCGTTACCTACGTGGACGCTTTCCTGCGCTTGACGGTTACGCCGCAGATCACTTCGGAAGGAACGATCTTCCTGAACGTGGACGTGGAGAACACCACCCCAGACTTCGGCCACACGATCCAGGGCAACCCAACCTTGATTACGCAACAAGCGACGACGCAGGTCCTGGTCACCGACGGCGGGACGGTCGTGATCGGAGGAGTGATCCAGACCAACAATGCGCTGAACATTCAGCAAGTGCCGTTGCTCGGCGATATCCCGTACTTGGGCAACCTGTTCAAGCATCGTACAGTTTCGACCTCGAACCAGGAGCTGATTTTCTTTATTACGCCGCGCATCATTCAGACCTAACGGACGTTGAACCAGTCACAACCGCCGGCTTTCTCGAAGAACCTGTCGAGGGAGCCGGCGGTTTTGTTTTTAGCTGCGACCTTCGGGCTGCGAGCTTCGACAAGATCTGGCCGGCTCGCAGCTCGAGGCTCGTAGCGCTCCTGCTACACTCCTCGGCATGGATCACGCAGGCCGTCAGCGGAGCCTTCAGGCTGCGCTAGGCGAAAACAAGCTGGATGCCTTCCTGGTTACGCACCTCCCCAATGTCCGGTATCTGTGTGGATTCACCGGGAGTGCCGGGGCCTTGCTGATACGTGAGTCAGGCGCTACGTTCTTCACTGACGGCCGCTACGTCGCGCAGGCCCGCGAAGAGGTTTCCGGCGCGCGCATTGTAATCGTTCGCAAAGCTCCGGCGCTGGCGGCGGCTGAGTCGATTGCGGCGTTGCGGCGCCGAAGGGTGGCGGGCCGGTTGGGGATCGAGCCTCAGGCTGTCACGGTCGGACAGCGCGAGCAAATCAGCGCAATTCTCAGGGGCCAATGGAAGCTGGTGTCGGCGCCGCCGCTGCTTGAGCGGGCGCGCATCGTCAAGGACAAGGATGAGATTCGCCTGATCCGCGAAGCCATCGAGTTGGGCGCTGGGTTGTTCAAGATCGCGCGAAAGAAGATTCGACCGGGAATAAGGGAAGTCGAGGTCGCTGCGGCGATGGAGTATCAAGCGCGCCGCGAGGGAGCGGAAGGGATGTCGTTCTCGACGATCATTGCGGCTGGGAAGCGGTCGGCGATGGTGCACGGGCGGGCTTCAGAGGCGCGAATTCCGCGGCGCGGGTTCGTGGTCTGCGACTTCGGTGTTATACTCAAGGGTTATTGCTCGGATCGCACACGCACTGTGCATGCGGGGTCTGCGTCGCGGATAGCGCGACAAATGTATGCCGCAGTGCTGGAAGCACAGCAAGCGGCGATCGCCAGTGTCGGACCCGGGGTGAGCGCTGCCGAGGTTGATGCCGCGGCGCGTAAGGTACTAAGAAGACATCACTTAGCGCGCTACTTTACCCATTCCACGGGACATGGTTTAGGATTGGAGATCCATGAAGCCCCGCGTCTGGCCTTCGGCCAGACGCAGCGACTGGAGGCGGGAATGGTGATTACGATTGAGCCCGGTGCGTATATTCCCGGGAAGCAGGGTGTACGGATCGAAGATGTGGTCGTCGTTACGAGCAAGGGGTGTGAGGTGCTGACGGCGACCGACAAGGAACTCATCATCATTTAGCTAGATCAACCGGCGTTGAGGGACGTGCCGGTTCCCGCCTGCCCGGCGGGATTCTTGAGATTGGAACCCGCCGCCTACGATGAATCAAAAAGAGCTAAAGGAACTGATCGAATTCCTGATCGAGAAAGATATCGCCGAATTCGAACTCGAGCGCGGCGACGTGAAGGTGAAGATCAAGCGCGGCGGTGAATCGCCCGCGATGCCCGACGCGCGATACATGGCGTTGCATCCAGCCGGGCCAGCCATCGCGATACCCGTGCCCGCGCCCGTGGCGGCCGCGGCGCCGGTGGAGGTGGCACCGAAGGCCGATGAAG